>Ga0209536_100012302_pt1 | contig 12455 bp, 11 predicted proteins | sample DeeMarSeWOR28_12_FD_187461 | JGI IMG/M metagenome (GOLD analysis project Ga0209536, IMG submission 187461) | Marine sediment microbial communities from White Oak River estuary, North Carolina - WOR-2-8_12 (SPAdes) (version 2) | ecosystem: Environmental > Aquatic > Marine > Intertidal zone >...
GGGAAATATTAAGTGGTTGAATTCCTATTTATTTTATCACCCCCACCTTCATCCTCCCCCGTCAAGGGGGAGGAAGTTTGTCGGGGAGAGTCTACAGCCAGTGAGCAAGGTGGTGCTCCTACAAATTAGTTATCGGACAGCCTCTAAATCCCGCTTTACGAAAGGGGGACTTCAAAGCTCTTTCTCGCAGTCTCGCGCCAACGGCAGGCTTTCTCCCGTAAAGCTTTCTTGTTCAGCAACAAGCATTCCCGCCCTTTACCCCTCAACCCACTGTGTCTAGTGTGTATAAGGATGAGCACCTAGGGAGGGGAAGATTTTCTCATGAGATTTATCAATGAATAAATGAGCAAAAACTTCTCCCGAAAAGGGAGTTGTTGGACAGCCACTTTAGCAGGATTCCCGGATGCACCCTAATCGGCGAGGTCTGAAAAAAGCAGGAGAAACTGCTCCGCCCTGTTCCCCTTGCCGTTTCGCAACAGGTTGCATGCTTCCATCAATTTACTGAGGCGGGGGTCGATGAAGACTTCATTTCCACCCCCGGCACGCTCGATCCTGTCAAAGATGGCAGCAGTTTCCAGCAGTGCCGACCTCGCCTCTAGAAAGTATAGGTCCAAGAGTTCGTTGGCTTTCTTTGGAGACCCCAGAACCTGTTCTTCAGGGACACGGTCCATCTCACTACTCCACGTTCAGGTCACATAGAAATGACGCGAAATGATCGGGGGAGGCAGCGCGCAGATTGCCACGGGAATCCCGAACGCCAAACCATGCGTTCCGGCTGAATACACCGCATCCAGTAAGGGGATGCCAATGATCAAGGCTTTGACCGCCCGCTGTATCGAGTCGGGTGAGGGGCTCAGCAGTCCTTTGACTAGAGGTTTCCCGGTAAACAGGGTCAAGACCGCCAGGAATACGATTCCATCAGCCCTCAGGTGACCACTCAGTGTTAAAGCGATGACAGCAGCAAGCACCAATATCCACCCACCCAAAACAGTCCAGCTCCGCCGTGCCGGTTCACCCTCCACTTCAAATCGGCTCAAACAAGTCAAGGAAAAAACGTAAACCATCGAAATCACGGGGAAGATAAGAAATACACCCACAAGGGAAACAGCCGGGCTCATGCCGAGTACTAGATTGCAGGACCGACACGCGGCCATATTCAATGGGCCGATGACATCCCTCTTTTTGGTGATGACGTCGTAGGAGATGGCCAGCGAAGTTAAGATAAGGGCAATGAATAGAGAGCGATTGCCCACCCAAAGTGCTGAGAGCAAACCCACCCCGAAGCAGAAGCACAATAGAAGAAAAGCCTCGAGGGTGGACACCTTTCCTGACGGGATAGGGCGGGAAGGACGTTCCCTGGCGTCCACCCTGCGGTCGCAAAGGTCGTTCAAGATGCAGCCACCCGCGTAGATCCCGGATGTGGCAACAACCAGTCCCACGAGTTCCCACAACTTGATGTCCAATCCGCGGACAATCAAGTAGCCCGCAACCACATCAGCAGCGGCGGTGAACAGGTTGGGGAATCGCATGAGCTGTAGATAGGCCATGGCCTTGCCCTGCGAGTCCCCAAAATCCTTTGGCCCTCGCGTCAATGAAGTGCGGTTATGCAACGTTCTTATGAGAATGTCTCCACTCCTGTAGATACGCCAGCGCTCTTCTCGCCGCATCCACGGGTCGATCCTCGTAGGGATAGAGCTCCACCGTGACAAACCCGCCATAGCCGCTGGCATAGATGTTCTTGAGGACAGCCTCAAGAGCAATCGCCCCCTCGCCCAGCATGAGGTGATGGTGTACTCTCGAGGGAGCAATATCTTCTAGGTGGAAGTGATGGGTCATATCTTTCAGCCTCCAGATGAGGTCTACTGGGTCTTCGCCGACACAGTAGAAATGCCCCACATCAAAGTTGAGTCCAAACACCTCGGGGTCGAGTTTCCCAAAAAACGTGCAGAACTGCTTGCTGTCTTCAATTAGGAGATCGGGTTCAGGTTCGATGAGGATTCTGATCCCCTTTTGTCGAGCTTTATCGTGCACGGCCTGGAGACCATGCAGGAAAAGTCGGCTACCCTCCTCAAAATCCATGCCATTGAGTGGGCCGCCCGGCTCTGTGGAAATGGTGCGGGCACCAAGTTTTTCCGCGAGATCAATGCAGCGCAGCGTGTGATCGACGCGTTTGGCCCGGAGTTCAGGGTCTCTCTCAATCCACGAGGGGTGCCAGGTATCTCCAACGGCATGGAGCATGAAAGCGTTGATATTTGATATTTGGAGGCAGTGGCGATTCAGGGCCTTCCGTATCTCCCGGATGTCCCTTTCGGTTAGATGGGGAGGATACGCATGGGGAGAATCTGCCATGATCTCGATGCCCTCGTATCCGAGGTCAGCCAGAGAAGCGATGGTGTCCACCAGAGAGTATTTACGAAAACCGTTAGAACTGAATGCAAACCGTAACATCCAACCCCCCAATCAGCTCAGCAGACTCGAGTTGAGAGCTCTTAGGTAGGCCAGCGACTTCCGCGCTGCCGCGTCTGGTTCTTGTGGGTAGGTGTAGAGCTCTACAGTGATAAAACCATCGTAACCATGCTTTTCCAAAGAACCAAGCAGGGCCGCGAAGTCCACTTCGCCCAACCCCGGAATAAGGTGATAGTGTTTTTTGTCCTGGATATCTTCGAGGTGGAGGTGAAAAATGTGGGTTGATAGACGGGCGATGGTCTCCTCATGGTCTTCACCGAGCACGTGGCTGTGTCCGATATCCAGATTCGCCCCCAGGTAAGGGGAATCCATTCTCTCCACCAGCAAGACCAGCTCCTCACACCGCTCAATGAGCAGCCCCGGTTCATACTCGATACCCAAACGAACTTCGTTCTTCTCAGCGTGCGCAAGGAGTTCCCTCAACGACTCTTCCAGGAGATTCAACCCCTCCTTCGGTGTGAGTCCCGAAACCATCCGGCCCGAGGTCAAACTCACCGTGCGGCACCCAAGGGCTCGGGCCATGTCGATGCATTTCTTTGAGTAGTCGATTCTCCAGCCTCTGGCGGCGGGATCTGGATTTGCCAGCGACGGTTCAAACAATGGCTCCCAGAAACTCATTCCGTAATAGCCCATGGCTGTGTTGGCATTGATGTTGGCCACCTGCAAATCTTTCTGGTCCAGAAGCTCTTTGAGTTTACTCAAATCCGACGCGGTGACTGCCGGTGCATATAAATGAGGTGTGTCTGCAAGCAGTTCCACACCCGGGTAGCCGATGGACGCAATCCTCTCGACCGCCTCGAAAACCGAGTAGTTGACAAATGCGTTGGTGCTGAAAGAGAGCCTCATTTCTTTCCAAGCCGCCGGAACTCGACTGTGTGAGAAAGCGTTGCTAACCGGGGAAACCTCATGATCGGTTCCATGCATCCTCCCCACTACCCCACGGTCCTGAGTTTTCTGGATGATTTCTTCTTGACGTGTTGGACATACTCGGCGAGCAGGTCGAATTGGCCGTTGAGGCTGTGTTCAGATACACCGAGGGGGGCTTTGAAAAAGCTCGCCAAGTGGGCCATAAGTCCCGACTCGCAGCGTCGCTTCGCCAGTTCTGCCATTCGCGCCAGGTCAAGAATTAGCGGGGCGGCGAGAAGCGAATCATAGCCTTGCCAGACGAACTGGAATGACATCTTGGCGTCCAGAAACCCCTTGAAGTGAACGAAATCCCACGCCGTTTTCTGATCGTCCAGCGAGGGCACGTAGTGAATATGAACCTGCGAATGAGGGGCATAGCCCAATATCTGTTGAAGGACCTGGTCTTTTGTTTTCAGTTTGGACTCACAGTTGGACGGGTGGTCCAGCACGTGCCCATCCATGTTGCCAAGGAGGTTGAAGCCCTCCCAGCTCAGGATCTCCAGATTTCGCCAAAGGAACATGGGGGCAAGAGCGGATTTAACCAACGTTTCTCCTGTCTTGCCGTCATTTCCCATAACCGGGATACCACGCGACTTTGCCAGTTGAACCAGTGCCGGAATGAGGGCGCCATTGGACGGCGTGAAATTGACGTAGGGGCAATTCTCGAGGATGGCAGCATAAGCATAAAGCGTGCTTGCTCGGATGGCCTGGCAATCGTTGGCCCCCAGTCGTGATTCGAATGCGTCAATGTCATGATGAAAGTCCTGCATCGCCAAGGGGGGTTCGGTGGAAGCCAGATTGATCACCACGAGTACATCCAAGCCCTTCTCCATTTTGAAAGTGCGGAGGCTGTCCCTGATCAGCTCCACCTCTTGCAGCAAGGAGACGTCCTGGCGCGCGGAGCAGTCGGCCAGGGCCTCAATCGCGTCACCGCAGTTTCGCGCCGTGCCCCTGGCTATATTGTTATCGAGGTCGCGAAGGTCCTCTTCCACTGCCTTGAGAATTCGCAAATCAATGGCTCTCGTCTCCTGAAACAGACGGTAGGCGGAGTCGAGGAGAGCAGACTGGCGGATATCACACCCCCCAAATTCGAAGTCCGCCACAGGAATCAACTCCAGCGGTTCGAATGGCTCCGAAGTGGTCACCATACCCGTCTCCGAGATCAAACCTTTGCGAAGGGCCAGCGCTCCGGTCAGCACGGTCACGGACACCGAGCCCAACGCTCCAATTAGCCAGAGTCCCACTTTGTTTCGTCGCATGAATATCCTCTTTTAGGATGAATCGATTGATGTCTTATCTATTAGTGATTCTTTGCCAGTGGCCAGAGCCCTTTGTACGGCGGCTTTCATTTAACACCACAAACATCGCTCTTGCCTGTGCCTGTAAACCTTTACGCTTCTTATCGCACTGGGGTTCGAAGTGCCGAGGATGGTCAACAGACCAGATCACAAAGGGGGATCTGACTCACGCAGGCAAAACTTGCCCGCATGAGTCAGATGAAAGGGGGATATTTCTTTTTTTAAGCCACGCGGGGGAACGTGTTGACACGGCAAATCAGTACAGCAATATTCCTGCCAAATCATACATCTCTGCATAAAAAACATATGATGTATTTTCAGTTAGTTAGATCAATAGATTCTGGGTGAGGGCTCACCATCTACTCTGAAGTGGCTGATTTTTAGCCAATGCTGGCCAAAAATTGTACAGCAACGAAAACTTGACATATCTTCTATTCACGGCTGAAATGAGGGACGCCCCAAGAGTGAGCAAACTTTGAACTGAACCGCGAGCGCTACCCCGCCCGCCGGAGGCGGACTGCGGGGTTAGCGAGCGAACTCTACGAATTGGGATAATTCCTTGGCTGAAAACAGGAAACGAAGCTGGCTGCTGCTCGGGTTGATCATTTTAGCATTTATTCTAATCCCATTTCTTTTGTTTGCCGACGCCATCGAGATGTGGACCCAGGATTTTCTCGAATCTGCTGGCGAACGGTCCGCACTGGTTGCCGCGGTTTTGGGCACATTGCTCGCAATCGATATTCTGCTGCCGGTTCCCTCCAGTGTGGTGAGCACCGCGGCGGGCTTGTTTCTCGGGTTCACGGGGGGAATGATGACCTCCCTGATGGGGATGACGTTTAGCTGCAGTGTTGGTTTTTGGCTGGGCGGCAGGTTCGGCCGGCCCATAGCTTCTCGCCTGGTTGGGACCGGCGAACTTCAGAGGTTGGAAGATATAAGCCGTCGAGTGGGCGATTGGCTCATTGTGGTGGCTCGTCCTGTTCCAGTCCTTGCGGAAGCCTCCATCTTGTTTGCCGGAATGAGCCGGATGCCCACCCATCGGTTCATGCTGTTGACCACGCTGTCCAACTTGGGGATCTCAGCAGTTTATGCAGGCATCGGCGCTTTGTCCGCTACACTCAACTCTTTCTTGCTGGCCGTGGCAGCATCCATACTGGTTCCCTTGCTCGCAATGATGATCATGAGGAGGGATTAGTGAATGATATGACAAGAATGTGCACGACCCCTCAACCTTTCCGTGCCGATGCGAGCCAGTGCGGCATGGGCGCAGGCAGTGGGTGAACATCCGTGTCAACAAAGCCTGCGTTGGTCAACCAGTTGCGCAGTTCTTCATCTGAAAAAACCCACCCCGTATCGGTGGTCAGTGCCATGTTCACCGCGAAAAGCGCGGAAAACTTAGGGGTCGTGTGAGACCTATCCGTCATCATGTCCATGATGTAGATGACACCGCCGGGAACCAGAGCCTCATGAGCCCGGTTGAAGATATCTTGAATCGTCGCCGGCGATTCCTGGTGCAGGACCCCGAAAATTGTCACCACGTCGTTACCCCCCGGAAACTCAAACCGGTGATAATCCCCGGGTAGTGTTCCAACCCGAGCACTCATTCCCTGCTGCTCGATTAATTCTGCGGCGATCTTGACAACCTCGGGCAAATCTATCACCGTGCAGGAAAGCTCCGGGTAAGCCTTCGCCAGCAGCACCGAGAAGGCGCCGGGACCGCCTCCCACATCGAGGAGCTTTCTGCGCCCCTCGAGATTCAAGAGAGGAACGAGCGCGCGCCCAATCCACATGGCTCGTCCATGCATGGACATAACGAAGGTTCGAGTGCGATCTGCATCATCGCCAAGATGAAGTTCCGGCTTTTCCACGGGTTTTCCCGTTTGCACCATTTTGGCCAGATTGCCCCAAGCCGGGTAGACATCCCTGTTGTAGCGGATGGCCCCCGAAAGATCTCCGGGCTTTCCCCGCACCAGAAACGCATCGCTTTCCGGCGTGTTCCTATACATCCCGTCTTCTTTAACAACAAGACCGACGGCCACACACGCGTCCATGAGCAGCCGAGTTGCACGAAGATCGAGACCGAGTTCCTCAGCGATGGTATCCGCACTGCCGCCTTCCAGTTCGGCCAACTTGTCAAAAACACCTAGGTCGGAAGCTGTAAAAAGCACGCAGGAATCATAGAAAGCACTGGCCAACTCAATGATACGACTGGGGCTTGCAGACATGATAAGTCTCTTCTATTGAAGGGGGAGCATTCCTCTCAAAGCGAATTTCATCCCGATGATCGAGTAAGCGGTAACGAGGTCCTTGACGTTGTGCCAGTATCTTCCGTCGTCATGCACCCAGGACCCGTCTTCCTGTTGCAGCGATATCAGCTTTTTCAGCAAATCCTCCCGCCAGTAGTGCTTTTTCCCGGCGCTGTCCACGATAACGTCTTCACCGAGGGCATCGAGACATTTGGCAAAGGTCATGTAGTAAAAATAGAGTGCAGCCCTGCCGAATCCGGGATTCTCCTCCAAAGTGTAGTGCTCGCTAATCCACGAAACAGCTCTTTTGACTCGAATGTCGTTCTTGTCAACATTGGCATAAACCAGGCTCTTCACTCCCGCGTAGGTCATTGAACCATAAGAATGGCTCCTCTCTGGTTTGTAATGGCCCGTTTCGTAGATGAATCCCCCGTCGTCCTCCGCGTAAGGCATGTCGTTTACGGTCTTCACATTCTGGCATCTGGCCAGAAACACGAGCGCTTTGCGCCAGTGCAAACCCAGTTCTGTTTCTTCAGTTTCAACCTTGGCGGCACTACCGGGGATGATTTGACGATACCGCGCTTCATAATCCTCAGCCGCCTTTATGGCCTCAAGAGCAAATTGAAGGTTGGAGAGGTCAGGCCGGTCATCTCCGCCATAACCGATTCCCCCATAGAATTTATGGTCCTTGGTGATGCCTTCCCCTTCGTCCAGCTGAAAACCCACCAAAAAGTTCTTTGCATTCTTGATGATGTCCTTGTACCTGTCTTCTTTGCTTTCCGAGAAGGCCAGGAGACAGACAGCGGTGGTATAGTTCCTGTACTCGTTGCGATATATGCCGCCATCAGGCTTCACAAAAGTCTCCAGATAGGTAAATCCTTTTCTCAGCGCCTCTTCCGTTCGCTCGTCCGGGACATATGTGGGGTGGAGTAGGAAGGAGTACAGCACAAGAGAAGTAATGGCCGGTTCGTTTTTCCATGACCCGTTGGGCAATTGGGAATTCAGCAAAAACTCATGTGCCTGCTTCAACGAATGTCTCGCTTCTTTGAGCAGTGAAATGTCTTGAGATGGTTCCTTTACTGTTTGAAGCTTTATGGGTTCGCTGGCGCCCAAAAAAAACGAATTGCAGAGGATTAAGCCTGCCACCCAGATAACCACAAGCGAATACTTCCTCATAACTATTTCCTCCTGATGGCGATCTCGAAATCTTGATCAACCTTGAGCTCTTTGTTTTCTTTGTTGATTTCAAAGCCAAAGTCCCCCTGGTAGGGATTACCCAGGGAGGAAAACAGATTGATGACAGCACTCGGGTCCGGCCAGATTCCAATGAGGCTCAATTCCGTGTCGCCCGCGTATCGATTATCCCCGGCAAAATACCCTCCTGTGTAAACCCAGAGCAGGGGTTTGGTGGTGCCTTCACGGTTCTTTACCAGTCTGCTGAGCGGAACCCTCTTGCCGTTCTGGTAGACCTGGATCTCCAGCAGGCTTTGCTCATGCCCTTTAAGATTATCGGGAGACAATTTTTTCTCACTGATCAGCTCCATGAGCTTTTCGAAGTTCAATGGCTTACAGCCGATGAGCAAGAGGGCAAAATTGAGTTCCGATGGTTTATTGTCAACCAGTTTGAATACGCTTTCGTAGGTTTTCCCCTGATGACCAACGAGCAAGTACTCGAGGATCCCTTCCTCTATGGCCAGCTTTACCTTTATTCTGATTTCCTTGTTGATCTTGTTGACCGTGATGTTGCCGAGTTCGACCATCTCCTTTTCTGTGGAAGGATCAGAGGAAAGTGCTTGCCCACAGAGAATTGGCGTAAGGACCAAGAACGTGAGCATCAGGCCAAGGATTAACACTCCTCTCGGCGAAGCTGCCCTGGACGCTGTTTGGGATTGTGCGGCATTCATAGCTCGATATCCTCAGTGTGAGAGATTGAAGGGTGGTTCCCCGTCTGCTTGACCGCGAATGAGCAAATCACATTCGCACCTTTCAACCCACCCAAGATATTGCGGATAGCATTAAATAGTTGGCATTCCTATCAGGTACGGATCATGAAATCTTTTCTGTGGTTCCGAGGCTACCGGCCGGGTCACTTCTAGCGCAGCTGGGTTTGGGGGAAGGCGCCCCTCCCTGTTCCCGCCTTCGCTGGGCTTCGGCGGGCCAGGGGCTCCCCCACCCGCAGCTGCGGAAGTGAACACCGGCCTCCCGCCAGTCACCTTAGAAAAGACTTCATGATCCTACATCCACATGGCTGCGGTTGTCCTCTGCAAACCATACTATCCTCTCCTTATAACTCTGTTGGCGCCTCCGGTTTCAGTCTGCACAATAACTCTTAGGTGACGAACCTGTAGACATAGAACACAAACAGGGGAACCAGGCCGGGCAGGCGACAACCGCCGACCTGGCCAGAAAAGGGGGTTTTGAAGCCTTAGAGCTTGGGCGACTACATCTGCAAATTCTTTGCCATTTGCGGCATTGAAGGGTATATAAATATATTCATGATTTCATAAGGTTATATGATTAAATGTATAGTTGAGATAGAGCCCATCCCGAAGCTGGTGTCTTATTGATCACTTTTGGACAAATAATGCCAGCACCGACCCCTAAATATCATAATCCCTTTTTTTCTTGCGAAGCGTTGATCGATGCATGCCGAGGAGTTGAGCCGCTTGCGCCTGATTTCCACCAGTCCTATCCATGGCTTCCCGGATCAGCGCCTCCTCAACCACCCCGACGACGTGTTCGAAAACTGACTTGGATGGGTCCGGGTCCGCCAACACTCTAGCCAGATACTTTTGCGCCACGGCTGCAAGATGATCCACGCGGGCGCCAGCGAATTCTCCGGGTTGGCTGAAATCTAGCTCGAACAGGTGCTCGGAGAGCACATCTTCCCTGGAAAGCACGATGGCCCGCTTTACTTGATTCTCGAGCTCTCGGACATTGCCGGGCCAGTGATATGACTGGAGACGTTTTAAAGCGGTGTCGGTGATACCCCGAACCCTCCGCCCCATCTCGAGGTTCGCCCGCCGGATGAAGTGGTCGACGAGAAGAGGGATATCTTCCCGTCTCTCTCTAAGGGGAGGCAGGTGGACCTGGATCAGGTGAAGTCGGTAAAAGAGATCCTTTCTGAAACGACCAAGGGCAACCTCTTCGTTGAGATCTTTGTTGGTGGCCGCCATGACTCTTGCGCGAGTCTGAATTGAAACGTTGCCACCTACCCGCTCGAAGGCTCTCTCCTGCAGGACGCGCAGCAGTTTCACCTGGAGTGCTAGCTGCAATTCACCAATTTCGTCCAGAAAGATCGTCCCTCGTCCAGCCACCTCAAACTTACCCGGTTTCTGGGAGTCAGCCCCTGTAAAGGCGCCCTTCTCGTAACCGAACATTTCAGCCTCGAGCAAGGTTTCAGGCATGGCCCCACAATTGACGGCCACAAACGGTTCGTTGCGCCTGGGGCTGTTTTCGTGGATTGCCCGGGCAACGAGTTCCTTGCCCACCCCGCTTTCACCGGTGATGAGGACGGTCACATCCTGGGTGGTGAGCAGGCCGATCATCTTGAAAACCTCCTGCATGGCCGCCCCGTTCCCCACCATCTGAAACGGGGGGGGTTCGGAGACCCCTCTTTCGTCGTCCGGCTCAATGTGTGTGAGAGATCTCTTCTCCTCCAGGATGCGCTTGATCACTATCCGGATTCTCTCGAGATCGAGCGGCTTGGTCAGATATTCATACGCGCCCAACTGCATGGCCTTTATGGCTACGTCCATGGCCCCGAAAGCGGTCATGAAGACAACCGCAACTTTCGAATCGATTTGCTTTATCCGCTCGAGAAGCTCCAGCCCATCTTTTTCCGGCAAGCGATAATCGAGGAAAACGATTTCCGGCTTGTGGGTCCTAACCTGCTCCAATCCATCTTCGGCATCTCTGGCCGACAGGGGTACGTAACCCTCGTCATTCAGAAACTGCTCGAAGGCAAAGCGGATCATCTCCTCATCATCCACCACCAGGATCTTGGTCATTGGCTTCTGTTCTCCATGCCCCCTATCAAGGACGATTCTGACAATCAAGCGCTTTTTATCGGAAGCAACACTTGTGCCCGCATGCCCCCTTGAGGCCTGTTTTCCAGGAGCAAGTCTCCACCATGCTTCTCGACGATCTTCCGGCTCATGGTCAAACCCAACCCTACGCCCTCCGGCTTGGTGGTAAAAAACGGCTGGAACAACCGCTCCCCTTCTCCGGCTGCAATGCCATGGCCCGAGTCTTCGACCAAAATCGCCACGAAATGGTTGTCCGCCATCTTCGTCGTGACAATGAGACTCCCCCCCTTCGGCATGGCATCCTTGGCATTCAGAACTAGGTTCCAGATTACCTGCTTTGTTTTCTCGCGATCCATGGAAATACTCGGAATGTGATCAGAGAGGTGTTGCCGAACGATAATGTTTTGGGCTGCGAGGCTCTCTTCGGCCACCCTGAGTACCTCTTTGACCTCTTGGTTTATGTCACCTTCTTCCAGGCTAAGCTCACCGGGCCGGGTTCTGTTGATGAACTCCTGGATGATGCGGTCCAATCGGTCGATCTCTTTAACCAGTGCGTTGAACGTCTCTTGATCCTCGGGTTGGTCTTTCATCCGGCCCTGAAGCACCTGTCCGAGCATCTTGATGCTCGTCAGCGGGTTGCGTATTTCGTGAGCCAGTCCGGCCGCCATCTGACCGGCGGTGGCCAGTTTTTCTGATTCCACCAGTCTCTGTTCAAAGCTTATGAGTTGGTCAATCATATGGTTGAACGAGAGTGCCAGGCTGCCAATTTCATCCTGGCTTTCTACGCTGACCCTCTCGTGGAGGCTTCCGCTGGATATTTTTTCTGTGACACTCACCAGTGCCTCAACGGGGGCAGTGATGGTGCGGGCGATCAGGTAGCCCACTGTCGCCATGCCAATTATGCCAAAAAGGGAGATTCCGCCGATCACCAGGATAATTTTCTTTTTCAGACGTTCCGCCGCATGGGTGGGCATCCAGATGGAAAGAAAAGCGTCACCACGTCTCGGGAGCACGAGGGGATGGATAATGGTGCGGTATCCGGTATTTCCAAGTTTTATCTCCTTGCCGCCAGAGGGATTTTCGGAGTGAGCTCTGAAGAAGCTCTTGAGCTTATCCTGAACACCTGGACCTGAAAATGTGCCGCTGACAATTCGGCCATTGGGGTCAAACAGGACGATCTCGGCGTTGACCACCTCTTTCACTTGACGGAGTATCGCCGGGTTCAGGACATAGCTGGATCTGGAGATGATCCTTGCCACCTGTTCCATCTGGGTCTGAAGATTGTTGTCCAGGTTGCGAGTTATGAAATAGGCTGACAACAGCCAGGATATTACGGTTGTTACTACAAAGAGGATGGTAAACGGAAGGATAATGCGGTATAGGATCCTTTTTGGCCTGATACTAAGCACATTCCTGTCCCTCAATCGACGCCCCTTATCATACGTGGCCCTCCAAACTCAAGTCAACACTTCTTCGTCAGCAAAATCCCCCTCAACTTGCATGTAGAGGCAGTG
>Ga0209536_100012304_pt1 | contig 12454 bp, 11 predicted proteins | sample DeeMarSeWOR28_12_FD_187461 | JGI IMG/M metagenome (GOLD analysis project Ga0209536, IMG submission 187461) | Marine sediment microbial communities from White Oak River estuary, North Carolina - WOR-2-8_12 (SPAdes) (version 2) | ecosystem: Environmental > Aquatic > Marine > Intertidal zone >...
CAAATCTTCATGCTGGCCCTTGCCGGGCTGAGATGGCCGAAATAGAGGTGGCTCAGAATGCTCTTTGTTTCGCAGCTTCCCCTGGCCTGGCAAAGTCAAAGCAGAGAAGCGATGGTCATAGACGTTCATCCAAGCAAATTCCGGAAGAACCATGAAGATTTGCATTCTGTGATCTACAGGTGCACGTGGAGGTTGCAAGGAAAAAATTGCAGGTCTTGACCAAAAATTGACCCGGTGGATCGTCAGAGCTACAATTTGGCAATGTCCGGCCTAGCCCGGATATTTCACCAATTGTTGTCGCGAGACCACGGAGATGGCCGTGCCACCGGGAAACCGCAGGGAGTTGGACCTGAGGCGTACTTGAATAGTACGTCGCAAGGTCCGACACCCGAGGACGCCCGGAAGGGCGGCCATATCCGTGGTCGCAGCAGACGATTCGTGAAATATTCGGGCTAGAGAGTCAATGGGAGTTTCGTGATGAAACAGGGACTCACCTGTCCACACTGCGGTGGTTTGGCATACAAGTACAGGAATCCATTCCCCACAGTGGATATCGTTATTGAACTCGAGGACTCGGGGATTGTCTTAATCCAGCGCGGCAAGGAACCTTATGGTTGGGCACTGCCGGGCGGGTTTGTGGATTATGGCGAATCCCTTGAGGAGGCGGCAAGGCGTGAGGCCCTGGAAGAGACCTCTTTGGATGTGGAGCTAGTGAGGCAGCTGGGTGCTTACTCTGCTCCCGACCGAGACCCAAGACACCACTCCATTTCGGTGGTTTTCCTGGCTAGAGCCAAAGGCGAACCGAAGGCCAGAGATGATGCCCGGGAGGTAGGAGTGTTTACAGCGAAAAACCTGCCCTCATCACTCGCTTTCGATCACGAAAAGATCCTGGCTGATTATTTTGCCTGGAAAAAAGAAAACTAGTATCAGTTGTTTTTGGCCTGGAGAATTGCCGGTGAAGCGCTGTGGTTCAGTGACGAATGCCATTCGACTAATGGCCGGCGAGATTGGCTTTGAACTTCTCTCTCAGTTTGGTCTCCACCACCTCCGGCACCAGGCCGGTCACTTTGCCTCCCGCCTGGACGACCTCTTTGATTATCCTGGATGAGATGTAGATCCAACGTGCTCCCGTCATCAGGTAGAGGGTTTCCGGCTTTCGGCTCAGCTTACGATTCATAAGGGCCATCTGGAACTCGTACTCAAAATCGCTCACGGCTCGCAGTCCTCTGAGGATGGCCACGGCCCCAGACCTAGCAATGTAATCCACCAACAACCCCTTGAAACTGTCCACCTGGATGCGATGGGGTTCTGGATGATTGTCCAGGCTAGAGCGAATGAGTTCAAGCCGTTCTTCCAGTGTGAGGAGCGGTGTTTTTGCTGGATTTTCAGCTACCGCAATAATGATGGTGTCAAAGATCTTCAGGCCTCGGTCCAGCAAATCGAGATGGCCGTTGGTGATCGGGTCAAAGGATCCGGCATAGACAGCCAGTCTTTTGTCTTCCATGGCTATTCGTTCCCCCGTTGGTAAAAGCTCAATGCCGTACTCCCATAGCGCCGCATGGTCCGGCGCTGGAGACAGCCATAGGCTGAGGTGAGCTTCTCCTCGATGGCATGCTCACTAACCACTGTGGCACTCGGGTTGAGGAGCGCGCCGTTACCGAGTTGCTCCAAGCAGCGTTGGCTCAATCCTCGCCCATAAGGGGGGTCCAGGAACACCAAATCGAAGCGGTAGCCCTGGCGTGTCAATGCCTTGAGACCGCGGCGCAAATCCAGTCTGTAGAGCTTGGCGTTTTTAGGGTTACCGCAGCTTGCCAGATTGCGGCCAATCAATCTCAAAGCTGCGGGATGCTGGTCCACCATGACCACAAAACTGGCGCCCCGACTTAGTGCCTCTAGAGCCATTGCCCCCGTTCCGGCGAAGAGGTCCAAAACCCAGAGTTCATCGAAATCAGTACCGAGAATATTAAAAACAGCTTCCCGCACCCGATCGGCTGTGGGCCTCACACGCTTACCCTTAGGGGACACTAAATGGAGCCCTCGATACTTACCGGCGACAATTCTCACTTTGGACCTCAGGCACGGAAGAGCCAGAGAAGTGTGATGCACCAGGAGACGACTAGCGCCAGGCTTAGACGGTCTGCTGTGGACAAACGCATCTGCTTCAGGGTCTGCTTTTCTACGGTTCGCCCATAACCCCGGACTGCCATAGCAGTGGCCAGCTCCTCGGCGCGCCCCATGACATTATAGAGAAGAGGTAGAAAAATACCATGAAATTTTTCTAAACGGGTACGCCAGGTTCCCGCGTTGAGTCTAATGCCGCGTGCCCTCTGAGCCTCCATGATCCTCTCTGCCTCTTGGCCCAGGATAGGGAGAAAGCGTATGCAAAGGAGCATTGCCAGGCAAAGATCCGGCACCGGGATACGAGCTCGGGTGAGAGGTTGGCCGAACTTCTCCAGAGCCCGCAGCAGCTCCAAAGGAGATGTGGTCAGGGTGAGGATGGAGGAAAACAAGATAAACAGAGAGAGTTGGCCGCCAATGCGTACCGCCTGATAGATTCCTTCTCGCGTGATATTTAGCGGTCCCAAGTCCGCAGGAATGAGTGGTTTCCCTGCGGTGAAAAACAGCTGCAAGCAACCGGTCAGGAGGAAAAGCCAGGCGAAGGGGCGCAACCCTCTGAGTACGGCGGCCAAAGGCAGCTGGGCACAACGGATGAGCCAAAGGGAGGCGACAAAAAAGGCGGCTAACCCCCCAAGCCTATCGAGGGCAAAAAGTGTAATTCCCGTTAAGAACAGACCGACGAGCTTGACCCGAGGATCAAGAGAGTGGATTGAAGAGTCCGTGGGGTAGTAGTGGCCCAGTGTGAGGTCTTGCAGGAATCTCATGGAAATCAGTGTCTAAGGTGTCTGAAAAATCTAAAATTAAGGTTCTTCCGGAATTTGCTTGGATGAACGTCTGTGACCATCGATTCTCTGCCTTGATTTTGCCAGGCCAGGGGGAGCTGTGGAACAAAGAGCCTGAATTTGCTCTGCGCTGAGCGCTAGGCGTGAAGTAAGTGGCGAATATGCTCCTTTGTGGAGCAGCTGCCCTGCCCAGACCCGTAATTTCCTCTGCCATCCAAGCAAATTACGGAAGAACCAAAATTAAACAAGGGTCTCCGAGACTACTGAAGTGCAGTAAGTGACGAGTGGCTTCCAGGATGCAGCATGTAGGGGCGGGGTTTGCCCGCACAAGCGCTCAAACAAGAGGTTTCTCGCAAAATCACTCTAGCCCCAAGCAATTTTGTCTGTCCCCTGGCCAATCAGGCCGGGCGACACGGAAGAACTACAAGTATTCCTTAACCAGAAGCTCTGCGATCTGCACGGTGTTGAGAGCTGCACCTTTTCGTATGTTGTCGGCGACGATCCAGAGGTCGAGCCCATTTTCAACAGAAATATCCTCTCGAATCCTCCCCACCAAGGTGTCGTTGATGCCAGCCGCCTCCAACGGCATCGGGTAGATGCGTTCTTCAGGGTTGTCCATTACCCTTACCCCGGGAGCTTGAAAAAGCAGGACGCGCGCGTCTTTGGCGGAGAGCTTGCGCTTGGTTTGAATGTTAACCGCCTCCGAGTGACCATAGAACACCGGAACGCGCACGGTGGTAGCGCTCACCCTGATGCTGGTATCCTCCATGATTTTCTGGGTTTCATGGACCATTTTCATTTCTTCTTCGGTGTAGCCGTTTTCCAGAAAGCTGCCAATATGGGGAAAGCAGTTAAATGCGATCCGATAGGGATAGACCTCTGGGGTTGCCTCCTGAAAGTTTAAGAGTTGTCTTGTTTGTTCCGTCAATTCTTCCATGGCTTTCTTTCCGGTGCCCGAAACCGCTTGGTAGGTGGACACGATCACTCGCTCGATTCCCACGGCATCGTAGATGGGTTTGAGCACCACCACCATCTGGATGGTCGAACAGTTCGGGTTGGCGATGATACCCTTGTTGCTGTGGTCGGCTACGGCGTGGGGATTGACCTCGGGGACCACCAGCGGCACCTCGGGATCCATACGCCAGGCGCTGCTGTTGTCTATGACCACACAACCGGCCTCGGCCGCTGCCGGCGCAAACTGCCGACTGGCCGCTGCGCCTGCCGAAAAAAGAGCAATATCCACACCCGCAAAAGAATCCTCGCGGAGTTCTTCTACGGCCAAACTCTCGCCGCGGAAATCGAGTGTCTTTCCAGCAGAGCGGGATGAGGCCAGCAGCTTGAGTGAAGCCACGGGGAACTTCAGCTCCTCGAGGATCTTGATCATTTCATTACCCACCGCGCCCGTGGCGCCGGCTACCGCGACGTGATAGTCAGTCTTCATAATGAATCACCTTCCTAATATAGAAGTTCAATATTCAGGCCCGTATTCATTGCATTGTGAGAGCACCCCTCTGTGAGACGATTTCCAAGGACTCATAACAGCTAGACAAATTCCAGTCAAGCGCGTTTTCATTGACCGTAAAGGGCAAAACACTTTTGAACACCAGGTGTTTTAATAAAGTGAAGGGTGACCCCTCAGTACTTAGTACACCTAGTCATCAAGCAGCAGGAACAACCAGGGCATAGCGCTATGGCCACTATTTTCTGGATGCCGCACGGCCCACACCTGATAGGAATTGTGTTTCGAGGAAGGGCTGAAAAAACCATAGGACATGCGGGCGTACCAGGCGCCGGATGTTGTAGGATTTGTTGTTGAGGACCAGAAGGTTTTTGAGACGTTGCCTGCAAATGGGTGGTTAAGCGGCAGGGCCGGTCCAAATTGTGACCGGTCGACGAGGCTTAAGAATTCTTTGCGGTTGGGAAGACGCCAGTCATCGTTGTTGTCTGAGTAGTCTTCGCAGTTGTATTTGGCCGGATCGGTATTGAAATCAGCAACCGTATCAAAGGCGGCCAGCCATGTTTTAACTCCTAAGCAATTAGAATCCTTGAGCCAGATAAGGCTGGTTAAATTGTCGGTAACTGTGCCATCGCCGTCGTCGGTGAATCGAGGATTTGGCCAGGAGACGCCTCTTCTCAACTCCCCGTCATCGCCCGCGGTATAGCTAACGGTTTGGCCTGTTTGCCAGAGAGCTGCGCAAAAACTGGAAGTTGAACGGACCGGCCACACCCTGAAATTTGTTGGAGTTTTCGACAAATAAGCGATGCTACCACCCGTTCCGAAATACCATGCTTGTTCCGTGAATTCGGCATGAGTGGTTGATGACCAGTACTGGGCCTGAATATCCACGAATCCTTGGCTCTCGAGCCAGCCGCCATTGGACGCCTCTTCAGCGTTCAGGAGGCTCTCAATCTCGTTTATGTTGGGAAGCACCCAGTCCGAATAACCTCCGGAATAATCCTCACAGTTGTAATCATCCGGTGCCGAATTGAAATGAGAAACCACTCCAACAGCACTTTCCCAGTGTCTAAAACCAAAACAGCCGGCATCTTTAAGCCACATCAGTCCTGTAAGGCTGTCTGTTATTGTTCCATCTCCATTGTCGGTAAATCTGGATATGGGCCATGCAACTCCTGCTTCAATATCTCCGTCGTCTCCGGCGGCATAGCTCGTGGTTTGCCCTGTTCTGGGCAAATCAACGCTACCTGCTTGCACCAATACAGGCAAAGAAAATACAACGATAAAAACTGTCAGAACCGTCTTTCTTATATCAAACATAAGAAACACTTTTCAGCAGGGAAGGTTAATCGTTTATTGGAATAGGAGATATGTAGGGTTTGGACAGTACTCGTGATAATTCTAATTCTTCAGCATACAGTCACATCTACTTTACCCGGCCAAAGAGTATAAAGAATCCGGGCCCAGAGGACCCGGCTTTGAGTTCACCCCGGAGGGGTGTAGTTTAATCCCAATGGAATAGTGGAATGATGGAAAAATGGAAACTGGGATCCCGCTTGTCGCAGATGCCGCTTGCGGTGCGAGACTGAGCGGAGCGAAGCGAGCGCGAATCATATTGGGGGCAAAGCATAGTACTATTTTGATTTCTAGTCTTGGACTCACAACATTGAATCAAAAAAATGAGCCGATTCAGCCAACCCCATTATTCCCATGCTCCACTATTCCATCATTCCAACACAATGCTTCCTGGCAGAGCCGATCCGCCGGTGGCGGACTGACCTGGCCCTGAGGACCAGGTTTTCTATGGCTAAATAAAGTTTATCTTGTGGACTCAACTACTTAGCTTGATCTTGATCCTACCATGAACACTGAATGTAAAGCAAGGCCAAAGCCCCATCTGGTCACAACCCGAGCAGGATGCGGATTCTGTCTCCACCGCATCCATTGTTGGCTCTGATACGCTGCCCCACCTTCTCAGCAGCCTGTCCTTGGAAACTTAACAGACCGCCTTGCGCAAGACCCACTGGGGGCTCTGACGCCCCCCACGGACGGATAGGTACGTGAGAGGTACTCCTGGTGGGTGTAGTGAGTGGTCAGACAATGGCCAGTCCAGTCGGTTCATGGTTGACGAGATCTTCGGAACCAACAAGCTAGTTTTCCTGGATGTATTTGACCACCAGATCACCCACCTCCCGGGTGGTGTGACCCATGCGCCCAGCCTCCATGCTTTGCAGGTCATCTCTGATCACTCGCTTGATGGCGTCCTCCACCTGACGGCCGGCTTTTTCTTCGCCGAGATTGTCGAGGAGCATGGAGAGCGCGGCGATGGCCGCCAGAGGATTGATCACGTTTTTGCCGGTGTATTTCGGGGCGGAACCCCCGATGGGTTCAAACATGGACACCCCGTGCGGGTTGATGTTGCCCCCGGCTGCTATGCCCATCCCGCCCTGGATCATGGCCCCGAGATCGGTGATGATGTCACCGAACATGTTGTCGGTCACGATCACGTCGAACCATTCCGGGTTCTTCACCAGCCACATACAAATCGCATCCACGTGGGCATAATCTGTCTGGATGTCCGCGTATTCCTGGGCTACTTCATGGAACGTCCGCTCCCAGAGGTCGAAGGCATAGGTGAGCACATTGGTCTTGCCGCAGAGGGTGACCTTTTGGCGTCGCTGGCGGCGGCAAAGCTCAAAGGCATAGCGAATACAGCGCTCCACGCCCTTGCGCGTGTTCACTGATTCCTGGATGGCGACCTCGTCCGGCGTACCCTTTTTCAAGAACCCCCCACTGCCCACGTAGAACCCTTCACTATTTTCCCGGACCACCAGGCAGTTGATGTCCTCGGGGTTCTTGTCGCGGAGCGGCGTCCAGACTCCCGGATAGAGGACAACCGGGCGCAGGTTGACATACTGATCGAGAGCGAAGCGAATCCTCAACAGGATTCCCTGCTCCAGGATTCCGGGCCGAACCTCGGGGTGGCCGATGGCGCCCAGGTAGATGGCGTCCATGGTTCGCAGTTCTTTGAGGACCGAATCCGGCAGAACCTCGCCTGTGCTCAGATAGCGTTGTCCACCCACATCGTAGGAAACGAGTTCATAGGTGAAGTCATTGCTTGCAGCGACGGCCGCCAGGGCCTTGAGGCCTTCCACCACGACCTCAGGACCGGTGCCGTCGCCGGGAATCACACCAATGCGATAAGAGTTAGTCACTCATACCTCCCGGGAAAGAAAATCCTTCGGTTAGAACCGTAATAATATCACCTCTTGAACCTGGTTAATCTCGAAATTCGAAATCCAAAGCACGAAACAAATCCGAAATACGAATTTACCAATGTCCAAAACAGTAAGTATTGCAATGAATGAGTTCTTGTCATTTGGATTTTGAAAATTTGAGATTGTTAGGCAGTGTATTCAATCAGCAGATCCCAGACGTTTCATGACATATGGGATTAACCCGCCGGCGGCCAGTAACTCCTGCATGAAAGTCGGGACTGGCTGAGCCTGATAAGTCAGATTTCTGCTCTGGTTGACAATCTTTCCAGTGGACAGATCCAGTTCCAGGTGCTCGCCGGTGATAATATCCGCAGAGGCCTCCGGCGACTCCAAGATAGGCAGTCCCATATTAAAGGCGTTGCGGTAGAAGATACGAGCGAAGCTTGCGGCAAGCACGCAGCTTACCCCGGCTGCTTTGATGGCGATGGGGGCGTGTTCACGAGAGGAGCCACAGCCAAAGTTCCTACCGGCGACGATAATGTCACCGGGTGAGACATTTCGAGAAAACTCGGGATCAGCATCCTCCATGCAGTGCTTGGCAAGCTCCCCTGGGTCGGAAGTGTTGAGATAGCGAGCTGGGATAATGGCATCCGTATCAATATCGGCCCCGAATTTCCAGGCTTTGCCGGCCAGCTTCATCAGCTCCTCCTGTGAAGAACAAGGGATTTAGGACCACGAAGAGCACGAAGGGCACAAAGAGACAAGGACTCTTTAGTGCCTTGAAAATAGACTAAACGCGGATCTCTCATTCTTCCCTTCAGAAATTATTACCTTCGTGAGCTTCGTGGTGAAAAGCTCTTACAGTTCCTCCGGACTGGCGATGCGGCCCAGAACGGCCGAGGCGGCAGCCACGGCGGGTGAGGCCAAGTAGACTTCACTTTCAGGATGGCCCATTCGGCCCACGAAATTCCGGTTGGTGGTGGCAACGGCCCGCTCACCTGGAGCGAGGATCCCCATGTGGCCCCCAAGGCAAGGACCACAGGTCGGCGTGCTAATGGCAGCCTCAGCCTCCAGGAAAATGGTGAACAGACCCTCATCCATGGCCTGTCGGTAGATGGCCTGGGTTGCCGGAATGATCAGACAGCGCACCCCGGGCGCCACCCGTCGGCCCTTCAACAACCTTGCGGCCAACCGCAAGTCCTCGAGTCTGCCGTTGGTGCAGGAGCCGATCACCACCTGATCAATGGTAATCTCATCCAGAGATGAAATAGGCCAGCTGTTTGCCGGAGAGGGGGGCAGGGACACCTGCGGCTCAATCTCACCGACGTCGTAGGTGATAACCTGCTCGTATTGGGCATTGGCATCGCTTTCGTAAAAACGGTAGGGTCGCTTGGCTCTTTCATCAACATAGGTGCGGGTACGATCGTCGGGGGCGATTATGCCGTTTTTTGCACCTGCTTCGATGGCCATGTTGGCCATGGTCAGCCGTTGGTCCACGGAGAGTTGAGAAACGGCGGGGCCGGTGAACTCCATGGATCGATAGCGGGCGCCATCAACGCCAATTTGGCCGATGGTGTAGAGAATAAGATCCTTACCCGTAACCCATGGGTTTAGACTCCCCTGGTAGACAAATTTGATGGAGGCCGGTACCCGAAACCACGTCCGCCCGGTGATCATTACCGCGGCGAGGTCTGTGCTACCCACGCCAGTGGCAAATGCTCCAAGCCCCCCGTACGTGCAGGTGTGACTATCAGCACCCACTACCACATCTCCGGGGAGCACCAGCCCCTGCTCCGGCAGGAGTGCATGTTCGATGCCCATTCGCCCCACTTCAAAAAAGTAGGGCAACTCCTGCTCAGCGGCAAACTCGCGCAGAAGCTGGCACTGGATGGCCGATTCAATGTCCTTGTTGGGGACGAAATGATCAGGGACAAAGGAAATCCGATTGGGGTCATAAACCTTCTTGGCACCTGCCTGTCGAAAACGCTCGATGGCAATGGGCGCCGTGATGTCATTGGCTAGAGAGAAGTCAACATCCACTTCTATGAGTTCTCCCGGTTCTACACGCTCCAGGTCAGCGTGTGCTGCGAGAATCTTCTCAGTAATGGTCATTCCCATAGCAGATACCTTCATCATTGGTCATTTTCGCGTTGCGCATATCTCATTAATCATTGACATGCAGACCGAAGTAGGCAATTGACTTTAGCGAAAATTAAAATTTCCCCCTTCTTTGGCAAAGCGCTGAAGGGGGAAACTTTGAGGCGAACCCCATCGCTCAAGCGGTGGATAGTCTCTATATTATGTTCACCCTAATAGAGCCAATGCTCATTAGGGTAGGGTCTGGGCCCAGTATTCAGTGGTCAGCAAGTCATGTTTATACGAAACGCATATATCACCTATGCATATACTGGGACAAACTTTGCCGACGCAGCTGCCGATCCCTTGATCCCCACCCCCTGACAGCCGCCAATTGAGCTTTTCGCTCACCTGACGTTCACTTCTTGCCGCCGAGCACCTCCTGTTCCTCTCTGTTTTCTGAAAGGGGTTGCCTTTGACTCTGGTGAAACCTGTACACATACCCAACGGGTCCTGAACTCACATAGACCAGGCCCAGGGTGAAAAGCATGATGCTCGGTCGGGCTGCAATCACCGACAAAAGCAAAATCATCAAGAAGAGGGTCCCGAACCGCAGCCGCTGGATTCCATCAAGTTCTTTGAAGCTGTAATAGGGGATGCCGCTCACCATAAGAAAACCCAGCACGTAGGTCATGGCCAGCAACAAAAAATGCTTGGTGGGACCACTCCCCCCCATCCGATAGAAGAACAGCACGGTGGTGGCCACCATGGCGGCTGCTCCCGGAATGGGAAGTCCCACGAAGTGTTTCTTGGAAATCGAGTCCGCCTGTACATTGAAGCGGGCCAGTCGGAGGGCGCCACAGGCAACGAAGAGGAAGGCCGCCGCCCACCCCAACCGGCCGAAAGGTTCGAGTGCCCACAAAAACACAAGCAGAGCGGGTGCCACGCCAAACGCCACCAAATCAGCCAGAGAATCGTATTCCACGCCAAAACGGCTGATGGATCCGGTCAGGCGAGCTACCTTGCCATCAAGAATGTCGAAAAGACATGAAACCAGAATGGCGATGGCCGCCGTCCTAAAATCTTGATTGAAGGCCGCAATGATGCCGTAGAAACCGCAAAACAAATTGGCGGTGGTAAGGAGGTTGGGAAGCAGGTAGATGCCCCGTTTCATCTTTCGGGGCTTTCGGCGTCTCCGTTTTTGTCGTTTTTTTGATGATAGCATAGGATACTCTCTCCTGCTCTTACGTAGCGCCCCTTGCTTATAGCCAGGCGACTGTCACCAGGGACGAAGATATCGAGCCTTGAGCCAAAGCGGATCATGCCAAAACGCTCGCCCCGCTGGACACAATCACCGGGTTTTAGCCAGCAGTCAATTCGCCGAGCGACCAAGCCGGCGATTTGCACGAAGACAATCTTTTTTCCTCCAGTTATCCTCAGTACCACAGCATTGTGTTCATTCTTTTGAGAGGCTTTGTCCAAATGGGCAGCAACAAATGTCCCCTTTTCATAGTGAACGCTTTCAACCTCGCCGGAGAAAGGGATCCGGTTCACGTGGACACTAAAGATCGACATGAAAATGCTGATTTTCAGGGTTTCACTATTAAGGAACCTATCTTCAAATGCTTTCCCCGCGAAGACTACTTGACCATCAGCCGGGGCCAACACCGCATGGGGAACCTGCGGAATGACGCGCTCGGGATCCCGAAAGAAGTTTATCACCAAAAGCGTTGCGATTAAAGTCAGTATGGTCAGAAACGTCCAGCCCAAGAGGACGAATACAACTAACAGTAGCGCAAGGCCAAAAATATACGGTAACCCTTCTTTGGCAATAGGAAACCGTCGCATCGCACCGGCATCAAGAATTGAAAGTCTCGCTCTGAGCGTGCCCGGGGGAAAATAAAATAAGCGGCAAGAGCACGCAGGAAAAAAGCGAGACGGGATGGACAAGAACACTAGCCGAATAGTTTATTAATTTATCACTCGTCTCGCCCGTCCCCCGTTTCGCGGTAGAATAAGAAAACTAGGCTTTCTTCAACCAGGGCATCATGGCACGAAGCTTGGCGCCCACCTCTTCAATGGGATGTTCTTTTTCCATGCGGCGCAGGGCATTGAATACAGGGCGGCCGGCCTGATTTTCAAGGATCCATTCCCGGGCGAACTCGCCGCTCTGCACCTCAGCGAGAATTTCTCGCATGGTTTCCCGGGTTTCTTCAGTAATTATGCGGTTGCCCCGAGAGTAATCCCCATACTCAGCGGTATCGCTCACCGAATAGCGCATGAAAGAGATCCCTCCCTGGTAAAAGAGATCAACAATGAGCTTCAGCTCGTGGAGGCACTCAAAGTAAGCGATCTCCGGCTGATAGCCTGCCTCCACCAGAGTATCAAAGCCGGCCTTTACCAGTTCGGAGACCCCGCCACAAAGAACCGTCTGTTCTCCGAAGAGATCGGTTTCGGTTTCTTCTTTGAAGGTGGTTTCAATCACGCCCGCCCGGGTGGCGCCCAATCCTTTGGCATAGGCAAGGGCCGTCTCCAGGGCACGCCCGCTCGCATCCTGGTGAATGGCCACCAAGGATGGTACTCCTGCTCCCTTTTCGTATTCGCTCCGCACCAGATGGCCCGGACCTTTGGGAGCGATCATTACCACATCCAAGTGGGCGGCAGGCTTGATCTGACCGAAGTGGATATTAAAGCCGTGGGAAAAGACCAGGGTCTTGCCCTCTGTCATGTGGGCGCCAACTTCTTCCCGGTACAACTTGGCCTGGACGTCGTCCTGGGCCAGAATCTGGACCACGTCGGCAAGT
>Ga0209536_100012305_pt1 | contig 12454 bp, 10 predicted proteins | sample DeeMarSeWOR28_12_FD_187461 | JGI IMG/M metagenome (GOLD analysis project Ga0209536, IMG submission 187461) | Marine sediment microbial communities from White Oak River estuary, North Carolina - WOR-2-8_12 (SPAdes) (version 2) | ecosystem: Environmental > Aquatic > Marine > Intertidal zone >...
ACAACAATGAGCTCAACAAACACGAGAGGATTCTCCCCTGCCATATTTTCTATGGTATGCGGGTTATGGATATAAATGATGATCTGCCCAAGTGGTTCGGTCACAAAAATCAAAGCCCGAAATTCGATTGATGGGGATGTGAAATCATCCAGGCATCGTGCAATTATAATTTTCTTCGTGGAAAGGAAGACATGATGGAGCGAATCACACTGGGTCGAACCCGACTGACCATCAATCGCTGTGGTTTCGGCGGGATTCCGATTCAAAGGGTCGGCGAAGACCAGGCTGTTGAAACCGTGCGGCATGCCGTGGAGCAGGGAGTGGATTTCATCGACACATCCAGGGCGTATACGAACAGTGAAAGGCGAATCGGCAAGGCTTTGAAGTTGACCGATAAAGAAGTTATTCTGGCATCAAAAAGTGTCAGCCGAAAATCCGGGGATGTGCGGGCGGATCTGGAAAAAAGCCTGTCCGAACTTCAAGTGGGGCATATCAATCTTTACCAGTGCCATTTTGTGAGCACTCAAGAGGACTATCAGCAAGTGATACAGACTGGAGGGGCCTTTGATGCCCTCGTCAAAGCAAAAGAAGAAGGGCTTATCGGTCATATCGGTATAACCAGCCACAGCCTGGAAGTACTGGACCGGGCATTAAATGACGGTCTATTTGAGACCATTATGGTCTGTTTCAGTTTCCTGGAACCGGCTGCCAAAAAATCGATCATTCCCAAAGCCCTTGCAAAAAATACGGGTGTCATCGCAATGAAATCATTCTCCGGAGGTGCCATCGATAATCCTGTCCTGTCCCTAAAGTGGGCCTTATCTCATCCCGATGTGGCCATCATCCCCGGCGTGGAGGATACCGCGCTATTCGACCAAAATTGGTCCGTGTTTACCTCCGGGGATTTTAAGCTCAGCACTGAGGAAAAGGATGAAATCGAAAGCATCCGCAGACGATACGATAAAGTTTTTTGTCGACGCTGCGACTACTGCCAGCCCTGCTCGGAAGAAATCCCGATCTCTGTGATCCTTCATGTGCGAAGTGTGATTAAACGCATGGGCAAAGAAGCCATTAATGGCGCCTTTCTGTCACCTGTACTGACTGCGGCCCGTAAGTGCACAGAGTGCGGGGAATGTCTGGAGCGCTGTCCGTACGAGTTGCCCATACCGGAGCTTATCCGCCAAAACCTGGACTGGGTAGATAACGGAATGGGATGATTTTGAAAATCGTACGTCGTTTGCACATATAACCCATTTCCAGTATTATCGGATTTCATCCTTGGGCACACCACCCACAATCTGGCTGAAGTTTATAAAGCGGCTATTCTGCTAAAAAATTTGAATAGCCGCTTTTTTTCAGGTTTGCATCGCTTTTATGAAATTTGGCGAATTGAAGTTTTCTCAATATAATCCATAATATTCCAGATTTTCTCGAAGATTTGACACAGGCACGTAACCCGAAAATTGTAATGTTGTAAAAAATTTTAAATTTGCGTATTTATTATGAAATGGATAGCCGGCCAGGGCAAAAGCCTTTAGCTGAATATTGGTAGCTCGAACCCAATCAATTAAACGCTTATGATCTTCTGGTTAGGGTCAACTGCCATATCCTGTTTTGCAAATGAATTTGTCTGATTTTCGTTCCGAAATGGTATGATTGCACATACCCGAGTTCGCTGATAGCCAATCGGCTGAATCTGGTTTTCATGAACACCTTGTGTGAAAAGTTGCCTACTTTGAATGTGGGAAATCAGTAATAATGTTGAAATTCATCAAACAGACGTAAACTTAATAAAATAATGTATAACCGCAATGTATGGTTGATAAAAAATGAGGAAGGAAAACAACAATGTCTGGACAAAATTGTCCCATGAAAGCTACGGATGTAATCGATTGTTATTTCTTGGAAAACCGCGCAAAGCTAATTGATATCGCCGCTTTTCTTGACCGAATCGACCGATCAATAGAAGTAAATGACGGTCACTCCGATTTTCGATACCAGGCCATTTTGAAAGCCTTGCATATGCTTACAGAACTTAATGATCGCAGAACAGAAGCGATATTGAAGAATTTCAGCGATCTGAGCGTTGAACTGCCAGAGAGCGCGGCAGAGCTCAAAAGTGCTTGCGGGGCTTGGGAAGGGGCAAGAAATGAAGATTATTGAACCTCACATCCACATGGTTTCTCGAACCACCGACGATTACCAGGCCCTTTCATGGGCAGGTATTCATACCATCACCGAACCCTCCTTCTGGCCAGGCTTTGACCGCAGGTCGGTTGAAGGATTCAGAGATTACTTTGAGCAATTGACGCAGGCGGAACCTCTGCGCGCTGCCCAATTTGGGATTACTCATTATAGTTGGATCGGCCTTAATCCAAAAGAAGCCGAGGATATCAATCTTGCCCGCGAAGTGCTCACTGTGATTCCCGATTTCCTCGACCGGCATAATGTTCTGGGTATTGGTGAAATAGGGCTTAACAAGAACAGCAAAAATGAACTCAATGTACTGGAAATGCAGATCTCGATCGCAGCTGAACGGAATGAGCTGATCCTGGTTCATACACCTCACCTGGAGGACAAGCTTAAGGGTACACGGTTGATAATGGACGTACTTGCGAACGAATCCAGGATCAATCCTTGGCGAGTTTTGATAGACCATGCAGAAGAACACACGGTCGCTGAAATCAAGAATCAGGGTTTTTGGTGCGGCTTGACACTTTACCCTCAATCCAAATGTACACCAGCGCGTGCGGTTGATATCGTGGAAAGCTGCGGTTCGGACCAGATCTGGATTAACTCATCAGCTGATTGGGGGATCAGCGATCCACTGGCCACTCTAAAGGCTGTCGAGGAGATGCGGAAAAGAGGGCATACTGAGCAAGTGATTGAAAAGATCTTTTACAAAAATCCAAATACTTTTTTGAGTCAGTGTGCAAAATTTGCTACGCCCTTTTAATCTAAAGAGTAAATAATTATTCGGCATAAACGGAAGAGCCAACCTGGTGAATCAAAATGGTTGTTTTTACTAAAAACTGGCACCTGATCAGTAGGACTCAAACATTCTGAATCGGATTGTTGCTTTCAGCACATACAGCTCTTAAAATTGAACAAAATAAACTTTGCACAACCTTCATTTTGAAAACAGATTGTTACTGCTAACGAAGACAGAGCTTTTTGAAGTCGACTCACATAGAATTGGTGCTGTTTCAAAAAATGCGAATCGAAACCAAAAGAAATACAAATGCTAAAACTTTTGCTGGATTAGGAATAAAAATTGATGACCCGAGTTGTGGTCCTTAACGTAGTGGCTCTGACAAGATCGCTGATCGGCAATAACACGCCCCATTTGCAATCTCTGCTTGATGGAAGTGCCAATATCCGTGCCATCACTCCGGCCGTAACATGTTCGGTGCAATCGACCTATTTGACAGGCAAGTTGCCTTCCGAGCATGGAATCGTAGGAAACGGATGGTATTTTCGCGACCTTTCGGAGATTTGGTTCTGGCGGCAGTCTAACCGTCTGGTGCAATCGGATAAAATTTGGCATGCAGCTCGCAGACGAAATTCTAATTTTACATGTGCCAACACGTTTTGGTGGTTCAACATGTTGACTGACGTTACATGGTCGATCACTCCCCGTCCCATATACTGCGCGGATGGCAGAAAGTTGCCGGATTGCTATTCGGATCCACCCGAACTCAGAGATAGCTTTAATCAGAAATTTGGACAGTTTCCCCTGTTCCGGTTTTGGGGGCCTGCGACCTCGATCGAGTCAAGCGAGTGGATCGGCAAAGCTGCCATGGCAATTGAACAAATGTACCGACCCACGCTCCACCTTGTTTACCTCCCGCACTTGGATTACGGATTGCAAAAAGTTGGACCCCACGGGGATATAGCGAAGGATCTCAACGAAGTTGACGCCCTGTGCGGCAAACTCATTGATTACTTCCTGGGTCGTGAATGTAAAATCGTTGTGCTTTCCGAATATGGGATGACAGCTGTAGATCGTGTAATTTATCCTAATCGCATTTTACGAAAAGCAGGCTATCTGGCGTTAAAGGTGGACCTTAACCGAGAGTTTCTGGATCCCGGCAGGTGTAAGGCTTTTGCTGTCGTCGATCACCAGATTGCCCATATATACATCCGCAATCCGGTAGATGTTTTGCCCATAAAGGAGTTATTTGAAGCAGTACCTGCAGTTGAAAATGTCTTAGACGACTCAACTAAATCCGATTATGGTATAGATCATGACCGGTCGGGTGATTTGGTGTTAATTTCCCGGGCCGATGCGTGGTTTGCTTATTATTTTTGGGAAGACGACTCAAAGGCTCCCGACTATGCGTGGACTGTGGACATCCACCGGAAACCAGGTTACGACCCTTGCGAGCTGTTCATAGACCCAGCAATACGATTCCCTAAATTAAAAATGGCTCAAACACTTCTGAAAAAGTATTTTGGATTTCGCTATTTAATGGAATTCACCCCGCTGGCTCCCGGCCTCGTAAAAGGGTCCCATGGCAGGGTAACCAACCACGATGACGAAGGACCAATTTTTATGACAACAGAACCAAAACTGCTGAGGGATTCGCAGCTAACTGCGATCGATGTCTTTGATCTTCTGCTGGCACATGTTTTTTCCATTTAGTGCCTGTGAGTTATTCGTTATATAAGGAGATGCAATATTTGAATCTGATCAATTCCCAACGATCCGCCCGACGAGCGTCTTTGAAGGTCTGCTTGGAGTTGTGTCGCGTTAGCAATTTGCCAACGATTTGGACCAATGTGCTTGCTGCCATTGTGCTTTCAGCCACAGAATGGACTATCTTGGAATATTTGCTTATTGCCATCTCTATGTCGTGCTTTTATTCGGGAGGAATAAGCTTAAATGATATCTGGGATGCGCCCTTTGATGCGATACACAATCCTGGCCGCCCTTTACCCTCAGGGCGAATATCGAAGCGGGCTGCCTGGGTAGTGACCATAGCCATTTTCGGTACTGGATTTATTATGCTGTCACTAACTCCAAATGGGATTGCGATCTTTGGCGGAATTATACTTTTATCGGCGATATTGATTTATAACAAGTATCACAAAAAGCACTGGTGGAGTTTAATTGTTATGGGAGCCTGTCGATTTCTTGTCTATCTTGTATCTTCTCTGGCTATAGCAGGTAAGATATCCCAAAGTGTGTTAATAGCCGGAAGCGCTCAATTTTTATATGTTCTACTTTTGAGCGTAACATCACGAATCGAACATCTGGCGAAACGACAGCGTTCAATTTTTCTGGTACCGGCAATGATTGCCGGCATTCCATTGGTGGACGGATTTACCATGGCCACCCTTGCCTCCCCCATCTGGTTTCTTGCAGGATTTGTCGGAGCTATGTTGACATTTGCCGGTCAATGCTTCGTACGGGGAGATTGAAAACATATATACTTTCAAAGGTCAACCTGTCTAGAAAATAAAGCGAATGCGTCCAAATACCGGCATTAATTGAGTTTTGATTCCAGGAATTGCTCAACCATCACCGATCTTTAAAAAGAGGTTAGACAGGATTTTTTACAAAGGCGCATCAGCTTTGGATTGAATATCATGATAATCAAGAAGAGGCTCTTGTACCGCAAATTTCACAGCTATGTATCCGTTCCATCGCTATATCTTCCACTTTGGTGTGCAGGCCATCGACAAGTAGAAGCCGGTTCACAAGCAGATTGCCTATGCCGAGGATATACTTTATGACCTCTGCGGCCTGGATGGAGGCGATTAAGCCGCAGGTAATACTGATGATGGGCCACGTCTGTTGGATAGGCCCTTCCGGAAACAAACATTTAAGACAGTTTGTTTCACCGGGGATGATGGTGGTAACCTGTCCGTAAAATTCCTGTACGCCGCCGTGCACTAGAGGTATGCCTCTTTGAAAAGCGACTTCATTCAACAAATAGCGCGTAGCAAAGTTGTCCAAAGCATCTACAATAATACCACAAGGTCCCACGAGTTTATCCACATTATTTATTTGAATCGTGCTCTTTATGGCTTCTACTTGAATGTAAGGATTTAACCGCTCCAGGGCCTTTTGAGCACACAAAACTTTCGTTTTACCTAAATCCTCGTTCCCGTAAAGGATCTGCCTGTTGAGATTACTTAATTCCACCGCCCCATGGTCAACAATCCGCAACTTTCCTATTCCTGCGGTAGCTAATAAAATGGATAGGGGTGAACCCAGCCCGCCTGCGCCAGCTATAAATACATGGGCCTGTTTTAGTTTTTTTTGGCCTTCTTCCCCGATGTTTTCCATAATTAATTGCCGATCATACCTTTCCATTTCATCGGATGTAAGCATATCGTTATCCTTTTGGCTTTATCGAGGGTAATGATGGAGCAATTGGTCAGCTTATTATGATAAATTTATTTATATCATAGAAGGTTCATTCAGGTAACCCAAAAGATGGCACCGCCGCTCGAGACGGGATTCTTTTCCATAAAAAGGCAAAGGCCCTCCTATAAATGAGGACCTTTACTGTATTTTATCTGGTTTTAACTACTTGAATTCGCGCCCATATGCATCGACAGCTTTTAAGCAGTTAAATATTTCGCTAGGATCATAATACCTGCCTTCTTCATCGGGAGTTCTGCTGGCCTTAGGCATGCTAATGATGAGGACGCTTTTAGAAGCGTCTTCGGCAACCATTTTGAGTGCATCATCTGTAACGTCAGACGCTCCTAGTTGTTCGAAGGTGATGGGAAGTCCAACCGCCTTGCAGAAACCGTATATTTTATCCAAAAAAACCTTGCTGCGTTCTTCCATCATCAACTGTGTCAATGTAGAGAATGCTACAAATTGACCATGGCTGGGATGCTTTTCAAATAAATGGTATATCCTGGTATAGCTAAGCGCGATTGCATGGGCTGCGGAAAGTCCGCCATTTTCGTAACCTAACCCGCTTAGAAGAATATTGGCTTCGATAACAGCCTCGAGTGCAGGACCGGCGATATTGTTCTCAACCTCTGTTTTCGCCTGAACACCATATTGCATTAGCGTATCAAATGCCAGTTGGGCAACCATAAGGGCGGTTCTGGAGCAGAGCCCACCCGCCAATGTCGGTGTTGCAGTCCGATATGAGATGTCCGCTTCGAAATAGGTTGCGAGGGCATCACCCATACCATGAACCAGTTGATTTACCGGTGCCTTTGCAATCACCTCTGTATCCACAAACACCATGGCGGGGTTGGTCGGGAAAATGAGAAAGGTTTCAAATTCACCTTTTTCATTATAAACAACCGATACTTTCGCAGTTGGCGCATCAGTGGCGGCGATGGTGGGAATCTGAATGCATGGTACTCCTGCCCCGACGCCTTCGATAACTTCTGGAGGGACCACACCTGCATTGATCGCATTAGAGGCCGCAGCAGCGCGTCCGGCATCCAATACTTTTCCGCCGCCGCATGACATGATGGCATCATGGCCTCCTGTCTGACATGCCTCTTTGATTTCATTGATTTCTTTCCATGATGTCTCACCGCCAAATGTGTGGAAAGCGCAGGTCATTCCCTTGCTATCAATACTCTGTTGAATGCTCTCGCGGCAAACACCTAATGCGGTCGGGCCTCCTACGACTAAAGGATTTTTTATTCCCAATATTTCAAGATGATCGCCGATTTGAGCGAGCGTATTCGGCCCCTGTACATATCGCTGCGGAAAAATCAAAGTTTTTGTGCTCATGTTTTCGTGCCTCCTTTATGGTTTGTTTTTTTGATATTTCTTGAGTCTTATGGATACTTCACCTAAAAGATTGTTTACAAAGTCTTATTTCGATGTTCGAAGATTTATTTAAATCCAGCAAAATCCATCCATCCGAAAACGAAGCAAGTTCCAACGATGAAATTGAGAACAACGGTCAACCAGACGATGAACCTAATGAATTTGGTTATATCTTTTTGAAGCCTGTTTCAAACCCAGAGAACTCCCCAGACTACACCCCATAAGGCCCAGAAAAAGGCGAGGACCGGCATGCCCCCCTTCAAGGAAGTTGCCACAAAAGGATAAATTGAGATGCTAAACCATTGTAAGGTATTCAGCAAAAGTTGCAGGAAGATAAAAGGACAACTTCTATAAAGCAATAACTGAAGTATGAACAAGCATGAAAAAAGATCCGGGAAAGAGCGTGAGCTTTTCTTTTACGATCGTAAGAAAATAAGCTGGTCGCATTCACGATTAATCGATACTCGGAGTCCAGTAATTTTCTTTGTATTTATTGTGCAAAAGGGCACGCCGGATATCGGCATTCTTCACAATCAAGGCAGAGGCCTCCATGCCCCATTTTAGCGAAAGTGTCTTTGGTAATAGGCTCATCTGCCAAAATACGTGGTAGCAGAATATCGTAAATCGTCGTCCTGTGGTAGAAAACACAGGCGGGTAATCCCAAGATGGGTATATTGTCACGCTCGGCATACAATGCCATGGCGCCGGGTAGCACCGGGCTGCCGTAATTGATTATCCTTGCACCACATTTCCGCACGCCATGTCGGGTAACATCGTCCGGATCAACCGACAGCCCCCCCGTGGTCAGAATAAGTTCACAGCCCAGATCACACAATTCATTTATAGCGTTTGCAATGGCATCGGTGTCATCTGGAACAACAACTTTTTTAATCATTTCACAGCCGTATTGCTGCGCCTTTTTAGCTACAAATTCGTCAAATGAATCTTTGATTAGTCCGTTGTAGATTTCAGAGCCAGTTACGACGCCACCGAATTTTAATTTGCGAAAGGGGCGAATCTGTAGCATCGGCCGAGCACCACAAGTGATACGCTGCAATTCAACTATTTGATCCTCAGGAATGACAAGCGGAATAATACGGGTCGCAGCGACAATCTGATCTTTTCTACAGGGGTAGGAATTCTTGAGAGTGGCCACGATGATGTCGTCCATTCGATTGATACGCAACAACATTTCGACATCAATTTTTAATAACCCGTCACATGTACTTAAAATTGAAGATTTGCCCTCTTTTGGTGCGGTCCAGGAAAGATTATCTCCGCAGACTGCATTTGCAATTCGCAGAGCGGCATCATCTTCATGCAGAAGCCCTTCGGATAGGTCAAGAACATAGAGATGCTCTTTTCCTATTTTCAACAATTCAGGGATATCGGCTTTTCGTACTACATAGCCTTTTTTAAAGGCCGGCCCCTTTGATTTACCTGGTATAATGCGTGTTAAATCGTGCGCCAGTATAGTTCCGACAGCATCTCTAATATGTATCTTTTGCAACCTCCGATTATTGCCTTTTGACGAGACTTTTTCATTTTCGATTTCTGGCTCTTTTAATCGTCCGATTATGTTGCCGGATATGTTCGCAACTAAATCTTGTGTCGGCTGCTTTTCATCGGTATCTTTCAGGTGTATCTTTTGAAACATAAGCAAGTTCTTCCACGACTTTCTTTCGACAGACAATTTAAGCTTATTTTTGTTATTTTTCCAATTACAAGCCTCTGGTTTCTTTAGCCTCCGCAATGAAGAGTCAAAATCTCCACACGATCTCCCGCTTCAAGCTTTGTATCAAGCCAATCGAGATGGATTATAAATCTTCCGTTTTTTCTGATTACCACATTGGGCCTAAGTTTTCTGCTTGCAGTACCAAAAATGTTGTTTCGGAGTTCCTGCGTTTTGCACAGATGGTTGAGAAGATCCAATATGGTTGCATCCGGTGTTAGGTCTATCTCTTTCTCATCTGTCTCAAAGATCTGAATAAATCGGCCAAACAATTTTAAACTTATTTTCAAAACTCATTTTCTCCGGCACTCAGATTCTAAATGGAGCTATTTTCTAAGCCATATTTGTTCTTTTTAACCTTACCTGTACGATTGTAGTGGTATGTAAACGTGAGAAAACTTGTGGCTATTCTTTCGATTTTTTATTTTTCAGTGCTTTTAGTACAACGGCAGGCGTGATCGGAAAGTCATAAATCCAAACCCCGATAGCGTTATAGACGGCCGGTGTCAAAAGAGCGGGAATGACTGTCGCAATATCTTCACCAATTCCGGTGGCACCATACGGTCCATAACCCTGACGCGTTTCAACCAGATGGGTATCAATCGGACCACAGTCTCCTATTGTGGCAATTTTATAATCAAGAAGGTTACCGTTTAACATTACGCCGCTTGTTGGATCATGGATAATTTCTTCCCATAATGCTCGCCCTACACCCATGTAGGTACCACCATATTGTTGACCGGCACATGAATCGGGGTTGATAACTTTCCCGACATCGTTTACATTCACAACCTTTAGGATTTCGATATGTCCGGTTTCGGTGTCGACTTCAATTTCCATGAAGTGAACCTGTCTGCAGAACTTTGGGCGGAATCCTTTGTAACAGCCTATTTGTACCTGGTAGCTATGAGCAAACAGAGGAGCACTGAATGGGTGCCTCTCGGCCCCGTATAGTTCGTGAAAAGCTAACGGGCCAGCCTCTGCTGCTGGACCGACGAGTTCGGCTACAGGCATTTTTCTGGACGGATCCGCCTTGACAAAAATGACGCTGTCCTTGATATCCAAATCCTCAGGTGTCAGGTCAGGGAAAAGGGGCGGGTATATCCCACGCTGCGTCACCGCCCTATCTCCCGTAGCTGCTTCTAAAATTTTCGCTTTTAGTAGTCTGGCACAATGCCTGACTGCCCAGCCGTTAACTCCTGTATTTGTAGAAGAATCTGGGCACATCGGAAAAAAGCCGGTATCTGTGTGCGGTCTGTAGAATACGTCTTCCAATCGCATCCCGAGCTCATCCGCTGCAATTTGACAGTAACCCGTTTCAGCATTTACACCGTTGTCACACCTCATACCTAAAATACTGACCGTTCCATCATTTCGTTCGACCCGCATCGCAATTTCACCGGATCCACAGGAATCATCCCATTCATGCGTCCATGTAAACCCAATACCATGCATTTTTCCATTCGCGAGTTTCTTGGTTCCGGGTGGATGCCACTTTTTGTCCCAACCAATCGCTTTTTTACCCTTTTTCAGGCATTCTTTAAGGCTATTTTTTCCCGAAAATCCCAGTTCCTTTGCTCGGGTCAAAAGCCAGTCGATGTCATGTCCTTTGGCCCCGTCGTTTTTTAGTGCCACTTCGGTTGGATCCATGCCCAATTCGGCGGCAACTCGATCCATGACCAGAGTAAATGACATCGTATTCGGGAGCTGTTCGCATCGTACTGCTGTATTGGGCCCTTTGTTTACCTTCACAACTTTTCGAGGAGCATGCAGGTTGGGTATTGAGGTATTGTCCTCAAAATGGGTGCCCGGCCCAAATCCTTCCCACTGGGCATTAGCAAAATAGGCCTCGGCTTTCACGGCAGTAATAGTTCCATCTTTGTTAAATCCAACTTTGTAATAATATTTCCCTTCGTCCATAGAGCCGCCATAAAAATCCTCCCGCCGTGTGAAGACATACTTTATGGGACGACCGGTTCGTTTTGCCAATACCATCGAGCAATACATCGGACCTTGATTCCAATAGAATTGGGTCCATCCACCGAAAGTTGCGCCTTGGTAAAGCATATGCATTTCAATCCGATTCATCGGTATGTGGCCAAACCAGGAAGAGATGGCACGCTTGTTTTCATGGGGGCGCTGGTGTTTCAACCAAAACTCTGGATAATCGCCGTTCCATCGAACCACACCACAAGGCCGCTCTGGCGAAATGTAGGTATGCAGATTCCTTTTGGCAGAAAACTCAATTACCCTGTCAGCCTCGGCATAACCTTTTTCAACATCACCGTGTCCTTCAACATGTTCAACTTCTAAATTGCTGTCGGGAAAATCTTCCGGGGTAGAAATTGGGGAATTGGGTTTCAACGCTTCCTCAGGGTCCAATACAAATGGACGTTCTTCCCATTCTACCTCTATCAGCTGAATCGCCTCCTCTGCTATATCTTCGGTATCGGCGGCTACCGCGGCGCCCAGTTGCTGACCTTCAAAATAAGCGATGTCGGACAGAACTTTAACCGCTGTAGGACCGTGTCCCCCTAAATCAGCCACTTCCGGAAGCCCTGGATCATCATAGCGAAGAATGCCCCTCACGCCGTATAAGGATTCTGCTTTATGGGTATCCATTTTCAAGATTTTCGCATGTGGATATGGCGAAGTGAGAAATCTGACATACAGCATTCCGGGAAGCTGAACATCCATTGTATATTCAGCACGCCCGCTGGCTTTCTCCAGCCCATCCAATCTGCGGACATCACGTTTGCCGATATGGTTGAATTCTTTCAAAGGATATTTGTCTGCGCCGGTATTATCCTCCATTTCGATCATACGATCGTATTCTTTTTTTACCCTCATCTTACTTCCCCTCCTTAAGCTGTTGAGCCGCTTCCTTAATGGCTTTGGGATGTTGCGGATAGGTACCACATCTGCATAGATTGCCTCCGAGGGCTTCAACAATCTCTTCATCG
>Ga0209536_100012306_pt1 | contig 12453 bp, 10 predicted proteins | sample DeeMarSeWOR28_12_FD_187461 | JGI IMG/M metagenome (GOLD analysis project Ga0209536, IMG submission 187461) | Marine sediment microbial communities from White Oak River estuary, North Carolina - WOR-2-8_12 (SPAdes) (version 2) | ecosystem: Environmental > Aquatic > Marine > Intertidal zone >...
TAATAGTTGATACTCTTTGAAATCAAAAGAATGTGTTTTATGGTTGTAATTTGGAAGTTAAAAAGTGAATAACGAATCTCGATCGAGGATTTTTGATTTGAGAATGTTCGAGTTGAGTTAATGATTTGAAATAATGGAAACAAAAGAATTACTCAAAAAAGTTCGTCGAATCGAAATCAGTATTCGCGGAGTTGTAAACGAAGTCTTTGCCGGGGAGTATCACTCCGTTTTCAAGGGTAGGGGAATGGAGTTTGCCGAGGTGCGGGAATACCAGCCCGGCGATGATGTCCGCAATATTGATTGGAATGTTTCCGCACGGATGAATCATCCATTTGTGAAAGTCTTTGACGAAGAGCGTGAACTGACTGTTATGATACTTTTTGATTGCAGTTCCTCGGAAAGTTTTGGGAGCATTCAGCAGCAAAAGGGGCAGGTGGCGGTTGAGATCGCGGCCTTATTAGCTTCATCGGCGATCAAAAATAATGACAAAGTCGGCTTAATTATTTTTAGCGATAAGATTGAAAAATTCGTCCCGCCACGAAAAGGAAGAAAACATGTCCTCAGGGTGATAAGGGAGTTGTTGTACTTTGCCGAGGATGGTGAGACTCGTCCCTCAACCCAGACCAACATCATGGGAGCGTTGGAATATCTAAATCAAATTTTAAAGAGACGCGCAACGGTGTTTTTGATAAGCGATTTTTTGGCCGAAGGGTTTGAGAGTGATTTACAAATTGCTAACAAACGGCATGATTTGGTAGCCATTCATATTATCGATCCATTGGAAGAAAGACTGCCCTCTGTTGGACTGTTGGAGCTCGAGGATTTGGAGACCGGGGAAACCATATTATTGGATACGTCGGTATCAGAAGTAAGAGAATCCATATCTTCAAATGTTTATTCCGAAAGGTCCAAACTCGAACGGCTGTTTAAGTCTATCGGTGTGGATTATATTGATATCTATACCAACCAATCCTACATAAAGCCGATAACGCGATTTTTCCGGTTGAGGGCAAGACGGTTTCATTAGGAAAAATATTTGTACAACTCCCCCCTTTCCTAAAGGGGGTTAGGGGGATTTTTAAGATAGGGGCAAAACCAAAAGGCGCAATCATAAAATAATTGTTAATGAGTAAAAAATGAGCAGCAAATTCACCACACTGATAATTCTAATTCTAACGAATCTATTATTGTTACAATGTGGCAAGACAGATCAGCCTCCTATCCCTGCTGAAAGAAAACGGGAATTCGCCAATATATTATACAATCAGCAGCTGCATTTGCAGGCGGTGAAAGAATATGAAGAGTATCTTCGCAACTACGATTTGGATGCCCGTGAAGAGGCAAATATTTCTTACCAAATTGGCAATATCTATTTTGACCGCCTTCAGGATTATGAAAACGCGCTGGCTTACTATCTGAGGATTAAATATCTGTACCCGGAGTCCAATTTGCAGCAGGAAGCAGGGCGGAAGATTGTTGCGTGCCTCGAGCGTTTGCAGCGTTCCACCGAGGCGCAGCAAGCGATCGAACAAACGTCTGCATTGGATGAATCGCAGAAACCGGAAAGTCGTCCGGGGGACGTAATTGCCCGTATTGGTGCAAGGGAAATTACTACCGGCGATATGCAGTACGAACTAAACAAGCTGCCGCCTTATATTCAATCACAGCTACAGGGGAAGGAAAGCAAAATAGAATTTTTGAAGCAGTATATGGCTCAGGAGCTTCTTTACGATTCAGCAAAACGGAAGGGATTGGATAAAGACAAGGAAGTCTTGGAAGGCGCATTTCAGGCAAAGAAATCGCTAATGGCACAAAAACTATTGGAAGATGAAATACAGAAGGAAGTGAATCTGGACAAGTATTCCAATGCGGATGTGGAGTTGTACTATAAAGCGAATAAAGAAAAATATGCCGAAAAAGATGAAAAAGGCAACGTCAAACGTATACCGGAATTCCAGGAAGTTGCCCAAAAGGTAGCGCAGGACTTTATGCGAGAAAAACAACAAGAAGCCTATGACCGATTGGTCGAACGCTTAATGAAGGCGGAGAAAGTCACCATTTATGAGGATAAATTCAAATAGGAGAAACATAAATCACGTCACATCGAGGCTAATCAGTGTTTCATTTGTATTGATTTTACTGATAACGGTAATCGCACAGGCGTCATTGATTGAAGTAACAGGAGAAGTTGATAAATCGGTAATTACTATTGGGGACCGAATTACCTATTCTCTGAAAATAAAGCGTGACAAAAATTTACGAATTGAGCAGCCCGGCCCGGCAGCTAATCTGGGTTCATTTGAAATCAAAGATTATGAAATACACGACCCGGTGGAGGAAGATGGTAACATCGTAGAGCAATACGATTATGTTATCTCGGTTTTTGATACCGGCAAATTTGTCATTCCTCCTTTTCCGGTGGCTTTCTTTCCATCCGATACTTCCCACAAATATCAAATCATTCAATCCGAACCAATCGAGATAACGGTTGAAAGTTTGCTGAGCGCGGAAGATAATGAGATCAAAGATATAAAACCGCCGTTGCTAATTCCTGTTGAATATACCCGAATTATTTTGATTGGCGGCGGTTTCCTGCTGTTGATCGGGATCGGCGCTTTTCTGTTCTATTATTATAAGAAGAGAAAGCAGGGCGTTCCGCTTTTCAAACGGGAGGTTATTCGACCCGCTCATGAAATTGCATTTGAAGCGCTTGAAGAATTGCTCCGCAAACCTTATTTGGAGGATGCAAAATTTAAACAATTTTTTACGGAACTTAGCGACATTCTTCGTCATTATTTGGAAAACCGTTTTTTCATAACGGCGATGGAAGAAACAACCGCAGAACTATTGGAGTCTTTGCAGGAAATAGAACTGCAAGACGGGAACTGGTCAAATGCGAAAGAGATTTTGGATCTTTCCGATCTAGTAAAATTTGCCAAATATGAACCGCAACAACAAGAGATCGAAAATACCGTTGAATTGACCAGAACGCTTATTAAATCAACTCATTTGGAATTTGAAGCGGTTGAATCGGTTAAGAAAATTGAAGAGAACCCGGTTTCTCCGAATGGAGAACTGGAAGAAGAAGATCATAAATAATATTTCATAATTGGAGGTGGAACAGTGATAGAAGTAAAAGATTTGACCCGTTATTACGGAGAGCATCGCGCCATCCACAAGGTATCATTTAAGGTAGAAAAGGGCGAGATTTTAGGATTGCTGGGTCCTAATGCCGCGGGTAAAACAACTACCATGCGCATACTCACCTGCTTCATGCCTCCCACGGCTGGAAGCGCCGCGGTTTCCGGATATGACATCTGGAAAGACCCGGTTGAGATCAAGAGGCGTACCGGATACATGCCGGAAAATCCTCCCCTGTACCATGACATGCGGGTATCGGAATATTTGAAATTTGTTTGCAAGATAAAGGAGGTTCCCAAGGATAAAATCAAAAATGCCATTGACAGCGTAGTCCAAAAAACAAGTTTATCCAGCGTCTATAGCCAGGTAATCGGGAGTCTTTCCAAGGGATTTAAACAGCGCGTAGGATTAGCTCAGGCACTGCTAAATGATCCCGAAGTTTTGATCCTCGATGAACCGACGGTTGGATTGGATCCCCGCCAGATCATCGAGATCAGGGAATTGATAAAATCATTGAGGGGGGATCACACGATTATCCTTTCGACCCACATCTTGCCGGAGGTGGAAATGACTTGCGAACGGGTAGTCATTATTAATGAAGGCGAAGTAGTGGCTCAGGATACGCCGGGAAATCTGACCAAGCGTCTAAAGGGGAAGGATCGTATCGTCCTTGAATTGGATGGGGATGACAAAACCGCGGAGGATGTTTTTGCAAAATTCAGTCAAATTACCGGCAAGCAAAAAGCCAAAACTGCCAATAGTCATTCCCGATATATTTTGGAAACCACCGAAGATATTCGGCGGGATTTGGCGCATGCAGTAGTTGCCAAGAATCTTGGATTATACGAATTGAGGGTGGAGGCTTATTCTTTAGAAGATATTTTCTTGCACCTGACTACAAAAGAGGAGGAAGTGAAATGAGAAAAACAGTCGCAATTTTTCAAAAGGAACTGAAACATTTTTTTTATTCACCCATTGCCTATATTGTTATTGCGGCGTTTGCCGTCATCACCGGGCTCTTCTTTTATCTGTATTTGAGCCAGTTCGTTGAAATGGCGTTCATGGATATGATTCGATCACAGCAATTCCGTACTCAGCCGCAGAAATTCAATATCAATTTGCAGCTTATTCGCCCCTTCTTTTGGAATTTAGCGCTTATTTCGCTGTTCGTTTTACCGCTGGTTACCATGCGCCTTTATGCCGAGGAGAAAAGAAACGGCACCATCGAATTGCTATATACCACTCCGCCATCTGTCGGGAATATTGTCATCGGCAAATTTCTGGCGGGAATTGTCTTCTATTTGGTCATGTTACTTCCCACTGCCGTTTTTCAACTCTTGTTGTTCATTTACGGTGATCCGGAATTGGGTCCGGTTCTTTCCGGCTATTTAGGGCTTATTCTGTTAGGAAGCGCTTTTATTTCCGGCGGGTTGTTCATTTCCTCATTAACAGAAAATCAAATCATTGCCGCGGCCGGCGGATTCGGTTTGTCGCTTTTCCTGTGGATTATCGGGTGGGGAGCGAATTTCTCCGGCCCGGGGTTGAAGGTGGTTCTGGATTATCTATCAATTATCAATCACTTTGAAGATTTTGCTCAAGGTGTTATCGATACTCAACATGTTTTTTATTACCTGCTCTTTTGCGCCGTAGGCGTTTACTTAACATTTAGATCGGTAGAATCGGTGAAGTGGAGAGGATGAAAAATGATTTTGGATTGTTGATTTCGGATTTAGGAAAGTTATTTAGTTTAAAGAAATTGGAGGCAAAAATTCGATGAAACGCTATTCAAAACTTGCGTTAATTGTAGGCATATTACTTTTTGTTTATAGCCTGATTAATTATTCTCTTAATCAAATATGGGATTGGGTTTCCACGCTATCGTTAGTCGCAGGACTGGTTATCGGCGGGGTTGGGATTTATTACATTTTGAAATTTAGGGAACGAGAGGTGAGCGTCCAGACAATCAAGTACGGAACCAACCTTATTATTTCAACGGTAGTATTCGTTGGCATTTTAGTGCTGCTGGCATTTATTACCACCCGCCATCACGCCCGCACCGATCTGACGGAGTCGGGGATGTTTAGTTTAGCCGATCAAACCAAGAAAGTTTTAAAAGACCTCAATAAACCGGTGACTATCTATGGTTTCTATAAAGAGAGTGACCAGGTCCGCGCCAAAGATATGCTGGATGAATACACCTATCGCAGTGGCGAAATCCATGTCGAGTTTATCGATCCCAATGAGAAACCGCAGATTGCCCGCCAGTATCAGGTTACTCAATACAACACGATTGTGGTAGAGTCCGGACCAAAAAGGGAATCGGTAACCGAATTGAGCGAGAGTAATCTTACTAATGCCATTATGAAGGTCACCCGTGATCTGGATAAAGTGGTTTATTTTACAACAGGGCACGGCGAAGTTGACATCGAGAGTGAAGATGCTCAGGGATTTAAAACTTTCGCCGATGGCATCACGAAAGAGAATTATCTGGTCAAAACGATCAATTTGGCTCAGGAAAGAATTATTCCCGAAGACTGCTCCGTATTGGTCATCGCCAGTCCCAAAGCGGATTTCTTTGAACTTGAGCTGGATACGATCGCGTCATACATCGATGGCGGCGGCAAATTGCTGGCGCTGATTGATCCACAGTGGAAGCCCGCTTTGGTGAATTTTTTGAAGAAGTACAAAATTGAGGTTGGTGACGATATTGTGGTGGATGCTACCGGATTAGGTCAACTCTTTGGAATGGGTCCTGAAGTGCCCCTGGTATCATCATACGAGGATCACGAGATCTTCAAGGAGTTTAACACCATGACCTTTTACCCCGTGGCTTGTTCGGTTCGGCCCACGGAAGAAGGCGATTCAAAAGTTACAACAACGGTCTTATTTGAGACCAGCCAAAATAGTTGGGGAGAATCCAATTATCAGGGTAGGCAGGTTAGTTTTAACGCGCAAGAGGATGTCAAAGGACCCGTTCCTATCGCGGTGGTTGCTACCAAGACAATCGGCAGCAAAAAGTGCCAGGTCCTTGTGATTGGAGACAGTGACTTTGCCAAGAATGCCTACATTAAAAATTCCGGCAATTACGATTTGGCTTTGAATTTAATTAACTGGCTTGCGGAAGAAGAGGACATGATTACAATTCGTCCCAAAGAAATTGATGACCGCCGGGTGAATTTGACGCAACAGCAAAGTAAACTTATTCTTTATCTGAGTGTAATCGGATTGCCATTGGCAATCATAATCGCGGGCGCTGTAGTTTATTTCAAACGTCGTTAATATGCCAGCGATGCTATTTTTCGTGGTTGGATGCCCCTCCTACCAACAGTGAAAGGCAGGAGCCGCTTTTCGCACTGGCTAGTCGACTGTGGCGACCAGCGGCGATTATTTATTAGAATACTTATTGATGGTCAGATGTGAATTTGGAGGAGAACGATGGGTTTTAGGACGACAGGAATACTAGTCATTATCTTGGCTCTTTTAGGCGCCTATTATTATTTCTTTGAAGTGGTTCAACATGAAAAAAAGGAGAAGCAAAAAGAAGCCGCCCAACAACTGTTTGATTTTGAAACCGACAGTGTTGAAGCCCTTTCAATAAAGAATCAGTATGGAAAATTCGAATTTAAGAAAATCCAAAACGAGTGGCGCATTACCGATCCCGTCGCCACCGATGCTGAAGAAAACTTGGTGACTTCCGCTTTAAACAGCTTGAAAGGAGCCAAGAAAGAAAGTGAATTCGCAGCAAAAGCGGACCAGAAAAGAAATTATGGACTGCAAGACCGCTCAATAAGCGTTCAGCTCACCTTAACGAATGGCACCAAAGATTCGCTCCGCATCGGCGATGATACCCCGGTAGGATCCTCGGTGTTTGTTTCCAATTTGGATACAATGGTATACACCATTCCTAAAAACATCAAAACATCATTGGACAAGAAACTGTTCGATTGGCGGAATAAGAATCTTCTCCGCTTTAAGCGGAATGATGTTCAGCGGCTGGTCATTCAAAGACCGGGGCAAAGTTATGAATTTGAGAAAATGAGTGATTCCGATTGGATCTTCAGCACAATCGAACGGCCGGCCAATCTGAGTACCATGAACGGCATTCTGAGCAAATTGGAAACAAACAAAGCCAAAGTCTTTGTTGATGAAGATGGAACCGAGTTAAAAAAATACGGATTGGGCGATCCCCGTTATGAGATTGATTTGTTTTTGGGTGATGAAAAAGGCAAAAAATCTTTGATGATCAGCCGCAAAATTGGAAATAAATATTATGCAAAGGACGATTCCCGCAAGCCAATCTTTGAAATTGATTCAGCTCTGGTGAGCGATATTAAAAAACCGATGGCAGATTTCCGGGACAAGAAATTGGCAAACTTTGATCAGAATTCCATTGACCGCTTCGTTCTGGAATATCATGACACACTGTTGACCTGTCTAAAAGATACATCCGATGAATGGTATCTGGACGAACCAGAAAAGTCGGCGTTAAAGAAGCGCGATATAACCAGTTTCCTTTCTAATATCCGGAATTCAACCATTAATGATTACGTGACAGACAAACCCGGTAATCTGGGCGCGTATGGACTGGAGAATCCGAGTCTGAAAATTCAGCTATTCAGCGGCGAAGGGAAAGTTGTGGAAGTCAAATTTGGCAAGTTGAAAAATAGTAATGTGTATGCCATGACCGATCAATACAACTCAGTTTATCTGCTGCCGAAAAACCAGTACACCCGCTTGAAGCTGGATAGGAGTAAAATCATAGAAGAGCCGGTAGCCTTGGACGATACGACCGTCTCATCACTTAAGTAAAAAGAAAATTACTGAACCAAGAATGTTTCGATTTGCTGATCCTGAATATTTAATTCTTCTAATCTTTATCCCATTGATCGGATATTACTTGTGGCGGAAGCGCGGCCGTATGTCCGGACAGCTAAAATATTCTACGCTGAAGTACATTCGCAGGGCGCCGGTGACCCTGCGCCGCCGTTTGCGCCAACTCTTCTTTTTGCTAAGATTGGGAATTATTGCCTTAATCATTTTAGGGTTAGCGAGACCGCAATCCGGCTCCCGGCAGGAAGAAATCATTACCGAAGGCATTGACATAATGCTGGTGCTCGATGTGAGTTCATCGATGCTGGCAGAGGATTTTAAGCCCAAGAACCGGCTTGAGGCTGTAAAGGCAGTTGCGGAGGAATTCATTCGGGGACGAAAAAATGATCCGATTGGGATGGTCGTGTTTGCTGGTGAAGCTTTTACGCAGTCACCGCTGACGCTCGACTACGGCGTCCTGACTCAAATTCTGGACCACCTGGAAGTAGCACCGCGGGAATGGGACGGAACTGCAATCGGGAATGGACTTGCCACCGCAGTTTCCCGAATAAAAGACAGCAAGGCAAAAAGCAAAGTGATTATTTTGCTGACGGATGGTGTGAATAATGCCGGAGAGATCGATCCTGTTACTGCCGCTCAGGTGGCGCATACATTTGATATTCGTGTCTACACAATCGGGGCGGGTACACGGGGAACCGCGTTATATCCGGTAGAGCACCCGATCTTTGGAAAACAATATCGGCGTATGCAGGTTGAGATAGATGAGGACTTACTCAAAAGAATCGCAGACGTAACAGGAGGGAAGTATTTCAGGGCAACTGATTCTGAAAAACTTCGCCAGATTTATAGGGAAATTGGGGAATTGGAAAAAACCAAGATCGAGGTCAAAGAATTTACCAAATATACCGAACTGTTTGTTGACTATGCCGGACTCGCACTGGCATTGTTGTTACTAGAGATTATTCTGAGCAATACATATTTGAGGAAATTGCCGTAATCCTGTAGGTCGTCATACTGAGATTTTCGAAGGATGTAACAAGAATGATTCTGAGGTAAAACGTGCTTAGATTTGCTAATCAAGAATTCTTCTATTTGTATTGGTTGCTTCCACTGCTTATTATATTCTTCTTGGGAATAGCCAGATATAAGACTCGTCTTCTAAGAAAATTAGGAGACGAGGAATTAGTCCAGGGATTGATGGCCACTGTAAGTCGGAAAAAACAAAGGTGGAAAATTGTATTAATTATTATTGTATTTTCATTATTGGTGTTCGGTTTGGCGAATCCTCAAATTGGCACACGATTAGAGGAAGTAAAGCGCAGTGGCATAGATATTTTCATAGCGCTTGATGTATCTAAAAGTATGCTGGCTGAAGATATTGCTCCGAACCGCATCGACAAAGCCAAGCACGAAATTGCCAATTTCATTGATCTGCTCCAGGGGGATCGCGTAGGGATCATTGCCTTTTCCGGTTTGGCATTTGTCCAATGTCCCTTGACCCTGGACTATGGGGCGGCTAAGTTATTCCTGAATGATATTGAAGTGGGCGCGATACCGCAGCCCGGAACGGCAATATCGGAGGCAATTAAGACCGCTATGCGTTCCTTTACCGCAAGAGAGCTAAAATACAAAGTGCTGGTTCTGATTACCGATGGGGAGGACCACGAAGAAGATCCGGTTGAGAGTGCCAAAGAAGCTATGAAAGAAGGGATTATCATTTATACGATTGGAATAGGTTCTCCTCAGGGCGCACCCATCCCGGAGTTCGATCAATACGGTCGGCAGACCGGCTATAAAAAGGATAGGGACGGACAAACCGTCACTTCGAAATTAGATGTGCTGACACTGGAGAAAATCGCATTTGAAACCGGCGGGAAGTTCTATATTTCAACCACGGGCGAAGTGGAATTGGATAAAATTCTGGATGAGGTAGCGGGAATGGAGAAGAAGGAACTCGCTTCCCGGCAATTCACCCAATTTGAAGATCGCTTTCAAATTTTTCTTTTTTTAGTTTTGATCTTGTTGATAATTGAAACTTTATTGAGCGAACGTCGAAAAACCAAAGGTATGAAAGCAGGGATTATTCAGCAATGAGAGGATATTCAACAAAAATTCTCCTTCTAATAGTCATCATGATCGTGTCCGCCGAAAATCAGTCTTTGACTGCCGCGGATCGTTCAAAGATAAAAGACGGGGTTGAATCGTTCAAAAAAGAACAATGGGATGAATCTTTGAACAAATTCCAGGATGCGCTGCTGGATGATCCGACCAATCCCTTGCTGCATTTTAATGTTGGCGATGTTCTGTACAAGAAAAAAAACTATGAAGAAGCGCTAAAATCTTTCGAGAAAACCCTTAACACCAAGGATGTCTCCCTGCAGCAAAAAGCATACTACAATATGGGCAACAACTTTTACCAGATGAACAAATACCAGGAAGCGATTGATTATTATAAAAAGGCGCTTGAGTTGGATCCGGAGGATATGGATGCTAAATATAACCTCGAACTAGTGCGGGCAAAAATCAAGGAAATGGCTGAAAAACAGCCAATGAATAATCAGCAGCAATCGCAACAGCAACAGCAGCAAGGAGAACAACAGCAGCAACAGCAGGGTTCAGATGATCAACGGCAGAATGAGCAGCAGCAGGCCGGTGAAAATCAGGAGAACGAGGATCAACAAAATCAAAAACAAGAACAACAGCAGCAAGCTCCAGCTGAACAGCAAAAAGAACAAGAGCAGCAGGTCGGGGAGCAAAATGAAAAGAAAGAATTAACCAAGGAAGAAGCGGAGCAAATTTTGCGAGCACTGAGGAGCAAAGAGGAAAGTAACAAGAAGCTGCGTCCCATGCCAACACAAAGCGGCAGGGTCAGGGTCGAAAAAGATTGGTAAAATGAAAACGTTTTTGTGTACAATAATTTTGATTATGCTTGCGCTGAATATTCACGCGCAAAATATAAAACTGAATGCTACAGTGGATAAGCCCACTATCGGGGTAGATGACAATTTTACCTATCAATTGGAAGTTAGTGGGCCGGTTAAAAATCTTCCCGATCCTGATCTGCCGGATTTGTCGAACTTTGCGGTATTTTCGGGCCCTAATGTTTCTTCCTCCTTCCAGATTGTTAATTTCAACGTTAGCGCCAGTAAGACTTACAGCTATATTTTAGGTCCGAAGCAAGTCGGAAAATACGAAATTCCCCCGGCATATCTTGAATACCAGGGGAAAAAGTATAAATCCAATTCTGTGGTCGTCACAGTTGCAAAAGTCAGCCAAAATCAGCCCCAAACTCGGGGAAGAGGAAGAAGCTCCCAAAACGAGAATGTCGATTTATCGCAGTCTCTTTTTTTAAAAGCGGTTCCATCGAAGTCAGCCGTTTTTGTGAACGAGCAGGTTAATGTTAGCTATAAGATTTATTTCAATGTAAAAATCAGAAGCCCGGAGTTTGTCAAATTACCAGAAACAATTGGATTTTGGATTGAAGAATATCCCATTACCGGGGATATTCCCGTTTCCCAGGAAACTCTGAATGGGATTCAATATAATGTTGCCGAAATTAAGAAAATGGCTCTTTTCCCGACAAAAACTGGTGAGCTTACTGTTTCGCCTTTACAGTTAAGGGTTCATGTACAGGTCCAGCGACAGCAACGAGACCCGTTTAATGTTTTTGACGATTTCTTTGACAGTCCATTCGACAGGATGGTGTCAAAGGAACTGATTTCAAATTCATTGACCGTGAATGTAAGACCTTTACCGGAAGGCGGAAAGCCAGCCGATTTTTCCGGTCTGGTGGGAGATTTTAGGTTACTGGCGGATTTGGATAAAACGAACGTCCCTTCCAACGAAGCGATTTCTCTAAAATTAAGAATTAACGGAACAGGAAATCTCAAAGTCCTTAATCAAATTCCATTCGAAGCGCCTCCAAGTTTTGAAGTCTTCGAACCGAAAGTCAAAGATGAAATTAACAGAAGCGGCACTTATTTATCGGGAAGCAAGGAATTCGAATACATCATGATTCCGCGTGTTCCGGGTGAGTTTTCCCTGAAACCAGTTTCGATCACCTTTTTCGATCCTTTTCAAAAACGATATCAAACATTAAGTTCAAGACCATTCGAAGTAACGGTCACCAAAGGAAAGGAATTACCCGGAAATATCGCCACCAGCTATTTATCCAAAGAGGATGTCAGGCTATTGGGAAAAGACATTCATTTTATCAAGGAAGTGGAACCCGATTTTGTACGAATAGGTTATGCGCCATTTACAACCCTTTGGTTTTTGCTCGGAATATTATTGCCTGCCATTGCTGTTGTTGGCGCTTACGGATATCGAAATCACCTGGAAAAAGTCTCGACCAATTTGGAATATGCGCGAAAACGCAAAGCTCACAAACAAGCCCGAAAGCAATTGAAAGAGGCCAATTCATACCTCAAGAATAATCAATTGGCGGAGTTTTATGGCGAGATCTCGCGTGCGCTGATGGGG
>Ga0209536_100012307_pt1 | contig 12453 bp, 5 predicted proteins | sample DeeMarSeWOR28_12_FD_187461 | JGI IMG/M metagenome (GOLD analysis project Ga0209536, IMG submission 187461) | Marine sediment microbial communities from White Oak River estuary, North Carolina - WOR-2-8_12 (SPAdes) (version 2) | ecosystem: Environmental > Aquatic > Marine > Intertidal zone >...
GGCAAATGGGGCTATGCCGGCAAGGGCGTGAAGCTCGGCGATGCCGACAAGATCATACTCTGGTACCAGCCGCAAGGCTCCAATACCTATCGGGCAATACACGGCGACCTCCACGTAGAGGACAGCTCGCCAGAGGATTTGCCAAAATAACCCAAACACCTATTTAGGAAGAAGGCCGGGCCTCACCACCCGGCCTTCCTCATCCTAACCTTCTCCCAGAAAGAGAAGGAAAGAAACTAGAGGGACGGACCCCAGTATTTCGAAACTACTATTAGATTAAATACCTCAATTCTTCCTTGCCTTATTCTTGCGCAGCAACCTTTCGACGACCTTGTCATAATTTTCGTCTCTACTGTAACGGTCGTCATAGTACCACAAGCCAGGAACAAGTTCACTTCTTTGACGAACACTGCTCGAAGACACCCTGGTAGAATCCTCGGGATAGGCTTCGATACTAAAGTGTCTAAATGTCCCTCCCCATCCTATGGTAGCGCCCCCATCATTGTACACAGCGACGCGGCCTCCAAGTTTCTTAATTATCGGAAACTCGGACAATTTCGAAGCAGGCACTGGCGTCATACAAACTTCTAGTCCAGGATTGGCGTTTTCACTGGCAATCTGTTTCGAGAGTCTTCTGCACTCATTCAAGAGGGCTTGGTGGTCGGTAGAACACAATAGACGCCTCTGCTGAAACGATTCCTGAATTGGAGGGACAACGGCAAAATATGCTATCAACGCGATCGTCCGGCCGGGTGGTACACTCAGCAGTCCAGTAGTCACAATAGCCGCCAGCAAAATCACCGACAGAACAACGATCTTCCTCTTGGAGAAAAGCCGCTCACGTTTGTTCATTTCTCGCATAATTCCCTAAGTTGCGCATTCCGCCAAAACATACTGCGCTGTGGAATTCACACATCCCATATGTACGGTTCTATAATTCCTACGTCTCATATAGAGACGGACCCTAGTTTATGATTCCCCCTATTTTCCTTTTTCTATCTTGCCTCTTGGTTCTTAACGCTTCTTCCCACTTATTCAAAAATTGCGTCTGTCCCTAGTTTACTATACTCTTTACTTTCTACTTTGTCAGCGCTTTTATCCTGTCCTTATCCTGTCCTTATCTTGTCCTTATCCTGTCTGATTTCTTCAGCCTTTGCCGCCAAGGGTATTGAAGCAAACAGACCACTCAATTAGAATGCCACAGTATGGTGTGTAGGAACGTTGTTTATGAAGACGTATAGGGAATTTCAGATGACAAAACGTCCCGGTCGTAGCCTATTGCTGCTTGAGATATCGAAGAGCTGTGCGTGTATCTTGATCCTGCTCGCTGCTTCGGCGGCTTTTGCGCAAGCTCCTCATCCGCCGAGTCCCGTCGCTGCTGGCTATGCGTGGCATCCCCGGTCAGCCGATACGCACCCGACCGATATCGCCAGGTCGCACGTCGAGCAGATCAGCGCCCTGACTGAGGGAACATACGAGTATACTGTCTTGCAGGCCGGCACAATGGACGGCCGCAGTTGCCGATCACCCATGGGTTGCGGCGTGTCGAGGGAAGGGGCCTTCTTCCAGAGTTGGGAATCTAACCGCTCGGTTCGGATGGAGAACGTGGGCGACGTCGATCTGATCAATCCCTGGCTTTCCAACGGCCGCAATAACTTCCGCAGCGTGGAGGAAATCGTCTCGGCCGCCGTCGCGCCGGGCATGACGGACGCGGACAAGGCCTTTGCCCTGTGGTTCCAGGAGATCCGGTACCGTCACCACTCCGCGGGTGACAACAACGAACTGGGCGATCCCGTAAAGGTCTTCAATGTCTATGGGTACAACACCTGCGGCAATGATTCCATCTGCCTGGCCACGCTGTGGCGCAAGGCCGAACTTAAGGTGGCGCCGGCCCGGGCCCTGGGCCACTGTATATCGCAGGTTTTCTACGACGGCGGCTGGCACTTCTACGATGGCGACATGCACTGCGTTTACCTTCTGCGCGACAACCGGACCGTCGCCGGCGAGCAGGATATCGTGCGCGATCACGATCTGATCAAGCGAACCCATTCGAAGGGGATACTGTTTCCGGATACCTGGTGGTCCGGACCCGAGATGTGTTCGATGTACTTCTTCGACGGTCCGGTCACGGGCGAGCGCTCCGGCAAGGCCGACACCACGATGAACATGGTCCTGCGTCCCGGCGAGGCCCTCACCTGGCGCTGGGGACAGCTCCGCCCGCTCAAGTATCACGGGACGTTGGGAGTGACCCCCACGTACGAAGACGTCATCTACAATGGCCTGTGGGAGCATCGTCCGGATTTTTCCAAAACCGTGTGGCGCGAGGGAGCGGCGATTGTGGAGAACGTCACTACAAAGCCGGATGGTCTGGCTGCCCAGCAGGGCAAGACCGGTACGATCGTCTGGGCGATGCGCAGCCCGTACGTATTCGTAGGGGGTCGGCTCGACGCCGAAGCAGCGGGAGTGCGTTTCTTCATCTGTCGGGACGGCAAGACCTGGAAGCCCTGTGGTCAGAGCCTTGATGAGTTCTTTCCGATTGTCGGTCCGGCCTGCTACGAGTACCGGCTCAAGTGCCAGTTGGAAGGCCCATCGCGGCTTCGGCGCCTGGCGATTATCAATGACGTGCAGATGGCTCCATTGGCGCTGCCGGAGATGGTCGTGGGTCGGAACGTCTTTACGTACTTCGACCAGTCCGCCGGTGACCGCAGGGTGCGGATTACCCACAAGTGGGTCGAACGCTCGGCCTCAAGAGCACCGCTGGCGCCGATTGCCGCCGTCTGGCCTCCCGACGGTGGCGAGGCGAACGGCACGGACGTCGTCTTTCGGTGGACAGCTCCCAGCGATCCTGACGGCGATGCAATTGCCGACTATCATTTTGAATTGTCCGGCCGTGCAGACATGAAGTGGCCGCTCTCGATGAGCTTCTACAAGCTCATCTCCCGGACCGCCGACGCCACCAGGCAGAAGGACAGGACCAGCGGCAAAGAGAGAATCACGGTCAAGGCCCAGTATACCCTGAGCGAGGCCGGACTGCTGACGCCCGACACCACGTACTACTGGCATGTTCGGGCACAGGACGACAAGGGCGTGTGGGGCCCCTGGAGCAAGACCTGGCGATTCACTGCCCGCGGCCCCGCGCAGCCGATTGACGTAACCGTGGACTACGACCAGGCACGGGGCGTTGGTACCCTTCGCTGGAAGGCCAACCCGGTGGGCCGTGCGCCGGTAAAGTACCGGGTCTACGGCAGCGATGAGAAAGGCTTTACGATCGCGGATCAGAGGCACCAGGGTGTCGTGGGCGTGACCAAAGACGAGATGGCTGACTGGAACCCGTGGTTCCCGGCGAACTTCATCGCCGAGACATCGGCAACGGAACTGGGGGTACTCGGTGGCGATGTGGCCTTGACCGCTGCCAACAAGACTTACTACCGCGTTGTGGCAGTCGACGAGCAGGGCAATCGCAGCGGGCCATCCGACTACGCCGTTGCCCGGCGGCCCGTCATCTACACCAATCCTGTGCTGACCGCCCGGGTGGGCGCCGAGTACCGTTATCAGGTCTCTGCCAATAGATCTATAGGTGACCTCAGTTCGCGGATGGCCGACGGCAGTCAGACAAGCGGCTACTTCGACATTGAGAAGCCCCGGTTCACACTTGCCAAGGGACCGGCGTGGCTCAGGATCGACGAAGCCGCCGGCCTGCTCTCGGGCACACCGGATGTCGCGGGCAGTACCGACGTGGCGGTCACCGTCACCATTGATCGCCAGGTGCGCAGGCTCGATGAGGCGGTGCTGCGCTGGGGCCGGGAGAAGGTGCTTTTTACTGAGACCGAGCGCGTCGGTGCGACGACCCAGAAGTTCGTCATCGACGTTAAGAAGGCTGCTGATTGAGGTCGGTCACCGCACTGGTCACCAGGGGAGAATTGAAGGTATCCGGTACAATCTGTGCTAATGGATATCGCAGAGAAGAAATAACTGGACGCCCCCTATCATTCTAAACGAATCTGACTCAATGAACGACATGAGGACGTTGCAACTGACTATTGTCTATTGCTGAGCCACATTGATTATTGTTTTCGACACGATAAACAAGATGTACAGAGATATTTTAATGGCCTCATTTGTCCCGTGTTAATCCTTTTATCCGGTCTGATTATTGTTCTTGACGAGATAAGAGGATCTACTGAGATATTTTAGGGGCCAGACGTGTTGAAATCGAACCTTCTATTTTGGTATTATTGACTGTGTTGCGTGCATGAGTACCAGTCATGACGTTAAATGGCGAATCCCGGGCAGTATGATCTGACTGCGATACGATGAATCTCCAATCAAGCAGCAAGGCCGGTGAGATAGGATAGGCTAAATGCGATTATCGTTGATTACCTTGATATGTATGTCCTTTATGAACCTGGAAAGATGTCCGGCCGAAGTCCGCGACGCCGCTTCCGACAGCGGCAAACTGCGTGACGCCGTCTCGGACCTGATCGAGACATTTGGCGATCGTTACCCCAATGGGTACGAGTATCTTGACCGTTTGCGACCTATCGAGGATCGTGTCGGGCGCGGTGAGGCACGTGCAAAACACCAGCTTGAGACTTTGCGCCGCGAGGCACTTTTGGCGAATCCCCTGTTGACAGAGCTGGGCGGGGTACTGGTTGTCAGGCGCAGGATCAAAGATTTGGAGAAAGATAATGTCTTTACTGCCGTTGACAAACAGATCGGCTATTCGGCCGGATTGGGTCGTGATATCGGCATGCCTTCCAATCATGAGTGTAATGCTTCGCTGGAGCGAGATGGATACGATAATGAGATATGCCTGCTGTTGCCTGCTGCAGGCGACGTGAAATTAAAGACAATCTATCGGCCGGAGGACAGCGGATATGTCGGCGAGCTTGATCTTCATTTTGACGGCAAGCGCGTGCTGTTTACAAAATCCGATGCAGTGAACTGGAAGCTTTATGAAACGAATGCCGATGGGTCACATGTTCGGCAGGTCACGCAGATGCCGGATGATGTCGATGCAATGGACGGCTGCTACTTACCGAACGGCAAGATCATTTTCGGCTCGACGGCGTCTTATCAGTCGGTTCCATGTTGGCATGGTCGCAAACGTGTCAGCAACCTGTACTTGATGGATGCCGACGGCATGAATGTCCGCCAGCTCTGCTTTGACCAGGATCACGACTTTCATCCTGTTGTGCTCGACAGCGGGAAAGTGCTTTTTCTCCGATGGGACTACACCGGTATCTGTCACATATTCCTGCGACAGCTTATGACTATGAATCCGGACGGTACGAAGCAGTGTGCCGTTTACGGGAGTAATTCATGGTATCCCAATTCGTTGTTTTTTCCCCGGCAGATTCCGGAAACGAATCGCCTGATCGGTATCCTCTCCGGCTACCATGGACCTCACCGCATGGGACAACTGGTAATCATCGATCCGAGAGAAGGCTGGCACGAGGCCTCGGGGATCGTACAACGAATCACGGGACGCGGCAAGCCGATCAAACCGATAATTCGCGACAACCTAGTTAGTGGCGAATGGCCTATGTTCCTGCATCCATATCCACTAAGTGACAAATACTTCCTTGTAAGTTGCTGGATGAACGCCAAATCTTCGTGGGGCATCTATTTGGCAGATGTATTCGACAATCTCATACTCCTGTATGACGAGCCAAGCTACGCACTGTTGGAGCCAACGCCTGTCATGCCGCGCAAGAAGCCCAAGGTGATCCCCGATCAAATCGACTTAACCAGAAATGATGCAACCGTATATATCAGTGATGTTTATGCAGGGCAGGGATTGAAAGGTGTGCCGCGCGGGACTATCAAGCATTTGCGGCTTGTCGGTTATAATTTCGGATATCGCGGCCTGGCCGGCTCGGACAAGATCGGTTACGGCGGGCCCTGGGAGGCAATGCAGATTATCGGGACCGTGCCTGTTGAACGAGATGGATCGGCAAGCTTTCACGTTCCCGCCAACACGCCCATTTCCCTGCAGGTACTGGACAAAGAAGGCAAAGCGGTACAGCTCATGCGAAGCTGGTTCACCGCTATGCCGGGTGAGAGGATATCGTGCGTTGGCTGCCATGAGACTCCGATGGATGTCTCGGGTTCTACTCCTAATATTGCTGCTAAGGGTCCACCTCGGGGAGTATCGCCGTGGTATGGTCCTGCTCGCGGGTTTGACTTCGAGCGAGAGGTCCAACCGGTACTTAACCAATACTGTGTGTCATGTCACGATGGTTCACGAGTCGGTGTTGCAGATCTTCGATCCGAGCTGGACGGCGGCAAGGCTGAGCCTAAACCTATCGGCTATGTTGCACGTCTCCATCCCGCTATGCTTGAGGCTACCAATGGTAAACTGAAATACAGTCCGGCTTATGATGTGCTGATTCATTATGTCCGGCGAGTGGGCATCGAGGATGATGTCAGCCTCCTGACTCCTGGCGAATATCACGCCGATACCAGTGAGCTGATCCAGATGCTCGAAAAAGGTCATCACGGCATTGAACTGGATGCAGAAGCCTTCAGCCGTCTGGTCACCTGGATCGACCTTAATGCTCCTTTCCACGGGACCTGGGGCGATGTCTTTCCCATTCCTGATGGCGCCCATGAGCGGCGGATGGAACTTCGGGAACTCTACGGCGGTCCGATGGATGATCCTGAGAAGATTTATGAGATCTCATCGAGACCGGCTGGTACTGTTTTTGCAAGTGTGATGTCACGGGCAGAGACTCGTGAGGCAAAGGGAGGGTCTCTTTCTCTCAAAGACGAACGTAAGCAGCAGAAACTTGTCAGGCCTGTAAGACGCCAGATCGACCTTGGAGGCGTGAAGTTGTCGCTTGTGCGCGTGCAGGCAGGTCAGTTTCTCTGCGGTGACGTCAATGGCCAAGCCGATGAGCTTCCGCAGAGAGTTATCAAAATGGACAGACCTTTCTGGATAAGCGAATGCGAAGTAACTAATGCCCAGTTTCGACGATTCGATCCGTCACATGACAGCGGATACTATTCAAAACGCCGCGATCGCGCCGATGGAAAAGGGCTTTCGCTCAATGGTGATGAGCAGCCGGCAGTGAGGGTTTCGTGGGATGAGGCGATGGATTTCTGTCGTTGGCTTTCGAGGTGCAGCGGCTTGACAGTGACGCTTCCAACCGAACAGCAGTGGGAATACACCTGCCGGGCGGGAAGTACAACGCCGCTGAATTACGGTATGGTTGATGACGATTTTTCTGCATGGGCTAATATGGCAGATCTCAGCTTCAGCACAGGCCTGGAGATACACAATGGACGAATGATGCCCGAAGGTGGAGTCACCCAGGCCACCGGAGGCGTTCCTCATCTTGTTTTGGAGGGTGCAAAGCTGGCGGACATAAGATTCGATGACCACCATCGCGTTACCGCGAACGTAGGTTCCTATCGGGCCAACGTATGGGGGCTTTTTGACATGCACGGCAATGCCGCCGAGTGGACGCTAAGCGAATACGATCAGGATCGAAAAGTCGTTCGTGGGGGTTCGTTTTTCGACAGGCCTGCAAGGAGCCGCAGCAGTTTTAGATTGGGGTATCCCTGTTGGCAGCGAGTATTTAACGTCGGCTTTAGGATAGTGGTACTTGGTGAAAACATCCCGACGAATGATTCCTGAGGAGATAAGAATTGAAGCAGATACAACACTTTGCACACGGCTTATTCTGGATCATCGTAATTGTCTTTACAAACTCCTCTGCGCAATACACGATTGCCGAAGAGCCTAAACCGAATCTGATTTTTATTCTGGTCGATGACCAGGGTTACTACGATCTTGGTTGCTACGGAGGCAAAGAGTTCGATACGCCTCGAATTGACCGGATGGCCCAGGAGGGCATACTGTTCACCGATTACTACGCGGCCGCTCCGATCTGCAGCCCATCGCGCGCGGGCATTTTGACCGGCTGCTATCCGCGCAGAGTCGGATTGGCGACGTGGGTACAGCGGGCGGACTCGCGCAAGGGGATTCATCCCGACGAATTGACCTTGGCTGAACTGCTCAAATCGTCCGGCTATGCAACGGCGTGCATAGGCAAGTGGCATCTGGGATATCTGCCCCCATTTTTGCCGAGGCAGCAGGGATTCGATCATTACTTTGGATTGCTCCACAACCTCGATCCTGTTGAGGTTGTCTATTTCGAGAATGAAGGCGGCGTACCGTTGATGCGTAATGAAGAAGTATTCAAGCGGCCGGCCGATCCTGCGGAATTGACGGAGGTCTATACCGATGAGGCGATTAGCTTTATCCGGGAAAATAGAGACCGTCCGTTCTTTTTGTACCTGCCTCACACAATGGCACATAATCCGTTGGGTGTAACAGATGATTTTAGAGGAAAATCACGCTTTGGTCTCTATGGCGACGTTATTCAGTGCCTCGACCATCATGTTGGGCGATTGTTCGACACGTTGCAAGAGCTGAGCATTGATGATCGGACATTGGTTGTCTATGCATCTGACAATGGTCGCGGCCCGGGACGAACAGCCGACCAGCCCATACGCGGCAACAAGCTTACAACACTGGAGGGCGGCATCCGAGTTCCCTGCATCGCATGGGGGCCGGGCCTTGGGATCAAGGCAGGCCAGACTTCCTCGCAGCTCATTCATGCAATGGACTGGTATCCTACTTTCGCAACTTTCGCAGGCGTAAAGGTTCCCGAGGGACGGGTCATTGATGGACGTGACATTACCCCTCTGCTTGAAGGCCGTTGCGAGACGGTTCCTTCGGCGACAGCAGAGCTGTCACTCAATGCATCGGTCCCTCTGCGTCGTCCGTGGAATCCACCAGGCGAATGGGAACAAATAGTATCGCGGGAAGAATACCATCAGGCATTTTTCTATCATGGCAGCTTGGGATCGCTTGCCGCTGTTCGATGGGAGAATTGGAAACTACAACTAAACCCCAACTTCCAGCTTTTTGACCTGGAAGAGGATCCTGGCGAAACCAAGCCAGTTCGCAATCCTGAGTTGATCAGAAAACTCCGCGGAATGGCCATCCTCTTCCAGGAAGAAATGCGCACCGGAACTCGCCCGGCAGGTGAGTCGCCACTGTCGAAGTAGAGAGTCATGAGTGGATAGGAGCTTTGTATATAGTGGATGAGAGTTGCATATGCTGGCTGCTGTTCTAAAAGACTTCAATAATCTGGTTCTTGAAGAGATTCTTGCGCCCAAACCGGGAACGAATGAAGTGGTGATCCGAGTCAAGGCATGCGGGATTTGTGCCACGGACTACAAAGCCATCAAAGGGATTCGGACTAATGTCGCATTCCCGTTCATTGCCGGCCATGAGGCCTCCGGGATCGTTACGGCGGTTGGATCCGGCGTTTCGCATGTCAAGGAGGGCGACGAGGTCATCTGCCAGCCCTCCGGATACTGCGGCCTCTGCGAGCACTGCCGCGCAGGTAACACGCACTATTGTGACAGGGCCTTCACGACAGGCGGAGATGGGCCTGATGATGTCAGACCGGGTGCGTTTGCAGAGTTCATGAAGACTGATGCCAAGTGCGTTCTGGCTAAGCCGGCGGGTATTTCGTTCGAGGCGGCGGCACTCACCGAACCACTTTCCGGTGCCTGGAAGGGAGTTATCCAGTACAGCGAAATGCATGTGGGCGATGACGTGGTGATTATTGGTGTCGGCGGAATTGGGCTCTTGTGCCTGATGGTAGCCAGAGCGGCGGGGGCCGGGCATCTGATCGCCATAGATACAAGTGCCTATGCCAGGGGCAAGGCCATGACACTGGGTGCAACTGCGGCCATTGACCCCCGCCAGGGCGACGCCAGAGAGAAGGTCTACGAGATCATACCGCACGGACCGGACCTGATCGTCGAGGCGGCCGGTCCGATCGAAGCTGTCAGGCTAATGGCCGACCTGAGGCGGCGCGGGACCCGCTGGAATGTATTCGGCATCACGACGCACGAGGTTTTCGAGCTGGACGGCGGGCTGACGCATTTTCTGGAGGGCAGAATGGACGCAAGCTTCGGCACTACGCCCCTTGCGATGCAGAAGGCCATCCGTCTGATGGAAAGGGGACTGGTCGACCCGGAGAAGATCGTTACGCATCGTTTTGCCCTTGCGGACATTCAAGAAGCCATCGATGTCATGGGCCGCAAAGATCGCAACAAGGTCATAATTAACCCGTGACTATGCCTGCGCATTCCCCGGTCGTTTCAGTGATACCAATCACTCGCATGTTATGCCCAGGAGTTTCCTTGGACGCACAGTTGGGGGACAATTAGAGACAGTGACAATTCATCCTGCGCTCTTGAATCGTCGCCTATGCGGTACTATACTCTCTCGCATGTGCTCCAATCATCCGCATTTTGCAAACACTGTAACGGAGAAGTGACAATGGCTGTATGGCAACGTAGGTTCTTTACGTTCATACTCTGTATGTTCCCATCTGTGATTGTTGTGACGGCTCGGTCCGCATTGGCCGCCGAAGCATATCCACCTTACCCGGACGTGAAGGAGATGATAAGTGCGCCGTTCGACGAGGACTTTCTTGACGGCGAGATTGTATGCGGTATGGATGCACTGCGCTACCGCATGCGCAGCAACATCTATCGCGCGAATATGAATCATATGGACGATATCCGGCTCTCACGGATGGAGCGACTGATTGTCGGCGATCCCGAAGACGTGGCGAAGGTCAATGAGGAGATTGTCGCGTTTTGCAGGAAGCGCCAGGCGGTTATCGAAAAGGCGTGGAGCGAGCCCGGCCGGCGTCATCCGGCAACCGAGGTCTGCAACTATCAAACCGAGCTGATCCCACTGGCAGTCCTCGCTCTGCGAGTGGCAGAACAACTCACGCCTGAGGCCCATCAGGCGATTCGGGACGTGTTGAGGGCCTTCAGGCCGGAAGTGGCGGATGTATCGCCGGCGATGTATATGCACGCTCCCGGCTACAACGCCTGCAATGCGCATAATTATCTGGACATGCTCGCGCTTAGTGCTGAAGTAACTGGTGATCCCAACGTCAAAGATGCCACTTACTGGGGGCTTCGACGTGAGCTCGAGAACTTCAACATCACCGGCGATGCACAGGAGTTCAATCTCCTTGAGGGACACTGGTGCAGCTCGATGGGCTACGATCCGATGAAGGCCTACATAAGCGATCCCCTGCAGGCCCGCATGGCCCGTATGATAGCGGAGCGCATCTGGATCAACCGTTTCCTAACGTGGTCGGCCGTGGTCGAACGCAACACCGGCCCCGGTAGCCGCATGGCCCCTGGCGCCTGGATCGGCTGCAGCGGTGACAGGGCCCAATTTGCCTGCGGTATGGAAAAGCCGATCTGGGTGAACAACAATTTCATCTGGGGTGATTGGCAGAAGATAACTCCGGCAGGCCGCTGGCCCCTGGACGATGTCGAGGGAATGGTGCCCGATCTGCCGGCCTACCTGCAGGACATCGCCTGGCGCCGGCAGTATCCGAACGAGCTGCAATGCTCGGTGCAGCTTGTGCCATGGATGGACAAGTATCCTGAGCTGGCCGGCATTTCGAACGCTCGTCCGGAGCCCGTACTGGCCAAGTACGTCAATCACCAGACGAAACAGTATGCCATAGGCTCGATAACGCACGCATGGGATGCGTCGACCTGTATGGTATATATGTCGGCCTGGTGGAACGACAGCGGCAGGCAGCATGACGCGCCACTGGGCAGTCCGAGGCACTTCTGCACGCTTTACCCACATTATGTGTTCAACGGCGCCAGTTTCCTCGATCGCACGGAGATATATTTCGACAACCGCCCGGACGAGCCCGCAAAGGACGAGTGGTCGAAACAGCCCGGACCGTACACACGTGAATTCGCCGAGTATGGCCGCGCCGGTTCTTTGCAGCACAAGAACACGGTGATCTTCATGTATTCCGGCCGCAAGGGAGATCATAGCGGAAAAAACCTGGTCGCAGACAAGGCTCGTCGGGTCTCGGCCGGGATGTTCCTGTTTCGCTGGCGCCCCGGAACAGACGGCATGTACATCAATCGCAAACCCGTGAGGAGCCTGCCGGTACAACTCCAGGACGGCGATTGGTGGTTCATCCATGATGGCAAGACTTATGCAGCGGTCAGGCCACTGGAGGCAACTCATCTGCGCGGGCCATGCAGGAACACACTCGAACAGCGCAGCCGCCACGTCGTGCTGTACCAGGACAATTACGTCGGCCAAACCATTGAAGGCATCACCGATGAGCAGTGGGTCAAGGCACGCAGTGGCTTCATCGTCGAAATCGGTGACGCAGAGGAATACGGCTCATTCGAGGATTTTCAGAATACCGTGCTCAAGGCGGAGACCGAGGAAAGCGTGGACGGCTTCGTACGGCACATCAAGTACATACGTCCCGGCCTGAACATGGAGCTGAAGTGGCACTGCTACGAAGAGAAATACCTCTTGCGGCGAATCAACGGTGAGGATGATCCATGGGTGAGGTATTT
>Ga0209536_100012308_pt1 | contig 12453 bp, 14 predicted proteins | sample DeeMarSeWOR28_12_FD_187461 | JGI IMG/M metagenome (GOLD analysis project Ga0209536, IMG submission 187461) | Marine sediment microbial communities from White Oak River estuary, North Carolina - WOR-2-8_12 (SPAdes) (version 2) | ecosystem: Environmental > Aquatic > Marine > Intertidal zone >...
CTTCAATCCGAGTCTGATTTCCTTTTCGTAAGCCTCTCCCTGAAGCTCGTCGGGGAGAAGGATCATCATGATGTCGGCCGCCTGCGCGGCCGCGCTGGTCTCGGCTACCTTCAGGCCAGCGTGCTCGGCCTTGGCCCAGGAACTGCTGCCACGTTTTAAGCCGACAATAACGTCAACCCCCGAATCGCGCAGGTTGTTGGCATGGGCGTGTCCCTGACTTCCATACCCGAGAACAGCGACCTTTTTTCCTTTTAGATGACTTAAATCTGCGTCACGATCGTAATAGACTTGCATGAGTTCTCCCTTGAAAGTACTTAACACTCAATATGCAGTGAAGGACCGGCGAAGTCAAATCAAAAATCGCCGCCCACGAACTCTAACCTATCGATATTGCTTGATAAGTGTCAGGGGTCGAAGCGGGGATGGATATACTGCAGAGCGGTTTACGATCAAAATCTGCGGCTAGTTCCAACCAATGGGATCGTAACCCTTCTCACGCAAGCAACGATTGACGAAATTCCTGTAAACTGGGCTGGGAGCGCGTTTCGTAAACAGGCCACGGATCAGTCCCCGAGTTGCGCCGGCTGCGCCACCTCCCGCAGCCCCAACGGCCGCCGCGGTGCCAGCACGCCCGACCACCGCCCCGCCCGCGGCCCCAGCCGCCCCCCCAACGACCGCGCCCGTACTCGCTCCGATCGCCGTCCCTTCGAGAATCTTCTCTCCACCCCCAGTGGAGGAAACATAGCCATCCGCTCGACGCATACAATCGTTTATGTCGAGGTCTGCGGTCTCAACACCGACCTGATTCAGATACGGGTTCGGGTACAGCACAGGTCTTTGAGTCGAACAAGCGGACAAAATGAGCAAGGCAAACCCTAGGAAATTAAAGCGACGCATAAGGTGTATCACTTTCCGTGGAATTTCCAGGGGCGCAAAGAACAGGGACACCATTTTAGAACCCTTACATAAAAGCGAATTTCTTGAAAGCCTCCCTATAGCATGGTAGACATGTTCAAACATTTGACGAAGAAAGGGGCTTGGAGTTTACATGCGAAAAACAACTGGACTTTTTTTGAGTGTCATTGCTGCGGCCTTTATTGTTTCCGCCACGGGCTGCGGAAAATCCGAGGAAAAGCCGGCGACCACCTCCGAAAAAATCGGTGACGCCGTCAAGAGCGCCGGCGAGCAAGCGGGTCAGGTTATGGAAAAAGCCGGCGAGGCCGTGAAGGAGGCGGGTGAAGCAGTTGAGGGGGCCGCCAAAGAAGCGGGCGACAAAATGAAAGAAGAAAAGAAGTAAAGAAAGTCTCGCAGCCGTATTCTCGGCTATTGACTCAACCCGGATTCCGCCCTTGGAGGTTGACGCATCGAGCAAGGCGGGAGTTTTCCCTAGCGAAGCCAATAGGTTTCTGCCTCCAAGCGGACGGCCATCACCGGTGGCTGAAGTCCCGATCTCAAAGCGAGGGGATGTGACTTGCCACATTGCAACAGCGAATTTAAAACTGCGCGCTTCGCTGTCTTCGCCACTCCAGGCTCGCCCCCTGGTCTGCCCACACCTAACCCGCAACTTTGGAATCCGGGTTTAACTGCGGAATCGGAGCTCAAGCTACCCCGGCCCGCGGGAAATGGGCTGGCGGCTCAAGTCACCTCGTCGTACGCAGTGAGAAATAAAAGGCTGAAGGGGCGCTAGGCAAGCGGTACTCGCCGGCGCACAGACGGATCGCCCCTTCGGTGCATGCCGTTTCTAATTAGGTTTTTACCAACAGCGCTGGTTCGCGGCGAGGTGATGCCGTTCGCGTGGTTTCGCGCGCAATGGCGATGCGTCCCGTGCGAATGAGTTCTCGAATACCCAAAGGTCGGAGCAAATTAATGAGGGCTTCAACCTTATCGACATCACCGGTAATCTCGATGGTGTAGGTCGTGGGCGAGGAATCAACGATTTTCGCGCGAAATATATCGGTGATCCTTATCGCTTCGTCCCGATGCTCCGGTTTCGTGTGAACTTTGATCAGTGCCGTTTCTCGATCTAAGAAATGGGTCTCCGTGAGATCCACGACTTTGAGGACTTCCACAACCTTATTCAACTGCTTCATGATTTGTTCGATGATCCGGTCGTCACCGATGGTGACGATCGTGATCATGGAAGTCGTGGGATCCAGTGTGGGAGCGACTGAAAGGCTCTCGATGTTATAGCCCCGGGCGCTGAACAGACCGGCAACCCTGGCCAAAACGCCGAACTTGTTTTCTACAAGGATCGATATTATGTGTTCCATTCGCTGACAAACTAGGCAGGAAGAACGCCCTCTCCCTCCTCCACCTTTCTCTTGTGTACTCCGCCCTTCCTAGCTTCCAGCAGCTCAGGCGGATCTTCCAGCATCATCTCATGCTGGGCGCCGCCGGCGGGAATCATCGGATAACAATTCTCGAAAGGATCGGTGTACACATCCATGAGCACCGGTCCTTTGTGCTTCAGCCCTTCTTTCAGCACGGGCTCGACCTCACTCGGTTTTGCGGCGCGCAACCCCAAAATCCCATAGGCTTCGGCCAACTTTACAAAGTCCGGCGTATTGCCAAGCTGGCTGGCCGAGTACCGCCCTTCATAAAACAGATCTTGCCATTGGCGCACCATGCCGTGACAGCCGTTATGCAGCAGAACGATCTTGATCGGCAACTTGTGCTCGGCGGCCGTCGCCAGTTCCTGCAAATTCATTTGGAAACTGCCCTCGCTGGTAATACAGACGACGAGTCTGTCGGGGAACGCCTTTTGAGCGCCGATGGCAGCCGGGAAGCCAAACCCCATCGTGCCGAGTCCGCCCGATGTGAGCCACGTTCGAGGTTTTGTCCCCTTGAAATATTGCGCCGCCCACATTTGATGCTGGCCTACGTCGGTGGCGACGATGGCATCGTGCTTGGTCAACTCATAAAGCTTTTCGACAACATACTGGGGCTTCGTGATTTTGTCATCCTGTTTGTATGTGAGCGGATGAGACTTTTTCCAGTCTTCGATCTGCTTCAGCCAGGGCGCACGAAGCGCTTTCATTTCCGCGGCATTGCCGTCCATCGCCCGTAAGACCACATTCATCTGGCGTAGAACCGTCTTCACGTCTCCGACGATGGGAATATGCGCGTGGAAGGTTTTCTTGATCGATGTCGGATCGATATCGATATGAACGACTCGCGCCTCCGGACAAAATTCAGACAATTTTCCGGTGACACGATCGTCGAAGCGGGCCCCCACAGCGATCAGAAGGTCTGCATGGTGCATCGCCATGTTGCTCCAGTAAGCACCGTGCATCCCAAGCATTCCCAAGGATAGGGGATGATTTCCGGGAAAACTCCCTAGCCCCATGAGGGTCATCGTCACCGGAATCTGGGTAATCTCAGCGAACTCCAAAATTGCATCCGCGGCATTTGAGAACACGGCACCGCCGCCGACATAAATTATTGGCCTTTTCGCCCTCATGATCTCTTCCGCAGCCTGCTTGATCTGATGCTTGTTGCCGTCGACCGTCGGATTATAGCCCCGCAGATTGACCTTGTCCGGATACTTAAACTCCGCCTTCTCAGTACTCACATCCTTGGGGATGTCGACCAAAACGGGGCCGGGTCGTCCCGTCGTCGCGATGTAGAATGCCTCCTTGATGATCGCAGCCAGGTCGCTGACGTCTTTCACAAGAACGTTGTGTTTCGTGCAAGGGCGGCTAATCCCAACGTTATCCGCCTCCTGAAAAGCGTCGTTCCCAATAAGATTGGTCGAAACCTGCCCCGTAAATGCCACCAACGGAACCGAGTCCATATAGGCGTCGGCCAAGCCAGTCACGATGTTCGTCATTCCAGGGCCTGAGGTGACCAACACGACGCCCGCCCTACCCGTTGCTTTAGCGTATCCTTCGGCCATATGCGCTGCAGCCTGCTCATGACGCGTCAAAACCAGTTCGATGTCTTTCTGTTGACACAGGACATCGAAAATCTTCAGAACTACCCCTCCTGGCAACCCAAACACAGTCTTGACACCTTCGTGTCTCAGCGATTCGACGAAAATATCGGCTCCGGTCTTTTTCATTGGCATCCCTCTACCCTTAGGTCGCGATGGCATGTCGGTGTTTCTCTAGAATCTCCATGATCCTGTCTTTACCAGCAAGTTTCATTTTTTGTAGTCTTTTCTTTTCCACTTCCTCATCTGCGGAAAGATGAAGTTTATGTTGATATTCTAGCAGCTTTTTCTCCAGCTCCTGATGCTCTTGATAATATTTTTTTAACTCCGGATCTTTATCCAAAAGAGAAATGATGGCCGCTTCCTCTTTGCTCTCCATAAACCAGCCTCCTTGTAAATTTTCACATCTCTTCCGCGCCTCAATCTAACTTAGGGTCAGAATTTTGTCAACGCAACGTAATACTCGGTATTTCAATAGGTTGCACCTCTGAGCGCAGCTTCATTTCACACTCGGGAGCGCGCAGATACGTGGGCACCATCACGCCCAGGGCGTTGTCATTTTCACCCATCATTCGCCCGACGCTTAATCGCGCAACTGCGGACGCGACGGACGGATAGCATTCACCCGTAGTGAGTTTGGCCCTCCCGCCGAAATAACTGCGAATCAAATCCCCATAGGGGACCACGCCGTCCCCCAGGAATAAGCATGGAGCTGCGCCGTCAAGGGAGGCCACAGTCTCGACGATGACCTTGGCAGGGGCAGCCGCCTCGTCAGTCATTGGATACAGGACATGATCATCCTCTTTACGAAACAGCGCGGCGTAGACTTCATTTTTTCTTGCATTGAGGAAAGAACAGACCAAGCCCTCATGATCCGTCACTCGGGCGGCGTTGGCGAGCAGTGTCGAGACTCCGACAATGGGGATCGACCCACCATAAGCCAACCCTTTGAGTGTGCTGAGACCGATGCGCAGCCCCGTGAACGAGCCTGGTCCTATAGATATTCCGAAGCCGGAAATATCCCCCAGGCCGCAACCTGCCTCTCGCAGCAAGGATTCGATGAGGGGAAGAAGGATTTCCGCGTGGTTGGACTTTGGCCGCGCAATTGCCGTTTCGCTGTATGGATTGGGGGCCTCCGAGATTTGCTCCGCGACGACTATTCCGTTCTTAATAAGCGCGACGCTTGCTGTCGACGTTGCCGTATCAATCCCGAGGATTCTCATCCGCCGACCTGTTTTTCGAAAAGCCGCGCGATATCGTTATAAAAAGCATAAACCATGAGCAACATCAGCAGGAAAATACCTAGCTGCTGAGCCATTTCCCGATGTCGGATCGCGACCGGTCGACCAATCACGGCCTCCACGAGGAAAAACAAGAGATGCCCTCCGTCAAGAACCGGAATAGGCAGAAGATTCAGCACTCCCAGATTAACACTCAACACGGCGAGAAAGGCCAAGAAATTCCCCACGCCCTCTTGCGCCTGCTGCCCTGCCATTTGCGCAATGAGAATCGGTCCACCGAGATTACGAGGAGAAACCTCACCCTTGACCATCTTATAGAGTCCTACAAGGGTTAGTCGAGCGTACTCGTAAGTCTGGCTGAAAGCTTTCACAATGGCGAGCCCCGGAGCCCCTTTCTCAATGGATACTTGGCTCCCAATGCCGATCATCCAATCTTCCTTCTTCTCGCCGAAGATATTTTGGGACTCTTTTTTAATTGGCTGCAAATTGACCGTGAGCTCCTGTCCGCTTCTTTGCAGCTGGACCGCGAGGGCGCTGCCGCCGCTTGCCTTGATACCCTTAGATAGCTCTTCCCAATGGGCGACGGGTTTGCCGTTGAGTGCGACAATGCGATCCCCTTTTTGAATTCCTGCTCGATCCGCCGGAGACCCCGGCTCAACACTGCCGATCTGGTTCGACAATACCGGCACGCCGTAAAACAAAAAGACCAGCATGAGGAGAAAAACCGCAAGCAAGAGATTGAACCCCGGACCCGCGGCGACGATCGCGATTCGCTTAAGCAACCCCTTATGGGCAAAGGATTTTTCTAAATCCCGTTCATTGACCTGTTCATCCGGGTCCTCGCCGACCATTTTTACATAGCCGCCCAGCGGGAAGGCACTCAAGGCATACTCCGTTTCGCCCTTTTTTTTGACCCACAGCTTGGGCCCGAAACCGACGGAAAAAGTCAAAACTCCAACACCGGACCATTTGGCGAAGATAAAGTGACCAAATTCGTGAAAAACGATCAGGACTCCCAAGCCAATGACTGCCGCAACTACGGCGTATATGATATTTTCCATAAACGTATCTCCTTACGCTGCCGTTATTTTAGCAGCGATTCCGCTCTCTCTCTAGCCCAACGATCGACGTCGAGAATCTCCTCCACATCGCGGGGATGATTCGGGATGTGACCGAGCATTGTTTTTTCAATAATACGGTGAATCTCGCGGAAATGGATTCGCCCATCCAAAAAGGCATCAACCGCCACCTCGTTAGCGGCATTGAGCACGGCGGGCATCGTACCGCCTTCCTTTAAAGCGTTATAGGCTAAGCCAAGAGCCGGGTAGCGCTTCTTTTCCACAGAAAGAAAGTTTAACTCACCGTACCGTGTCAAATCCAGCGGCCGCCAACCACCGTTCAATCGCTGCGGATAAGCCAAGGCATAAGCGATCGGGATTCGCATATCGGCTATACCCATTTGCGCTATGATGGAACCATCCTGATAACGAACCATAGAGTGAACGACGCTTTGCGGATGGATGACGACATCGATTCGGCTCGGCTCCACATCAAATTCCCACCGCGCCTCGACGACCTCCAGCCCTTTGTTCATCATGGTCGCCGAATCAATCGTAATCTTTCGTCCCATCTTCCAATTGGGATGCTTCAGAGCTTGCGCCACGGTCACCTTGTGCAAAAGCCTCAGCGGAGTCCGCAAGAACGGGCCGCCGGACGCCGTGAGGATCAGCTTATCAACTTCCTCGCGTCGATTCCCCTGCAAGCACTGAAAAATCGCACTGTGCTCGCTATCGACCGGCAACAACCGCACGCGTTTTTCCTTTGCAGCTTTAACAAAAATCTCGCCTGCCATGACCAGCGCCTCTTTGTTGGCAAGTGCGATCTCCTTGCCAGCGCGACCCGCCGCAAGCGTCGGCATCAAGCCAGCACCGCCCACGATAGCCGCAAGAACGACGTCGACCTCGTCCGCTGTGGCAACCGTGGCTGCCCCTGGCTCACCCCACAGGATCTCGACCCGCTGGTTACCCAGGAGTTTGCGCAGGCGGGGCACATCCTGCTCATTTTTGATACCGACACATTTGGGTGCAAACTCCTTGATCTGTGAGGCTAGCCGTTTAAGGTTTTTTCCGGCAACCAATCCGTGGAGCCGGAATCGGTCGGGAAAGCGGCGCACTAAAGCCAGCGTACTCTCCCCGATGGACCCGGTGGATCCGAGCAAAGCGATGGATTTCATGAATGAAAGACCTTCAGATAAGCGGTTGTGAATACCGCCGGCAGGATCAGACTATCCAAACGATCCATGAATCCGCCATGCCCCGGAAGGCTCATGCCGGAATCCTTCACGGCAAACGACCGCTTAATCCAAGACTCGAACAAATCACCAACCTGTCCGAAAACACTTAATATCAGGGCGAGGGCCAAGACCTCTAACCAGCTCATCCCGATGATAAAAAACTGTGCCGCCACCCCCGCCGCAATCAGGCTCCCGAGGACATAGCCCACAGCCCCTTCGACGGTCTTTCCAGGGCTGATCCTCGGGGCAAGCTTGCGCACGCCGAATCGCTTGCCGACGAAGTATGCCAGAGTATCCCCTGTCATGATCACCGCCAGGACGAAAAACACCCAAGCTCGCCCGTCCGGGAGACGAAACAACACCACCCAATGGGACATGAGGTAGCCAAGATAAAAAGCCCCGAGCAACGCATAGGCTAAACGGCGCAGGCGCTCCTCCATGAGTCCTTCCATGAAAAGGTAAATGGAGAAGAAAATCGCCAGCAGCAACCCGAGACCGATCTCTAACCCCGCCCCTCGATTCACGGTCATCGAGCAGAATAACGCAATGCCCAAAAAAACCCCCGCCACCTGATCCTGGACCCGACCCGGGAATGCCATTACGAAATATTCATGCAGGGCGGCAACCGTGAGCGAAAAAATAACAATCGCAAAGAGCCACGGATCTCCCCAACCGACAATAAAAATCAGCAGCGGGATTCCGATGCTCGCCGTCAGGAGCCGAGATCTAAGATTTGCTTCCACCCACAACCACAGAGGAGCGCGGTTCGGTGACCATTTGCTCGTCCGTCCTACCAAAGCGCCTGCGCCGACGCTGAAACTCCAGTAGCGCCTGCAGAAACTCTGGCTCCCGAAAATCCGGCCATAAAGTGGGCGTTACGTAAAGCTCGCTATAGGCGATCTGCCAGAGGTAAAAATTGCTGATCCGCAGCTCACCGCTGGTACGGATCAAAAGGTCGGGGTCGGGGATCTCGGGGGTATCCATATGCGCGGATATAACGGCTTCGGTGATTTCCTCGGGACGATACTCTCCCTGCCGGACCTTGCCGGCAAGTTTTTTTGCCATGCGAACGATTTCATCCCGGCCACTGTAACTTAGAGCCAGAACCACGGTCATCCTTTTATTGTTACTGGTTACCCGGATCACGTCTTCCAGGGTTCGTCGCACGTTCTGTGGTAGTCGGTCACGATCGCCGACGGCTTGGAGCCGAATTCCGTAGCGCATCATCTTCGCCTGCTCGGCGAGTAGATAGTGCTCCAACAGCCCCATCAAGGCGCACACTTCGTCCTGGGGACGCAGCCAGTTCTCGGTGGAAAAAGCGAAAAGCGTCAAAAACGGAATCCCAATCTTCCGGCTCATCTCAACGATGACCCGTACCGAAGTCTTTCCCCGGCGGTGGCCCTCGATGCGACTTTTTCCTCGCAACTTCGCCCAGCGACCGTTGCCGTCCATGATGATCGCGACGTGCCGAGGCAGCCGGCTCTTATCCAAGCCGCTGATATCCATTTTGAGCCGCATGGATGACTGGTGGGGCTTTAATTTTCGTGGCTTGCGCCCGAAGGTCTTCTGGATTGAGGCGCATTTTAGAGACCTTTGGCTGGTCGGAACAAACCTGGGCGGTCGACTAGACCTCCATGATCTCTTCTTCTTTCCCTTTCAGGACTTTGTCGACCCGAGCGATGAATTCATCCGTGATCTTTTGCACACGGTCTTGACCGTGTTTGAAATCATCGGCAGTCGTCTCCTTCTTCTTTTCCGATTCCTTCAAGTGCTCGATGGCCACGCGTCGGTGATTGCGAATTGAAACGCGAAATTCCTCCGCAATTCGCTTCACGTGCTTAACCAACTCCTTGCGTCTCTCCTCCGTGAGTTGGGGGATCGGAACCCGAATGATTTTACCGTCGTTGGTGGGCGTCAGCCCGAGATCGGATTTAAGAATCGCTCTTTCGATCTCCCCCAAGGCGCTCCGATCAAAAGGCTGAATGACTAATAGTCGAGGCTCCGGCGCACTCAGGGTGGCCAATTGATTCAAAGGGGTGGTCGACCCGTAATATTCAACGACGATTCCCTCCAACAGGGCCGTCGATGCCCTGCCGGTTCGCACCTTACCGAACTCTTTGCGCAGAGCCGCCAAGGAATGATCCATATCTTTCTGCAATTGGGAAAAAATCGCCTCGTTCATTGTCTCCCCGCACTCACCAGAGTTCCGATGGATTCACCGGACACGACCCTTTTTATATTTCCTTTTTCCATCAGATTAAAGACGATGATAGGCAGTTGATGGTCCATGCACAGAGAAATTGCCGTTGAATCCATAACCTTCAGTTCACGGTTCAGCACCTCAATATAGGTAAGCTCGTCAAATTTCGTTGCCCCTTCGTGCGTGAAGGGATCCGCGTCATAAATGCCTGCCACTTTCGTGGCCTTAAGGATGACCTCCGCGCCCACTTCCATCGCTCTCAAGCTTGCCGTCGTGTCGGTCGTAAAATACGGATTGCCGGTCCCACCAGCAAAGATGACCACGCGGCCCTTCTCCAAGTGACGGGTCGCACGCCGTCGGATGTAGGGCTCGGCGACCTGTCGCATTTCAATCGCCGAAAGCACCCGTGTGGAGACGCCCAATTTCTCCAACGCATCTTGCAACGCCAGGCTGTTGATGACGGTCGCCAGCATCCCCATGGTGTCCGCGCTCGCTCGATCCATACCCATTTCGCTGGCGACGGCACCGCGAAAAATGTTGCCCCCACCGACGACCAAAGCGATCTGGCAGCCGAGCTCTTTCACTTCCTTGATTTCCTGGGCGAAAGCCTTGACCGTCTTACCGTCAATCCCGAACTTTTGCGCACCCGCAAAAATTTCACCGGTCACTTTTAGTATGATGCGCTTATATTTGAGATTGTCCCCGTTCATCCGGCGTGTCCACAATTGGGTAATCAGTCCTGGGAAATCCCTTCACCCAGATGGTAACGAGCAAACCGCCTCACTTGTATGTTCTCGCCGAGGCGGGCGACCGCGTCATTAATCACAGCACTCACCTTGCGATCCGAATCCTTGATGAAAGCCTGCTCGAGAAGGCAAACCTCCGAGTAAAACCGCTCCATCTTCCCATCGACAATCTTCTCGATCACCTTTTCGGGCTTCCCGGACTCCTGAGCTTGCCGTCGGTAGAGATCTCTTTCTTTGTCGAGATCCTCGCTCGCTACGTCCTCTTTGCGCACATAACGCGGGTTGGCGGCGGCAATCTGCATGGCCATATCCTTAAGCAAATTCTGGAACTCCGCGGTACGCGCCACGAAATCCGTTTCGCAGTTCAATTCTACGAGAACGCCGATTTTACCGCCGGGATGGACATATGCCCCGACGGCTCCGTCCGCGGCCAGGCGCGAAGCTTTTTTCGCCGCGGCCGCCAATCCTTTCTGGCGCAAGAAGTCGACGGCTTTGTCCACGTCTCCAGCGCATTCTGCGAGCGCCTTTTTACAGTCCATGAAACCGGCGCCAGTCTTTTCTCTAAGTTCTTTTACAATCGCTGCGTTGACCTCCATAGCCCCTAAACTCCTCCCGCGCTTCGCTGCTCGGCGGTCCCACTGGAGCCCTCGCCTTCCGGGGTCGCCGCTTCCTCTTTCGCCTCCCGGTCCTTTACTAGCGATTGCTCATAAAGCATTTTGCCCTCAAGGATCGCATCGGCCATGGCCCCACAAAAAAGGCGGATCGCTCGTATCGCATCGTCATTACCGGGAATCTTGTAATCCACCAAGTCGGGATCGCAATTCGTGTCGATGACGGCAATCACCGGGATCCCCAGTTTTCGTGCTTCGCGGACGGCAATCTCCTCTTGTTTCGGATCGACGATAAACACGCCATCCGGCAGCTTGCGCATCCCCTTGATTCCGCCAAGAGATTGCTCGAGCTTTTCTTTTTCACGCTTCAACCCGAGCATTTCTTTCTTGGTCAACGCGTCCACGATTTTCGGATCGTTCTCCATCTCTTCGAGTTTGCGCAATCGCTCAATACTCTGCCGGATCGTGGAGAAATTGGTCAGTGTGCCGCCTAGCCAGCGGTTGTGGATATAGAACATCCCGCACCGGTCGGCTTCCTCCTTGACTGAATCTTGAGCCTGTTTTTTCGTACCCACAAAAAGAACGGTTCCCCCGGCGGCCGCCAGATTGCGCACCACAGCCTCCACATCCTTGAACATGGCGACGGTCTGCTGCAGATCGATTATGTGAATGCCGTTGCGGGCCCCAAAAATATAGGGCTTCATTTTGGGATTCCAGCGGCTGGTTTGATGCCCGAAATGGACCCCGGCCTCCAGAAGCTGCTTCATTGAAATATCTGCCATACGCTTGTCTCCTTTGGTTTTGTCCTCCCCTTTCGTCTCCTCTATATCCGATTCCCGGAGGGCACCACGGAACAGATCAAAAAGGGTGTGTACTACCCACCACCAAGACTTCACCCCGTCCAGAAAGTTCTGGGCGAGCCAAAGCCCGAGCCATGGATCACTCGCCGATACTGAATAATCTCAACTTTTTAACAGAGAACGGTCTCAGACGCAAGGTAGAAACGATCCGGGCAAGGACCTCACTGGTTCATCGATTCGAGAAACTCCTTGTTGCTTTTCGTACCGTGCATCTTGTCCAACAAGAACTCCATGGCCTCGACCACGCTGAGTTGCGAGAGGACTTTGCGCAGGATCCAGATACGGTTCAGATCTTCCCTGGTGATGAGAAGTTCTTCCTTGCGGGTTCCGGACTTATTGATATCGATGGCCGGAAAAACCCTCTTATCCATCAGGCGGCGATCCAAGTGGACCTCCATGTTACCGGTGCCCTTGAACTCCTCGAAGATGACCTCATCCATGCGGCTGCCGGTATCGATCAGAGCCGTGGCGATGATCGTCAAGCTCCCACCATCTTCGATATTTCTCGCTGCGCCAAAAAACTTTTTGGGTTTATGCAGGGCGTTGGAATCGACACCGCCGGAGAGAATTT
>Ga0209536_100012309_pt1 | contig 12453 bp, 14 predicted proteins | sample DeeMarSeWOR28_12_FD_187461 | JGI IMG/M metagenome (GOLD analysis project Ga0209536, IMG submission 187461) | Marine sediment microbial communities from White Oak River estuary, North Carolina - WOR-2-8_12 (SPAdes) (version 2) | ecosystem: Environmental > Aquatic > Marine > Intertidal zone >...
TGATCCACTCGTAGCCTCCTACGAATAGACCTCCTCACTGCGCCCTCTCGGCACTTCCTTTTCCAACGACCCCCACTCCTACTTGTCAAAAAGCAGCCCCGTTTCCACGGGGGCCGGAAATAGTAACCGCCGTCCCCTGGTAAGTCAACGAGGACGGCGGTCAAAATTCGCGGTGTCGGCGGACCCGTCGCCGCGACCCGCTCCGGCCGGAATCGACTCAGGCCTGCGGCGCCTCCGGGTCCTCCGATTCGTCCAGGATCACCCGCTCGGCGAGCACCGAGACTTCGTTGTTCACGATCTGCAGGAAGCCGCCTGAAACCCTGGTCCGATGCTCCTCGGACCCGCTTCGCACGACGACCTCGCCGTCGCCCAGCAGCGTCATCAGCGGCGCGTGTCCGTACAGAATCCCCATCAGGCCATCGTAGGCGGGGACCGTGACGCTCTCTCCCTCGCCGACGAACCCGATGGACGTCGGCGAGATGACGCTCACCTTCAGCTTGCGCTCGCCTTCGCCGATCACGATCCCTGACCTTCGATCCGGCGGGCCTGCTCCACGGCTTCCTCGATGTCGCCGACCATGTAGAAAGCCTGCTCCGGCAGGTGGTCGTATTCTCCCTCGACGACCGCCTCGAACGACTCGATCGTCTTCTCGAGCGGCACGTACTTGCCGGGAATGCCGGTGAACTGCTCGGCCACGTGAAACGGCTGCGACAGGAAGCGCTGGATTCTCCGCGCGCGCCCCACGATCACCTTGTCCTCCTCACTCAGCTCATCCATTCCGAGGATCGCGATGATGTCCTGGAGGTCCTTGTAGCGCTGCAGCGTTTCCTGCACCCGCGTCGCGACCGCATAGTGCCGCGCCCCGAGGAACTGGGCATCCATGATCCGGCTCGTCGATTCCAGCGGATCCACCGCGGGGTAGATCCCGAGCTCGGCGATCTGCCGCGAAAGCACGGTAGTCGAATCGAGGTGCGTGAACGCGGCCGCGGGCGCGGGGTCCGTGAGGTCGTCCGCCGGCACGTAGATCGCCTGCACCGAAGTGATCGACCCGGACTTCGTCGAAGTGATCCGCTCCTGCAGTTCGCCCATCTCGCTGGCCAGCGTCGGCTGGTACCCCACGGCGCTCGGCATCCGTCCGAGCAGCGCCGAGACCTCGGACCCCGCCTGGCTGAACCGGAAGATGTTGTCGATGAACAGAAGCACGTCCTGGTTCTCGACGTCGCGGAAGTACTCGGCGACGGTCAGGCCCGACAGACCGACGCGAAGCCTCGCTCCCGGCGGCTCGTTCATCTGGCCGTAGATCAGGGCGGTCGAATCGATGACGCCGGACTCTGACATCTCCAGCCACAGGTCGTTGCCTTCACGGGTCCGCTCGCCGACACCGCAGAACACGGACTTTCCGCCGTGCTCCTGAGCGATGTTGTTGATCAGCTCCATGATGATCACGGTCTTGCCGACGCCGGCGCCCCCGAACAGCCCGGTCTTGCCCCCTTTCACGTAGGGCGCGATCAGGTCGATGACCTTGATGCCGGTCTCGAAGATCTCGGTCTTCGGCTCCAGCGCCACGAGCTTCGGCGCTTCCCGATGGATCGGCCAGCGCTCGGCGGCGTTCACCGGCCCGGCCTCGTCCACCGGCTCACCGAGGACGTTGAGGATTCTGCCCAGCGCCGCTTCACCGACGGGGACGGAGATCGCCTGACCGGTGTCCAACACGTCCATGCCACGCTGCACTCCGTCCGTGGAGTCCATGGCGACCGCGCGGACCTGGTTGCGACCGATGTGCTGCGCGACCTCGAACACGAGCCGCTGCGCACGTCCGCCCTGCTCGAAGTTCAGCTCGAGCGCGTTGTAGATCTCGGGCATGCTGTCGGGACTGAACTCCGCATCGATGACGGGACCGATGACCTGGACGATCTTGCCGACGTTCGATTTCTGCTCTGCCATAATCCGATTTCTCTGCTCTATTGGCCGGCGAGGGCCTCTGCGCCGCCGATGATCTCGGCGATCTGGCTCGTGATCTCCGCCTGTCTGGCGCGGTTGTACTGGCGCCGCAGCCCGGTGAGCAGGTCGTCCGCGTTGTCGGTGGCCGCCTTCATGGCGGTCCGCCGGGACCCCTGCTCCGCAGCCGCGTTCTCCACCAGCGCCCGGTAGGTCACGTTGTCGATATACAGCGGGAGAACCCTCTCGAGGATGTCTTCCGCCGACGGATCGAGAATGTAATACGGTTCCCGGCTCGGTCTCTCTTCCGGCACCTGCACCGGCAGCAGCCGACGCGAAGTCGGCGGCGTGCTCATGATGCTGCGAAATTCGGCGTGGACGATGTAGATCGCGTCCAGCTCCTCCCGGATGAACCGTTCGGCGAGCGGCGCGATCAGGTCGTGAGCCTGCTCGGGAGTCGGCGCATCGCCGACGTCCGTGCGGGCGGTCCCCAGCTCCACGTCGCGAAACCGGAAGTAGGCGATCCCCTTCTTCCCGACGACGTGCAGTTCGGTGTTCACGTCGGATGCGCGCAGGTAGTCCATCTGCTCACGCGCCTTGCGGATCAGGTTCACGTTGAACGCCCCGCACAGGCCTCGGTTGCTGGTGATCAGCACCACCGCGGCCCGGCGGATCCGCTCCGGCTGTCGGAGCAGCGGTTCGAGCTCGGCCAGCTCCGGAGTGATCAGGTTCTCCACCACTCCGGCCAGTCGATCGGCGTAAGGCCTTGCCTGCACCACCCGCTGCTGCGCGCGCCGCAGCTTGGAGGTCGCGACCATTTCCATGGTTCGCGTGATCTTCCGGGTACTCCGGACGGACTTCATCCGTCGCCCGATCTCTCTCGCCTTCGCCATCGGCTATCCGGCCCCGTTGCGTTCGTGCTTCATCGCGCCCTGGAACTCATGCACCGGCCAAAGCGACCTTCTCGGCCACTTCGGTGCGGAACATCCGCTTGTGCTGTTCGATCGCGGCCCTGAGATCCTTCTCGGTCTCTTCGGACATCACCTTCTCATCCCGGATCGCGTCCCCCACGCCTCTGTGGGCGGAATGCATGTACTCCAGGAAGCTGGCCTCCCACGCCCGGATCCGGCTCACTTCCACGTCATCCAGGAAGCCCTGGGTGACGGCGAAAATGACCATCACCTGATCCTCCACCGGCATCGGGGCGTACTGGCCCTGCTTGAGGATCTCCACGGTCCGCTCACCCCGCGACAGCTGCCTCTGCGTGGCCGCGTCGAGGTCCGAGCCGAACTGGGCGAACGCCTCGAGCTCCCGGAACTGGGCCAGGTCGAGTCGAAGCCGGCCCGCCACCTTCTTCATCGCCTTGATCTGCGCCGACCCGCCGACCCGGGATACCGAGATGCCGGCGTTCACCGCCGGTCGGACGCCCGAGTAGAACAGGTCGTTCTCCAGGAAAATCTGGCCGTCGGTGATCGAGATCACGTTCGTCGGGATGTACGCCGAGACGTCACCCGCCTGAGTCTGAATGATCGGGAGCGCCGTCAGCGAGCCGCCCGGCTTGTCGATGTCCCCGTGACCCTTCACCACTTCGCTGTCTTCGCTCAGCTTCGCGGCCCGCTCCAGCAGCCTGCTGTGCAGGTAGAACACGTCCCCCGGGTACGCTTCGCGCCCGGGCGGTCGCCGCAGGACGAGGGAAATCTCCCGGTAGGCATCGGCCTGCTTCGACAGATCGTCGTAGATCACCAGGGTGTGGCGGCCTTCCCTGTACATGAAGTACTCGGCCATGGCACAGCCGGAGTAGGGCGCGATGTACTGGAGCGTCGCCGGATCCGAAGCGTTGGCGGCGACCACGATCGTGTAGTCCATCGCCCCCTCGTCCTCCAGGCGAGCCACAACCGAGGCCACGGTGGATGCTTTCTGACCGACGGCGACGTAGACACACACCACGTCTCCGCCCCGCTGATTGATGATGGTGTCGATCGCGATCGCCGTCTTCCCGGTCCGGCGGTCCCCGATGATCAGCTCCCGCTGCCCACGCCCGATCGGGATCATCGAGTCGATCGCCTTGAGCCCGGTCTGCAGCGGTTCCTTCACCGGCTGCCGGTAGACGATGCCGGGAGCCTTGCGATCGACGATCATCGTACCGACCGCCTTGATCGATCCCTTGCCGTCCAGGGGCTCGCCGAGCGGGCTCACCACCCGGCCCAGGAACTCGGGCCCGACCGGCACCTCGAGCACGCGACCGGTGCGGCGGACCGTGTCGCCCTCCTTGAGGACCAGGTAGTCGCCCATCACGACCGCCCCGATGTTGTCCTCCTCGAGGTTCAGCGCGAGGGCCGTGACCAGCTCCCCCGTCTCCGAGGACTCGATCTCGAGCATCTCGTTGGCCACCGCGGAGGAGAGACCCCAGATCCGGGCGACTCCGTCCCGGACCTCGAGCACTTCCCCGACCTCCTCCATGCGGAGGTCTTCCTCGTAGTGGTCGATCTGTTCGAGCAGCGCCTTCTTGATTTCTCCGGCGCGCAGCGTTGCGTCAGACGTCGCCATGTTTCCTGTATTCCTGCCGTTGGGTTATCCGGGCGTGCCGGAATCGCTTGCGGCCCCGTGGGGCGCGCCTTCCTCGAGGAGGGCGCGACGCATCAGCTGCAGCCGACGTCGCACCGACCCGTCCAGCACCCGATCCTTCACGCGTACCACGAGGCCTCCGATGATCGCCTCGTCCGTCCGGAAGTCCGCAGTCACCTCGCCCTCGAGAACGCTGGACAGTGCCTGTTCGAGCTCGGCCCGGAACGATGCGTCGGCCTCGAACGGAAGCGTTACGCTCGCGTGGACGCGGCCCGTCCTCTCGTTGAGGATCTCACGGTAGGCCTCTTCCATCAGAGGAAGCAGCCCCTGCCGCCGCTTGTCGATCACGACCTGCAGAAAGCGGACGAACGGGTCCGGGTAGCGATCGCCGAGCACCGAGCGAAGCAACTGCTTCTTTTCGTCCGGTGATACGCGGGGCGTGTGCAGAAAAGCCCGAAACACGGGGCTTTCCCTGTAGAGGGCGCCGATCTCGCCCAGCAGTGCGAGCCACTCCTCCTGCGCCCCCTCGCGTTCGGCGAGCGAGAACAGGGTGTCGGCGTAGTTCCGCGCGACCGCGTACCGGCTCACTCGATTCCCGCCATGTACTCACGGACGAGCCGGCGATTGCCCTCGTCGTCCAGCCGCTCGCGTACGAGCCGCTCGGCCGCAGCCAGGGCGAGATCGACCGACTCCCGGCGCACGGTGGCGAACATGTCGTCGCGCTCCCGGGCCATCTCCTTGCGCGCCTTGTCGAGCATCTCTTCATGCTCCCGACGCGCCTCGGCGAGGATGTCTTCGCGCAGTCTTTCACCGGCTTCCCTGCCCTGCGCGAGAATGTCCCTGGCCTCGCGACGCGCCTCGTCCAGCTGACGCTGGTGCTCGTCGAGCAGGCGCCTGGCCTCTTCCCGATCCGCCCGTGCCGAGTCAATGGCTCCCTGAATCCGCGACTGCCGCTGCTCGAGGCCGCTCGCGATGGCGGGAAACGCCTTCCACGAGAGTACGCCGAGCGTCAGCAGGAACAGGACCCAGGTCCATATCATCAGACCCGGATTGAGCGAAAAGATGCCGGAGCCGCCCTCGGCAGCCAGGACTGCATCGGGGAGGGCGAGGATCAGAATCAACACCCCCGGTATTCGGCGTGTCAGCATGCTTCTCAGACCGAGCCTTCCTTACTTGATGAAGCCGGCGATCACGAGCCCGAACAGCGCAGCGCCCTCGATGAGCGCGGCGAGAATGATCGAACCGGTCTGGATCTGTGCCGCGGCCTCCGGCTGACGGGCCATCGCATCGGCCATCTGGCCTCCGATCCGGCCGATTCCGATTCCGGCACCGATCACGACGCCGGCGGCGCCGAGAACGGCCATACCGGCGCCAATGTCGCCGATCCCGGTCTCCTGAAGCAGAGCGAGCATGTTGAGCATCTCGGGGGTCTCCTTGTTATTCCCGGTTGAAACGTGCGACCCGGTCTGTCCGGCGCGTCAGTGCGCGTGTCGGATCAGACCGATGAACACCGCGGTCAGTGCGGTGAATATGTAGGCCTGCAGAAAGGCCACGAAAATTTCCAGAAACATCACGAACAGTCCGAGCAGCAGCGAACCGCTGATCGCCGCCACGCCGGTGATCCGCGTGAAACTCCCGTACGTCAGAATCAGGCCGAGCAGCGCGAGTATCACGAAGTGCCCGGCCGTCATGTTGGCGAACAGTCGGACTGCCAGCGCGAACGGCTTGGCCAGCTTTCCGATCAGTTCCACCGGCGTCATGATGATGAGCATCACCACGCGCATGACCGGATGGAGTCCCGGTGGCGCATAGAAGATCGTGCCCAACCAGCCCTTGAAGCCCAGTTCGGACATTCCCGCCGCTTCTACCACGACCAGCGAGATCAACGCCAGCGCCGCCGTGACCATGATGTTCGACGTCGAGGTCGCCCCGAACGGAACCAGCCCCAACAGATTGGCGAACAGGATGAAGAAGAACAGCGTCACCACGTACGGGACGTACTTCTCCCCGCCGTGGCCGATGTTCGCCAGCGCCACGTCATCGCGCAGGTAGACATAGAACGTCTCGAAGGCGTTGAGCATGCCACGCGGCGCCTCGTCTTCGGCCTCCGTGCGCGAGGCGCGGCGAGCCGCAAACCAGACCGTGAAGATGGTCAGCAGAGTCGCGATCCACAGAAACACGACGTGCTTGGTAGGCGACATGTCGATCTCGAAGCCCCCGACCCGGATCGGCGGCACACGCGGCAGCTCGACCTTGATCGATCCGAATTCGAGCTCGTGGGAGTCGACGATGTGGTGCATCATCGCGTCCGTGCCCCACTCCTCCGAATGCGACTCGTCCGCCTCGCCATGGCTCTCGCCACCCGCGGCGTGCTCCTGTTCGCCATGATCATCGGCTTGGCCATGATCGTCGGCGGAACTCGATGGTGCGGTGTGTTCCTGCATGGACGTGTACGCCGCTTCGACCGGCCCGGCGGGGCCAGTGCCCCCCGCGGAAGCGGAGGACGCGGGCACGGCAGCACCGACCGCCGGTGGAAGCACCGTGAGTATCGCAAACAGGAATGGAGCGACCATCTTCTCCTTCACCGATTTCCTCTTCCGGGCGGCAGGGATCGCGTGGTAATCGCCAACCACACCGCCTCGAGCAGCAGAAACGTCACGAGCGCGAAGGCATAAGCCAGCACCACCTCCCTGCCCACTCCCGCCAGTCCCGCCAGTGCCCACAACAGCATCAGAACGCCGAATCGAGCCGCCATGCCGGATACCCATGGCACGGTCGCCGGCCGGCCCGCCTCCAGGGCAGTCGCCAGCGGCCAGAAGCTGGCCGCCTGGACGGCGAGTGCCAGCACCAGGCCCGCGGCAACCTGCCCGCTGTCGGCCCCGCCCGCTGCCGCGGCGAGCCCGCCTGCCGCGGCCAGCAGGGCCGTCGTCGCGACATAGGCCACCCGGTGCGTATCGCATCGCTCAGTGCTCGGGCGGTTCATCTTCCTTCGCGTTCGCACGGGGAGCGAGCACCAGTTGCCGGTACATCGCGTAGAAGCCGCCCCCGAAGCCGATGAACGTCCCGAGTAAGACGAAAAGCGGCCCCGTATGGAGCCGCTCGTCGGCCAGCGATCCAAGCCACGCGAAAAGCGCCGTGGACAGACCGAGAGTGAGTCCGTGCCCGCTGTAACGACCCAGTTGGGCCAGGGCGCGGTTGTCGCGCCCGTCAGATTGCTGCACCAACCTCGACTCCCGGTGACGGCCGCGGCGACTATACCCGCTTGTGAAAATGTACGCAAGATCGAGTTCTTGACGGGAAGCGACCGTCCGATCTACGCTCCCGTCCGCTGAATCGATCGGCCGGACCGGTTGGCCGGACAGGTTGGACCACGCCCAACGCGGACGCGGGGATGCTCACAGGGGCGCAGTCAGGCACCGAGTACAGCGATGACGTTCAGCTTCTGGAGCGCCTGACGGCTACGCGGGAGCGCCTGGAGGTACAGATCGCCAGGCGGATCGTCGGCCAGTCGGAAATCGTCGAGAAGCTGCTCGTCGCGCTCCTCGCCGGGGGACACGCTCTCGTCGTCGGGGTTCCCGGACTCGCCAAAACGACTCTCATCGCCGCCCTCTCCGAGGCGCTCGATCTGCAGTTCCACCGGATCCAGTTCACGCCCGACCTGATGCCGTCCGACATCACCGGGACCGAGGTGCTCGAAGAAGACCCGGAGTCCGGCAGGCGAGTGTTCCGGTTCGTGCCGGGGCCGGTGTTCGCCAACGTGATCCTGGCGGATGAGATCAATCGTACCCCGCCGAAGACGCAGGCGGCGTTGCTGCAGGCGATGCAGGAGAACGAGGTGACGGTCGGCAACGAGACGTTCGGTCTGGACCAGCCCTTTTTCGTGCTCGCGACGCAGAACCCGATCGAACACGAGGGCACCTATCCGCTGCCCGAAGCGCAGCTGGACCGTTTCATGTTCGAGCTCAGGATGACCTACCCGAGCTTCGAAGAAGAGACGAAGGTCGCGGCACGGGCGACCGCCGGGAACGCGGAGCCCCTGGAGACGGTGATCGACGGCAGGCAGCTGCTGGAGTTCCAGGCCCTGGTCCGCCGGGTCCCTGCTCCGCCTTCGGTCGTGGAGGCCGCGGTGCGCCTGGTCAGATCGACGCGACCGGACAACCCGGACGCGCCCGCTTTCGTGCGCGACATGGTGGCATGGGGAGCCGGCCCCCGGGCCTCGCAGTACCTGGTGCTCGGAGCCAGGTCCCGGGCTGCCCTGCAGGGTCGGGCCGCACCGGACTTCGATGACCTCCGCGCGATCGCCCCCGACGTGCTGCGTCACCGTGTGGTGCCCGGATTCGAGGCCGAAGCCGCAGGACGTTCCGCGGACGACCTGGTCGAAGAGCTGATCGACGTGGTGCTGGCGTGAGTGCCGGGCAGCGGACGCGATGACCACGCTGGCGACGATCCTGTCGCTGGGCGGGCTCGTGCTCCTGTCGGGGTTCTTCTCCGGCGCCGAGATCGCCCTGTTCTCAGTTCCCGTCACCCGGGCCCGGGCCCTCGCCGATGAAGGGGTGCACGGCGCGAAGGCGCTCTACCTGTTGAAGTCGAATCCGGAGCGTCTGCTCGTCACTCTGCTGATCGGAAACAACGTCGTGAACATCGGCGCCGCGTCGGTCGCGACCTATGCCGCGACCGAGGCCTTCGGGTCCGCCGGCGTAGGCATCGCCACCGGCGGAATGACGCTGCTGGTGCTGTTCTTCGGCGAGATCATTCCGAAGACGTACGCCGCGGCACACGCCCTCAGGCTGTCTCTGCTGACCGCCCCTCTGTTCCTCTGGCTGACCCGACTCGCACTTCCGATCGTTCTCCCGTTCGAGGCCATCAGCAGACTGGTGCTTCCACGCAGCCGGACGATTCCGTCGGTCACGGAATCCGAGATCCGCGCCCTCACGCAGCTTGGACACCAGGCCGGCGCAATCGAGGAACACGAGCGCGAACTGATCGAACGGGCCTTCGCGCTCGACACGACCCGCGCCTGGGAAGTGATGACGCCGCGGACGGAGATCTTCGCCTGGCCGGCCGAAGAGAAGCTCGCAGATATCGCCGACCAGCTGGAGTCCCTGCCCTACAGTCGCATCCCCCTGTACGGCGAATCGATGGATGAGATCGTGGGCGTACTGTACCTGAGGGACGCCTACGAAGCCCTGAACGCGGGCCGCGGGGATCTCACCCTGGGTGCGCTCGGTCGGGAGCCGCTGTTCGTCCCGCACTCCGTGTCCCTGGTCCAGCTGCTCGGCGACTTCCGGTCGCGCCGCATACACATGGGTGTGGTGATCGATGAGCATGGCGGCACCGACGGAATCGTCACGCTGGAGGACATCCTCGAGGAGCTCGTCGGCGAGATCACGGACGAACGGGACGTGCCCGAGGACTCGGTGGTTCGCGTGGCCGGAAACGAGATCATCGTCGAGGCGGGCACCGACCTCAAGGAGATCAACCAGCTTCTCGGCACCAGCTTCCCCGTGCTCGAGCACAGGACGATGAACGGGGTGCTGCTCGACCGGTTCGGTCGCGTCCCGGAAGCCGGTCAGCGACTGGACCTCGATGGAGTCGAGATCGAGGTCCTCGAGGCGAGCGAGACGCAGGTGCAGCGCGTGCGGATCCGTAAGCCGTCGGCGGCGGACGGTGGCGTTCCCGGCTTGCAGACCGACCCCGACGGCCGGGGGCCGGAGTCAGCGCAGGGAACGCCCCCGGCGGGACATGCTTAGAGGAAAGCGGTGCGGTACCCTTCCACCAGGGTGTCGCCGAACAGAAACGTGATCGCGGCGCCGAGCGCCAGGAACACGCCGAACGGCACTTCCTTTTTCGTCTTCAGGCTGATCGGTCCGAAAATCAGCGTGCCGGCCAGTGCACCGAGGAAGATCGTCAGCATCGCTCCGGCGGGTCCGAGAAACGCTCCGACCATCGCCATCATCTTCATGTCTCCTCCGCCCATTGCCGGCTTCCGGAAGGCCCACTCGCCGACCACTCCGACCACGAACAGGAGTCCGAACCCGAGTAGCGCGCCGAGCAGGGCCACCAGCGGGGTCGGGGCGCCCGGAAGCAGAGACAGCGCCAGTCCCGCCCCGAGGCCTCCGAGGCTCAGTGCGTCCGGAATCAGGTAGTGCCGGGCATCGATGATCGCTATCGCCAGGAGCAGGCTGAACAGGATCGCGCCCTGCAGCGCGCGCCAGGTCGGACCGAACAACACGGCAAGCCCCACCCAGATCAGGGCGGTGGTCAATTCGAGCGCCGGATACGCCCAGGAGATGGGCTCGCGACAGGCACGGCAGCGCCCGCGCAGGACGAGCCAGCTCAGGATCGGAATGTTGTCGTACCACGCGATCTGTTCTCCGCAGCGAGGACAGCGCGATCGTGGCCGCACGAGGCTCTCGCCCCGCGGCAGCCTCCCGATGCAGACATTGAGAAATGAGCCGACGGCCAGGCCCAGAACTCCAGCGTACAGCAGAAACACGACCTCAATCGCTCCCGGCACCGTCACCTCCGAGGATCCGATCCAGCAGAATCGCGGCAGCGACCGCCACATTCAGTGACTCCGCATCTGCCGTCTGTTCGATCGCCACGATCCGCTGCGCCGCCTCACGGATCATGCCCGAGACTCCCGCTCCCTCGTTGCCCACCACGAGCGCCACGCGTTCGAGCCCCTTGTCCGGTCGCCCCAGCGGATCCCCGTCGGCCGCGGTGGCCCACAGGGGAATGCCCCGCTGTTCGAGCTCGTCGATCGCCGCCTGGTGTCCGCACTCGAGCACGGGAATCCGGAAGCTCGATCCGGACGCGGCTCGCACCGACTTCGGCGCCCACGGGTCCACCGTCCCGGGCAGGATGATCACTCCGCCGGCTCCGAGGGCTTCGGCCGTTCGAATCATCGTCCCGAGATTCCCCGGGTCCTGGACGCCGTCGACGACCAGAAGTCGGGGATCCCGGATGTCTCGCCAGTCGGCCGCCGGAATGGCGGCGACCACCAGCAGACCCTGCGGGGTCACCGTGTCCGAGATTTCAGCCAGCTCGGAAGGCGTGACCTCGACGCACCGGGCTCCGGAGGCCCGGAGCCGATCCACCAGGGAGGCAGTCGCCGGATCCGCGACTGCCTCGGCCGTGAACAGGCAGTCCTGCACCTTTCCGCCCGCCCTCAGCAGGTCGCCCACGACCCTGGGTCCTTCGGCCAGCAGCAGTCCGCTGCCGTGGCGCTCCTTGCGCCGCGACAGCGCACGCAGCCGCTTGCGCAACGCGCGACTCACGGCCATGAAGGGATCCCCGGTTGCCCGCGCGACATCACGCACACCGGCTCAAGGAGCGGCACGATGCAGCAATCACGACGGCCTGAGGTGGCTCTATCCATCGCGGGCAGCGACTCGGGAGGCGGTGCGGGAGTGCAGGCCGACCTCAAGACCTTTCACGCTTTCGGCGTGTTCGGGACCACGGCGATCACGGCGATCACCGCCCAGAACACGAAAGGCGTGGTAGCAGTGCACCCGGTGCCCCCACCCATTGTCGAGGCACAGATCCGGGTCGTGAACGAGGATCTCCACCCGGCTGCCTGCAAGTCGGGCATGCTGGCGGACGCCCCCATCATCCGGGCCGTCGCCCGGGCTCTCCGCGAAGCATCGATCCCGGCGTACGTTCTCGACCCGGTGATGGTCGCGACGAGCGGCGATCCGCTGCTGGCCGATTCGGCCGTGGAATCGCTGCGCACCGACCTGATTCCGCTCGCCACGCTCGTGACGCCGAATCTGCACGAGGCAGAGATCCTGGCGGGAATGTCGGTGACCGATGAGGCCGGAATGCGGATCGCTGCAGAGCGGATCCTCTCGTTCGGAGCGGCGGCGGTATTGATCAAGGGCGGACACCTCGCCGGCGACGAGGTGCTCGACCTGCTCCTCGCTCCAACCGGGGAGCGGACGTGGCGAG
>Ga0209536_100012311_pt1 | contig 12452 bp, 10 predicted proteins | sample DeeMarSeWOR28_12_FD_187461 | JGI IMG/M metagenome (GOLD analysis project Ga0209536, IMG submission 187461) | Marine sediment microbial communities from White Oak River estuary, North Carolina - WOR-2-8_12 (SPAdes) (version 2) | ecosystem: Environmental > Aquatic > Marine > Intertidal zone >...
GGCCATGATCGATGCGCTCGGCGATGAAGGCCCGGTGTTCATGTACACCGGCTTCGAACGTCGCGTGATTCACAACCTGATCCACTGGCTACCTGACCTGAAAGCGCCGTTGTCGCGCATCGTGGATCGCCTGGTTGATCTCTATCCGATCGTAAAAGAACATTATTACCACCCGGACATGCAGGGATCGTGGTCGATCAAGAAAGTGCTGCCGGCCATGGTGCCTGAGTTGCAGTACAGCGATCTTGATGGCGTCAGCGACGGCATGGCGGCGAGCAACGCCTATCTCGAAATCATCGATCCGGAGACGACGGGCGAGCGAAAAGCCCAGCTTGAGGCTGAACTCAAACGCTATTGCCATCTCGATACGCTGGCGATGGTGAAAGTGGCGCAGCGCCTGGCGGGCGGGTAGCGATGGCGGAGACCAACACCATTATCAAGCGACTGATGCCGTTTGCGGGACATCCACGGTCCCGCATTCATGGACCGGCACACTGGGCCAGGGTCCATCGCTTCGGGCAAGCGCTGTCGGAACATCTCGACCTTTCACGGGACGGCACCCAGTGCGTTGCGGTATTCGCCTGGACCCATGACCTCGCCCGCATCGATGACGGCGGCGGCAACCAGCATGCACACGACGGCGCGAGCTTGCTGGATCCCGCCTGGGCAACCGTTTTTCCGGATTTGTCAGTCGAACAGGTGGAACTGGTGCGCACCGCGGTTCGTTACCATTCCGACGGGTTGACCGCCGAGGCAGCGTATTATCACGGCTACTTCGATCATCTCGGTCACGACGATGACGAAGTGATCGCGATCATCGGTTGCTGCTGGGACGCCGATCGACTGGACCTCTTGCGTCTCGGGGCACAACCGAAATCCCGGTACATGTCTACCGACGGCTGGCGTAAGGTGCTGCCATTGGCAGAACGCCTGCACCAAGGGAGGTCTGATGAGTGATACGTTCTTACGGCAATGGGCAATGTTGCGCCTGGTGCCGCGCCATCCCTCTAAGATTGATACCACCTCGTTGCAGCAGGCGCTCGCGGAGGAGGGCTTTCCCACCCATGCGCGCACCATCCAGCGTGACTTGCAAACCTTGTCCGCCGTTTTCCCGCTGGTCGTCGATGAACGCGAAAAGCCGTTTGGTTGGTCATGGGCCAAGGATGCCAAGGTCATGGATATCCCTGGTATGACACCGCCGCACGCATTGGCGTTTCGTTTGGCCGAATCCTACTTAAGCGAACTGATTCCACCGTCAGTGACCCAGTATCTCGCACCGCATTTTCAGCGAGCGAGAGAAGTGCTGCGCCACACGCCCCTGGGGTCGCTCAAGCACTGGACGGAGAAGGTCCGCATCTTGCCCCGCGGCCTTCAATTACAGCCGGCGCAAATCGACAGCATGGTGCAGCACAATGTCTATGAAGCGTTGTTGACGAAGCAGCGCTTCAACGCCCGCTATCAACCACGCGAGGGTCAGCAAGCCGATTACGAGGTGAATCCCATTGCACTGGTGATCCGTCATGGGGTGACCTATCTCGTCGCCACGTTGTGGGACTACGACGACGTCAAACACCTCGCGCTCCATCGCATGCGCCAGGTCGATCTGCTCGACACGCCATCGCGCAAGCCGGACGGATTTGAACTTGATCAGTACCTTGCATCCGGCGCCTTCGGGTATCCCGTATCCCAGAAGCCCTTGCGCCTGCACGCCCGGTTTGACGCGGGTACCGCGAAGCACTTGTACGAGACACCGTTAAGTGATGACCAGGTACTGAAAGTCGACGAAGACGGCGTTTACCTGCAGGCCACCGTCACCGATTCGTCCGAGCTCCGTTGGTGGCTGCTGGGTTTCGGGGACGGGGTCGAAGTGATCGCACCCAAAGTCTTGCGCGAAGAATTCGCCGCTATCGCCAATCGCCTCGCGCGCCAGTACCGCCGATAAGGCGTCTCCATTGCTGCGACAGTATCTGTCGCAAGTAGGCATAGACTGTTTTACCTCAACAGGAGGAAAACAGTTTGCAGGACATCGCTCTAAATGCCATTCGGGGGACTTCAACGTCGACGCGTCAATATAAGCAACTGGCAGCCCTGTGGGCGCTGCGTGCGCTGGTGCATGCCAGGGGTTACGAACAGATCATGCACAGCAGCGGCTTTCACGATGATGCGACGTTGCGCGCCATTGGGCTTGTGCACCTGGTCGACAAGGATATGTCCAGGACCCAAGGCTATCGAGCACTGAAAAAACGACTGAGCGAGGTCGAGCAGAACAACCCGACACTCAGCGCCGGACCGCTCTTTGACAATCTCGAGTGGCTGGGCAAAGCGCTGCGGCTGAACAAGACCGAGAAGGCTATCCTCGCGCTGCTGGCGATCAGTTACAGCCACGGGGTGCTGTACGAATCCCTGGATAATACCGGCGACATGATCCGGGAGCGACTGATCGAGGTTTTCGCGATGGTGCTTGGGGTTGCGCGCCGTCATGTTGCCAAGGCATTCGACCCCGAGAGCATGCTGGTCGCATCGGGCATCATCAGGCTCGAGGGTCGGAACCGGTACAACTTTCGTAATGCGATTGAGGTGATCGAGGGATTTCTCGATACGATTTTGCGCGCGCATCGCGATCCCAGTCGGTTGCTCGATGCATATTTCTTTCGCAGCGAGTCGACGGCGTTGAACACCAACGACTTCGATTACCTCGCTGATGATATCCGCATCATCACCCGGTACCTGAAGCAGGCCCGGAAGCAAAAACGGCAGAAAGGCGTCAACATCCTGCTGCACGGTCGCCCGGGTGCCGGCAAGACCGTGCTCGCCCGGGTCATCGCCGAGGCAGTCGGCCTGGACCTCTACGAGATCACGATGACGCTCGAGCAAGGTGACGCGGTCAAAGGTGAAAAGCGCTTCTCGATTTATCAGCTGGCACAACAGCTCCTTGCCCGCAAGCGACAGTCGATCGTGCTGTTCGACGAGGTCGAAGATGTGTTCCCCGAACCGACATACTGGTTTTTTGGTTCACGCTCGTCGAATGACGGACAGAAGGCATGGATCAATCGCCAACTCGAACAGAACCCGGTGCCGACCATCTGGATCAGCAACAGTGCCGATCACATTGATCCGGCCTTCCTGCGCCGGTTCGACTATATTCTCGAATTGAAAACACCGGTGCGATCCGTGCGGCATCGCATGCTCCGCGAGGCGTTGAGGGATGTGGATGTTGACGAAGCCTGGATCGCTCGGATGGCCGCGAACGATAACCTGGTACCGGCCCATATCGAGCGGGCGAGTCGGGTGTTGCGCCAGGTGAAGCCGGAGACGCCGGCGCAGGCGGAACAGGTACTCGAACGTGCGATCGGCAATACGTTGAGAGCAATGGGCGAGACGGCAAATTTCATCAACGCATCGGGGTCATCAACACCCTATTCAACAGCGTTATTAAACCCGAGCGAGGACCTCGATGCGCTTGCCTGGGGATTGCGCCAGGGCAGGCCAGCGCGCCTGTGTTTCTATGGGCCACCCGGTACCGGCAAGACGGCGTTTGCAGAGCACCTGGCACGCCTGCTGGATCGTCCGATTCTAAAGAAACGCGCATCCGACATTTTCAGTAAATGGGTCGGCGAGAGTGAAAAGAATATCGCGGGCATGTTTAGCGAGGCACGCGAGGAAGACGCGATCCTGTTTCTCGATGAGGCGGACAGCTTTTTGCAAGACAGAAAACAAGCGAACGCAAGCTGGGAAATCAGCCAGGTCAATGAACTCCTGGTGCAGATGGAGCAGTTCAACGGCGTATTTATCGCAGCCACCAACCTCATGGATACACTGGATGCTGCATCACTCAGGCGGTTTGATCTCAAGGTATATTTTGATTACCTGAATGCTGACCAGGCAGTCGAACTGCTCAGCCAGATGCTTTCCGTGAACAGCTTGTCCGATCGGGCGGGGTTACGCGCGCGATTTTCCGGACTGGAGAACCTGGCGCTCGGGGATTTCGCGGCCGTGTCTCGGCGGGCAGCCCTGCTGGGCGATCACTGGCATGCGGCACGCTGGGTGGATGCGCTGGAACGCGAGTGCGCAGCGAAACCGGATGCCAGGCGCGCGATCATGGGATTCGTCTCACCGATAGCGCGTCGCGGCGAACAACCCGACGAGCAGGGGGCGGCGCAATGAGTCGATTGCCCGCCAAGCGTTGCTGGCAGTGTCGGCGCACCCTTGAAGAGACCGGGGGGCGGCGCATCGTGGCGACGGCGTCGGGTGGGAAAGAGACACTTGAGGCGGGCGCAACACTGTTAAACGAACGACCGTGGCGCTGTCAGCGCTGCGCGGGAGTGGCCCTGTGTGACAAGTGCGGAGCACCGCTTTCCTGGCCGTACGGTGCCGATGTAATCAACGATGATGGTTCGATCATGCATTGCCAGATCGTGCCGGTCTCGTTGCCATGCACGAATCCGGACTGTCCTGGTCGCGACAGCAATAAAACCAATAAACGTGATGGATAGGGGATTCGCGGCTATAGTTAGTGGTGCCATGGACGCACCCGCCCACCAGAAGCTGATCGTCGCGATCTCGTCGCGCGCGTTGTTCGATCTTGAAGCAAGCCACCGGGTTTATATGGAGCAGGGTGTGGATGCCTATTGCCAGTACCAGATCGACAATGAAGACAAGGTGTTGGCACCGGGGGTGGCGTTTACCCTGGTAAAGAAACTGCTGGGGTTAAACAGGCTAGATCCGCAGGAAGAGCGCGTCGAAGTGATTTTGCTGTCCCGCAACAGTGCGGATACCGGCCTGCGCGTCTTCAATTCCATCCATCACTATAACCTCGATATTGCCCGGGCCGCGTTTTCCGGTGGTGACAGCCCGTTTCCGTATGTTGCGCCGTTCGAGGCCGACCTCTTTCTGACAGCCGATGCCGACGACGTCGACAAGGCGCTCGATGCCGGCATCGCGGCTGCCACCATCCTGCCCGGCACGCCCGAGGTCGGATCGAAGGATCAGCTGCGGATCGCCTTTGATGGTGACGCAGTGATCTTCTCCGATGAAGGTGAGCGGGTGTACCAGGAGAACGGCTTGACCGTGTTTAACGAAACCGAAGTCAAAGCCGCCAACGAACCGCTGTCCGGAGGACCGTTTAAAGGGTTTCTTTCCGCGTTACACCGCATTCAGTCGGCGTTTCCGCCGGAGCAATCACCGATACGGACGGCGCTCTTTACTTCCCGCGGCGCGCCAGCCCACGAACGGGTGATCCGTACGCTGCGCGCCTGGGGCATCCGCATCGATGAAGCGGTATTCCTGGGCGGTCGGGAGAAGGGCAAATTTCTGCGCGCGTTCGAGGCCGACATCTTTTTCGATGACCAGCATCGCCACTGCGATCTCGCCAAGGATCAGGTGCCGACCGGCCATGTGCCCCACGGCGTGGTGAACAAGGGGTGACACTTTGGCGCATGTGATTCCTTCGGATATACGCGCGATGACGCTCGGTGGCGTCCATGAGCAGGAGCTTGAGACGGTGGCCGCGCTCGCGTCGAAACTCTCCAATGACTACACCATTTTTCATAGTGTCCACTGGGCGCTGGAAGAGCGATTTGATGCCAGTTTCGGAGAGGTAGACATCATCGTTGTCAACCAGTCCGGGCAGTTGATCGCGATTGAACAGAAGAATGGCGCCTTGCTGGAATCGGAGCGGGGACTGATCAAGCAATATGGCGATACGGAAAAGTCGGTGGTGCGGCAGATGCACCGCTCGCTCGACGGGCTGCGCGACAAGTTCAAACATTATTCGAAGTTCCCGCTCGATATCGACTATCTCTTTTACTGTCCGGATTATCGTGTCGTTAACCTGAATAGCGTCGGGCTGGACCCGAGCCGGGTCGTCGATGCTCGCAGCAAGGACAAACTCGCCAAGCAAATCGAGACGCTGCTTGGCCCCGGAAGTGGCAAGTACCCGGATCGCGCCGAAACGGTACGCGATTTCTTCTGTGACCAGTTCCAGGTATTCCCTGATGTCCACATGCACAAGCATGCACAGCAGCGGGCCTACACTCACCTGTCTGGCGGGCTCATCAAGGTGGTCGACAACATCGAAATGACACCCACTCGACTGCGCATCCAGGGCGTGGCCGGTTGCGGCAAGACCCAGCTTGCGGTGCATTGCTACAACCGGGCGATAGATTGCGGCAAGCGACCTTTGCTGTTGTGTTTCAATCGCCCGTTGAGCGAACAGATAAAACAGGTGGTGAAGCCCGGTGGTGTGATCAAAACCTGGTACGGATTGTGCGACGAGTTCGCCAAGTCACGCGGCCATCAGCTTGATTACCGCCAGATGAATACCGACCCGACATTCTGGCGCCGGGTGCAGGAGATTGTCGTCGAATCCGATGTACCAGAGGAGTGGATCTTTGACACCGTGATCGTGGATGAAGGCCAGGACTTCAAGCCGCACTGGTACGAGATTTTGTCGCTTTTGCTGACGGAAAAAGCCGATATCCTGTGGCTTGAAGACAGTCACCAGAACATCCGGCGAACTAACGGGTTTCTCGGTGATGATTTCGTCACCTTCCATGCCCGTGAAAACTATCGCACGCCTTACCGGATTGCGCGATACATCAAGGAGCACCTCGATACGGAGTTTGATACCGCGAACAGCCTGCCCGGCATGGGCGCATTTGATGCAGAAATCGAGTCCAGTGCTGACCTGGAAAAGGCGGTCGACAAACTGATCAAGCAGTTGCTTCGCCAGGGATTTGAGCCGGAAGATATTGTGGTTTTAAGCTGTGTCGGGCTGAAGCGCGCCACCTTGCACGACGTCGAGTCATTGGGCGGACATCCGGTACGGCGATTCACCGGCGAATACGACAGTGCCGGTAACCAGGTCCTCACCGACGGGGTGATCACGTTTGATACCGTGTACCGGTTCAAAGGCCAGCAGTCACCGGCAGTCATCCTTGTCGAACTCGAGGGGGCCTCGAGCGCGGACGTGTTGCTGGTCGGAATGACACGGGCCACGGTCCGCCTGGACGTGATACGAATCACGGGGAAATCCGGCTAAATCAACAAACGCTTATATAGCGATATCGGTTCGTTTTACCCTTCATTAAACGCGGGTTTGCGCTAGACTTCTTGTTAAATAAAAAAATTCGGGATGTGTGGCCTGTCGGTCACCAGAGGGACTCAGTCTGCCATGGATCGGATGGAGCGTTTCATCAAGATGGATCACATACTGCGTGGCAGCACTTCTGTGCCCAAGCAGGTCTTTCTCGATCGCCTGGAAGTCTCACCTGCCACCTTCAAACGGGATCTCGAGTACATGCGCGACCGGTTGCAGGCACCCATCGCCTACGACCGGGAAAAGCAGGGATATTGTTACGAGTCGGGCAGTCAGTTCCAGTTACCGGGTCTGTGGTTCACCGCTGACGAGGCGCATGCACTCCTGACTGCTTACCGGCTACTTGAAAACATTCAACCGGGTCTGCTGGACGGTCACGTCGAGCCGTTGCTCGATCGAATCCGTGGACTGCTGGGGGGTGAGGACCATTCCTGGGAAGAAGTGGTGCAACGCATCCGGGTGCTCCCGCAAGGCGCCCGGCGGGTGGACAGCAAGCACTTTGAGCTCGTGAGTCACGCGGTGATCGCCCGAAAACGGTTGAACATTACTCACTATCGCCGCGCAAGGGATGAGCGTACCGAGCGCGAGATTTCACCGCAGCGGCTCGTTCACTACCGCGACAACTGGTACGTCGACGCCTGGTGTCATACAAGAAATGCCTTGCGCAGTTTTGCCGTCGACAGCATCGAGTCGGTAGCGGTGCTCGAGAAATCCGCCAAGCCCATTCCCGATGAAGTGCTGGATGACGAGTTCATGGGCGGTTACGGCATCTTTGGCGGCAAACCGGTGGAAACGGCCGTGCTTCGATTTTCACCGGAAAGTGCACGCTGGGTGGCCAACGAGATCTGGCATCCGGATCAGAAAAGCGAACTTGAAGACGGGGGCAGTTACCGCCTGGAAGTACCTTACTCAAATCCGCGCGAACTGCTGATGGATATCCTGAAGCACGGAAGCGAGGTCAAGGTGCTGGCGCCCGAGAGTCTCGTGGTGCTGGTTCGCGACAAACTGACCGAGGCCGCCGCGATGTACGAATCTGGCAGTATCACCTCATGAGCCACTGGAGTCGTATTATAGAGTACGGGGCGATGTCACATGGCTACTCACAAAATCCTGGAAATAGTCTGATATGAATGATCTTGTGTTAAACGCAATGCGGTTGGCCGAATACGCTCATCGCACACACTACAAAGACCCGGTGGGGCAGTTTCGTAAAGCCCCGGACGGCGAGGATCGACCGGCGTATTTTCTGCATCTGTCGGAAGTCGCCTGGATGCTGAACGAGGCGGGATGCGCTGACGAGACGATCGCGGCGGGCTATCTGCACGACGTAATCGAAGACTGCGAAGGATGGGACAAGGAACGTCTTGCAAATGAAATCGGGAGCGATGCTGTGGTCGACCTCGTCGATTGGGTCACCGAACCTGGCAAGGATCAGATGAACAATGCTGGTCGTGAGGCGCCGTGGGAAGAACGCAATCGCGCGTATATCCAGCGCCTGGCCGATGCGCCTGACGCGGCGCTGGCCATTTCGTGTGCCGACAAGACATCCAATCTTCGTGACATGGTTCGGCTGACCGATAAAGGCCACACCCTGGATGCATTCCTGAGCCGGGGTCATGCACAGCAACTGAAGAAGTTCACCGAACTCGATGCGTTGTTCGCTGGCCGCGTGCCGGAGACATTATTGCGCCGTTACCGCGAGGCGTTCGGACGCTTCCAGGCGATCGAGGCCGCATAAGGAACAGGGTGCGCTATTGTGGGATTTACGAAACGCAGGAATTGGTAGTGATCGATCAAGAAAACAGTATCTATGTTTATAAACTAACAACTGATAATGGCGGTGCGCCTTGTATTAGTAACAATCTGCTTTCTCTATGTATATGTAAGCCGCGAATTCGCCAGCAAGCAGTCGTTGGTGACTGGATTATAGGATTGGGGGGAAGGAGCATGCCGGAGCTGCGGGGTAGGCTCATATACATCGCGAGAGTAACAAAGGAAATTTCTAATGGTGATTATTATAAAGATGCCAAGTATAAGAAAAGACCAGATTGCATCTACAAATGGATTGACGGAGAGTTCAGTTGGAAAAAAGGATCAAGTTATCATTCTCAGGATGACTTGATTCATGATATGGGATCGCCTCCCGATTATGATCGAGCAAAATGCCTATTAAGTAGCGAATTCGTATATTTTGGGAACAATGCTTCACCGTCGATAGACGAAATCCGGACCATATACGACGAATTACCGAGAGACTTCAAGGTGAATCATAATGAATACATTAGATCTAAATTGCGGGAATTTATAGATTCGATTATTTGCGAGTATGGATATGGAAAGCATGGGGAACCAACTCACAAAGAGAAATCAAGAAAATGCAATACCGAGAGTGATGGCATTATCAAGAACTCTAGTTGCTAATTCACAATGCGACTAAGAAAGTGAATTTCCGAATTTAAGAAATTAATCGTGAAAATCATACTCAGTAGAAAAGGATTCGACGCTACTAATGGGGGATGTCCTAGCCCTATTTTCCCGAGAGGAGGGTACGTATCGTTGCCCATTCCGGCTACCTCGTCACCAACAAGGATGGGAGATTTAAATTATTTAAATCACAATCTGGGAGAAATTGTTGAACAGCTTACACGTGATTCTATTAATGCCAGCAGTTATGTTCATTTGGACCCAGATCTTTATGAAGGAATGCTGCCAAGAAGCCCGGGATGGTTACCAGCTTTTGGTCAGACCGGTTCTTCTCTTTCGCATTTAGAGAAAAACGGTATTGGCAAGGGTGATTTGTTCCTATTTTTTGGTTGGTTCAGGGAAGTCGAATTGTCTCCGACGAACCATTGGCGGTTTAAATCGAACGCACCGAATTTGCACGTGATATTTGGATGGTTGCAAGTTTCCGAGGTTTTAAAAGTAGGAGGAAAATCTGAGTACTTTAAAGAACGAATACCCTGGCTTGATAGACATCCACATTTATATGGAGATCGGAAAGAAGCAGATACGATCTTTGTTGGGAGCGATAGATTGTCCATAGCTGGTTCAAAAAATCACCATATTCCTGGCGGCGGCATGTTTAAACGCATTTGCGATGAGTTGATATTGTCGGAGCCGGGCCAAAGAAATCGTTCAGTTTGGGAACTTCCGGGATGGTTCAATCCAGACAACGATAGAGAGCCGCTTACTTATCATAGGGATTTGAAGCGGTGGGAACACATAGACAATAAAAAAGTTCGCTTAAGATCAGTGGCGAAAGGACAAGAATTTATTCTAGATATGGATCATTATCCAGAAGCGGCAGATTGGCTAAATGAATTATTTGGATTGGAGTGTTTACGCTAAAGTTTATACACCCTTTCGTTTTATAAAATGCTAGATTGTGTAGGATTATCGGGCAAGGCGTGTTATCTCGGGGTTTACACAATCTTTTGATTAGTTGAATCATATGAATGAAAACTGGACAGAAGAAGAGCTGAAAGCAGCAATTGAAGCGTATATAGAGATGCGCGAAAAGCAAAAGAAAGGGGAATCGTATACAAAGAAAAGGTATTACGTTGATCTCGCGTCACGTTTTAATAGAACTGAAAAATCATTCGAGTACAGAATGCAAAACATTTCATTGCTTGATAAACTAAAAACCGACCACAAGGCCGGTTTCGCTATTGGCTCCCCAAAGAATTTACCCGTTGATTGTTATGAGTTTGCAATGAGGGACAAGCGACCAATTATATTCTTTGGTTCGTCGCCTCCTAGAAACCTATAAATTGAAATTCATATGTCGCTAATACAGATAAAGTTATTTCTCAACCAGTAATTGATGATCCCCAGTAAAATGTCAATACATAATCAGTATACAGGAAATATGAGCTGATTTCAAGACTCAGTGCAAGGATGTGAAACCATTTTCACTCCTATAATCACCAGCGGATGTTGGACATGACTAAATCAGGGGTAGAAATCGTACCAAAGTGAATATAGGTATTTATCCTCCTCCCCAGATCTAAATCTTAGTATCAATAGAATGATTTTAGATCGAATTTCCTCCTCCCAGCCTTCAATACCAAGAACGTTTGTGCTAATATTGTCTCAGGTATCAACCCGTTCACTGCACCTTAACAACGAATGAATGCACTCTCTTCATCCTGAAATTATCCATTTACCACACTGGAGTTATGATTGGATAGAAATCAAAACTCCCAAAACACTCTTGAGCATACGCTCTCAAGTAATAATTGTTCCGAATTGTTTTTCGCGAAACAAATATCACAGCAGTACCTGTACACGGAGTTTTGGGATGAGTTCTTTTCAACCCAAAATCCCCCTCTATACGAAAGAATGTGGTCTTCTTTCGTATACCGATTTGCTTTTCCGAGGAACATTTCTCTCTGAGGGCAAACACCATACTTCCCACAGAGCTCCTCACCATCGAGCGACCAGAATAATGCTTAAGAGTTCAATTAAACGTCCTAGGGGACCCCTCCGCATCATTTATAATAAGCAACTACCCTCTTTTTTCGCACAACGATTACGATTAGCGGAGGAAATCCACATAAGGTGACATATGCAAACGAATGGCGACTTTTATCTCGGACGAAACGTTGATCCACAAACTGGCGAAACCAGCGACCAAAACCTGCTCTACGATCCTAACGACCTGACCACCCACGCTGTCGTCGTCGGCATGACCGGCTCGGGCAAAACCGGTTTATGCATTGACCTGCTCGAAGAAGCAGCCCTGAACGACATCCCCGCCCTGATGATCGACCCCAAGGGCGACATCACCAACACCCTCTTGCACTTCCCGGACCTGCTGCCTGCTGATTTCCAGCCCTGGATAAACCCCGACCAGGCGCGCCGTGACGGGCTTAGTATCGAAGAAGCCGCCCAGAGCACCGCTGAACTTTGGTCAAACGGTCTGGCAAAATCTGGCATTTCCAAAGACCGCATTACTGCTCTGAAAAACGCCGCTCACTTCGCCGTCTACACGCCTGGCTCAACTTCCGGTATCTCGCTCAGCATCCTCGATTCGCTCAAAGCGCCCGCCCTAGACTGGGCTGGACACCAGGAAATGTTGCGCGAAAAAATCTCTGGCACGGTTACTGCTCTGCTCGGCTTGGTCGGATTGCACGATATTGATCCCGTTCGCTCACGCGAGCACATCCTGCTGGCGAACATCTTCGAAACCGCCTGGGCGAAAGGGGTAGACCTCAAACTTAGCGAGCTGATCATCCAGACCCAATCACCGCCTTTCACCAAGCTAGGTGTCTTCGACATCGATACCTTCTTTCCCGAGAAAGAGCGCTTCGAGTTGGCGATGTCCTTGAACAACATCCTGGCAGCACCCTCCTTC
>Ga0209536_100012312_pt1 | contig 12452 bp, 12 predicted proteins | sample DeeMarSeWOR28_12_FD_187461 | JGI IMG/M metagenome (GOLD analysis project Ga0209536, IMG submission 187461) | Marine sediment microbial communities from White Oak River estuary, North Carolina - WOR-2-8_12 (SPAdes) (version 2) | ecosystem: Environmental > Aquatic > Marine > Intertidal zone >...
CCGTCCATTTACTCGAGGTCATCGACGATCTGACGCCGGCAGAAAGCGGCGGCTTCTATGCGTGGGACGGCCAGGCGATACCCTGGTAGGGCGCGGGAGGCTGAAACATGAACACAATGCTAACAACCACATTGAAACGCAGGCTTTTTCGCACCGGCGTACTGCTGATAGCTGTTGCGGCAGTCACTTTTATTTTCGACGTTTCAGGCCTTCTCTCTCTGCCTGTAACCATGCTCGGCGACGAGACCACCCTGCATACACTGGCAAGAGTGGCCGTTATCGGCTGCGTGCTGGCAGCGATCGGGTCCTGGGAACAAACACCTTCGAACGAACAAAAGGAGCAACATCATGATGCAACGATCTGATTCATTCATCCTGGCAGCCGTGGCTATTTCATTCGTGCTGTCCGGCTACCTGTGGTTCACAGGTCAGCAAGAGGAAGGCGTCTTCACAGCCATGTGGGTGCCCTCGATTCTTTGCTTTGGCATCTACTTTAAGTTAATGGGCCTTAGGAGAACGAAATGATTACTACAGAATTTATATTTTTCGCAGCCATCGTCGTTTTCTTGCTCATGCTTATCGGAATCATCCTGACCATGCATGAATTCGAGAAGCTGGTTGAAGAGGCCGACCAGCGCAAAGCCGCCGGCCCGGGAAGCGAAGCCCTGCGCACTCAGGAAAACCACGCCGGCCGCAGCTGATCAGCGCGGCGGCGGGTCTTGCGCAACGCAAGCGACTTATTCGGCTGACGGAATAGGCCGCCGCGGATTGAGCGCAGTGAATCGATAGCAAGGTTAGGGCACCTGCAACGCGGCTGCTGTTATCATAGGCATCATGACGGCCCAGTATGAACGGACTAAAAGCCGTTCATACCGGGTGGTCATTAATAGGTCTCAAGGAAATCCCGAACCGCAGCCGGAGATCCCGATGGATTGGCCCAGCATAGCCCCAGCCGCCGTGACCCTGTTCTTCATCATGGATCCGCTCGGCAATATGCCTATCGCTAACGCGATCCTCGAAAATTTCGACAGCCGTTCGCGCGCCAAAATACTCGCGCGTGAGATGCTCTTTGCGCTGCTGATCCTGATGCTGTTCCTGTTCGCGGGCAACGCAATCATGGACTTCATGGCGCTCAGCAAATCCTCACTCAGTCTCGCCGGCGGCGTGCTGCTTTTCATTATCGCGTTGCGAATGATTTTCCCTCCGGCTGTCGAAGACGGCGAGGGGCCTATCGACGACCCGTTCATCGTGCCGCTCGCCATGCCCATGGTGGCCGGACCCTCAACGATAGCGATCCTGCTGCTGCTCAGCCGGACGCAGCCCGAGCACCTCGCCGAGTGGAGCCTGGCATTGCTGGCAGCCTGGGGCGGCACCGCTGCAATCATGACCGCCTCGCCGTTTCTGCTGCGCTATCTGGGCGACCGCGGCGCACGCGCAATGGGCCGACTGATGGGCATGATACTGGTGCTCCTCGCCACGCAGATGCTGTTAAACGGCGTCGCAGAGTTTGTCGGCACTTTATAAGGGGGTCTGAACGCGATGGCCGGACTCGGGTCGAGTCCACAGCAAACTACCCACGCCAACCCGCGCCGTCGGTACTCAGGCCATCGACAGGACATCCCGAACAGGCTGCGGCTTTAATAAAGGTCTTCGCGTCGGTCCCGGAAAAACCCCCACGCACTGCGGTGGGTCTTCAGGAAATCCAGGTCGAAACTGTGCACGAGCACGCCCTCTTCATCGGCGCCAAAAGACTCCACCAGTTCACCACGGTGGTCGGCGATGAAGGAATGACCATAAAAGCTTTGTGGTGCACCCAAACCCTGCTCGGTGCCGACGCGATTGGCGGCGACAACCGGCACCACGTTGGAGACCGCATGGCCCTGCATGGCTCGCCGCCAGGGCGCCGCTGTGTCGAGCGACGCGTCGTGGGGTTCGGAACCGATGGCGGTAGGAAACATCAGCAGATCTGCGCCGTTCAGCATGAGCTGGCGGGCTGTCTCCGGAAACCACTGATCCCAGCAGATACCCACACCCACGTTGCCGTAAACGGTCGGCCACACTTTGAAGCCCGTGTTGCCTGGCCGGAAATAGTATTTTTCCTGGTAACCGGGGCCGTCCGGAATATGGCTCTTGCGGTATACGCCCATGATCTCGCCCGCATGGTCCAGCATCACCACGCTGTTATAGGTATGGTGGCCGTCGCGCTCGAAAATCGATACGGGAATGACCACCTTCAACGACCTGGCCACAGGTTGAAGTTGCACGACACAGGGGTGGGTCGTTGCCGAATACGCGAAATCGAACCAGCGTTCGTCCTGCGTGGTGCAGAAATAAGGGCCCTGAAAAAGTTCGGACGGCAGAACAACCTGTGCGCCCTGCTTCGCGGCCTGTTCGATATAGCTGATCGTCTTGGCGATATTGGCATCCATGTCCTCGCCATAGGAGGTCTGGATTGCGGCGACGGTGGTGATGCCTTTCTTTTGAGTCATAAGATCGATGGGCCAGAATAAAAATAATTCATGGGGTCAAAACTAAAACCTGCACTCACGCAGGTTTACTCCGACCCCGCAACGGGTTCTTGCTGGGTAATGCAGTGAAACGAGCCGCCGCCGGTCAACAGGTGCTGAGACGCCACGCCGACGACCTCACGATCGGGAAACAGCGCCTGCAGCGCACTCACCGCTGCCGCACCGAATTCCTCATTATAGGTCGGCACCACGACTGTCTTGTTGCCGACAATAAAATTCATATGCGACGCCGGCATCACCTCGCCCTCTGCACTGCAGATGCGGCCCGGTGACGGAATGCAATGAACGGTCAAACTCATGTCCCGCAGCTCCTCTGCGATGCGAGCATACAGCGCCGCATTCGGGTCATCGTCACCACTGGGCGCCTGGCAGACGACCGCATCGGCGGAGACGAAGCGCGCCAGGTTATCCACATGACCGTCAGTATGATCGTTCAGCAAACCCTGCTCCAGCCATAAAACCTCGCGGCAGTTGAAGGCGGCACGCAACAGCGTCTCGGCACGGGCCTCGGTCCAGTCAGCATTGCGGTTAGGGTTCAGCACACACTGTCGCGTCGTGAGTATTGTGCCGGCACCGTTATGCTCGAGCGCACCACCCTCCAGTATGAATTCAAACGCCACGGTTTCGACTCCCGCCGCGCTGGCGAGTTCGTCGCCCACCGTGCTGTCGCCCGGCAACTCGTATTTGCCACCCCAACCGTTATTAGCGAACCGCAGAGCCACCGTTGCATTGCCTGTCATCGCAAAAATCGGGCCGGTGTCGCGCAACCAGATATCGCCGAAGTGCGCGGGGATGATCTCTGCAAGCGCGCCGACGGTCTGCTCGGCCGAAACAATGGCTTCATCACCACAGGCCAGCACTTTAATTTTGTCGTGCGGTACAAGCGCTTCAACCATGGCGGCCACTTCCGCGCGGGCGCCGGCCAGATCGTCGAGCCACAAGTCGGCGTGCGACGGCCATGCGGTCCAGATCGCTTTGTGGGGCGCCCACTCCGCCGGAATGATGCGGTGCTTTATTGAGTCTGACATGGGATAGTTTTGGCCGGGCATCCGATAAATTCAAAGGCGCGATTATAGGCCGCGGCCGGCCTTTTAGGGTTCAAACTCATTACTCGATAAAGCCATTTTTTCGGGTTATTGCCGAGTCCGGGGCCACACCTGCTATCCTCCGCAGCGTGAATTCCCTGCCTGACTCTCCCGCCCAACAGATATTACAGCGCGTGTACGGCTACGACGCCTTTCGTGGCCAGCAGCAGGCCGCCATCGAGCGGGCGCTGGCCGGGCAGGACTCGCTGGTGCTGATGCCCACGGGCGGCGGCAAATCGTTGTGCTACCAGATACCGGCCCAAATCGGCGCAGGCACGGTGCTCGTCGTGTCACCGCTCATCGCCCTGATGCAGGACCAGGTCACCGCCCTGCTGGCGCTGGGGATTCCGGCGGCATTCCTTAATTCGTCGCTAAGCCTCGCTGAGCAGAATGATGTCATCGGGCGGCTCAAGGCCGGGCAGTTGCGGCTGTTGTACGTCGCACCCGAAAGACTCGTGCAACCCGGCACGCGGGCAATGCTGCGCAGCGTGCCCATCTCACTCATCGCAATCGACGAAGCGCACTGCGTGTCCCAGTGGGGCCACGACTTTCGTTCCGACTACCTCGCCCTGCACGATTTGCGTGACTGGTTTCCGGGCGTCCCGCGCATGGCCCTGACCGCGACGGCAACCGAACTGACCCGCACCGAGATTATCGAACGCCTCGCACTCAACGACGCGGCCACACTGGTCAGCAACTTCGATCGGCCGAACATTCGTTACCGAGTGCAGCCGAAGACGGAGGGCAGCGGGCAGCTCGACGCGTTCCTGCGCCGGCACAAGGGCGAGGCCGGCATCGTCTATTGCCTGTCGCGCAAAAAAACCGAGAGCACCGCGGAGCGACTGCGCAAACAAGGTTACAAGGCATTGCCCTACCACGCCGGCCTGTCGGCCGAGCTGCGGGCAGAGCATCAGGGTCGATTTCTGCTCGAGGACGGCGTGATTATCGTCGCGACGATTGCGTTCGGCATGGGCATCGATAAGCCGGACGTGCGCTTCGTCGCGCACCTCGATTTACCCAAGAGCCTGGAAGCCTATTACCAGGAAACCGGTCGTGCGGGCCGTGACGGCGAGCCGGCTGAGGCCTGGATGATTTACGGCCTGCAGGATGTGGTGCGATTGCGCCAAATGGCTGACGAGTCGACCGCCGGCGAAGAGTTCAAGCGCCACGAGCGCCTGAAGCTCGATACGCTGCTGGGCTGGTGTGAAATTACCAGCTGTCGACGGGCGCCGTTGCTCGCTTATTTCGGTGAAGAATCCGCATCCGCATGCGGCAACTGTGATAACTGCCAGCAGCCCCCCGTAACGCGCGACGGCACGGAAGACGCACAAAAACTTTTATCCGCGGTGTACCGCACGGGTCAGCGTTTTGGCGCCGCCCACGTAGTCGATGTGCTGCTCGGCAAAGACACCCCCAAAATTAATCAATATGATCACGACCGACTCAGTGTTTTCGGCATCGGGCGCGACAAGCCGGCGCAGGCATGGCGATCGGCGATTCGCCAGCTCGTGGTGCAGGGTTTCCTGCGCGCTGACCCGGAGCGCTTCGGCGCACTGGTACTGACCGAGAACAGCCGCAGCGTGCTGCGCGGCGACCAACGCTTGCGGCTGCGCGAAGACCCTGTTGTAAAGGGCGGTCGCAAACGCGGCCGCGAACCGGCCCCCGCAGCGGACATCGCCACCGATGATTTGCCGTTGTGGAATGCCTTGCGCGAATGCCGGCAGCGTCTCGCACTGGAAAATAATGTGCCGCCGTATGTCATTTTTCATGACAGCACCCTGCGCCAGATGGCCAGCGAACGCCCGGCCGACGCCGAGGCTTTTCTGCAACTGAGCGGTGTAGGCCAGGCCAAACTGGAACGCTACGGCGAAGCGTTTATGGACGTTATTCGCGAGACGAACTGAGTTTTCGTTACGCGCGATCGGCTCGGGCTAAGCTTTACAGCCGCAATTAATTTTCCACCGCGATAAAGAGCAACCGCAGCGGCTGCAGCGAGTATTGATCGAGGTCGGCCGTGTAAACAATCTGGGCAAGGCCCGCTATGGTCAGGAACACAGCCATGCCGACTCGGGCGCAGATCGCTACTCGAGTGCGCACCCGCATCTTCCTGAACTCTGCAAGCATCTTTCGGCCGGACTCGCGCACTGCTGTTGTTGATCCTCTCGTTTACTTCTGTTGCTTACGTCTTTGGCTTAATTTTACGCCGGACTATTGCTTATTACTTATTACTGTTGCCGCGCCCCGCAGGCTGACACCTGCATGACCATACCACGAGATCTGCAAATAAAGCTGCAGGTGTGGCCTGCCGCGCACAGGCAGACCCCGCGACGGAGGCCTGACTCCAAATCAAAGCTTGCCATAGTCCCCTTCGAGCGAACCGGCATCGTCATTACTCGCGGTGCGCCAGCCGCCCTCGATCAGCCCCAGTTGCTGCATCATGCCGAGCGAATCTTCGTTGCCCCAGCGGGCACAGATTTTTCCGTCGCGAATCTGGTACGTGTCTGTTGCGGTTATTCGATAGGTTTTCCCTGTGGCGGGTATGCCCATGAAGGGACCGGTCATGGTGCCCTCGGTGATCGTGCGCGACACCACCCGGTCGCCGTCACACAACGTAAATTCGGGCGTCAGCCGGCGGTCCGGAAACGCCTTCTTAAACATCGGCAAATAAGCACGGAACGCTGCCGGCCCGGTGGGCGCGCCAGGGTAGCCGTCATGATTGAAGAAGTCCTCGGTGAAGAATTCTTCGAGGCGATCGAGTTCCTGCCGGTTAAAAATCACATCGATAACATCAAGAACCAGTCTCTTGTTCGCTTCTGCGGACATAGGCAAATTAACTCCGGCAGCCGAGCATAGAATCGAAGTCAGCCACCGCCAATCACTCCTTGCGCGCCAGAACCGGCTCGGCGGGCTGAGCCTCGAAGTGCGGCGACATGATCTGAACCTGGTTCTCGTTGAACACGTCCAGAATGTTTTCATGCAGGGCAGAATAGGTCTTCAGCATCTTTGCGGCACTGTCGCTGTAAGCATTGATTTCATAGCTGACATAGAAGTCAGCCAGTTCGCGCTTTAGCACGAAGGGTTTCGGCGCCTTTAACAGCCCCGGCGTCCTGTCTGCTGCCTCCAGCAGCATCGCTTCGACCTGCCGCCAGGGCGTGTCGTAGCCGATGGACACGGTGGAATGCAGAATCAGTTGCCCCGCCCTGACGCGCGCGCTGTAATTAGTGACTTCGGCCGATACGATGACCGAGTTGGGGATCATCACCTGCTCGTTCTTCGGAGTCATCAGGACCGATACCTGCTGGCGGACGTCGGCCACCCTGCCCACCTGTTCGCCGATCCGCACCACGTCACCGAGACTAAATGCCTTGCGGTAGATAAGCATGTAACCGGCAACCGTATTGGCGACAATCGATGAAGCGCCGATCGAGAGCAGCACACCCGTGAAAACCGAAATACCCTTGAAGGCATCGGAACCCGAACCCGGGATATAGGGGTAGGCCACGACCAGCGCAAAGGCGAGAATCCCGTAGCGAATCAGCCGGTAGGTCACCATGGCCGTATCCGGCTCCAGCGCCGCAATTTTGATACTGCGACGGGAGATGCCCATGAAAAGCGCCTGCAGCATTCGCAGCACGTAGCGGACCACGAAAAACAGAATCAGCAGAAACACCAGGTTGGGAATCGAATCCACGACGGCCGATAGCATTTTCCGCACAGGGTTCTCGACCAGAGTCCTGAATGCGTATGACAGGAAGCGGGTCCATGGCAGCCGTTGCAGGGCAACGTCGGCCGCCAGGGAAATCGCCATAAGCAGCGCCACCCACCAAATGCCGGAAACGAGGCCTCTGATCACCCGCCACAATTGGTCGGCGTCGACGGCCCCGGCAGAACGCTCTTCAAGGGTATCAAGCCGGGCTTCGTAGCGAGCCTCCAGAACATTGAGCAACCGGCCGAAAAGCCACCGCAACGACCAGAACAGCGCGACAACGGCAAACGTTACGGCTGCGATTACCGCAACGCTCCGCACAATGTAGCCCGGTGCGCGCTCCTGGCGGTACTCGTCAATGGCCTCGCGAATCCGTTCGGCCATGGCAACAGCCACGATCCTTGTCGTCAATCCTTCGAGCGCCGCATCCTGATCGAGAACCGTCATGACGCGCGTCGCGTCAGCCACTATCACGATCGTGCCCTCGTCATCGGCCAGCTGCACGGAAGAGGAATCGAACGCCGGGTCCTGCGCCAGGTCAATGATGCGCCCCGCAATCTCCGCCGCGCGGCGCTTTGCCGGATATGCAGCAACCCCGACCACTCGGAAAAGCTCATGGCCATCCACGAGGACCGGCGCCATCTGCGGCGCGCCGACTATGGCGGGCGCAGGCTCTTTCAGCTCAACGGCACCTGCTATAACCGGCAGCATCGCGGCCGCGAGTAAGACCAAGGCTAACAACGTCCAGCGTCGGCGAGTCATACAATGGGAATACGTGGTCACTGAGGTGAAATCCGTCAGCGGATGGGGCTTTGATCTTAGCCAAACCCCTGTTGGGTAGCAACGCGCGACGGCTGGGGGCGGTGTTAAGTTTTGCCTACTTTGCACGATATATCCGCGGCTTAAATTTTTAACCTGACCTTGAGTTTTATTGCAGCTCAAACACCGCGTGCAGCGTGGCCTCAAATCGAATGTCGCCGGCGCTGTAGCTTTGCGCGGCATTCTCGGCCATCGCCATGTCGGCCTGCATACGCAGCATCGGCTGAGGCGGCGGGTTGCCGCCGTTGGCTGCATTCAGCGACACAACCGCACCCAACCGGGCGTCCAGGGCCGTCGCGAGCGCAGCGGCATTGGCGCGCGCGTCCTCGGCGGCCAGCGCCAAAGCGGCGCGGTAGGTGTCGCGCCGTTTGGTGCTATCGAGCTCGGGCGGCTGCACCTGGTTGACCCCGGCTTTGACCGCCCCTTCGATGAGTTCGCCGAGTCTGTCCAGATCGCGCAGTTCGACTTCGATCATGCGCTCGGCCACATAACCGATGAGTTCTTGCTGCTCAGTTTCACGGTTCCAGCGGTAATCGGGCCGCGCCGAGGCACCGGTCGTATTGACCTGCTCGCGGGCGATGCCAAGCCGGTCTGTCAGTGTGAGTGCCCGAGCAGTTACGGCACCCGCCGCCTCCTGAGCCGCGGCGAGCGACGCATTACGCTCGACAACACTCATGAGAACATGGGCCAGATCCGGCGCAACGGTCGCAACGCCGGTGCCGGTGACCGTAATGATGCGTTGCTCGTCGGCAAGCGCCGGTCCGGCAAGCAGCAATAGAACCAACGAGAAACGAATGAAGGATGACATGCTGAATCCTCAAATTATGAATAGTCGCGTTGCACGAAACGATGCCAATACAGTTTGTGCAACTCCATCACCAGCAGAATCGACAGGGCCAGCACAAGTAGCACGCCCCATGCCATCGGCGACACGGGCGCCGTATCCAGCAGCTTCTGGCCCCACGGAATATAGAGCATAGAAACATGCACCGAGAAAGCGATCAAGGCACCGCCCATCAGCAGCGGACTCTTGAGCGGCGATATTTTCAGCGCCGATGTCAGCTCCGAGCGCGCATTGAATATATGCACGTTTTCGAACAACACCATCAGGAGCAACAGGTAATTACGCGCGGACGATTCACTAAAGCCCTGCTCCAACATCCATTGAAACGTAACGAACCCAATACTGCCCATGGCCACTGCGGCGATTAACGTGCGCTCGATCATTAGCCGGTTGAACACACCTTCGCTGGGCGGGCGCGGCGAACGCTTGAGGACACCGGGTTCGCCCGGCTCAAATGCAAGCGCGACGTCCTGTATACCGTTCGTCACCAGGTTGAGCCATAACAACTGCGCCGGCAGCAGCGGCAGCGGCAACCCGAAAGCAATGGCCAACCCCACCAGCACCACCTCGGCCGCACCTGTCGAAATCAGCAGGTAAATTACTTTGCGCACGTTGTCGTAGGCAATTCGACCTTCCTCGATGCCGGCCACGATCGTGGCGTAGTGATCGTCCGTAATCACGAGCTCCGCCGCTTCCCGGGCAACGTCCGTGCCGGCACGCCCCATGGCCACACCGATGTTCGCAGCCCGCAGCGCCGGCGCATCATTGACACCGTCGCCGGTCACCGCCACGTAATGCCCGGCCAGTCGCGCAGCCTCGACTACCTGAACTTTCTGCTGAGGCGATACGCGCGCAAATACTTTCGCGCCAGCGATAAGACTGGCGAGCTTATCGGAGTCGGTCGACATGAGTTCGGCTCCGGTGACGACCTCTTCACGCTGAGCCGCAAGGCCCAGATCGCGGGCGATGGCCAGGGCCGTCGTCGGATGGTCACCGGTCACCATGATCGTTTTGACACCTGCCGAATCCGCCTCTGCAACAGCCTGCCGCACGCCCGGCCGCAACGGATCGATCATCCCCACGAGACCCAGCGCATCGAGGTTGGCCGGCTCCGCGGGGGCACTGGACGGATCGATCGCTTCCTTCAATTCACCTTGCGCAAAGGCCAGCACGCGATAACCGGCTGCCGCCATCGATTCCGCATCGTCCAGAAGCTTTGCTGCTGCATCAGCGTCGGCACACATGGCGGCGACCCGTTCAGGCGCACCCTTGACGAAAACATGGGTGCAACCATCAAAGGTGTGGAAGCTGGCCGCATAGCGGTGTTCAGGTTCGAACGCGATCTCTGCAACCTGCGGGTGGAGCGCCAGGATGCTTTCAAGTTTGAAGCCGGCCTTGTGGCCCATTGACAGCAGCGCGATATCGGTCGGGTCGCCACGCCAGACCCACGCTCCGTCACGGCGGTGCAGATCCGCCTCGTTGCACAGCGTCGCAGCGCGCAGCAACTCTGGCAGTCCCGAATGCGCCGCGACGTCGGCGGGCATGCCGTCGATCAATACTTCGCCCTCGGGCGCGAAGCCCTGCCCGGATACCGCGAATACCTGCCCATCTGGCGTGCGAATTTCCGTTGCCGTCAACTCATTGACCGTAAGCGTCCCGGTCTTGTCGCTCGCGATCAGCGTGCAACTGCCCAGGCCCTCGACAGCGGCGAGCCGGCGGATAATCACGCCCCGCTGCGACATCCTGTAACTGGCCACGGCCAGCGCAACGGTCAGTGCAACCGGCAGCCCTTCGGGAATCGCAGAGACCGCGAGCGCAATCGCGAACATGATCATCTCGCTGATGCCGTAACTGCGGACAAGCACCCCGACAATGCCAACAACCGTTGCCGCAACAATGACCGCGAAGCCTATCTTTTTACTGAAGATCTCCATGCGTTCGACGAGCGGCGGCTTGCTCGATTCGATACCTAAGACAGATGTCGCCACCTGCCCGACCGCCGTGCCGCTGCCGGTCGCGACGACGACGCCCCGGCTGCGCCCCTGCGAGACCATGGAACCTGCAAATACCATGTTCTGGCGATCGGCGAGGGGCGTGTTCTCCTCGCCCAGCCATTCCGGGTCTTTCAAAACCGGTATCGACTCACCCGTTAGCAGGGATTCGTCTACCTGCAGCCCTCTCGCTCCGAGCAGGCGCAGATCGGCCGGCACGCGATTACCTGATTCGAGCCAGACGAGGTCGCCCGGAACAAGCTCTTCCGCATCGATCTCGGACGCCTCACCGTCGCGATACACGGTGGCGCGAATACGCAGCAACTTTTGCAGTGCCTGGCTGCTCTTCTCTGCACGGCTTTCGTGATAACTGCCGAGCAAAGCATTGATCAGCAAGACGGCGAGAATGAAAAGCGCATCCTTTAGCTCACCCGTCAACGCAGCGAGCGACGCTGCCACGGCCAATACATAGATCAGCGGGTTGATAAACTGGCGCGCAAATATCTGAATAAAAGTGTCGGGCTTGCGCTCGGGCAGCCGGTTGCGTCCGAATTGCTGCAGGCGCTCAGCCGCTTCTTCCCCCGTAAGACCACTCTCGCTGGCGTTGAGCCGGCGCAACGCGTCGGATTCGTTGCACGCGTGCCAGCTTTCGCGGGGCGTTTCGTCGACCATAGAAGGATTTATGTTCTGATCAGACATTCCAGCATCCTCAGCTGCCACCGCGCAGCTGAACAATGCGCAAAATTACCTAGAGTTCGAATCGCGCGCCAGTTCGCTTGCGCCATGCTCTAGCCATTACGCATTGGCCGGGCACTTGGCGATAATGAGTTCAGGCCGCCGTCGTCGGAACGAATCACCAAAAGTTTCGATGCCACCCAATAGATAAAGTGCCGTTGACCTCAGCCAGCATTATGTCAAATAAAGGTTTTTTTGGGTATCTACCTATACAAAGCGATCGTGCCCTTCGCATAGGCTGAGCCATCGAATTGCCATTCAATGGCAGTCAGATTGTTGTTGTAGCGCAGGACGCGATGCCCCGACGCAAGGTCGTATAGAGCACGCCGCGTACCGAAAGCATTTTAAGGTGGTATTAATCAATGGGTTCATTCATCGAAAACAAGCGGCTGTTTGGTCGCGCCGCGGCTATGGCTGCCGCACTCGTTATTACTTCTTGCGGAGGCAGTTCGAGCGGATCCGAAGAACCAACCGAGCCAGCTACCACAGGCATAGTCGGTGTCACAATTACCGATGCTGCGTCGGACAGGTTTGAACAAATACTGGCCACAATCACGCGCATCGAACTGCTGGGCGACGGCGAGCCCGCGATCATTTTTGAGGGCAGCGAACAGATCGACTTTCAGCAGTTAACCAGCTTTTCGGAATTGTTCGCCACCGCCGAAATTAATACGGGCACGTATAGCGGAATCAGCCTGACGCTTGCAGACCTGACGCTCGTCGACCTGAATGCAGAGAATGGCG
>Ga0209536_100012314_pt1 | contig 12451 bp, 11 predicted proteins | sample DeeMarSeWOR28_12_FD_187461 | JGI IMG/M metagenome (GOLD analysis project Ga0209536, IMG submission 187461) | Marine sediment microbial communities from White Oak River estuary, North Carolina - WOR-2-8_12 (SPAdes) (version 2) | ecosystem: Environmental > Aquatic > Marine > Intertidal zone >...
TTTTATTGAAAAATCACATAGACTGATTGTCATCCGGCCCCGCTGGTCGACGCCACAATCCCGCCGCCCGGCCATCCTGCGGGCAAGAGAACTTATCGGCAAAAGTTATGATTACCTGGGTACGATCGGATTTGACAGTCCCAGCCGCTTTTACTGCAGCGAGCTGGCAGTGGAAATATACCGCCCCTGGCATACTTCAGCGGACCGGCTGCCGGATGTTATCAAGCCCGCAGAGCTGTATCTGTGGGGAAAAATTCTGTATGACTCCCTGCCCAGGGACCAGATTGGCACAGCCCCTTGATCAATGAGGTGGAAAATTTGATGGCTGAGGCGAGATGCTGCGCCTATTTGCAACCCTGGAAACAGTAAACCCTGCCAAAGCTGATCGGGCCTATATACAAAAATAAGGGAAGGGTATTTATCGATCATATTTCACCCCCACCCGGCCTCCCCCGTCGAGGGGGAGGAGATTACCTTCCCTCCCTTTGTGGGAGGGATCGAGGGAGGGGGATAAAATGGTACGATCCTTTAAATTGTAGATAGATCCAAAGTTGATTGTTGACATTGCTCCGCAAAAAGCGCGGCATGCCGCAAAGGTGGTGAGAAGTCTGGGGTAAGAATTGAAAAATCAAAGGAAAGTTCTGGATCTATGACGTAATAAGATCACGATTAGTCAACTTAGTCAATGTCCCGAGCTTCCCACGAACCTCGATCATGCGAGCTCTTTTCAACTATTTACCGGCTGCTCAATTGACCCTGTTGGCAATGGTGGGGGGGGTCGGGGGCATCCCGTGTTGTGAGCTTTCGCAGATGGACGGCTACAGACATGAGCCTCCGCCGGGGAGCCTTTTACGCAAAAAGTTGGTACGGCGATTCATGGGCAGGGCAAGCTGCCTGCGAATCTGTTCGATGAGATTGCGCTCGTTTTCTTTTTTCAGCGATTTTAGCTTTTTATTTCGATCTTTTCTTTTTTTCATCAAGCGTTTTCTCCAGGATCTCAATTACTGCCAGGTCCCGTGGCCGGCCGAGCGTTTTTTTGCTCCGGATAATCTTCTCGAGGCTGGCAATTTTTAGGGTATATCCTTCAAACTTGACTTCGACGGCATCGGAACGAAGATTTTCAAAGGATTTGATGCCATGCAGAATCGACATAAAATCAAGCTGCATCCCGGTATCATCGTTTACAACTCGGTATAGGGAAGACACCGGATAATACGGTTTCAATATCTGGGCCTCGAGTTCTTTGGCAAAATCCTTCAGCTTGCGCATGTTGCCGGGTGTTTTTCTGAACATGAAATCAATGTCCAGAGTTGTTACCGGTGCGCCGTGTAAGGCGGCAGCGGCATTTCCGACCATGATGGCTTCCAGACGAACCAGGTACAACGCTCTGGCTACTTTTATGAGCAACGGTGAGGCATTCATTCAATCTGCTGGCTGAATCAGAATAATTGTTAAAAAGAGTATTTTTGCCAATGACCATCCAATAAAGTTTTGCTCACTTTGTCAATAAGAAAAATACGGACAGGTAGGTAAATTATACTAGGGAATCCCAAAACCCTTACCACCGCGTTTTTGACCCTGAAAAGTGCTGCCTAAGCCTGAAAAAGGGCCACCTGTACCAGGCTTCTTTATAGAACTCAGACACATAGCTTGGTCCGACAAGATAGATAGATCAGGATTCCACGTCCCCAGGATTTACCATTTTTTTTAATTACGGCCACATGGCGTGGTCCGACCCGTGCTGTCGACGCAGTCAATGTCCCGATTTTACATTGACAGATTATATGCAAGTGGTTACAATGGTCACATTCTGGATTTAAATACAATGACCACATAAAGAGGATCATCATGCAATCAGCAAGTGTTGGCATCCGGGATGCCAAAATGCATCTCAGCAAGTACCTAAAAATGGTCCAAAAGGGACCATGGCGTCGAATATACACCTGGCCCGAATGGTCGATCGTCCGTACTTTATCTGCCAAATGGCCGCTGCGGGGAGCAGATTTGTGGCATCTTGCGGCCGCGGTTACATTGCGTAAAGAAATTCATGAGTTGAAGTTTCTGACTTTTGATCAAAGGCTCAAGCAGGCTGCCGCCGGAGAAGCCCTGTTGTGAAGGGATTCATTAATCATCCAGATCGCGAAATATTGGTGGATTTTCATAGGATTTTATGTTCGAGATAAAGTACACGGAACTGGCTGATAAAATAAGGCAACTTGAGGGGATCCTGGAGACCCATGACGAAAAATTTCGGAACGTATTCAAAGCCATCACCCAGCTTATTGAGGAGGATGAAAAACCAAAGAAGAAAATCGGCTATAAACAAGGAAGGCCAGACCAAATATGGCAAGCGTAACTGTAAAAATTGAAAAATCAAAGGGAAGCTTTAAAGCTATGACGTAATAGAATCACGATTAATCAACTTAATCAATGTCCCGAGTTTCCCCGATCATGTTAAATGAAGATCAGGTGTCGATTTTGGGCGTGGCTGTTGGGCTGGTGAAACAGAGCAGTTGAGATTAGGGGAAAGAATGATTGATTAATGAATTAAAATTTTTTAAAGGTCTAAGCACAAATTCGTATCAGATAAAATCGATTGCTGGATCAGAACATGGGCGAGAAAAATGGCAGCTAAAAATGAGATTAAGGATGTGTCTATTTCCATTGATAATATCACCAGCAAAATCTTCATAATCCGCGGCGAGAAGGTTATGCTGGATCGTGATCTTGCTGTAGCTATACGATGTGCAAACAAAAAACCTGAAACAGGCTGTGCGCAGGAACATTAAACGCTTTCCCTCTGATTTTATGTTTGAGCTCAATAAACATGAGTTTAAGAACTTGAGGTCACAATTTGTGACCTCAAGTTGGGGTGGCTCCAGGTATTTACCAATGGCATTTACTGAACAGGGCGTAGCGATGATTTCAAGTGTTCTTAATTCAGAACGCGCAATTCTGGTAAACATTGAAATTATGCGAGCTTTCATTCAACTCCGAAATATGCTTGTCAGCCATGGTGACCTAAAGCGCAAGATTGAGGACATGGAGAAAAAATATGATGAACAATTTCGGATCGTATTCGAAGCAATAACGCAGCTCATTGAAAAGGATGAAAAACCTAAGAAAAAGATAGGTTATATAAAAGAAGGGCAGACCGAATACGGCAAACGCAGCCATAAAAATTGAAAAAATCAAAAGTAAGCATTGGAGCCTGGACGTCAAAAGATCAGAGTTCGTCAACTTAGTCAACAACGTCCCTAAGTTACTTAATCGAGCGCTTTTCGCTCAATTAGGGTAGTACGTTCAGGGCGATCAAGAGATAACGACAAACTATAATTTACTCGCAAGAATCCAAGACACCCCCGGGAAGGAGTGCCTTGGATTGCCGGCTAATCAATATCATGGGGTAGGACGCTTAAACAGGGGACCGAAACGTTCCCTAAGGTTTCACAGAAAGCAAGTCTTTAATTTGCATCTGCTCAAACATTTGACTTTGGATCTGATCAGTGGTGCTGTTGATGGCTCTGGGCGCTTCGTCACCCAAGGGATCCACCACAGTTCTTAATGGCCGCTGCCCGGCCGGTGTTTTGATCAAATTCAGAACTGCGTCAGCCACCTGTTGTGGATTTGGCGCGTCTTCAGCGGTAAGCTGCTCTAAAAAAGGACCCCAAAGCCTGGCCGGCATTTCAGCCAGAGGGCCGTAGCTTTCCAAACGGTCTGTGTCTGCTCCGCTTTCCATGTTGGCCGCAAAGTTGGTGCCAAATCCACCAGGCTCGATGATGGTGACATCCACACCCGTGCCGGCCAATTCATAGCGATAGCACTCACTTAAACCCTCCAGGGCGTATTTTGACGCGGTGTAGGCACCAGCAAAGGGAATAATGAGCCGACCCATGACGCTGGAAATGTTGACGATCAGGCCCTTGCCAGCCTTGCGCATGGCAGGCAGCACGGCGCGTGTAACGCGCTGTACGCCGACCACATTGACATCCAACTGACGCTGGAGTTGCACTGCGGTGACGGTCTCCGCATAACCGCTCACACAATAGCCGGCGTTATTGACCACCACATCGATGCGACCCTCCTGTGTTAGGGCTTGCTGCACTGCTGAATTGACCGAGGCGGTGTCGGTGACATCCATATCCAACAAGTGTAGCCGACCTTTGGTTTCGGCCCCCTGAGATTGTAATTTTTTAGCGGCATCGGCATTTTTATTATCAAGACCGCGCATAGTGGCAAAAACAGTGTGCCCATCGTTGAGCAGGGTGCGGGCAATTAGAAAACCGAATCCGCTACTACTGCCGGTTACCAATATATTTTGTTTTGTGCTCATAATACTCTCCTTATATTGTTTAGCCAAAGTCACTTTGACCGATAGGTCGCGGCGCTCACCATGGCCTTTCCGTGGCTGGAACTACCCGTAAATGGTGGCCTATGTCTTCCTGGAATGCCATTGCTTCATCCAGGCAGCCATCGCCGGTGCAAGTCTCCAAACTAAGTAAGCATTGTTAGAGTATATGCAATAGCCTGCAGCTGGAGTGCAATACGACTTCGGTCTACAGATCCTCAGAGGGCACAGCGCGGCATAGCCGCAACCAAATAGTCTTTTAAGTTACCATCAATTCATTTGAATTGATATGTTTTTGGAAACATCTAAAAACTAAAATAGAAATGGCGACACACCTGAGGTATTGTTGGAAGTGCCAACAACCACCAATACTCAGGAGGACGCCATGGATAGCTTTATAGCACAATATGAAAAACAAATCATCGGACATCTTAGCGGTTTTGATCGTTTGGTTTTGCGCGGCACCTTGAGAGCTTTGGCCGTCAAAAGTGGCATGATGAGCTACCTTTGGAATACCGGAGTTCGATTGAAGGATTGCGGCAAATTGTTCCTTGAAAAAAGCAAACAATTGAAAGAGGCATCTCGTGCACAAGCTGACCGGCAAAATCGCCCGGTTATCTATCTTCCTTCTGCCAAGACAGATAAGGGAACCCTGGGGACCGTTCTATTTGTATATTTGCATCCAAAATAGAAAAATAGAACGTCCCCCTTATTCCGCGAGCAGCGCGCCATGAGTCACGAATTGTAACCGGGGATCAGGCAATATCAGGAGAATCCGGCCTTCTTCAGCGTATCGATAAATCGATTTCGTATCGCCGCGTCTTTAAATGGCAGCTTCCGGCCATATGCTTCACTTCTAAAGCCGGGTTCTGCCTGCATGACATGGGCAGCCGCCCGTCTGGCCTTTTTCATCTCACCGGCCTGGCAATAGGCATAGGCCAGAGTCCTCAACAGGGGAAAATACGAAGGATAGTCATCAAGATAAGGCTCAAGTTCCGCAATCGAGTCTTCATAGCGCTCCAGCAAATTGTAAGCGATTGCAAGATACATGGAAAAGCGTACGGGTCGGCCCGGATCCAAGCGCTTGGCCCGAATAATGGGTGCAACAGCCTCTTCCGTCCGTCCTGAAAATATCAAAACATAGCCGTAAAACGCAAGCGCCTCGGCATTGTTGGGTGCAATGGATAGCAGCCGGTTGACGACATCCTGCGCTTTTTCGTGCTCTTCCATCCAGCAATAGGTGCAACCCATCAGATGGGAGGCATCAGGCAGTACGGGATCCAGATCTATCGCCTTTTCTGAATAATGCAGCGCTTTTTCAAGGACCTTACGGTCGTCGCTCCAGCCGAAAGGCCACTCGTCGAACCAGGTCCACCCCAGGCCCACGTATGCCGGAGCGTATCCCGGGTCAAGGTCCAGTGCACGCTGGTAAATCTCTCGGGCCTTGAGGTGGGATTTGAAGGTTGAATCCAGTCCCAGCTTGTTGGCTTTTTTCACCAGGTCATATGCTTCCGGGTTGACGCTCCTCCTGCCGGTGCGCAGCTCTTTTTCTCTGCTCGTCAGCTTCACCTTCAGGGCTGAAACGACCTCGCCGGTCACCTGATCCTGAAGGTCGAAGATATCTTCGAGGCTTCCGTCAAATCGATCCGCCCAGATGTTCTGGTTGAGCAGGCCGTCGACCAGTTGAGTGCTGATCCGCACCCTCTGCCCGGCACGCCGGACGGCTCCCTCAAGAATATGGTGCACCCCCAGTTCCCGGGAAACCTGCGGTGGCGTGACAGATTTGCCCTTGTAAGCGAAAGCGGAGTTTTTGGCGATGACAAATATGCCGGAAATTTTTGACAGATCGGTGATAATGTCCTCTGTCAAACCGTCAGAAAAGTAATCCTGATCGGCTCCCTGCCCCATATTGACCAACGGAAGAACGGCTATGGATGGTCGGTCGGGCAATTGCAGAATACCGCTGTCGGCAGGCTTTTCGTCCTCTGCTTCAATCCGAAAAGCGAAAGAATCCCGGGCTGAATGGCCGCCCATCCTTTCCGCATCCTGCGATAGGATCACCCGGTAGGCTCTAATGGGCTTGACAATATTTTTAACCTGCCTTTCACCGATAAACTCCAACGCCAGTCCGGTCTTGTTATTGACCTGATCATACACCGTACCGGATATGCAGATGCCGCCGGCATCGCTCAACCCTTCGAGCCGGGCGGCAATGTTTACACCGTCGCCGTATAGCCTTTCGTCCCGGGAGATGACATCGCCGACATTGATGCCGATACGGAATTCCATCCGCCGGTGATCCTCCAGCGACAGGTTTTCCAAAGTTAGCTTTTCCTGAATGGCTACGGCACAGTCGAGGGCATCAACAGCACTGGCAAATTCAGCCAGAAGGTTGTCTCCCGGTGAATCGACCACACGCCCGTGATTGACCTCGACGATCTCACAGATGAACTTGCGGTAGCGAGTAATGGTTTCGACCGTGGCCATCTCATCGTCACCCATGAGCCGGCTGTACCCCTTCACATCCGTGCTCAAAATGGCAGCCAGTTTTCGAACGATCTGATCCGTGTCATTTGTCATGTCGTTAACCCATCCATTGGGATGTTGCTACATTGAATCGGCATCGCCTCGCTTGGAGGCGAGCAAAACGGACATCAGCCTCGGCCGGTTTCGCCGGCCCGATTACCGACAGATTTGTGATGCCGTTCCATATTTTGTGGGAAGCCCCCTCAGGCAAAATTCACAGTATATTCAAAATATATCTTTTTTACCGGATGAAAAGGCCAGGATCTTAAAACCGGCCGAAAAATTTATCAACGCGAAGGGTGCGGTAAACGTCTTTCAGAAAAAAATGAAAATTTAGGTGTCGCGTCTTGATTAGTGATTAACCAGTCCAGCTAAGTAACTGATCAACAATTGACACCGATCTCTTCTAATGGTGAAAGGCGATAAAAATGCACGCATATCGAGATATTGGCAAGAAAAAACAAATCCAGCGCGGCAAGCTCATATTCGGACCAAGTGTCGGCCGAATGGGTGGCACCTACAATAAGAAAGAACGACCCTTTTGCCTGCCGAATGAACTGTCCGATTATAATTTGCACGAATCGATTAGGAAGGAAAAGCTGGTGCCCGGTGAAAACACCGGTGAGATGGGCGCAAGTATTGTGTCGGTTTTGCATGTAAACCCTGCTGCCAATTAGAGCCTCCGGACCACCGTCACATCTCCGGCACTAAAGGATCTTGGAAACAGTATTTATGAAGTCTGGGGTCAAATCGCGCCGGATAAACGATTCCACCATATAGATTCTGAAAATCTGATTGGTGTTGCGACATATGAAGCAATTCCTGTCCGCCAAACACGAAAAAACCCAGATCGATCAAGGGATTGGTTGGGATGCATTCGCTAAAGCCTTTATTTGAAAATATATGATGAATATTTCGTATTCGGTTTTTATCGGGTAGCTATCACTTTTTCGTCCTTTTCCTTAATTAATTATGTGCTAGGACCACAAGAGACCGAAGGGAACTGCCCATAAGTTGTTGCCGAAAGAAGCGGGAAATTCTCCTGTATAAAGGATGATGCCGATAAATGTCCGGCTTTTTGTCAGATTCTTCTGAAACCATTGCATATGTTTGAAATCCTTTTTCGCAACAGCCGATCCGGCCTTGATTTCAATGCCAAGCAATGCAGTATCTTCTCTTTCTATTAGGAAATCAATTTCACGTTTTTCACGGTCACGGTAGTGAAACAGTTCATAGCGGCCATCGCTGGCGTCAATTTGCGCCATAATTTCATTGAAGGCAAAAGTTTCAATCAGTTTGCCGGAGCGATCGGAATCTAAGCGTACTTGGTCCATTTTCCAGCTGAGCAGGGACGTCATCAAACCGCTGTCGACCAAAAAGAGCTTGCTTTGTTTGCCGACCCGGGCATAATCTGTTTTCGTCCAAGGGTATATGCGCTCTACCAGATAGAGTGTTTCTAATGCGTTGATGTAGCTTTCGATTGTTGGGCGGCGGATGGATAGCCCGGAGCCAATGGCGGAGAGATCCATAAATTTTCCCGACCACGCTGCGAGTGTGTGAACTAGTTCTCGCATGGCATTTTTTCGATGAATTCTGGCGATCTCTTGCAGGTCTCGTTCCAGTATTGCATTAACGTAGTCGCTATGCCAACGCTTTCGACCACGAGCCTGAAGCAACATCGGTTCTGGAAAGCCACCTCGGAAGGCGATCTCTAAAAGGCCGTCGCGGTCATATTGGGTATGGTGGTGCGTGAACGATTGTTTAAATGCAGAATCGATAAACCGGGACGAGATTCTTTCGATTTCCCCCTGAGCAAGTGGTCGTAAACGGATTTTGGCGATTCGTCCGGCGAGTGATTCTCGAACTGTTGGAAGCGATCGTATATTGGTTGATCCAGTCAATAGATACTGTCCGGGACGGGTGTCTTCGTCTACAGCTTTTTTAATTGCCGAAAGCAGAGCTGGGATTCGCTGCACTTCATCAATAATTAAGGTTTTGGCACTACGCTTGATGAATCCCTGAGGGTCGGTTTCGGCAGCTGCTCGAAGTGTACCGTCATCAAGGGTCCTGTATTCCGTCTCATTGGATTCCAGTTCGCGCGCCAATGTGGTTTTACCGCATTGCCTTGGACCGCTTAATAACAGCACACGCCTTTCTGACATCAGCTGTTTGATGGTCGCCTTTTGCCACCTTGGGTAACGTTCTATCATTTCCGTTTTTTCTGCTCTTTTTGATTAATGTTGTTATCGCTATTTTTATATTATAAAACCCGCGAATTTGCAACTTTTATTATCGCGATTTTTTATCTTTTAATACCGCGATTTTGCTATTTTTTAAAAGACGAGGAGGGCCCATTTGTGTGAACTGGGGTCGGACCACAGTGACCCCCCGCCAATTAATGATCTATGTTTAAAGTAAAAATGGAAACAGGTAAATTATAGGGTGTACTCTCTCTTGTCGGCCGTAAATATTCGGTTACCCCGTCTCATGTAAAATCAAGAGGTTAGTGCATGTCTGAAGTTTCGCTCAAGAGCGATAGAGCCATAGATCCTTGATTGGAAAAAGAATAGAGGGTCAAAGCTTGAATAGTGAATAACGCAGGATAATTCACTATTCAAGCTTTGAACCTATCTTTTATGCGATTTGACTCTCAATCAGACACTACGGGTGCTTTGTAAAATTGTTCATCGGGCTTTTTGGACGGCATCTTCCACTGCATTCATAATGGCCACGCTGCTCATGGTAGCGCCTGAAACAGCATCGACCTTTGTTGATTGAGTTTCAATTATTCTGGAAGGAATAATCCCTTCGGCTTTACCACCCTTCCACGTCCGGTGTGAAATCAAATCAATATCTGTAATATTTTGTTCGCTTACCGTGATCTTGACTTTGATTTTCACAGGCCCGTTTTTGGCGCTGCCGTCATAGGTGCCGTCTTTCAGACTCGCATTAGGTATCGGACCGCCGACGATGGTCTTTCCAGTGCTGCAGGCCACAAAGAGGAGAAGAAATACGCCCAATGCAATAATATTATGCAGCTTCATTTCATCCACCCCCCATTTTCTGTTCGAGGTTGAATTTTTCTAGAAACTGTGAAGTTGAGAGAACCAGGGTATTTCGGTATGATCTCAGGCTAAGAAGAAGATGATCGCCGCTGATCAACGCTTTTGCTTTCGCACGATCACTACATCTCAAAAACATGTCATCTGAGGGATCATCTCTAATGGTCAAAGAAACGGATTTTGGCTTAACAACCGTGCAAAAGAGCAGAATCTCTTCATAAAGAAGGTATTGGATTTTGTTTTCGGTCAGTTTGAACTTTGGATAAGCAAGTACTCGCAAAAGTTCGATCAGGATTTCTGAGGTCGAGTGAAACCGAATTTTCCCTGATTTTCAAAAATATTATTGTCGCGTATTGAATAGTTAGTAGCCCTTTCAGATAAGTAACTGATCAAATTTGACACCGATCTCTCCATGGTTGTAAAGTACCTCTATTGACGCCAGATTAGACAATTATAGTCAAAAATTCGGACAGAAATGGCCGTGATCGAAAATTCAAACCGATTCGACTCCTTTGCAATTTCGAATGGATTTTCAGGCCCTTATAAATAAATATTGACAAGGTTGGCCGTTATTGTTATCAGCATTTTTAAACTTGTCCATTTCCTGACGTCTTTACAAGGCGAACTACAGCCGATAGCGATACTTCATTCGAGCCGTTCTACTCCGACTCATACGCTGAAAAAGCAGATCCATCGTCTTAATAATTATTTTACACAAAAGAGATTGCTTTTAACATTTGATGGTTCAGGCCATCGATGAGTCCTTTCATAAGTTCCACCTTTGCAATACAAGAACAACCACACATAAAATAAATTTTGCCGTTTTACGAAATTCTGGAAGGGAAATATGGAATCACAAAAAACAATGGACAAGAAGTTTGAAACACAAGACTACAATCTGTTTCAAATTTGGGACGAAATTCAATGTGTGCAGGCAAACGTTTGTTTTTCCCAGGAAGTTTCTGCCTATTATATGTCAGAAAATTGGATTCACAAGGCCAAGAATATTCTTGATGTCGGCACCGGCAACGGCTTTTTTTTAAGCAAGATTTCAGAACGTTTTCCTGAAAAATTCTATACCGGAATCGATATCTCAAAAGAACTCATTGAAAAAGCAAAACAAGATCGAGCAAGTTCAAATATAACCTATAAAATAAATGACTATTTTGATGTTGAGGGCCAATTTGACTTTGTTATCATGCGTCTATTCTGGCAGCATTTGTCGTTAAAACAAATAACTGACGCATTGATAAAACTTGAAAAGTTAACGAAACCAGGTGCCGGCGTAATCATTAGTGACTCATGGGACAGGGCGCGTGTATTCGTGCCTGATTTACCCGAATTTCGTAGAGTAGTTTCAGCTTATACGGAACAGCAAATCGAAAATAGCAGAGATCGGAATATTATCGACAGACTGCTAAAAGAAATTTCACATAGAAGTGAATGGGAAGTGGAGCGTGACTTAAAAATTATCCTACCATCAACGGTGAACAATAATTTGAAATTGTTTCATCGTACCTATGAATTATGGATTAAGCTTTTTGAATGTCTTGGTGATCTGACAATCGATTTCACTGCTGCAAAGGAAGAACTCAATCAATGGCAGAAAGATACTTCGGCATACACGCAGGTTGGTCTCCGCATCCTTTTACTGACTCGTTCTGCTTAATTGCGCCAAGTTTACTTTATCCCGACGATATTTGAAGCTGAGGACATGCCCTTAGGAAAAAGTTCATATTGAAAGGAAATTGTCATGAATTCCCCGAAGTATAAAATATTTATAAGTCATCGAAGTGAAGATCGCGCTATTGCCTCAGCAGTAAGTGGTGCATTAAGGTTGCTAGGTGATAATAAGTTGGAACCATTTGTCTGCACAGACATACCGGGAGGCAGGGAATGGCGTGATTGGATTGATGATAAAATTAATCTATCTGATATCATGCTGTTCCTTTACACCGAAGAAGCCATCGATTGGATGTGGTGTTTTTACGAAATCGGTTTATTCAGACATCCAAATGATCCCAATCCACGCCCTATAATCTGTATTCAAAATCCCGCTATCAAAAACTTGCCATCACCGCTTGAAAAATATCAAGCATATCAGGCAACAGAGGACGGCATCAAAAGATTTTTAGAAGATCTGCTATATAAAGGTGAATTTACGAATAAAGACCGAATTAACGAAAAACTGTTTGCCAATGATAATTATCTTCTGGCGATTAAAGATTTCTTGAAGGCATTCAAACCATCAACGATGGAAAAAAAATTTTACACGAGGAGAGTGCAGTTTGATCTGAAGAATCTAAACCAAAAAGAAAATGAAGCCGGGGCGCATCAGATATTGATTTCCGGTGATTCTTATACAATGGATGAAATCCTGTTATCGCCCGGAAAATATACTCACTGGCAAAGCTTATACGATAAATTCAAGACAGCGGGACAATCTGGTTGGCTTGATCAAATCATTGAATCAATAGAGAACATAAAAAGAGAAAAAAACCCGATCTTTGTGATG
>Ga0209536_100012317_pt1 | contig 12450 bp, 25 predicted proteins | sample DeeMarSeWOR28_12_FD_187461 | JGI IMG/M metagenome (GOLD analysis project Ga0209536, IMG submission 187461) | Marine sediment microbial communities from White Oak River estuary, North Carolina - WOR-2-8_12 (SPAdes) (version 2) | ecosystem: Environmental > Aquatic > Marine > Intertidal zone >...
CGCTCCCAACTCGACTATCGGTATAATCACGCCCATATTCATGCCATACCACGTATTCCGCGCGTTTATCACAATTTTCTTCGCTGCATTTGAGAAACATTACATGGTAGATTCGTATGTCATCTGTATCATACATCAAGGAGGCCTCCACAATGGGGACAATGTACCCATCCTCCGTAGGAGTCTTCTTCGAGAGTGTATGGATCTAACTCTGCCCCGCAGTGATAACAGGTATAGTAGTCGTCATCGTCGTAATAATCCTCATCATCTATGTCATAGAGATTATCGTGAATGATATCAAACATTTACATATCCTCCAACACCGTGTTGCATACGGGACAAATTAGCGCATCGAGATTTTTCATAAATTTCGCATCTGAAATCAAGCAAGGCACGTTACACGCCGGACACCACAGTTCCGGTTCTTCCTGATGGCCTTCTACGTCTGCGCGAGATGGCCTAAACATACTATGTCTGATCATTTTGCCCACCAGTTCGTTCGGTAATTTATAGGGATTCCTAATTGTTCCTCAAAGTATCGGACATGCTGATAGACCCGATATCGAAACAACAACCAATCTGCAACTGCTTTACATCCATAATACCAAAACAAAATCCATGTGCCAAAAATATATCCGAGTATGAAACTTTCCATCATGTGCTTAACACCTGTTCGTTGCGTGATCCGTCACGATAGACGGTGATTCCTTTGCATCCCATATGATAGGCAGTAAGAAATGCGCTATGTACGTCTACTTGAGTAGCGTGGTTCGGGAGATTAATAGTCTTCGAAACCCCGTTATCAGTAAACTGTTGAAAGATAGACTGAACTGTAATATGTAAATGAACAGGAATATCGAAAGAGGTGCTAAAGAGATACTGGAGTTCGCTGGGGATCTCATCCAACCCCTGCACCCTCCCCTTGTTTTGTAGGATTGCGGTCGCTAATTGTTCTGACACTCCTCCATATGGGGTCATCATTTGTTTAAAGAGTGAGTTTATCATCGGCACGGGGTTGCCCATTACTAGACGATTATACACAATTGCAAATAATGGCTCGATTCCGTTGGAACAATCTGCAATCATACTGATCGTTCCCGTCGGTGCAATCGTAGTCAGCGTTGCGTTTCGTCTCCATATTCGTTTATCGTCAGGATCTTTCCGATAGCCGGGGTATTGTCCTCTAGTCTTCGCTAAACGGATTGATTTTTCATTAGCAGTCCCGTATAGATATTGCATAATTCGCTTGGTGAGTGAGTTGGCTCTATCCGAGCCATAGACGTATCCTAATTTTATCAAGAGATCGGCGTAGCCCATCACTCCAAGCCCTATCTTTCGGGTGCGCTTAGTGGTTTCTTCAATTTCCCGAAGGGGGTACTTATTCGCGTCAATAACATTATCAAGAAAATGTACGGCACTAATTATAGCTCTACTAAACCGATCACTATCAAAGGTGGGGGGGTGGCCCTTCACCATATTAGCAAGATTAATCGATCCAAGATTACAAGATTCATAGGGAAGCAACGGTTGCTCCCCGCAGGGATTTGTGGTTTCAATCTCTCCAAGATGATTCGCAGGATGGGTGTCATTAATTCGATCAATGAAAATCAGGCCGGGTTCTCCATTCCTCCATGCCGATTGAGTAATTGCAGTCCAGATTTCGGCAGGGTGGACAGTCTCTATTATATCCCCTGTACGGGGCTCAATCAATGAGAAAGGTCTGGTATTTTCTAAGTGGTCTATAAACTTATCGGTAATAGCGACGGAAAGGTTAAAATTAGTGAATGCTCCTTCGCTATTCTTTGCGGTAATAAACTGGAGAATGTCAGGGTGATCTACTCGGAGAACCCCCATATTCGCGCCTCTCCTTTTTCCCCCTTGCTTCACCACATCTGTCGCTGTATCGAATACTCGCATGAAGGATACGGGGCCACTCGCTACTCCTCCTGTGGATCGGACAGAATAGCCACTTGATCTAAGACGGGAGAACGAAAACCCTGTTCCGCCCCCGCTCTTATGAATGAGAGCCGCGTTCTTAACCGCGTTAAAGATTCCCTCAATTGAGTCCGGTACAGGCACGACGAAGCATGCCGATAGTTGCTGGAGATCTAATCCAGCGTTCATTAGAGTAGGACTGTTGGGGAGAAAATCCAGACTACTCATTAAATGAAAGAACTTTTCCTCGCTTTGCCGGACATCTTCATCATAGAAAAAATCAATTGCGGCAACATTCTTTGCTACCCGCCGAAACATTTCGATGGGGGTTTCAACGATTGTTCCCTCTTTGTTTCGAGCAAGGTATCGCTGTTTCAAAATTTCATGGGCATTTTCAGTAAATTTCATTATATATTCCCTCGTATCACCTAAAGCACTATTTCCAGTAATGCAATAAGTACCGTTATAACTCCGCTCATACCTATCGAAACCAATACTATGTAACCATTCCCCTCGCTTTTATAATGGCTCATCGCCATATCCACTAGAATAGCCATGCCTATTGCAAACGACAGAACTAAATATAAATCCAATATCATATCAATCATAATCATCACCATAATGGAGGGTAGTGGGGGGATTCGCACCCCCGTCTTCTCGATTTGCAGTCGAGCGCTCTGTTACTCAGCCACACTCCCTATACTATATATTCGAGATAAGGGCGTTGCCATCCTTTGCAGGTCATACATTCAAACTCTCCCATCTGGATACAACAAAGACAGGAGGCTTTGACTGTTTTACAGGAATCACAATAATTTTCATTTGTCGCTCTACGCCCACAAAATTGGCATTTAGGGGAACGATCCCGAAGTTTCAACGTATCAAATACTTTGGATGGAGGTATATTATAATCGATGGGGTTCTTTTCTTCCCACGTAAGTTCAGTCCTCATATAAATCCCTTCTATTCTCATTTGGACACCGAGAGCAGTCTAAACATGGATTGCTGTGCCATGCACTAGATAAATAATGTTTACACCCGAAACAGTTTTTATCTGCGTCGGGCAGTAATGTTATAAGTTTGGTCATCTAAAATCACTTACTTTGAAGCTCTCTACAATCAAAACAAACATACACAAGAATACCCTCTTCGTTTACTTCAATTCCCATTGGTTCACCACATTCAGGACAATCCACCACAATCACCTATTTTGTATCACATATGTTTAATTCCTTGAACCGTTTTGAGTTGTTTGTATAGCTCAGGGTGAACTTCAACACTAATCAACTCGCCATCCCCTCGCAGTACAATGCGATAGGGCTCCGCTAAGAGCAATTCATCATATACCATAAAATCACCTATTCTTAACCAATAAAGATATTCTCTTTCAGTCGGTATTTTTCTCTCAACTCTTCTAGTTCTTCTATTTCCTTCTCTGTTAATGGTTTGTTTAGTTCTTCTGATATTTTCTTTATTAGATCGCGTTTAGACATAAAATCACCTATTCTGAATTGTATCTCCTCGCGGTGAATGATCCACAGGATCGTTTATATCGATTTACAAACGCATCTTCCAGCTCACATAATCCTCGTTCTCTATGATATTCACAGGAAAATTCCTTACAATCCTCACACACAGTCATAAAATTCCCTCATGGTGGAACGAGAGGGATTCGCACCCTCGATCTATGGAACTTCAGTCCATCGCTTTCCTACTCAGCTATCGTTCCAGTAATTTGTGGCGGGAGTAGCGGGATTTGAACCCGCGTCACAGGCGTGACAGGCCTATATGCTACCTGACTACACCATACTCCCATGAATGCTCACGGTGAGATTGGAACTCACGGGGGGATTTGAACCCCCGACAGGTGGTTTACAAGACCACAGCTCTATCAACTGAGCTACGTGAGCATATAATAGGAACGGTGGGACTCGAACCCACGACCTCGGGGTTATCAGCACCCTACCCTGTGTATAAGACAGGTGCTCTACCAACTGAGCTACGTTCCCAAAGTTATTCGGGACTCTCATTATACGGGAATAATTCCTGATGGATTCGGGTAGCATACTCCTGATCCTCAGGGACAATGGTATATTTAGATTGGCAATTCCGACATTCGATCTCAAACCCAATCCCACATTCATAAAAATCCCCATAAGTATTGTCTAAATTGTACGCAGGGATCTCATCATGGAGGGTCGCTCCACAATGCGAACAATAATACGGAAACATTTTAATCACCTGAACGCAACCGGGTGGACTTGAACCACCAACCAACTGGTATCTGCGAGGCGATGCCGCCCTCGATACAGGGCCTCCAACATCCTTTGTCTTTGGTTATACCGCGAATCAACCTTCCTCTTAACAGCCAGTCGCTCTAACCGAATTGAGCTACGGTTGCTTTGTATAATCCTTTGTAGAAATCCAATTTTGTATTGGCTGTTGTTTAAATCTCCTCTTTGCTGTTTTATATCCACACTTTAGACACGTTGCTGTCTCCTCTATGTATGGGATCATGGAATCTCCATTTGCCCATTCATCCAGAGATAACACCGGAGTCATTTCTCGTTCTGTGAACTCGATCTCTGTTGAGAGACACTTAGTGCAGTAATATTCAACGGGCATTCTTAGTCCTCCAACCATTCCTTTAAAACGAAAAACGCTTTCTTGGGCGAATCAATCTGATTCGTGATCCCGAAATAAGAGTCCGCCCCCACATCATCTTTGAGATCATAGAAATAAACTCGTTGCAAGGTATAGTCATCCGATAAAATAGAGAGCATCTGTTGATATTGCTTGGCTTGATATTCTTCCGTGGCTCCTTCCCCATAGTCGTGAGCGGTACTCCATCCCACCTCAGTAAGCCAAAAAGGTTTGAATAGTTTGTAGATACTCTGATAGTTCATTACAGATTGTCTGGAAGGGAAGAAATACTTGAGAATCTTATCGAAACGACGTAATTGTTTGGGCCAACCCCCATAGCGAATCCGATCCATTACTTTTTGGGCGGTGCCCGAATAATAGTGAAAACTGAGAATGTCAAAGAACGCGGAATAATTCGACAATACATCGAACCACCGCACCCAATTAGATTGAGATAAGGCCAGATCAGGAGCGACAATCATCGCATGAGGCGAGACTTCCACAATCTCACTGTATGCCGGAATTAACAATTCGTTTACGTAATCATAAACAGTTCCCGTGAAGAAATCTAAAATATTAGGTTCATTCCAGATTCCCCAATGTAGAATATATGGGCGGAACCTCCCTACCATGATACTTACAAACCGCTTCCAATCCTCCACATCATCGGCAGGATAGGCTCTGCCCTTCCCTCCATTAGCCCATGCGGGCGTATAAGCCAACGTCGCAAATATTTTTATCTTGTGTTGTAGACAATGACTAACTGCACGGTCAATCTCAGAGAAATTCCATTTCCCCTTTTCAGGCTCTATCTCTTCCCAATTAAAGTCCAGACGTACATACTTTGTGCCCAAATCTACTAACGAACCTTCTTGGTTGCTGTTGAGTAAATGGCCACAGACTCCGACTTGATAGGTCATTAGTTGTCCCTCAACTCAAATGGAAATGGATATAATTCCTCCAAGGTGTGCGTCGAAATAATCGTGCCATCCTTATCGGCCATAATATATTGGAACGATTTAGCATTGTCCCGTGCGAACTGCCACATGACCTGTCGGCATGCCCCACACGACATTAAGATTTCATCCTGATTGGTGACAATGGCTATCGCCCGAAACTTGGTACTCCCTGCGCTGACCGCATTAAAGATCGCGACGCGTTCCGCACAGACCCCGAGATTGGAATTGTCATTCACTATATTACACCCGAAATGGACATTATCTTCGTAATCTAAAAGCGCGGCGCCCACCTTAATCGGGTCTTTTCGCAGCGTGTAGGCCATCTCACGCGCGGTGAGGGCCTCATCCACTAACATCTGTTGTTTTTTCTTCGATATCATTTTTTTGTTCTCCTATAAATATTACTCGTGGGTGGCTCCAACTCCCATTCCTAAGACGTGCCTTAGTCGTTGGATAGTAATGTCGTCTTCCTGATAGAAGAAGCACCGATTCTGTCGGCGAGGACACCCGAAGATATTTTCAATGAGCTGAAAGAATCGCCAATCCGGTACTCGTTCCCAAATTTCTTTGAGGAGAGTCAGAACTTCCTCGATCCGTTTAGGATCGCGTTTAGGGATTCCCTTAAAATAATCTATCCATTCTCTAATGCTCCCGCGATAATCTTTCTCCTCGATCCATGAGAGGTTGAACTCAGACGTTACCATAGAATTTTCACTTCCTTACCACATTGACGACAGTTCGTTTCGAGGATTTCTTTTGTTTCCTCGATTTCCATCTTATCCTCTTCTTCATATCCAGTAGGGGTGAGATAAAAAACGATTTCGACCAGTTCTTTACTACTGTATCCCTGCGTAGTGTCTCCACAGAAAGGACATTCCCACTTACTACAGAGCACTTCTTTTAAGTCTGACATAATACTGTTTCCTCCTCGCCAAAGTGGAACATCGGGGCTTGGTGAGAGGACTTATTCCACCAATACGGAGCATAATCGCTCAGCATCATGCCACTTAGACTCATCGCTTTACCACATATATTACAAATGGGGCGAGGCCCCCATTCTAAATTCAATCCCGTAACTTGCATTTTATATTTCTTTGAACATTCATCGCATTTAAAATGAAAATGTTGAGGGTAAAGAGTTATTTCTTTCACTCTTCCCACCTCCAATTTTTTATCCACAACTCACGCATACTCCACACACCGGACAAACTTTTATTTCTCGCGATACCCAACACCCGCACCCATAACATTTCACAGCCTTTGAGTAATCGGGATTCGGTTGGCGTACTTCACAATGCACTCTGTTACCTCCTAATATAGTCATCCCCGCACCTATCAGATTATCCATACTTCGAGGCCTCCCAATCCGCACAATGGAACGCAACTATTTCAGGATATCTATCCATAGCCGCACGCCATGACTTTCGGGTATAGGATTCTGCCAATCCTCCTTCGAAGTAACCCATGTGCCACCGTATTAGAGCAATCTCCTGATCGCTTAGCTTAATGTATCGCTGTGCCATAAAGATGGACTTTTCTCCATGCCCTACTGGAAACTGATCATCGGTAATTAGTTCTTCGGTATTTATATCGTGGATATACATGCCTAACTTACAGAGATCATGGAGTAATGATACTATTATAGCTGAGTCAGGAGAGACATCGAGATTATAGAAGTGTATCTTCTCTCGAAATGCGGCTAACACATCAAGACTATGCTTCGCAAGTCCCCCCGGGAATGCGTTATGGTGTTTCTTTGATGCTCGCTCGAAGAAGAATCTATTATCGATTAAGTATTGAATAAGATCATAGATCCCCGTTCGATTGACGCTGCTCAACTCCGATATAAATTTGGTTTGTGTATCTGAAATCATGTTTCTACCTCGATTCAAATTTATACTTCTCTCTTGGAGCGATGATATGACAAAATGGACACATATACAATTCCGCATCGGGTTGTTTTGAGACAACCAACGCATGACAATGGGGGCAGTGCCCTTCTCGCCACATCAGTCGTCCTCCGTCAGGGCCTTCAACCGTTCCCAATACTCATCTGAGATCTGGCGCTGGTCTAGCAACATCACATCGTTCTTCATGTGACGGGATAAGCGTCCACATCGTAGGCAATATTTAATCACGAAGGTATTGGACGCATCTAATCCATGTTCGCCTACTGCGGTGTGAATCAAATATACATCATTGTGAATCCCAATCCGACAACGCCTACTCTTCGGGTTGGTCGGTTTTAATGTTGTCAGGTGACTCATCGTTCATTTCCTCACTAATTAATTTTTCTCGGACATATTCCATGTCCTTCCGTATTGCTCCAAGATCATTTGTGATTCGTTTTAGAAACGCAAACACAATGGCCGTTAAACGGTAGTCTTTGGACTTGGGCTCGCCATCTTTCCAAAACTCTAATAGACGTGCTAATCCCATTGTCGTTAGTTTCTGCCAATCAGGGAGCTGATTTTTATCTGAATCTGATGCCATGTCTTTCTTACCTCCTCTCTGTCTTCATCGGGAACTTGGCGCAAGATGGATTGGAGTTCAATCTTGGGGGCATAGGGGGCCATATACAGAGATTCCTGAAAAGGTCTATCAATAATAATACCTCCAATATTGAGAATTTTAACCCGACACCTTTTCAGGTCGCATTCGTATATTACCCTTAGATCCAAGACGTATCCTCTCCCGCTCTAACCATACGGCTCCACTTATACGGGGTTCGCCATTCACTTCAATCTCATCGAGCCACGTTGATGGTTCGCTCGTGCCCAATCCGGTGTAATGGTGATCTGCTAAAATTGCTAAATCCCGTTGCGACAGATTGCGGTGATGTTCCCGAAATTTTCTCCGCTTGTTCTCGCGATTCTGTCGTCGGCGAACTTCTTCCTTACACTCATCGCAATAGGAGCGATTCACCGTCGTGCTATCAAATATTATTTCTCCACACTCAATACAGGGAATCCTAGACGTGGGAGCTTCTGGAAACTGTATGCGATATTCATCGACGGTAATCCCATGATGTTTCAGGTGAAAGTCATTGATCACCCTATAACTTTCTCCGCAGATTTCGCATATTACTTTGAAACGTTTTTCATATTCTTCGGTCATAATAATACAACCCTTTTATCGCCTTTATTTTTTTGTTTTTATTAGCATCCTTGAAATCATAGTCAATGAGACGTAGCACTTTAAAGGCTTCTTCTCCATAGACGTATATCCGTTTTCTCATATAAATTGTATTTCGGTTTTCTCGGATCTTTCGTAATGAGAATTGAATGTTATATTTTGTCAGTACAAATATCATATCTTCAATCATATGCCAATTCGCGCTCTTGTACTCCAGATAAATCCTCCGATGATTTTCTCTCGACATGCGGAGCATTACCGAGAATTGACGGAGAGTTTCCTGATCAATCTCTAAGATTGTTTTCGCCAATGTCTACACGCACTCCTCGGCTACTGCTTGATCCGTCTAGTGAAATAATTGGAAACCCTAACTGCATCGCAGGGAGACCTTTGTAAACGGCGTAATCGGGATACTCTAACATCGTTCCACACCGAATCGCATCAATACGATGAAAGCGATATTCAAACCGTTTAGACGTATCATTCCAATAACAACGGGTGCGAGTGAAAGGGAGCTGAATCATGGTGTGTTGATGCCCCAACATGACGATATCGGCATCGTCAAACCCGACCTGCTCAACCATCTGAATGGCCTTGTAGGCCTTCCGTCGTGATCCGCCAAGGGTATGGGTTGGGACAATCTTATAGATATAATTTCCTGTTTCGCTTGAAACATTGAGACAGAAATACCCACCCGGGCCAAGGTCTTCAACTCCCCAATCCTCGCAAAGATTCCCTAATGGATCGATGCTTGTACGCGCGGTGAGTCCTTTGATTTCGTGATTTCCTTTGACCATTCCTAAAATTTGTTTTCGGATAGGGTACAACGTGCGTTCCATGTAACGGATCTGTTCATTGGGTGTCCATATTTGATCCCACATTCCGCTTGGTACAAACCAATGTGAATAAAAGTTGTAAGCATCTCCTAAGATCATCGCAAATCGGTTGGAATCTGCTTTGATCCAATCAACATAAGATTCGAATAAATCCTGCCGAAAGAATTTATCACCTGAATGGATATCTGCCATTCCTACTATTTGGGCTTCCTTCTCAACATATACCGTCTTAAGCGGTATTTCTTTTCCTTCTCTAAAACTCATCGTTCCGGCTCATCTCCATAACTATAACACAGAAGATCGGCCATTTTCCGAAGGACTCTCATATATTTTTTGGGAGGTTTCTTTTTCTTAGCCTCCATAAACACATTCCAGCAAGAGCCATATTCTTCCAACAGATTGGTGCTTGTTACACCGCCGACCCCTTCAAACCCCTCCAAGACGTATCGCGCTTTTTTATTCTTTGACCAATTGCTTTTCGATGCCTTACGGATTGCATGAATTGCTTTCTTTTCTGTCTTCTCTTTCGCGAATGATAATAACCACAAGATTGTAAAGTATGAGTTGGGCGAATAAATTACCTCAATTCCGTAGTCCTCTATGAGACTTCGCCATACCCCAACAAATGATGCAGGTTCAAATTTATTATGCCATTTGAGAATAGCCGAAATTGATCCCTCGATCAATATACAGGGAGTAACTTGGTATTCTTCGGCGGCCGCTACTAAGTTCGTGGCCTGATTCCAAATTCGGTTATCGAGAATTGAACTCACAAAATCTTTCGCACGTTTCCGTTCCAACATCCGTATTCCTACTACAAAATCCCCGACTTTGAGAGGCACGATTTCTAAACGGATCTTCCTTTCTTCGTGTAAAGATTTAAGCCGTTTTATTACGGCCTTCGCAGTTCCTGCCTCTTGGGCATCCATGAAGATTAATGGTAAGGAACCGTACTTTCCCATTCAATCCTCCTCCGTTTTGAGAGCCCGCTCAAGAGCCGCACATTCTTGGGGGAAACTGCAATATTCGCATCGCCAAAATTTTGTTCGGGTTTTTAAGGTCTTCTGAAAGACGGGGTTAATCAATCCTTCAGGAGGAGGGATTTCTCCTCGTTCATGATATCCATGCACATCTACTATCCGTTGGATGGCTTCATTGAGTTTATCCTCATCCAACTCAAAGTCATAGGTTCGATGAGAGCCAACTGAGCGGGACATAAAAAGTAAGCACCACTCTTCAGTTTGAAGCCCGACCATACAGGGCATGACCTGCATTTCGTAGGCCCATAGATTCGCATGTTTCGAGGCAAATAAATTCGCGACACTCTTGACTTCTACCATAAACGTGCGGTCATCTTCACGTAGATGAATATAATGATCTGCGCGGCCTCGAATGAAAATCTTTCGTTTCCAATCCAAGGTCAGTGTGAAGTCTCGTTCTGAATTTAATCGCTTTGCATTGGGAAAGATCTCCTTGATGGCCGGTTCAACGTAATGTTCGTGGAGAATATCTCCTACTACTTGACGCTGTAACATGGACAATTCAGGAGGTTTTGAGAAGTGTCGGGCAAAATATATTTGGCGATAACAATAAGGCACTTCAGAGGGATAATATGTTCCCCACTTCGAGACGTATTTTCGTTCCTTCTGTTTTCGTACCCAATCATCGAGTCCATCATCAATTCGCTGTGCTAGGGACATTATTCTTCCTCCCGAATGAATACGAGAATATGTTCGTGTGCGGTGAGACTCATCGGCAATCCTTCATCATGTTGCGTCTTGTAGGCATGATGGATCTGCCAGAAAACCATATGGTACATCCGATTGATGATCCAGTCAAATAATCCCAATCCTTCATTCATACCGCAGCGGCAGATGTCTCCGCCCAATGGTACTCTCCGGCTGTGTCGCCGTAGATCCTTAACGACACACGCGATGTATCCTCCGACCTGTACCACGCGCCGCAGTTCGCGAAAGACGTGTCCCATCTCAGTGAGGTATCGTTCGTAATTCCGATAGTTTCCGATATTCCCCTCGGTAAATCCGTAGGGGTTGTTTCGGGCAACCCATGTCCTAGGGACTCCCTTGCTCTGGACATAGGGAGATCCCGTTTCATCGGGCACCTTCTGTGATTTGCCAATCGCATTCCAATATGGCGGCGAGAACACGACTGCCCCGATACTCTGATCTTCGAAGGGAAGGTCGCGTGCGTCTCCTTGCATGAAGATGGGGGAAACCACTTTTCGATTATCTTGGTCAAGTGTTCGTGCGAGTACGTTTGCTCCAAGAATCTGTGGATACTGCTTCTCACAGATCTCAACATTCTGTTGCTCAATATCTACACCGTATGATTTACATCCTAACAATGCTGCTTCAATACACGTTGTTCCTGATCCACACATGGGATCAAGAATCGGCTCTTTTCCATATAGTTCAATGAGTGCCCGAGCGAGGGGAGGCCGCATACGCGCGGCAAATGAATCGTCAGTAGTATGTTTCCGTTCACTCTGAGGGTTAGTTGGCCCGAAATCCCATACGGAAGCAATCAATCGTTCGTCGCGAGATTTATTTTTATTGATAGGGTGAAAGTACACTCCTTCGGTTGCCACTTTGATTTGCCTCGTTAATTTGATTTACCTGTTCTTCTAAGTTCTTTGCTCGTACTTCTATCATGGTATTAAAAACGTGTTGGACTTGCATCGCTGCTCCCAATTGTTGTAAGTAATTTTGCATGTTGCGGATCATAATCTCTATTCGCTGAACCCATTCAAGTAATGTGAGTTCGACCTCTTCGCCACTATCATCCATAATTCCAGAGAATTTCAGGTTCTCCGTCGTCACTTTCTCCGATTCGGATTTTTCCATTATCTAACAACTCCTTGATAATTTCCTTGACTTTTATTTTTTTGAACCACTTAATTTCGACTAGACGTGAGAACCCTG
>Ga0209536_100012318_pt1 | contig 12450 bp, 9 predicted proteins | sample DeeMarSeWOR28_12_FD_187461 | JGI IMG/M metagenome (GOLD analysis project Ga0209536, IMG submission 187461) | Marine sediment microbial communities from White Oak River estuary, North Carolina - WOR-2-8_12 (SPAdes) (version 2) | ecosystem: Environmental > Aquatic > Marine > Intertidal zone >...
CCCTCGGATGCCTCTCGGATTCGTTGCCATGGGAGAACCTCCCGATGACGGTGTGGACGGGCGGCGGCGATGCTTCACACATCTCCATCTAACATAGATACCATGCGAGCCCGCACAACGTTTCCCCGTGGCCGGCCCGTAGCACGTTGACCGGCAGGGGTTTCTGCGGCGCCAGCGCGATCAGACGCGGCGCCGAGCGCCACCGAAGCCCGGCGCAGCGACCGCAAATGCGATAATAAGTATGGTATATATAGCTTGCGCAAATATGCAGCTTGCCTCATCTTGTTTCCCATATTTCGTACTGCGGGGGAACATCACCCCGCGCAAGCATCTCTCTCGGTGACTTGGGGGACGGGCTGCCCTCCCACTCCGTCCTCGTCACTATAGAACGTCAGTGTAGGAACCGGCACCTGGCCTTGCCACGGTCGGGCGCCAAGGTGATTCCTCTCTCTGGGAGGTGCAATGCACATCTCATCGTCCGTCCGAGGATGGCTCGCGACCACCGTCGCGGTCCTGTGTCTGGCCGTGGCATGGCCGGGCATGGCCGCCGCGCAGGTCGGCGGGACCATCCGGGGATCGGTCATCGACGCGGGGACGCAGCGCCCCCTCTCCAATGCGCGGGTGCTTATCGCGGGACAGAACCGCGAGGTGCGCACGAACGATCAGGGGGTCTACGAGTTCCGCGGGATCGATCCCGGTCAGTACACGGTGCAGGCCACCTTCATCGGCTACTCGCGCGGTGAGGAGGTCGTGTCCGTGTCGACGGGGCAGGTCACGACGGCGAACTTCAGTCTCGCCCGTGCCCCAGTCCAACTCGAAGAGCTCGTGGTGACCGGCACCGCGGGCCGCACGGAGAAGCGCGAGATCGGCAACGCCGTGACCAGCCTCGACGTGACCAATCTCACCGAGGTGGCGCCGATCACGAACGTTCAGGAGCTGCTGAATGCGCGATCGCCGGGCCTCACGATGTACAAGCGTTCCGGCTTGGCCGGCACGAGCTCGAACGTGCAGATCCGCGGGGCGGGCTCGCTGAACGCGTCGTATGCGCCGGTCTACTACATCGACGGGATCCGGTTCGAGTCGACGGCGCGAGCGCCGCTGAACGACGGGACGTCCAACTCGACCATCCAGCATCGCAGCCCCCTCGAGTTCATCGATCCGGGCGACATCGAGCGGATCGAGGTCATCAAGGGGCCGGCGGCGGCGACGCTGTACGGCGCCGACGCGGCCGGTGGGGTGATCCAGATCATCACGAAGAAGGGGACGCGAGGAGCCGAGGGCGTCCAGTGGTCGGCCAGCTTCGAGCTGTCCCAGTCGGAGTGGGTCGAGGAGAAGCCGACCAACTACAAGGCGTGCACGCCGGCGCGGCAGGCATCCAGCAGCTGGCCGGGGTGTCAGGATCCCAGCTCGCTGGTCTTCACCGGGCCGGACGGGCCCGTCACGGGCATTCCGGAATCGGAGATCCTGCGCGATGCGGCCTGGGGCGAGACGTTCGTGCTCACGGACAAACCGCTCGAGCGGCATCCTCGTGCCCTGCGGACGGCTGGCGGCTACGATCTCAAGCTGTCGGCTCGCGGCGGGGGGCAGCTGTTCAACTACTATCTCTCGTTCAACCGCTTGGACGAGAACGGTGTCTTCTTCAACAACTTCCAGGAACGAACGGGCGGGCGCGCCAACTTCGAGTGGACGCCGACCGGCAAGCTCAACGTGGGTGCCAACTTCGGCTATACACGCTACCGCGCCGCACTCCCCCTGACGGACAATGCGTCGGATGGACTGCTACGCAACGCGTACCGCGGCTACGCCCGCGCCGCCAGTCGCACCGATCCGGGGGAGGAACCCGGATTCCTCGGGGCGAGCCCGGACATGTCGAACTCCTACGACTACCAGCTGCGTGAGGAGCGGTACACCATCGGCTTGAACGCCAGCTTCGATCCGTGGCCGTGGTTCGAGAACCGGCTGGTCTTGGGGCTCGACAAGTACGACGTGCGCGAGACGCGGTTCTACGAGGTCGATCCGGTCGACTGCCTGTGGGGCGAGCCGGAATGCCAGGGTGACATCACCCAGCGGCTCCCGTACAACCACACCTGGACCGTCGACTACTCCGGCTCGATCCGCGCACGGCTCTCGTCGAGCTTCTCGTCGCGCACGTCGGGCGGGATGCAGCTGAACGCCCGGCAGTACCGGCGCTACACCACGAGCGGCAACGGGCTCGTCACCAACAATCTCAACCTGATCGGCGCCGCGGCGACGACCGAAGCCAGCGAAGGCTTCGAGGAACAGACGTCGCTCGGCTTCTTCGTGCAGGAGCAGATCGGCTGGCGCGAGCGCCTGTTCGTGACGGCCGCCGTCCGAGTCGACGACAACTCGGCATTCGGCACGGACTTCTCGCTGGTCGTCTACCCGAAGTTCTCGGCGTCGTACGTGATCTCCGACGAGGACTTCTTCAATGTCGGCATGTTCGACGATCTCAAGCTCCGATTCGCGTGGGGCCAGGCCGGCAACGCGCCCGCCCCGTTCCAGGCCGACCGAACCTTCAGTACAGAGAAGGCCACGGTGGACGGCGACGCCGCGACGTCGCTCACGCCGTCGGAATACGGCAACCCGGACCTCAAGGCGGAGACCGGCAGCGAGTGGGAGCTCGGGTTCGACGCCTCACTGTTCCGCGGCCTCCTGGGGCTCGAGGCGACCTACTACAATCAGCACACCAAGGACGCCCTGATGAGCATCCCCGACGCGCCGTCGTCCGGCTTCTCGGGGACCCACCTGGTGAACATCGGTGAGGTGGCGAACATCGGCTTCGAGCTCCTCGCCACGATCAGCCCGGTGCGCTCGCGCAACTTCCAGTGGGACATGACGGCCGCGTTCTCGCTCAACAAGAACGAGCTGGTGTCGTTCGGCGGCACGCGCGACGAGGTTTCGTTCGGTGCGTTCACGACCTCGCAGCGGCACCGCGAGGGCTACCCGCTCGGCAGCTTCTGGAGTGTGGATGCCAGGCGTGACGATAGCGGGAACATCATCTACCCGATCGAGCTGACCAACTCCTGCGTGTGGCCGGACACTACGGATCCCAACGGTCGCGGCGGGAGCTGCGAGGAGGAGTACGTCGGTTCGCCGGTCCCGACGCGGTCGGTGGGGCTCGCGACCACGTTTACGCTGTTCGGCAACCTTCGCCTCTTCGCCAATCTCGATTACAAGGGCGGGATGTACCAGCTGTGCGCCATCTGCTCGATCCGCAACCGGTCGACGCAGGTGACGTGGGAAGTGAACGATCCGCTGGCGTCCGATACGGCCATTGACTTCTGGACGTCGCAGCAGACCGTCGAGTACATCCAGGCCGCAGACTTCCTCAAGCTGCGCGAGGTGTCGCTCACCTACACGATCCCCAGCAGCTGGGGCGGGCCCTTCCGGGCGGGCCGGTGGAGCGTCATGGTGGCGGCGCGCAACCTGTTGACCTGGACCAAGTATAACGGCCTCGGCGATCCTGAAGTGCTGTGGTCTCCGCGTGGAGGGGGCGATTCCGGCAATCAGAACAACTTCGAGACCCTCGACTACGCTTCGGTCCCACCGCCGCGACGGCTCTCGGCGGCGATCAGCGTGAACTTCTAGAGGAGGGGGCATCATGCGACGAACAAGACTCGCGCAGATGGCGGGAGCGGTCGCCGCGGCATTGCTGCTGATGCCGCTCTCCGCCTGCGATGAAATCCTCAGGGTGAACAACCCGGACGAGATCAGCGTCGGAGAACTCGACGACGAGGAACTGCTGGACGCCCAGGTAGCCGGTGTTCTGGCGCAGTTCCAGGACAACATGGCGGGTACCGAGGGGGCAATGGTGCAGGGCGCGTCGTTCCTCGGTGACGAGACGTTGACGGGTCTCAACTGGGAGGACTACCAGCGCAACAACCAGCGCATCGTGGAGTACAATCTCGGAGCCGTCTTCGGCATCTGGAGTCGGATGTCCTCGATCATCAGGCTGGGTCAGGAAACACTGGTCCGCCTGGATTCGCTGGCGTCGAATCCGAGTTCAGACCGGCGTGTGGCGCTCGTGTCAGCCCTCACCGGGTACGGGTTCGTCTTCATCGCGGAGCACTTCTGCCAGGCGGTCATCGCAAGCTCCGCCGATGATTTGGATAGCACGTTGCTCGATCCGGATGACGTGTACCAGCGGGCCATCCCGCACTTCGAGCGGGCGATCTCGGTTGGAAACGCCGCCGGGGCACCGAACCTGGTGAATCTCGCGCACGTCGGCCTGGCGCGCGCGCACCTGGCGCTCGAGAACTTCGCTGACGCGATACAGCATGCGCAGGCGGTACCGGTGGGCTTCACCTACTGGGTGGAGTACTCGGACGTGGACAGCGACCTCTACAACAATCTGTACGACGAGGTGCGCGGCACGAACCACACGATCGGTGTCCACCCCGCGTTCCTGAACGGGGTGTATGAGGAGCAGCCGCTGATCGACGGGCAGACGGATCCGCGCGTGCAGCACACGTCCACGTGGAGCACCGGGCACGACCAGTCCACCAAGCTGTACAAACCGTATCAGCCACGGCGGTTCAGTGGCTACACGGGTGCCGCGATCGCCGACGGCGCCGACGAGGGCAACGGCGACAACGGCGATGTCATCTTCTTCCAGCGCAACACGAATGTGATGCTGGCGGACGGGGTCGAGGCCCGGCACCACCGGTATGAAGCGCAGCTGCGCTCGGGCGGGAGCGAGGCCGAGGTCCTGGCATTCGTGAATGTCCGGCGGGCGGTCGGCAACGAGGGCCCGGTGAGCCTGACGGGTGACGCGTTGTTCGCTGAGCTGAGGCGTCAGCGTGCGCTCGATCATTTCATGGGTGGCCTGCGCCTCGGCGATCTGAGACGCTGGAAGCGCCAGGGTATCGGCGACTTCTTCCCGACCGGAGCGCATCCCAATCCCGACCGGCCGCCTGCCGTCTACGGTCCGTGGACGTGCTGGGCGTTGCCGCTCGAGGAGTACGAAGGCAACCCGGGCCTGCAGAAGCCGGTGGATCCCACCGTCCCACCCGGGATCTAGTCGGGCTGCCTGCGAAGATGTAGTAAGCGAGGGTGGGGGGCGCAGCGGGCCTCCCACCCTCGTGGCTTGACGGACCGCAGAAGCTTCTCGGAGTGTAGAGTACTGTGTCGCCGCTTTCCGGCGCGGCGACCGGCGCCGAAGGGCGGAACCATGACGCGTGCGCTGCGGACGCTCGCGGCAATCACCACGCTGCTGCTGGCCGGCTGGAGCGAGCCGGCGGATGGCCAGGTGCTGCGCGGGCGCCTGCTCGATCTCGACACGGACGAACCGATCGCCGGCGGCATCGTGACCCTGTTGAGCGGCGAGGGCGAGCCGGTCCGGAACGTCGTCACCGGCGAGGATGGCATGTACGAGCTGGTGGCGCCACAACCCGGACGGTACTTCGTCGAAGCGCGGCGTATTGGCTACCGATCGTGGATGGATGGCCCCGTCGATCTCGAAACGGGAGACATCTGGGACAGCGCATTCCACTTGCAGGCGATCCCGGTACGGCTCGATCCGGTCGAGATCAGCGCTCCGGCAACGCGAGAGGAAGCGTATCTCCAGAGAGTTGGCTTCTACGAACGCCAAAAGGCGGATTTCGGCCACTTCATCGGTCGCGAGCAGATCGAGCAGCGTGCCCCGGCGCGCCTGACTGATCTGCTCAACTCGGTGCCCGGTGTGCGACTGGTTCCGGGAGCAGGTGGGTTCGATCGCGCCGGCATCTCGTTCCAGGGATCCGTCCTCTCACAGGGCGGCCCATGTCATCCCCGCGTGTACATCGACGGGTTGATCGTGATCCGGGGCGATGCCCGGGCGCGGGGACTCGACGTGCAAGGGCTGCCGGAGATGGCGACCGAGGCATTCGGCGGCGGCGATCCGTCGATCCGACCGGAGATCGCGCTGGACGACGTCGTGATGCCGGAGGATGTCCAGGCAGTCGAGGTGTATCGCCGAGGGTCCGAGGTCCCCGCCCGGTTCGGGGGCATGAGCACTCAGACCCAGTGCGGTGCCATCGTGATCTGGACACGGCGGGGCTGGCAGGCCCAACCGTGAGACGCGCCCGAGTATCGGTCGCGTGTCTCAGCCTCGCCATCGCCCTATCGGCTGCTGCGCCTGACACTGCGCCGGCCCAGAGTGCATACCCGGCCGCAAACGGTCCGAGCAGCATCGTCCCCCGTTCCACGGGTTTCGTGCGGGCAGACTTCGCGGAAGCGAACCTGAGTCTCCACTTCGTGCATGAGGTGCTCGATCACGGGCTGGGCCTCGGTGCCTGGGCAGGGGCCGCTGCCCGTGCCGGGCAGGTCGACATGTTCGCCGAGTTCGATTTTAATCCGGGGTTCGAGGGCGGCGTGCTCGCATTCAAGAGCCTCGGTGGCGGGGCGCGGTCGCTCGACGTCATCGCGCTGTCATTGGGCTACCAGAGCACCCAGCGGAAGCTCGCGGCCTTCAGTGCGGACTCCACGTCCGTCACCCTCTCCGAGGAGACCCAGCGCGACGTGACCGCCAGACTGTCGCTCAACATGCAGCTCGGCAGCCGCGTCATGACGGGCCTAGGCGGGTCGCTGCGCCGTGAGTGGTCGAGTCCCGGAATGGCGCGGTCCGTGGAGGTGTGCGTCGAGACCGGATCGCCTGGTGGGATCATCATTCCTCTCTGCGAAAGCCGCTACCTCGTCGAGCTCGCGGACTACTGGGCGGGGCAACTGCGGGCGGATATCCTGTGGGCGGTCGCGAGGCTCGGCGGTGCGCGGAGCCAGCCGCACCTCGCGGTGCTGGGAAGCAGCTCGGTCGACCTGGGGCAGGATGCTGCCGCCCGCTGGAACATCAGTGGTGGAATCGGGGTCGCGCCATTAGAGTATCCTGGGCAAGTCATCGTGGCATTGCTGGTCGGCGTCTACGACGTATCGGATGCCAACGATCAGGGGCTGGATGTCGGGGACCGCCTGGTCACGCGGCTCGTGCTCGGCATCCCGTTCGATCTGCTCCTCAATTGAAGTGGTGAGCCCGCTCAGCGCCTTCCCGCGGGGGGTGCGCGTGGCGCCGGAGGAGTCATGAGAAGAGTCATGAGCCGATGGGTTAGTGCAAAGCGTCCTGCGGTGCTGATCACCCTGCTCGTCGGAGCCGCGTTGGTTGGAGTGGCGTGTGGCGGCGGGCGCGACGTGACTGTCCAGCACGCCGCGGTTCCGCACGTGGGTGACAGCATCTACGTGGAGATCGTCAACGAGCACTTCAACGACGCGCGGGTCCACGCCATCTACGATGGAGGACACCGCTACACGCTGGGCCTCGTGGTCGGTCACAGCAAGGCGCCGCTCAACGGGATCCCCTGGCAGCCGCATCCCCTCGTGCTCGAGGTCTCCTTCATTGCCGCGGGGGGACCCTACTACACGCACGATCTCTTGCTCGAGCCCGGCGACGTCATCACCGTTCGCATCCCACCCAACATCGCGACATCCGCTTTCTTCCGCCGCCGCTGACGGGTCCGGCTACTGGCGCAGGAACCGGTAATCGGCGGCGGGGCTACTTGGATAGAGCCTCGGCAGGGTGAACCCGCCCACCGTGTAGTCCGCCACGTAGACTTCGTCGCCTTGAGCGAAGTCGCAGTTCACGCAGAGTCTGAGCAGAGTATCTCCGACGATCCGGTAGCTGCCGCCGAACGGGGTGGTGAGCGTGCTGGTGCTCCCGCCGACCTCGGTTCGCAGGTTGACGTCGAGTCGGATCGTGCTGTCGGGCTTGAGGATGAGGAGCGCAGCGGTGATCGACGTGACCAACTCACCTTGCGTGGTGTTCTGCCTGGACACCACGAACGGCAGGCCGGCGCCGTCCACCGCCACCAGCCCGTAGCGGTCGCCCTCGATGACGGGTCCCGACGAGTCCGAGCAACCCGCCGCAAGTGTGAGAGCCAGGGCCGTCGACGACATGAGAAGCAGGCGCATTCCGTATCCTCCGCTGACACCGACCTGCCGCGAAATCGAACGCGTCCACGCACGCCGCGCAACTGCGATGGAACTTCTCGGCGCTTGCGCGATCTCGGGTGAGCGGGTTTCCTACGCACGCGGACAGGCGGACAGGCGGACAGGCGCCTAGGTCCTGCAGTGGCGGGGTGCTCCGCCGACGACTTGCGCTCACGTCGGGAGAACGATTGTCATGTTGCATCAAATGCTAACCCTTGCGTGCCTTAGCGTGCCCGTCGGGCTCGGAGCGGCCGATGCCGTACCGATGCCCTGGGGTGCGAACGGGCATCGAATCGTTGCGGCGATCGCCGAACGGCACCTGCTTCCGGTGACCATGATGCGTATCGCCGAGTTGCTCGGTCCGGCGCCGCTGGCACGCTGGGGCGAGTGGGCCGACAAGTACCGGGCCACCGACGAAGGACGGCACACCGCGCCCTGGCACTACGTGAACGTGCCGGACGGTGAGCGGTACGAGCCGGCGCCGTTCGAGGAGCCGCGCGACATCATCCAGGCGCTCGAGCAGCAGGAATCGATCCTCGCCGATCGGTCACGTCCTACCGCGGAACGGGCCCGGGCACTCAAGCTGCTCATCCACTTCGTGGCCGATGTCCATCAGCCGCTGCACGTCGGGCGGGCGGATGACCGCGGTGGCAACGACGTGGACGTCCGCTGGTTCGGCATGTCCACCAACCTGCATACGCTGTGGGATACGCACCTGCTGGAACACCACCGCCTGAGCTACACCGAGTACACCGCGTTCCTCGACTTCGCGTCTCCTGCGGACGTCGCGGCGTGGCTCCACTCCGACTATGTCGACTGGGCGCACGAGTCGATGGCCGTGCGCGACTCGGTGTACACGCTGCCGGCGGCTCGCGGGGACGACGTACCCGACCTGCGGTGGGATTATGCCGATGCCATGACACCGATCATGGAGCGGCGGCTGGTGCAGGCGGGGATCCGCTTGGCCGGCGTGCTCAACCGCGTTCTGGGGGAGGAAGCCGAGAGGCGCTGAGGTCGCTGCTGCCGCTCCTCCGGCGGCCCTGCGTACGGTGGTCCTCGGCGCCGTCTCCCGATTGCCCCGGCGTATACGCACGGTCGGTCTTCTCGTAGATCGGGGCAGCGACCAGGGCACAGTCTGGCGGGCGGGGCCCAGCCCCACCCGAGTGGGCGGCCTACCTGTTGTCGCGCTCCAGCATGCGCAGCAGCTCTCTGACGATCGACGGCCCATCCGACCGACGCGGGTGCCGGTCGCGTTCGCTGAAGCGGGACCAATACGGGCTGCAACTCTCCTCCGGTGCGGTGCCCGGCAGGAACAGCTCCAGTCGACCCCGGCAGCCCGGTCCGGCACGCAGCCCAGTCTCGGGGTCGATCTCGACCACGTCGAGGTCCCACGGCTGGCGGAACTCGCCGGCACCCTCACGCCCGAAGGCGCCAACCAGAAAGTCGGCGAAGATCGGCAGGGCGACCCTGGACCCCGGCACGTCGAGACTCGCACCGTCGTCGAAGCCCACCCATACGGCGACGGCGATCGTGGGTGTGTACCCGATGAACCACCCGTCCCTATAGTCGTTCGTCGTGCCGGATTTGGCCGCGACCGGCCCGGAGTAGCCGCGCGAGCGGAGCCCGCGGCCGGTGCCGCGCTCGACCGCTCCGCGCAGCGCGGATGTGACCAGGTACGCCTCCTCCGGGGTGATGACGCGCTCACGATCGTCGGCGAACAGCTCGGTGACGCCCCGTTCCCGATCCGCTACCGCGTAGACCGCGTTGAGTGGCGCCCGGACGCCCGAGGCTGCGAGGACTCCGTACGCTCTCGCCATGTCGAGCGGTGTGACGTCGGCAGCGCCGAGGGCGAGACTGGGCACGGCTGGCATCGGGCTGGTGATGCCGAGCTCCCGTGCGGTCGCCACGATGCGCTCGGGTCCGATGGCAAGCCCGAGCCGCGCGAACGGCACGTTGAGCGACCGCTCGAGCGCTTCGCGCAGCGTGACGCGTCCATGGTAACGTCCGTCGTAATTCACCGGGCGCCACTCGCCTGCCGGCGTGGCCACACTGAGCGGTTCGTCCTCGAGCAGTGAGGCGAGTGTGAACCGTCCTTCCTCCGGACGCTCGGCGTCGGGCGCGGCGCGGAGCGCCGCGGTGGCCACGATCGGCTTGAAGGCGCTCCCCGGCTGCCGCCGGGCCGAGACCGCGCGGTTGAACTGGGAGGCTCCGTACTCGCGTCCACCCACCATGGCGAGCACCGCACCTGTCCCGGGATCGACGGCGACCAGAGCTGCTTGGAGCGGGCTGCCGTCGCGCCGGAGTGCGGATACTTCACGCTCGAGCCGCACGAGCTGCCGCTCGACGGCACGCTCCGCGGCGCGCTGGAGTCCCATGTCGAGCGTGGTGAAGACCGACTGCCCCTCCCGGGGGGCACGGCTGCCGCCGATGCGCGCGAGCTCCCGCGCCGCGAAATCGACGAAATAGCGGCCATCGACCGCCGGTTCGGGTCGCTGTCGCACCCCGAGTGGAGCCGCAGTCGCGCGGTCGAACTCGTCGCCCCCGGTCAGGCCGCGCTCGCGCATGAGGCGGAGCACGAGGTCCCGCCGCTCGCGGGCGCGCTCCGGGTGGCGGAGCGGGGAGTACATGTTGGGGCCGCGGATGATGCCGGCCAGAAGCGCGGCCTGGCTCAGGCTCAGATCGGTGACGTCCGATCCGAAGTAGTACTGCGCGGCCCGCCCCACCCCGTGGATCGCGACGCCGCCGTCCTGGCCGAGGTAGACCTCGTTGAGATAGGCGGTGAGGATCTCCTGCTTGTCGTAACGCTCCTCGAGGGCGAGTGCCATGAACACTTCGCGCACCTTGCGCAGCACCGAGCGCTCGGGCGACAGGAACAGGTTCTTCGCCAGCTGCTGGGTGATCGTCGACGCGCCCTCGACGACGTCGACGGCCCGGAGGTTGGCGAGCGCCGCGCCGCCGATGCGCCGCAGGTCGATCCCCCGGTGCTCGAAGAACCGCTGATCTTCGATGGTGAGGACGGCGTCGACGAGGTGCTGCGGCACCTCGTGCAGCGCCACCGGTGTGCGATCTTTCACTCGAGCCCCGCCGGCGACGCCGAGCACCTCCGGTTCGAGGGCGGCACTCTGGAGCCGACGCCCCCGGTCGTCTCGAATGCTGCTCACCTGCTCCCGCCACGGATCGAGGGCGACGACGATGGTGCCCCCCGGGTCCACCTGGTCGGCCACCCGGAACGGGCGACGACCGATGATCCACCCGCCCCGAGCGCGGTAGTACTCGCCCGGTGCGACGGACCGACGCGGGACGCGTCGGTAGTCGAGGCGCTCAAGGGTGGCATCAACCGCCTCTGGGGAGATTGGCGAGTCGTCCCGGATCACCAACGGGCGGGCGAAGAACCTCGTCGGCGGCAGGAAGTCGTCCGGACTCAGCCGGGCACGCACTCCCGCTTCCAGCATCGCGGCGAGCATGAGCGCGATCGGGAAGGTCCCTGCGGTCACCAGGAGCCCCATCAGGCGAGGGCGGCGCCACCGTGGCCGGCCGAGCCCGGCGACGAGCTGTCGTCCCAGATGCGCCGCCCTGTGAGCAGGTACCGTCATGCTCCCTCCCAGGGGAGAGATGCCCGACCCCAGGCTCGAGTCGCAGCCCCGCGGGAGGCGGGGCGGTTGCCGCCTCGGGACCCTACGGCCGAATCACAGCTGGTGTTTCCAGCTGCGCCGACCTCGCGGTGCCGATAGCGTGGCCCGCCGGAGTGCAGCGCATGAGCCTGGGGCGTCGGAGGGTGGGCTGGGGCGCAGGACGACACCCTTCTGACGCTGTGCTGACGCCGGGTGGCTAAACTGGAGCGTCCCCGGTCGCCGCTCGTCCCGGCGCCGGTTCTTGTGGCTCGCACCCAGGATGGCTCGGGCAGTTCAGGCTGCCCGCGGGAAGCCCGTCAGGCGGCCGGGGACGCTCCACCCACCGCGCCAGTTGCTCGGACGTCCTTGACGTGCAGGGCTACGATCCGGCGGGCTTCCAGGGGAGAGGAGACAAGACAGAACGACGCGTTGGCGTCGTTGCTGATCAGTGGACTTCCTGGGGCTCTGGTGTAGCGGCCGGCCGGCGGTCGCGGGAGGCAGCCGGCGCGCCTGTGCTCCGCTGGCGCGCGGCGATCGCCCGGTGGTACGTCGCCTGATACATCGCGGCCGACGGCCCCCAACTGAAATCCTCGTGCATGGCCCGCTCGACGAGCGCGCTCCAGGCTGCCCGGTCCTGGTAGGTCTGGATGGCTCGTCGGACGGCTCCACCCAGCGCGGCGGGCTCATACGAGTCGAAGACGAATCCCGTCACGCCGTCCTCGACCGTATCGCTGAGACCCCCGACGCGCCGCACGATCGGAAGCGTCCCATACCGCTGGGCACGCATCTGTGTGAGGCCGCATGGCTCGAACTGGGAGGGCATCAGCAGCATGTCGGCTCCGGCCAGAAGTCGATGCTCCAGCCG
>Ga0209536_100012319_pt1 | contig 12449 bp, 12 predicted proteins | sample DeeMarSeWOR28_12_FD_187461 | JGI IMG/M metagenome (GOLD analysis project Ga0209536, IMG submission 187461) | Marine sediment microbial communities from White Oak River estuary, North Carolina - WOR-2-8_12 (SPAdes) (version 2) | ecosystem: Environmental > Aquatic > Marine > Intertidal zone >...
CGGGATTTACATATTAAAAGGCCCGGATGGAAATGGTTGAAAGACCGATCCATCTGGCAAGGTCCACGAGATAAGGATTCAAACAATCTTTAAGATACCCTTCCTGGTCAATTTATTTTTTTAAATATCTGTTTTTAATACATAATTTTGGAGAATTCTGGCTTGATAATTGATTTATCTCGAGAATTAAAGATAAACTTTATTTAAACATTTCTTTGCTTAAAATTTGGAAATATTAATTACGGTCTGCATAATATACAAATATTATCATATATTTATATAAAAGAATGCAAAAATTTGAATTTTTAATGGCGAGTATTAATCGCTTGACAAAAACGTTGTTTGTTGTCAAAAAATTCATTCAATAAACTAATATATCGATTTTAATATCCATCTCGCTGGTTGGGATTAACTATGTAAAGTAAAGCATAAATTGATCTCGGTTGCACGAAAGACTATCATGACGAACTAAAGACGTGAAAGGAGGAAATTAATAAGCTCTTTGAAAGATCTTGGTCCTTAACAATGTTTTTTATGAAAACCTTTGTTTTATCAATCATGTTCCACTCAAAAACCGAAGAAGAAAGGAGGCAGTATCATGTTTAAGAAAGCAAGCATATTCTTTCTCGGGTTCGTATTTTCTCTTGCAGTAAGCGGTTCAGCAATTGCCGCTGATTCACTAAGCATTTTCTGGGCTGAATGGGATCCGGCTACATATCTACAAGAACTTGTGCTAGATTTTGAAAAAGAAACAGGCATCAAAGTGACAGTGGAAACAACTCCATGGGGTGATTTTCAGACTAAAACTTTTCGTGAATTTGCCGCCAAGGGTGACTCCTGGGATATGGTTGTAGGCGATTCTCAATGGTTAGGGGCAGGTTCCACTCAAGGTCACTACGTGGAATTAACAGATTGGTTCGTAAAAAATAAGGTCGACCAAACTATGGCACCTGCTACCATTGTCGGCTACGCCGAGTATCCCAAGGGCGAAAAGAGATATTGGGCTGTGCCGTGTGAAGGTGACGCCGTTGGGTGGTCTTATCGAAGAGATTGGTTCGAAGATCCCAATGAAAAGGCGGCCTTTCAAAAGAAATATGGCTACGAGCTCGCTGTTCCAAAAACTTGGAATCAACTCAAAGATATCGCAGAGTTCTTCCATCGACCTGATAAAGGGCGGTATGGCGTTGCCATTTATACCCAGAAGGACTATGACGCCATCACCATGGGTATTGAAAATACTCTTTTTTCATGGGGAGCGGACTTGGGTGATCCTAAAACTTATAGAGTTCAAGGCATCCTGAACTCGAAGGAAGGAATTGAATCCCTGGTATTCTACAAGGAACTCTACAAGTACACTCCACCGGATTGGGGAAACGTCTTCTTTCAGAAAAACAACCAGGCCATGACCGAAGGTATTGTAGCTATGAGCATGAATTATTTTGCTTTCTTTCCCGCTCTTATAAATCCGGCAGTCAACAAATACGCTGATTCAATGGGATTTTTCTCTAATCCCAAAGGACCCTATGGTCACAGATTTTCAGCATTAGGCGGACAGGGAATCTCGATTATCAGTTATTCCAAAAAGCGTGATCTTGCTTTTAAATTTTTGGAGTGGTTTATTAGAGACGATGTTCAAAAACGTTGGGCGGAGCTGGGTGGCTATACTTGCAACGCGACGGTATTAAAGTCTGAAAGTTTCCTTAAAGATACGCCTTATAACCAGGCTTTCTACGAAACCATGTTTATGGTGAAAGACTTTTGGGCAGTTCCCGAATACGCAGAATTGCTGGAGGTCTGTCAGCGCAACTGGCATCAATATGTTGTCGGCGACAAAGGAACAGCCAAAGAAGCTATGGACACCATTGCTGTAGACTGGGAAGCAATTTTCAAAAAACATGGACGTCTGAAGTAAGATTGATATCAAAAATTCTCGTAGAGAGGAAAAGTATTTTAATAACCTTACGCCCGCAAGGGAGAATTGACAGGTTGAAGTTACCGGGGAAAAAGGGTGGCATTTCCCCGGTAACCAGCCAGCAATTCCCATTAAAAATTTAACCATCATCATTCACGGATACCTATAATGACTGCTACAGCTGCAACGGTGCGAAGAGGACTGAGCGATCTTGCCATCCGCAATATGTTTGTTATACCCACCATTGTGTTTCTGATTTTAATTAACATATTCCCTTTATTTTATTCATTAATCCTTTCATTTGCAGACTACAGCGCAGTATCAGCAAAACCGCCGGATTGGATCGGTATTCAAAATTATCGTGAACTTCTGCGTGATCCCCATGTTTGGGAAAGTCTCTATATTACTTTGAAATATGTGATCATATCTGTATCTGGTCAATTAGTTGTCGGCTTCGGTGTGGCGTTATTGCTCAATCGCAGTATTCCTGGCAAAGGTACGATTACAACGTTACTCCTGCTGCCCATGATGATGTCCATGGCAATTGTCGGCCTTTTCTGGAAATTGCTTTATAGCCCGTCCTGGGGAATTATAAATTACCTGCTTGGGTTGCAGAATTTTGTGTGGATATCCAATGCGGATGTGGCTCTACTGGCAATTGCAATAACGGACATCTGGATGTGGTCACCTTTTGTTATGTTGCTGTCACTGGCAGGTTTATCGGCTATCCCAAAGCACCTTTATGAGGCTGCAGCAATCGACCGTGCCTCAAGGTGGTTTACATTTAGAAGGATTACGCTACCGCTGGTTACACCCCTTTTGCTAATTGCCGTGATTTTCAGAACCATGGAAGCTTTTAAGACATTTGATTTGGCATTCATCATGACAGGGGGCGGCCCTGGAACAGCAACCGAGCTTATAGCGATCAAATTATATAACATGGCATTTCCTCAATGGCAGACCGGCAAATCCTGTGCTCTGGCCTACATTCTGCTGATAATGATTATTGGTATCAGCAATATCTACATAAAATACCTAAACAAGGCAAAGGAACGCTAAAATGGCAGCGGTAGAATCAACACGCTCTCGTTTTTTCAATAAAGTTGCTATCCTTATTGTACTGGTTCTAACGGTAATCTATCTTATTCCACTTTATTGGATTGGCTCAACTGCATTTAAACCCCGAGCTGCGGCTACCACTGTCCCACCAACTGTTTTTTATAAGCCAGAAGTGACACCCTTTGTAAAACTCTTCACCAAACGAGTTCAACTGCGCAAAGCGGTCAGTGAGGATAAGTATGAACAGGCCAAATGGTACGAAAAATTGGTTTATGATGCCGGAGAGAGAATCATCACGAGATCCCCGTTTTTGAACCGTTTCTGGAACAGTATTATTATTGCATGCGTTAGCACTTTTTTAGCTTTGACATTGGGCACTTTTACTGCCTACGGGTTTTCCAGATTTAAGGTCAAGGGTGAAAATGATTGGTTGTTCTTTATTCTGAGTACAAGGATGCTACCCCCTGTTGTTGTGGCAATTCCTATTTTTTTGATGTTTCGTCGTATTGGACTTGTTGATACTCATTTAGGATTGATATTGCTGTACACGGCTCTCAATTTATCCTTCTGTGTTTGGTTGATGAAGGGATTTATAGACGAAATTCCAATTGAATATGAGGAGGCCGCTCTTGTGGATGGCTACACTCGTTTTGAGGCCTTCTGGAAAATCGTTCTTCCTCAATCGGCGACTGGCATTGCGGCGACTGCAGTATTCAGTTTTATTACAGCCTGGAATGAATATGCATTTGCCCTGATGATGACAAACCGAAAGGCGCAGACCGCACCACCATTTATTCCCTCTCAATTAGGATCCGGCATGATTGACTGGACAACCATAGCGGCCGGTACATTTATCTTTTTGTTCCCGGTTGCTATTTTCACTTTCTTGTTACGGAAACATCTGCTCAGAGGGGTCACATTCGGAGCCATTAGAAAGTAGGATTGAAAATGTTCAGGAAGTTAAGCGCGAAATATTTCGAACCCATTTCGATGTGGATTATTATTCTGGGAATTGTCAGTCTTTGCCAGCCTTGGGTCTTGTTTCTGCATGTATACGGTTTTCTTATTATAATCATCGGGTTGATCGGATTTATCTTTTTTTCTCACATCAAGCCTTTGCCTGAGGATGTGGAAGAAGAATAGGTTAGAAGTTACGGGAAAATCCATGGCGGATATCAAACTAATCGATATTGAGAAATACTTTGGCAAAAATTATGTTATTCGCAAACTAAATCTGGAGATTAAGGACGGGGAATTTTTAGTTCTTTTAGGGCCGTCCGGTTGCGGAAAAACAACTACCCTCCGCAGTATTGCCGGATTGGAGGAAATAGATTCCGGCGAAATTTTGATTGACGGCAAACCGGTGCAGAAACTGAAAGCCAGTGATCGTGATATTGCCTTCGTGTTTCAGCTCTATGCGCTTTATCCCCATCTGAATGTATTTGAAAATATCGCCTTTCCTCTAAAGGCCACTAAAAAAAGCACGCAAACCATCGAGCAGCGCGTTAGGGAAGTTGCCAAAGTCCTGCAAATCGAGTCTATCCTGAACAGAAAGCCTTCAGAGCTGAGCAGTGGTGATATGCAACGTGTGGCTGTCGGACGGGCAATGGTGCGTCGACCGAAGGCGATATTGATGGACGAACCCATCGGCTCTCTCGACGCCAAATTAAGAGAAGAGATGCGTACTGAACTCAAACGCCTGCACATTGAGATTAATGCCACCACCCTTTACGTGACTCATGATCAAGTCGAGGCCATGTCAATGGCAGATAAAATTGCGATTATGGAGGATGGGATTCTCCAACAGGTAGGATCACCTGCCGAAGTCTACGATCACCCCTCCAATCTGTTCGTGGCGCAATTCATCGGCAGTCCCATAATGAATATCCTGGATTGTACACTGGATGCAGATGAGAGTCATACACTTTGTTTCTTAGGGGAAAAAGAATCTTCGATGCGGTTTTCAAAATCTCTATATAAACATATCGAATCAAAAGCAGTGCCCAACGGCAAACTGGCATTGGGGGTTCGACCGGAGGCAGTTCGACTCACCAGACAGGCAAGAGAAAACTACATTAAATCAGAAGTCCACGTCATTGAACCCTTGGGACCCTATGACATCGTTGATCTCAAGGTTAGCGGGCAACACATGCGAGTCAAGGCCGCTTCTAACTATATTCAAAAGCCCGGGGATGCGGTTTGGATTCAGCTAGACGAGAAAAGGACACATTTTTTTGATCAAGAAAGCGGCAGGTCTTTGAATTTTTAACTATCAGAGGTGTAAGGTGGCGCACATAAAACTGGAAGACCTAACCAAACGGTTCGGCCGTGTTACTGCTATAAAAAGACTGAATCTCGAGATTCACGATAAAGAATTTTTTGTCCTTTTAGGCCCGACTGGCGCCGGTAAAACAACTACTCTGCGGTGTATTTCCGGTTTGGAAAAACCGAATGATGGTAGCATCTATATAAACAAACAGAATGTTGATGGCCTCGGACCGGCGGAAAGAGATGTTGCACTGGTTTTCCAGTACTACTCATTGTATCCTCACTACACGGTCAAACAAAACCTCGAATTTCCGCTAAAGTCTAAAATCAGGAATTTTACCGCTCAGGAGATTAACCAAAGGGTAACAAAGGCGGCTAAAACGCTCCAAATTGACCATTTACTGAGCCGCAAAACCGATAAGCTTAGCGGTGGCGAGATGCAAAGAGTCGCAATCGGCAGGGCTATCGTAAGGGATCCGAAAATTTTTTTAATGGACGAGCCTCTTTCAAATTTGGACGCAAAATTGCGAGAAATATTAAGATCCGAATTAAAAGGCCTGCAGATGAATCTGGGTGCCACGTTTCTCTATGTAACACACGACCAGGTGGAGGCCATGACCATGGGGGAGCGCATCGGAGTACTTCACAAAGGCAAATTACTGCAAATTGGAACTCCATATGAGGTTTACAACAGCCCCGTCAATAGATTCGTAGCTGAGTTTGTCGGAACCCCGACGATGAACTTATTCAGCAGTACTGTTCATGAAAGCCGTCTGATAGTTACCAGAGATAAATTCGAAATCAAGCTTACCCAAAAGACGCTAAATCGTCTTAAAGGATTTGATGGAGAAATCGATATCGGTATCCGATCTGAAGACATCACTCTTTCTATCGAAAATGGTATTGAAGCAAGAATTTACGGTATCGAAAATATGGGAATGGCAAAAATCATTACCCTAAAATTAGCAGACTTTCTTCTGAAAGCGACTGTTGATGCAGATATCAGCGTCCAACTCGATACGATAATTCGATTTCAAATGAATCAAGACAAACTCCACTTTTTCAATAAAGCGACAGGAGAAAATCTTCAGGTACTTTAATTCAAGAAAGGGGGTGTTTAAATGAAATACGGAATGAATTTGCTACTTTGGTCAGATGACATGCATGATGATATGATGCCATTGTTGGAGAAAATAAAGCTGATAGGCTTTGATGGCATAGAGGTTCCTGTTTTTGATCTCAATATTGAAAAGTGGCAAAGTTGGGCAAAACGTTTAGATGATCTCGGCCTGGAAAGAACTGCAGTGACAGTTTGTGATGAAGAGGCGAATCCGATCAGTCAAGATCCCTCTGTTCGTTATCAGGGTGTGGACACTTTGAAAAAGACATTGGATTGCTGTCAGGCTCTGGGGGCTTATGCTCTTGTCGGGCCCCTGCATTCCGGTCTGGGCGTGTTCAGCGGCAAAGCACCGAGTGAACACGAATGGGAATGGGGTGTTGAAAATTTGAAAAAAGTTTCAGAACATGCGGGCCAATGTGGTGTAAAATTGGGCATTGAATTCCTTAATCGTTTCGAAACCTATTTCCTCACTTGTGCCGCCGATGCTGCGAAATTTGTTAAGGCAATAGATCATCCGAGCTGTTGTATGATGTATGATACCTTTCATGCCCACATTGAAGAAAAAGATGTTGCGGATGCGATTCGTTCTTGTGCTGAACATCTTATTCTTGTGCACACCTCGGAGAATGACCGCAGCACACCGGGTAGCGGTAGTGTGAACTGGGGAGCTACTTTTGATACATTGAGGGAAGTCGACTATGATGGATGGCTCACAATAGAAGCTTTCGGCCAATCACTCGAAGATTTGCTTGCCGCTACAAAAATTTGGCGTCGTATGTATGAGACAGAAGATCAACTGGCAAGCGATGGCCTTAAATTCTTAAAGGAAGAAGTTGCTAAGCGGTGGTAAGCAAACTTGAGGAGGAAACCCATGAGTGACAAAATAAACATTGCCATTGTAGGTCTTGGATTTGGTTCCGAGTTTATACCGATATACCAGCGACACCCCAATGCAAACATGCACAGTATTTGTCAACGCACCGAAAGCAAACTCAATGGGATTGGCGACTCCTTTGGAATTGAAAAACGCTACACCGATTTCGATGAGCTTTTGAAAGATCCGGAAATTGATGCCGTTCATATCAACACACCGATTCCCGACCATGCCCCCCAATCCATCAGGGCGTTGGAAGCTGGTAAACATGTTGCCTGCACCGTTCCCATGGCAACAACGGTAGAGGAGTGTAAAAAAATTGTTCAAATCAGTCGAGAAACAGGCAAAAAATATATGATGATGGAAACCGTGGTTTATAGTCGTGAGTTCTTATTCGTAAAAGATTTGTATGAAAAGGGGGAACTTGGAAAAATTCAATTCTTACAGGCAAGTCATCAGCAGGATATGGATGGATGGCCAGATTACTGGCCGGGTTTACCGCCGATGCATTATGCGACCCATTGCGTGGGTCCATGCCTGGCGCTGACGGATGCAATGGCAGAATATGTGTCTTGTTTCGGATCCGGGGCCATTCGCGATGAACTGATTCCAGAGTACAATTCGCCATTTGCCGTTGAAACCACTCACATTAAACTCAAAGACTCTGATTTGTGTGCGCGGATTTATCGCTCGCTGTTTGACACAGCCCGTCAATATCGAGAAAGCTTCGATGTTTATGGCAGCAAAAAAGCTTTTGAGTGGCCCCTAATTGAAGGTGAGGATCCCGTCATTCATACTGCTAAAAAACCGGAGCCGGATATTCCTGAGTATGTAAAAGTGCCGGATTATGCACATCTGCTGCCGGAGCCGATTCAGATGTTCACGACAAAAGGCGTTTATGATTTAGATGAACACCAGCATCTTTCCTTCACCCAAGGTGCCGGTCACGGAGGTTCGCATCCGCACCTGGCGCATGAATTTGTAATGAGTCTGGTGGAGGACCGTGATCCATTCCCAAATGCAGCGCAATCGGCAAATTGGACTTGTGTGGGTATTTTAGCGCATGAATCGGCCTTGAAAGGTGGGGAAGTCATTAAGCTACCGGAGTTCTAATGACCAACGGACCTTAAATCAAGGCGTCGCCGCATGATAAGCGAAAAGCAAAGTTTCGGTTACACAGCTCATGGTGAGCAAGCAGATCTTTACCGCCTGACGAATAACTGTGGAATTGATTTGGCCATTACAAACTACGGCGCCACCCTTGTTAAGCTGCGTGTTTTGGATCGAAACGAAAAAAAAGCTGATGTTGTATTAGGTTACGATTCACTCACTCGATAATTCATTGAGAATCGATTATTTTGCCGCGACGGATCAGTCGACGACCGTTAATTTGACACATCATTCTTATTTTAATCTGGCAGGGGAAGGCTCCGGTGAAATATTGGATCACGAGCTCAGGATCAATGCGGACCTGTTTACTCCGGTTAAAAGAGATCTGATACCGACCGGCGAACTGCGGAGTGTAAAAGGCACCCCGTTGGATTTTATCCAGCAAGTACCAATTGGTACCCGGATCGATCACTCTGATGAGCAACTTTTCCATGGTGAAGGTTATGATCACAACTGGGTGCTCAATCAAGCTGAAGGTAAACCAACATTCGCTGCCAAAGTTTATGAACCCGTAAGTGGCAGAATTATGGAGATTTATACGACAGAGCCGGGCCTCCAATTTTATTCGGGTAATAAAATACAACGATCTGTTGTGGGCAAGAGCGGTCATGAGTACCGCCGGCGACATGGTTTCTGTCTGGAACCTCAGCATTTTCCGGACTCGCCGCATCAACCTAAATTCCCCTCTGTGATGCTGGGTCCTGATAAGCAATACCGGCAAACATCTATTTATAAGTTCTATGTTTAATGATTAAAAAAATATTCTTTTTCACATCACGATACAATAAAGCTAAATTCGCCGCAAAGGGAGCAAAAAATGGAAAAATTTTTCCCAGATTTACCACAGACAATACCGTTTGAGGGGCCTGAGTCAAAAAATCCTTTAGCTTTTAAGTACTATTTACCGACACAAGTCGTAGGCCAAAAAACGATGGAAGAACATTTGAGGTTCTCGGTTGCCTATTGGCATACCTTCAAAGCGACAGGTCTGGATCCTTTTGGCGCCCCGACTTTTAACAGGCCCTGGATAAAGGCCGAGACCCTCTTGGAAAAGGCTGAATTGACCCTGCGAGCTGCATTTGAGTTTGCTCAAAAATTAGGGGTTCCTTTTTACTGTTTTCATGACCGGGATCTCGCTCCCGAGGGAGAGACATTTGCAGAATCCTGCAAGAATTTAGAAATTATGGTGGAGAAGGCGAAACGTATGCAGGAGGAAACCGGTATCAAGCTGCTTTGGGGTACTGCTAATCTATTTGGTCATCCGCGGTACGCCCACGGTGCAGCGACAAATCCTGATGCCCATGTTTTCGCTTATGCTGCCGCTCAGGTGAAGCATGCGATTGCAGCTACCAAAGAACTCGGCGGTTCCAACTACGTATTCTGGGGAGGAAGAGAAGGGTATGAGACGTTGTTGAATACGGACATGAAAAGAGAACAGGAACAAATGGCCCGTTTTTTTCATATGGCTGTTGATTTCGCCAAAAAAATCGGATTTGAAGGTCAGTTCTTGATTGAACCTAAGCCGAAGGAACCGACAAAGCATCAGTATGACTTCGATGCTGCTACCGTACTGGGCTTTTTGCGTGCATATGATTTGTTGGATTATTTCAAACTTAACATTGAAGCCAACCATGCCACCTTGGCCGGTCATTCCTTTGAGCATGATTTAACCGTAGCGGCGATTAACGGACGCTTAGGGAGTATCGATGCCAACGTTGGCGATCCTCTTTTGGGGTGGGACACCGATCAATTCCCGACCGAACCTAGAATGTGCACCCTTGCAATGCTGGTCGTATTAAACCAGGGAGGACTTGGCAAGGGGGGACTCAATTTTGATGCCAAACCCCGGCGGGGTTCATTTGATGAAACCGATTTATTCTATGCTCATATAAGTGGGATGGATACATTTGCCAGGGGCTTGGTGGCAGCGAATCAAATCATCGAAGATGGGATTCTGGATAATTTCATCGAAGAGCGCTATGCCAGCTATTCAGGAGGACTTGGCAAGCGAATAATGAGCGGCCAGGAGACTTTTGACTCCTTGGAAAAATGTGTAATCCAGGAGGGCGAACCGGTCCTTAAGAGCGGTCGCCAGGAAATGCTAGAAAACATTCTTGCTACTTACACTTAGGATTAGCCATGCCTGAGGACCAATTATTTATTGGTGTCGACAGCGGTACCCAGGGCACCAAAGCCGTTGTTTTTAGCCGTGAACAGGGAAAGATTATAGCCGAAGCCTACGCGGAACACCAAATCATCGAAACGCAAGAAGGCCAGCGAGAGCAGGAGCCAATTTGGTGGATTGAAGCTTTTACAGCCGTTATTGGCAAGGTGCTTAAAGAGAGTTACGTTTCTAAGCAGTTGATTCGCGCTATCGGGGTGTCGGGACAGCAGCATGGTATGGTGGCACTGGATTTGGACGGCAACGTGATTCGGCCGGCAAAATTGTGGTGCGATACGGAAACCTCACAACAATGCATTGAAATGACGCAAAAAATTGGGAGTGCGGAGAAAGTCATTGAATTAATCGGCAACTCGATTGCCGCAGGCTTTACGGCCTCAAAAATTCTTTGGTTAAAAAACCATGAACCCGAAAACTATGGGCGACTGGCCACAGTTCTTTTGCCTCACGATTATATCAACTTTTGGCTGACGGGCGAGATGAAAACAGAATTTGGTGATGCCTCTGGTACGGCCTATTTTGATGTCAGAACTCGCACGTGGTCGAAGGCCATTCTTGACGTAATTGATGATTCTGGGAAACTGCAAGATTGTTTGCCTGAATTGATTCCCTCTGACGCTCCTGTTGGCAACATCAGAGCCGAAATCGCCGAACAGTTTCAGCTTAATCCAGATGTTCTGGTTTCATCTGGCGGCGGCGACAACATGATGGCCGCTATTGGAACTGGCAATGTGACTCCTGGCATCGTTACCGCCAGCCTGGGCACATCCGGTACCATCTATTCTTTTTCGAACAAACCCATCATCGATCGGAATGGCGAGCTAGCGGCCTTTTGCTCCAGTACCGGCGGCTGGCTGCCTCTAGTGTGTACAATGAACGTGACGGTTTCGACAGAGCTTACACGCGAGTTGCTCAGATTGAGCGTATCGGATCTTAATAAGACCGCATCCACTGCGGAATTGGGTGCCGGAGGTATCCTTCTTCTCCCATACTTCAACGGAGAAAGAACTCCCGCACTACCAACTGCAAAGGCTGTCTTTTTTGGATTGACGAGCACAAACTACAATCCAAGGAACCTTGCTCGGGCATCTATGGAAGGAGCGACATTTGGTTTGCGCTATGGGCTCGATGTTTTAAAGCAACTGGGGATTAATCCTTCGGAGATACGACTTGTAGGCGGTGGCGCCAAGAGCCCGCTCTGGCGTCAGATGGTTGCAGATGTGTTTAATTGCCCAGTTGTCTGCCCGAAATCCTCTGAAGCAGGCGCTGTGGGGGCTGCCTTGCAGGCAATGTGGTGTTACCTGCGCCAGAAAGAAGGAAATGTTTCAATAAGTAAACTTACGGATCAATATATAGCGCTTGATGAAACGACTCGAACCGAACCTGACGCTTCAAATGCTTCTCGTTATGCTGATATTTATCAACATTATTTACGGTTAAACAACACAATAAAGCCGCTATTTTAAAATTAATATTCGAAGTGCCGGTAAACTGTCAACTGGTTGAGCAACACAGGAGGCTATCTAATATTAATAGAAAGAAGGAATTCGCTATGAGGCAAACTCAACGTTCTATTTTTCACTCGTATCTTCTTTTTCCAAGCTACTAAATCACGAGCCGAATCCGGTCAAGTGGTGATTTATACAATTCCTGCAAAACCAGACTGGCTGCACCGCGAGCCCAATCTGTGTCCTTCCAATTTTGGATTGCAATCTGGAGTGTTTCAAGCATTTGAGGAGTTGTATGCGCTTTGATCATTTTTTGCATGGGCGTAAACAGAAGCTCCCCCGCCCTGACCCCCTCTCCGGCAATAATAATTTTTTCAGGATTGAAAATTTGAACCAAACCAGAAATCCCTAATCCC
>Ga0209536_100012320_pt1 | contig 12447 bp, 10 predicted proteins | sample DeeMarSeWOR28_12_FD_187461 | JGI IMG/M metagenome (GOLD analysis project Ga0209536, IMG submission 187461) | Marine sediment microbial communities from White Oak River estuary, North Carolina - WOR-2-8_12 (SPAdes) (version 2) | ecosystem: Environmental > Aquatic > Marine > Intertidal zone >...
AGGCCATCCCCTAAGTACTGGGCCACATGCCCCCCATTTCTGTTGATCACCTTTTCGGCAACCTGGTGGTACCCGGTGATTACCTGGCGGTATTCTTCAGGATCCAGTTGTTCTGAAAGGGGCGTCGAACCAACGAGATCACAGAAAAGGATCGTAAGTTGTCTGCGTTCAGCCGCTTTCCCGGATTTTTTCTGAGAATCTGTCGTAACGGTACCAGCGCTATCCTCCGATTTCATTAATTTAGTACCGCAATGCATACAGAATTTGGCTTCCGCGGTGTTTTCTTTACTGCAATCGGGACAGATGACCTTCATTTCTACACCACAGTTGGCACAGAAGGAAGCCCCTTCAGGATTTTCATGCTGGCATTTCTGGCATCTATTCATGGTATTGTTACAGGTAGTAGTTATACATTTTGGTTAATCCATTCTTGAGATAAGCATTGCCCGGGATTACAAGGAATATAACATCACACGATCCAGAAAAATTGTCTCCCCCAGTTTACTGAATCATGTAACCATAAGAAATTCCTAGGTTCAATTCCGGCAATGATTTCATCTCATTGACTATATATAGATTGAAGAAATCTTTCTTTCAGAGGAATAACTCTGTGATAATATGTAAAATAGTCTATCCCATAATAAAATATTTATTTGAATTTTCCAAGATGAAGATTGTTCGCCAGCTTATAATTCAGTTTCTAACCTATCTCGATATTTGAGACGCTTATCAAAAAAATGAACTTCACGTTAAATTAAACCGTCAGATACTGGAACCTTTCCCCATCATCTTCGTATATAATCGTAATAATGCGATAATACAATAATTCGATCATTGAATATTTTTTATACTAAATCATGGGTCTAAGTAAAGCCATATTATTTTCAGAAGAACACAACAGATTGGCTTCCCTGGCTAAAGTATTTGCACATCCGGCCAGGATCGTCATATTGGAATACCTGTTTAAGAACAGGACATGTGCTGTCAACGGTCTGCTGGAAGAATTGCCTCTGTCCCAATCAACCATATCTCAACATTTAAAGGAAATGAAAAATGCGGGCGTCGTCAAAGGCGAAATTGATGGGGCTACTATTTGTTACTGCCTGAATCCTGAAGTCGTTAAGGAACTGTCCGATCGCCTGAATCAACTTGTCTCTAACCTAAATACCTGCTGCTGATGAACATAATTGCCGATCTTGTAAACTCAAAACCAGATGTTTTGAAAACCGGAGAATATGCTGAAAGGGTTCGAAAGCATCCGAATCCGGAAGAAGTTGAAAAAAATGCTGATCAGTTCGACTATTGGTTTTTGCAGATCATACATCATCTTAAAAAAGTTCATGATGTTAAGCGTCCACACAAAACATTTACCCTGGATTATATCGTGGATTTCTTCCAAAATGAAATTGATGACAGGGTCAGATCCCGGCTTTTGCGACGTATTCATTCCATTGGATTTGAAAATTTAAAAAGCACTTTCGAAAAGATCAATCGGGAATGCGATGACTACTTCTGTGAAACCGAAGATCTTTTCGGGATATTGAAAAGGCATCAATTCAGTAAGCCTATCCCTGTACATGATGAGGATGTATTGTGTAAGGCCATCCAATTCCTGCACATATCCTTAATTCACATCAATATATTATACAAGAAAAAACTGCTCCTCCCGGGGACGCTGAGGATCTCCAAAGCAGAAGCCGTGGATACGCTTCAGCCCTTTCTACAGGAAGTCGACGCTGTCTTGATGGACCTGTAATAACAGGTGATTAAATGTATTTTGTTGGATCCGTATCAGGTCATTACTGAAATCCCATACGTACGGGTTTTTGGCTTTACAGGGAAAGAGATCCTGGAATAAAGAAATAATCCCCCGAATTTTTATATATTTCTCAAAAAAACAAACCCAGATTATGATTGCTTTGAAGAACAAAACAATAATCGCGGTGGGGATTCTGATCGCGTCACTGGTATTCTCGTGTAATTCCAGTACATCTGACCGGCCTGATGAAAGTCCCCTGGAAGGGAGGGCATTTATGCTGGCCCGGGCAGACTCCCTTGAACTGGATACGCCCTATGACCCACCCCCGGGAGATACCTTATCCCTGCATGCTGCAGGGTTTGCGAAGATATTGTGTTCAGCAGTGTTCATCACAGGACTGGATTTCGAATTCGCCGCTGAAAATATCGGCTATTTTTCTGCACCCTATGCAATCCGGCCCTACCTGACCGATCGAATCCTGGATCTTGATAATAAGTCAGTTCATATAACCCTGCCAAATGGAGTGGTACGCACTGCCGTCTATGTGGGTGACCAGGGATGTATCTGCCTGGAGGAAGGAAAGGATAAGCCCGCATTCGACCCGGTTGATATTCCCGTAGCCCTTCCTGATCCTGCGACCCAACCCTGGCCGATGGGAGATGTAATTGACAATGCTGAATCTCCAACTGGTGTGGATATGGACTTGGTAAACAAGGCCATCGATACCGCCTTCAGCAATCCCCAGGCCATGACTGCCGCTTATGTGGTAACGTATAAAAACCAGATCATCGGGGAACGGTATCGAAAAGGCCTCCACAGGAATGCTCCGCTTGAAAGCTGGTCCATGGGGAAAAGTCTTACCGCTACGTTAATGGGAATACTGATCCGCCAGGGAATCTATCAACTCGACCAGCCTGCTCCCATCCCGGAATGGCAGGAGCAGCAAAATGATCCGAGGGCAGAGATCACCATTGCCGACCTCCTGCATATGTCCAGTGGGTTACGGTTCCGGGCCCCTCTGGATCCGGATTTTGACCGATCTCTTGGTTATCCGGACCACATATATGTGTATACCAGCGCCACAAATACTTTTACATGGACAGCCCAAAGGGTACAACAATGGCCGCCCAATACAGTGGGCCGGTACCGGAACTGTGATCCGGTGCTTGTCAATTACCTGATCAGACTGGGGGTTGAAGGGCAGGGGAGAACTTATCTGACCTTTCCCCAATCAGAATTGTTCGACAAGATCGGCATACGCCATATGGTGCTTGAAACGGATCCCTATGGAAATCTGCTACTCCAGGGCTATGACTTTGGCACAGCCCGGGATTGGGCACGCCTGGGAAATCTCTATCTGAATGACGGCATCTGGATGGGTGAACGTATTTTACCGGAAGGATTTGTGGATTTTGTGAGCACGCTTGCTCCAGCCTGGGTAGCCGATGGCAGACCAATATACGGTGGATTTTTCTGGATCAATGGAATGGGTGAATTCCCAATCCCTAAGGATGCCTATTTTATGGCAGGCGCCGGAGGTCAGTATGTGATCATCATACCCAGCCACGACCTGGTAGTTGTCAAAATGTCGCATTACAAGGGAGGAAGTATTGGCGCAGCGGATCTTAACGCTTCCCTGAGTATGATCGTGGAAGCTGTTCCTTCATCGGACTAAGCACATGATTAATTACCTGGACAATAGGCTATCCCATTTGATTACACAAATCAGCCACTTCATGGACCATATGATTTGAGTATGAGAATCAAAAAGACGATAGAGCGTATCCCGGGCGGCATGATGGTTATCCCCCTTCTTATGGGGGCATTATTCAACTCCTATCTTCCTGACCTTCTGAACATCGGGGGATTCACTACAGCATTATTCAAAAATGGGGCATCCGCATTGATAGGTGCCTTCTTGCTGTGTATGGGTGCCGGGATACGTTTGCGGTCAACGCCCAGGGTATTGAAGAAAGGGCTTGCCATAACGCTTACTAAATTTTTAGTAGCCGTTGGAATTGGACTTGCCGTCGATAAGATATTCGGGATGGGCGGGCTGTTCGGGTTGTCTGCCCTGGCCATAATATCCGCTATGAGCAATACCAACGGAGGATTGTATGCTGCCCTGGCCGGGGAATACGGTGATGAAACAGATGTTGGCGCAATAGCGGTCATTTCCATAAATGACGGTCCCTTTTTAACCATGGTCGCCCTGGGAGCGGCCGGACTGGCAAATATCCCTTACCTTTCCCTGATCGCTGTAATATTGCCCATTTTGATTGGTATGGTCCTGGGTAATCTTGACCCGGATCTGAGGAAATTCCTCCTCAGCGGAGGTCCGGTGCTCATTCCTTTTTTTGCATTTGCGTTGGGTGCGGGACTTGAGATCCAATCCCTGGTAAGTGCCGGTTTGCCGGGCATATTGCTGGGTGTCCTGACGACCTGTGTGGGTGGCTTCTTCAATATCTTTTCCGACAGGCTGTCGGGTGGAAGTGGAATTGCCGGTGCCGCTGCCTCAAGCACAGCCGGGAACGCAGTGGCTACACCGCATGCCATGGCGCTGGCTGATCCATCCATCTCGGCACTGGTTGCGACAGCAACACCTATGATAGCAGCTTCCACCGTTACTACCGCCATTTTAACCCCATTGCTTACCTGGGTGGTGCGTCGTTGGAATCTGAAGAAGAGCTGAATTTAAGTAACAGAACGCTGATCATCCCCAGGAAAACAAAAGCGGCCAGGAACAGAAAATAATGTCTGAATCCGGGCAGACCGGGGGAAGCATCGATTATGCGGCCACCGGCAGAATAAAAGAAAATATCCGGCGTAAAGCCAACGACTGAGATGAGGCCTACAGCAGTTCCGGTAAACGCATGCTTTACCCTGGTTTCTTCGAGTAAGGCAAAATATACACCCCGAAGCGCATAGACAGCAATAAAAGTTACCAGAAGGTTTAAATATATGATGTTTATAAATTCCGGATCCGGATGCAAACTTGCGAGGATAAGATAACAGAGTAAAGCCAGGGTGAAGGCGATACCAACAACCCGTATGGAAGTAATGCGATCCGCAAGAAATCCAGCCCCTACGGCGGATAAGGCGCGTAGATAGGCAGCGTTGGACATATATCTTGCCGCACTGACCTCATGCATACCCAGGATATCTACCGCATAGGTCGTGTAATAATCCAGGCCCTTATACCCTACGTAAGCACAGACGACTATGATGGCCTGCAGCCACACCACCCGGCTTCCAATTACGTATTTTAGTCCCGATATTATCCCTACTCTGAATTTTTCTTCCGCTTGCTTGGATTCCGGAATGAACATCCAGGATAATAGTGCAGCCGCGAAAGTTACCAGGCTGTAGAAATATATAACAGAGCGCATAGCCGCCATCCGTTTCCCTTCAGTAATGGAATCCATGCTCTCCGGCATCACCCAGGCGAGGATCGCAACTGCAGCTGAAGCAACTGCCGCACTGACAAGACCCCTTCCACCATCCAGCAGGCCGAATGCTTTTCCCTGTGCAAGTGTGCCACCCCATTCCCTGGTGGCACGAATCAGGGCACCCCATAGAAGAAAGACGGTTGTGATGCCCCAGTATCCGAATAAAAAAACCAGTCCAAGCTGTCCCGGGAACGTGGCAAAATATACGCCGCCAAGTGCAGTAGCTATGAGCGAAAATGTGATCAGTTTGCGGGGAGAATACCGGTCGGCAATCATTCCGCCCGGGAAATAGGCGATCATCGCCAGTATCCCGTAAAACACAAATGCATCGCCGAACTCAGTATTCGACATATTGAGCACCTCCAGCATGGTAACACGGAAATACCGCGGTACATGGAAGGGAAGGCTGAAGATCATCTCGCCGGCAAATATCAGGCAAAATATGATAAGCCATCTGGGAGTTTTATTGGAGGCTGAGAATTTTACTAAAGGCATGTATAGCGTAAATAACACAAAAATATAGGGAAATCCCAATTTGTGAATTTAGTTTTCCTTTAATCCCGGCACACCATATATTTAATAATTGCAGCTTATTTATTGGTGATATTTACGATCGTTTTTTCAATTTAAGAAAATAAGTTCCTAAATTATTGTAATTTTGATTTTCAAAAAGACCATCAATCTATGCCCAGAATTGTACATTTTTCTGATGCTGCGACCATCGGGATTCATACGCTCATCGTGCTTGCACGGGAAAAACGATCGTATAATGCCATCCAGTTATCCGGCAAAATTGGGGCTTCAAAATTCCATATAGGGAAGGTTCTTCAACGCCTCGTCAAAGATGGTTTTCTTTCTTCCTCCAGAGGTCCGACCGGGGGATTCTCGATTAAGAAAAATCCATCCGAAATATCGTTATATGATGTATACAGGTCTATTGAAGGTGAAGTTGATTTTGGAGAATGCCCGCATGAAGATCATGTCTGCCCGACCGATATGTGTATCAGGGATAATCTGATTGTAAAGATGTCGAGAGATTTTGTCGATTATCTCAAACAATATACAATTTCAGATTATGTGTAACCCAGTAAAAACCTCTTAGTGCAAATTCAGATAGACTCTTCCTACATATTGGCCAGGGTAGGATATTTATAAAAACCATCTCATAAAGAGATAAGCAAAAAACTTCCTGGAAAATCGAATTTTTCTCTCTTTTTGTTTTATTAAAATATGAAATTTTCTTAGCTTTATTTCATAATTTAAGAATTTAATGTCTTAAATTCGTATTTTTATAATATAAGCCGTTATGAAGCAAATTTTTTTGAATTTTTTAGCTTTGGGAGTATGTCTGATTATAGGTGTTTACGTGCGTGCACAATCTGTCACCATCTCCGGAGAGATCAGACCCAGGTATGAATTCCGGCATGGGTATAAAACCCTGATCCCGGATGATGCTAAACCTGCACATTTCATCTCACAACGAACTAGACTCAATGTCTTCTTCGCAAACGAAACCTTCAAAGCATACCTGAGCCTGCAGGATGTCCGGGCATGGGGAGATGTAGACCAGCTGAATGTACAGGATGCCAATGGCTTTGGGGTGCACGAGGCCTGGGGAGAGATCCGTATCAGCGACCTGCTGAGCCTGAAGGTAGGCCGGCAAGAAGTAGCCTATGACGATGAACGCATATTTGGTGCGGTAGGATGGGCTCAACAAGCCAGGAGCCATGATGCCGCCCTGGTAAAGCTGTCATTCAATGAAACCCACAAAGTGGATGTCGGCCTTGGGTACAATGCCATGCGCGAGAGCCTTTTCAGGGAAGACTATACCAATGCGAATTACAAGGCCATACAATGGATCCATTACCATGGCAGTTTTGATAACTCAGGGTTGAGTGTGCTCTTCCTGAACAATGGTATCGAATATGACAGTGATCCGGATCCTGCAGTAACAGATGAAAAAATTTCCTACAGTCAGACCATAGGTGCCAGGTATACGACGGTAATAAAAAAGATCACGGCAGATGCTGCACTATATTACCAGGGCGGTAAGAATGGTGGGCATAATGATTTGAGTGCGGTTTATTTTTCACTAAACGTTATTGGTAATCTCACGGATGCCTTCAGTCTTGGCGTGGGTACAGAGTATTTCACCGGAACCTCCACTGTAGATCAGAACACGTCCGGGGCTACAGACCATTCTTTCAGCCCGTTTTATGGCACCAACCACAAATTCAATGGCCTGATGGATTACTTTTTCGTAGGAAATTATGCTGGTCAGAATGGGCTGGTCGACATATATGTTCCGCTTGCCCTCAAGGTAAAAAAGTGGACTTTTGGATTGCGCCCGCATTACTTCCTGGCAGCAGCCACTGTGTCCACTCTGGATCAGAACAATCAGGTTATACAGGATTACAGCAATGGACTTGGCGCTGAAATCGACATTGTGGGACAATATGTGATCTCCAGAAGTGTGAATATCGCAGGAGGGTATTCACAAATGTTTGCCACGGAAACCATGCAGGTAGTAAAATATCCAGCCAATCCCGGGGGAGCGTATTATAAAAACTCCAACAACTGGGCATGGTTGATGGTCACAATCAAACCCACATTTTTCAATAAGGAATAAACAAAAAAAGCAGTTATATGCATAGAAGAGAAGCTTTTAAGAATCTACTGGCTTTTACTCCATTGGGTGCCGCCTTCGCTGGCATTACGGCCATGGGCCTCAAGTTTATCACGCCTAAAAAACGTGATACCACACGGCGAATATTTACGATGCACCTGAATGAATTGCCGGTAAATGCCTCCCGAAAGATCACAGACCTACGGGGGAAAGATCTGATGCTGGTTAGGACCGGGGAAAATGAAGTAAAAGCCATGTCTACAGCCTGTACCCATCTGGGGTGCACGGTGTACTGGCAAAAGGATAACCAGGAATTCTACTGCCCGTGTCATGCCGGCAGGTTCGACAAGGATGGGAACGTCGTGGCCGGCCCGCCACCGGCACCACTGGAAACATACCATACCGAGATTGATGATGACAATGTGTTTATCTACTTTAAAGATCCTGAAAGCTGATTATGGGACTTACTGCATGGTTAAAAGAATCTTTCCCCGTTGATCAGGAAGCCCTGATCAAACTCACGTCTGAGCCAATTCCAAATCATCTCAAGCGATGGTGGTGGGCATTGGGGGGAACGCCGTTGTATATGTTTGTAGTACAGGTAATAACAGGGGTCATGCTCATATTCTATTATGTGCCTGATACGGAAAGGGCATACGACAGCATTGCATATATCACGTATACGGCAGATTTTGGATGGCTTATCCGGAGCATTCACCGCTGGTCATCAAACATAATGATCGCTGCACTGCTACTCCATATGCTAAGGGTATTTTTTACCAGGACTTTTCAGCCTCCGAGGGACATCAACTGGATGTTTGGTGTGCTATTGTTTCTTCTGACCCTGATGTTCGGTTTTACAGGATATTCCCTGGTATATGAGCAAATGTCGTACTGGGCCATGAAAGTGGGTACAGGCATTGCGGGGGCTACACCATTAATTGGTAACTGGATCGCTGATTTCATGCGTGGCGGTACGGAGATAGGTCAGAATACACTCACCAGGTTTTACCTGTTCCATGTTGTTTTATTACCCTTCCTCATAATCCTTGCGGTGGCCGGACACCTGTACCTGATACGAATACATGGGGTCAGTGAATTGAAGTTCAAGGGGGATGAAAAGCAGGTTAAGAAAACCTTCCCTCTATGGCCGGATCATGTTTTCACCGAGCTGATCATGGTATCCATTATTATGATTACCCTGGTAGTACTTTCTATCTTATTCCCGGTCCATCTTGGAGAACCTGCCGACCCCAATGTAACACCTTTGCACATAAAACCCGAATGGTACTTTTATCCGGTATTCAGGTGGCTGAAGATCACCAACCTCACCATTGGGGTATTGGGTCCGATCATTTTTATTCTCATCCTATTCCTTTGGCCATTCATCGACAGGTTCTTTGAGAAAATATGGCCAGGTAGGGAAGTAGGATTCTGGATCGGCATTGCAGGAATGCTGACCATCAATGCCTTCCTGATCTGGGAAGTCTTTGGACATTAAAAAAAGAAAACAAAATCATATAACACTATAATTTAAAAAGAAATGGCAACGAGTTTAAACACAAAAAGAACAATAATCGGCATTTTAAGCCTCATTTTTATCGTTGTATTGCTTGTCGCATTGGTAAAAGAAGTACAAAGGGCTGCCCCTGATTATAAACCCTCCCCGATAGTAGATGATGGGACCAGGCATTGTATCAGCTGCCATAGTGAACAGGGCGCTGGTAAAGTGATCGTGGAACAATGGAAAGATAGTAAGCATGCTGAAGTGGGCGTAGGTTGTCTTGAATGTCATAGTGCGGAAGAGGGAGATGTGGATGCCTATGAACACGAGGGACAGGTTATTGCAACTATTGTTACACCTTCGGATTGTGCAAAATGTCATGCGGAAGAGGCAGAGCAGTTCGTTACAAGTCATCATGCTGATGCCGGCATGATTATGGGTTCTCTTGACAATGTGCTTGCTGAAGTAGTGGAAGGACATGCTTCATTTATGGATGATTCTAATCCGGCAGCTGCAGCAGGCTGCTGGCAATGTCACGGATCTAAGGTGGAAATCCGCAAGGATGATAATGGCGAACCCATGTACAATGACATGGGCATACTTCTGCTGGATCCCAAGACCTGGCCTAATACCGGCATGGGCCGTGTGAACCTTGATGGATCAAAGGGGTCATGCTCTGCTTGTCACAACCGGCATCATTTTTCAATAGCCCAGGCCAGGCAGCCGGAGAATTGTGGGAAATGTCATATGGGACCCGATCATCCCCAGCTGGAAGTATATAATGAATCCAAACATGGCATCAACTATCACGCGCACAGGGAAAAAATGAACCTGGATGCGCAGCCTTGGGTAGTCGGGCAAGACTATATAGCGGCACCTACCTGCGCCACCTGCCATATGAGTGCTACTCCTGACCAGGGAGTTACCCATGATGTTGGAGACAGGATCAGCTGGACCCTCAGGCCAAAAGTATCTGAAAAGATCGATGCTGCCGAACTCGCCAAATACGAGGCCGCAGGCAAACCCCTGCCTGCAGACTTCCTGACCTGGGAACAGCGCAGGGATAAAATGCAGAATGTTTGTTTTCAATGCCATACGAGAGATTATGTTCAGAATTTTTACTATCAATATGACAATGAGGTCCATCTGTATAATGAAAAATTCGGAAAGCCAGCACTGGCTTTGATGAATCTTCTGGACGAGGAAGAGCTGATCACCTCCATTCCATTTGACGATGAGATCGAATGGACCTATTTCTACCTGTGGCACCATGAAGGCCGCCGGGCAAGAATGGGTGCTGCCATGATGGGGCCGGATTATACCCAATGGCATGGTAATTTTGAAGTAGCCGAAAGGTTTTACATTGAAATGGTACCTCAGGTCATGGAACTGATAGATGAAGGCAGGCAACATGGTAAATCGGCCGGGGCATTGAAAGTGCAGCGACTCCTGGATGAAATACTGAATGGCGAAATGCATAAGTGGTTCATCGGGAAACAGGATCCGGAAGAATTGGCACGAAGAAAACAGGCCGCTGCAGAATTCCGAAAAAGGTATTCACAATAATTGCCCATCATGACAGTTAACCGAAGGGATTTCGTAAAAGCCACTGCCGTGGCAGCCGCTGCCACCGCAGCCGGTATCGCTATGCCTAAACAAGTGCTAGCAGCCACCCGGAACACTTCTGATTCCGATTGGCGATGGGATAAATCCGTGTGCCGGTTCTGTGGAACCGGCTGTGGGATTATGGTGGCCACCAGGAATGATAAGATTGTCGCCGTCAAAGGAGATCCTGCAGCCCCGGTAAACCGGGGCCTGAATTGCATCAAAGGATACTTCAATGCTAAAATCATGTACGGTGCAGACCGGTTGAAACAGCCCCTGCTGCGTCTGGATGAAAACGGCAACTTTGATAAACATGGTAAATTCAAACCGGTTTCCTGGCAGAGGGCTTATGACGTAATGGAAAAACAAATGCGGAAAGCGCTGGATGCTTTAGGCCCAACAGGCATTGCCGTATTCGGTTCCGGGCAATATACCGTGCAGGAAGGATATGCCATGGCCAAATTGATGAAAGCCGGGTTCCGTTCGAATAATATTGATCCCAATGCCCGGCATTGCATGGCTTCCGCTGTTGTCGGATTTATCCAGACCTTTGGGATAGACGAACCTTCAGGCAACTATGACGATATCGAGCTGACAGATACCATCGTTACATGGGGGGCCAATATGGCAGAGATGCATCCGGTCCTCTGGTCCAGGGTGACGGCAAGAAAATTGTCGGATCCCGAAAAGGTGAAGGTCGTCAATCTTTCCACATACGCAAACCGCTGTTCTGACCTGGCAGATATAGAGCTCATTTTTAAGCCGAATACCGACCTTGCCATTTGGAACTATATCGCCCGGGAAATTGTCTACAACAGTCCTGATGCCATTGATTACCAATTCGTTGAGCAATATACCGAATTTGTAACCGGGTTTGTAGACACGGGATACGGGATGCGTACCCCGGAGCACCCGAATTTTACCCAGGCTGAAAGAGAGACCGTGCAAAAAGAGGTTTCCAAGACCATTTCCGAGCAGGAAGAAGTCAGCCTGGATTACCTGGGATACAAGGAGGGAGATACCCTGGAGATGAAGCATCGGGATGCTGCAAACGCCCATTGGGTCATATCATTCGAGGACTTTAAAAAAGCTCTGGAGCCATATACATTAAATTATGTGGCCCAGCTGGCCAAGGGTGATCCGGATGAGGATCTGGCTTCTTTCAAGGTAAAGCTAAAATTGCTTGCCAGCCTGTATATTGAAAAATCACGGAAAGTAGTTTCATTCTGGACGATGGGTGTTAACCAGCACACCAGGGGAGTCTGGGTCAACGAACAGGCATACATGGTCCACTTGCTTTTGGGCAAACAGGCACAGCCGGGAAATGGGGCGTTCAGCCTTACCGGACAGCCTTCAGCCTGTGGGACCGCCCGGGAGGTGGGTACCTTTGCACACCGCTTACCCGCAGATATGTTGGTTGCCAACGCGGAGCACCGGTTGAAATCGGAAAAATTGTGGAAGGTCCCCGAAGGTACCTTAAATCCAAAAGTTGGCACACATATTA
>Ga0209536_100012321_pt1 | contig 12447 bp, 12 predicted proteins | sample DeeMarSeWOR28_12_FD_187461 | JGI IMG/M metagenome (GOLD analysis project Ga0209536, IMG submission 187461) | Marine sediment microbial communities from White Oak River estuary, North Carolina - WOR-2-8_12 (SPAdes) (version 2) | ecosystem: Environmental > Aquatic > Marine > Intertidal zone >...
TCACCACGGGATTTCCTGCTACCTGAAAGGATTGACGGCCGATGCTGAAAGCCATCTGCTTGAAGGGATCGAATACTGCCGGAAGATAGATTATGTCTCAGCTTTTATGGCCAATTACTGGCTGGGCCTCATTTACCTTGAGAAAAAACAGGACAGTAAATCCAGGGAGTGTTTTGCGGAGTCCTCTGCGATGCTGAAACAGCGCAATATGCTTGAATCTTTCTCGCATTTAAATGAGATGGGAATCGCATACCTCCGGGCCAGGCAGCATGAGAAAGATATTGATATCGATCGGCTTGCCAGAGATGTAGAAGGAAATAAGATCAAATCGATTGAGGGCACAATGGCCCTGTGGATGGGTCAGATTCTCCTGGAAGCCGATGAACCTGATATCGAAAAGGCCGAAAATTGGATCAACCGGGCCATTGAGGCCGATTCCAGAAACGGGCAGATCTGGTACCTGGGCAAGGACTATATTAGCTATGCGACGCTTTTTAAGCGCCAAAAGGATTATGCGCGAGCCGGGGAAAATATTGCCAAAGCCATAGATTTCTTCAAGCAATGCGGGGCTGACGGCTGGGTTGAGAAATATGAAAAAGAACTGGCTTCCCTGCAATAAATGTATTTCTCTCCCATCCGGACTGTTTTAATTGTGGAGGAAGAATGTCTCAAAGCAGCGATGCGTTCATTTATCGACAGGATGGCGGAATCGTCTTCCTTGAAATCAATCGCCCGGACAAGAAGAATGCCCTCAATGTCGAATGCTGGCAGCTATTGGACGGCTATTGCGACCGACTGATGCGCGACGACCAGGTCCGGGCGGTGGTCATCACCGGGCACCCGGAGGACATCTTTTCGGCCGGCGTGGACGTGACCCCCACCGATCCCTTTATTGCGGATATGTTTCAGGCGCTGCAGGACGGGGATAAGGCCAGACTCGTCGACGGTTTTAAAAATATGCAGGCCGTGGTTTCAAAGCTGGCCCATCTCCCGCTTCCAACCATTGCCGCCATAAACGGCCTCTGCTACAGCGGTGCGGTCGAGCTTGCGGCCGCCTGCGACATCCGGGTGATCAAAGAGGGGGCGGTTCTCTGCCTGCAGGAAACCCAGCTGGGATTGATACCGGACTTCGGCGGCACCGTGCGGCTTGCCCGTTTAATCGGCCCGGCCAGGGCCAAAGAACTGATTTTTACCGCCCGCCGGATTATGCCTGAAGAAGCCAGAGCACTGGGGTTGGTGAGTCATATTTTCCCCGAGGAAAATTTCATCGGTCGTGTCACCGAATATGTCAAATCCATTTCAGCCAATGCGCCCGGGGCCTTGGCGGCGGTCAAAGAAATTTGTGACACCACCGGCAGCATGGATGAAAACCAGGCCCTTGGATTCGAACACCAAAAGGCCGCTGAAAATATTCTCAGCGGACAGTGTATCGAAGGGATCAGTGCCTTTCTGGAAAAAAGAGCGCCTGATTGGAAATCTTAACAACACTTCCTTGACATGTGACCACTCACGATTTAAAATAATAAACAAAAATGTTTATTAAATTATAACGTGAAAAATTATGTCAACGAATGCCACTGCCAAATTACTAAACGCGGATAGCCCCTTTTTTTCAATCTCGTCGCTTCAGGCGCTGCTAAACCTGACCCGGGAAAGTGCGCGCACGACCGCTTCACGGCTTGTCCGGAGAGGTATTCTGGTCAGGATCCAGCGTGATTTATATACCCTCGCCAATGGTAAGTACTCACTTTTTTCACTGGCCAACGCTCTTTACCAACCGTCAGTCATTTCACTGGAAACGGCGCTTAACTATTGGGGTATCATTGTACAGGTGCCCCAAACTGTTTTCTCCATTGCCCATACCAGTTATCGCTGCGTGGCGGATAATACCGAATTTGTCTACCGGCGTATGCCGTCCGCTATGTTTCGCTTCGGTCAGGTAAAGGTCGAGGATTTTTTCATCGTCGAAGCTGAAAAGGCGCTGCTGGATACGCTGTACATGAAGAGCAAAGGTCTGGTGGAACTGTTGCCGGAAGATATCGATATGGCGAAATTGGACGATGAATTGCTCAAGTATTACAGCCGCCAGTATCCGGACGTCGTAAAAAAAATGCTCAATGAAATCGAAGAGCGGGAATATGAAGCCAAGTAAGCAGAACTTTCTCAACCGCTACAGGGAAAACACCATTATTGAGGTCGTTCAGACGGTGGCAAAATCAGAAGCCGGAAGTCATCTGGCCTTTAAAGGCGGCACGGCTTTAAAGCTCTTCTATGACCTGCCACGTTATTCCGAGGATATTGATTATGACTTTCTAGGTAAAATCCCTCCTCAAAGAATGATGGATATGCTTCAATCTTTAATTGCCAACAAAAAGTGGGAAGTCACCGGTGATGCCGTGAAATATAATACCATATTATTAGAGCTCCGATTTGCCGGACCGGAAAGAAATTTTCGGATTAAAATTGAAGTTTCAACAAGAGAAAAAGAGCTAAAAACAACCATTCAATCGCTCAGGGGTGTTCCGGTGCTTACCCTGGAGCCTTCTTTCTTGATGACCGAGAAACTGCTTACCTTTGTTCGACGGCAGGCTGGTAGAGATATTTTTGATGCCTGGTTCATATTAAATAATGCTTTTGCATTGGATGAAGCCATGCTGGTCGATAACTTCGGCGGGCGCACCAATTTTTTTTCGACCCTTTTAGATTTGATCCAAAAGGCGGATTCAAAAAAGATTCTCAGGGATACCGGCAAACTGTTAAGTGTCGATCAAAGAAACTGGATAAAAACTTCGTTTCTGGTTGATTTTCAGAGGCTACTGGCCAGAAAGCTTACCGACCAGCTCTAATTGAACAATTTTAGCTCAATCTGGGCATTGATCTTTTGCCAATAACTTCCCATTGCTTTGAGACTCAATGGGGGTAATGGAGGTACAGGATGAAAGATGAAATTGTGTATGGCGACCGGATGATGCCGGTCACGCTTCCCGATGACGTTCAGACCGCGCCGCCGGGACTTGCCACGACCCTGTCGGCGGTCGACGACATCGAAAAAACCATTCGGCAGGCCCTGCAGGCGCCGCTCGGCCGCCCGCCGCTCAGCGAGTCGGCCAGGCCGGACTGGAAAGTGACCATCGCCTTTGATGATCCCACGGTTCCGTGTTTTGCCCCGGTGTGGGAGCCGGCCGTCAGGCTGGTGATGGCAGAGCTGGAAAAGGCCGGGGTCAAGCGCACCAACATGACCCTGGTGTGCGCCAACGGGCTGCATCGCAAATTCACCCGCCGCGAGCTGGCGCAAATTCTGGGAGAGGATCTCGTCAGGGAATTCAGATACCGGCTCCTCTGCCACGACGCCGAAGACAAGGACCATTTAACGCATCTGGGGACCACCGCCTCCGGCTATGATGTGGAAATCAATAAACAGGTCACCGATTCGGATCTCACCGTTTACATCAACACCGTCGTGTGGCGCGGGTTTAACGGCGGCTGGAAATCCGTCTGCGTCGGGCTCGGCTCTTATCGGTGCATTCGCTGGCACCACACCCCGGACAGTATGTCCATGTCGATGAATAAAAACGTGATGCACGCAATGCTCGATGAGATGGGTGCCGTCATCGAGGACCGGCTCGGCCAGGAGCGCATCTTTAAAGTCGAAACCGCGCTGGCCAATCCCCTCGAGGTTCACAAGGTGTGGGCGGGCGGCGTATTCGAAACCCGGCAGGCAGTCCTGGCGCTGATGAAATCCCAGTTCAAGCCCCGTCGTGATATTGTCAAAGACAAGGGTGATATCGTTATTTACGGAATCCCGAACTGGAGCCCCTATGCGGCCTTTTCCGTGATGAATCCGCTGCTGACGCTGGTGTCGACCGGTCTGGGATATTTTGGCGGGGTCATCGAAGCCATGGGCAAGCCGGGCTGTACGGTCATCCTGGTCAGTCCCTGTCCGGATCTCTGGAATCACGACCATCACCCGACCCACCGCGAAATCTGGCAGGGAATTTTACCCCGCTACAAGGACCCCTATGAAATTGCCGATATCTTCGAGGATGATTTTTCCCATCGGCCCGATTATATCTACAAGTATCGCCATTGCTACGGTTTTCACCCCATGCACGGCATTATGACGACCTATCCGCTTAAAAGACTGCGGCATGCCGCCAACGTCATTGTGGCCGGAGCGGAAAATCCATCCGACATCGAGCAGGCGCTTGGATTCGACACCGTCGCAACCGTTGAACAGGCGCTTGCCCGGGCAAAAGAAGAACAGGGCCAGGATGCTTCGGTCGTGTTCGTCAAGTATCCGATCCTGGCCTGCCGGCAGTAAGGGGAAAGCTAGTTGGGCTGATTGCGGGATGCCGCGTGCTGTTAATTGAAGAATTGACGGTTTAGGATTGTTTGATGATACCGATGCGTCATTCCGGCGCAGGAGACTGTGGCAGAATGTCTGCAAGCACCTAAACTCTGATCGTCATGCCGGACTCGATCCCCGCTGAAGACGGGATCCTCGACCGGCATCCAGTATTGTAAGACGGCGAAAATGCCCTGGATTCCGGATCAAGCCCGGAATGACGATACAGAGGTATTTGTGGCTTTCACAATTGCGACACAGTCTGGCAGGTGGGAATCCAGTCGGCTACAAACTGGACTTCCGCTATAGATTCTCCAAACCCAATATCTGGCTTTGAAAATTGGCGGCAGCATCCTTTGATTTTGATATGACCACCCGGTTATCCTTCGTGATTTGATACGCTTTCAGGTATCCCCTTTGCTCGAGCTCTTTCAAGCCGGAGCGGACCCTGTCCTTCAGACGACGGATTTCAAGATCCGTATCAAGATTGACCGCCCGGGCCAGGCGCAGGATCTCTATGTCTGATTCCCTTTCGTACTGCCCCTGATAAAAGCGGTAAAATGCCTTGCTGACGTCTGATTTGAGGCGGGCCCTGAATTTGAGGTCGATGTTGGTGACGAAGCTGGCGGCATACATTTCCAGAAAATAGGGATTGACGAGGACCCGGATGCTGCCGCTTTCCTTGTCGATGTCGGCAAAGCTCAGGATCGAGCCGGTCATTTCTTTTAAATCCTTGCGCTTTCGGGCTTTTCCGCTGAACAATTCCAGATCGATGCGGGTTCCCGCCAGGCGCTGGATACTTTTCCAGATCGCGCTGTAATGGGTGGCAGTGGGCGGGACATCGGCCAGCCGGCACAATTCTTCCTGGGTGGTCTCAAAAGCGTCGCTCTGGTATTTCGTCATCAGGGCCAGAAGACCGAACAGGATGGTTTCGTCAAAGATCACCAGCAGCTCTCCCACCACCTGCATGCGGCCCCATGAGTTGGCATCGCCGGAATCCAGGCGCACCAGGGGCCATTCCTTGTATTTTATCCTGGCTTTGAAATGAAACGGGGATACCCGGGTGAGCATGGTGGGCATGAAACTGAAAAACCGCTGTACCGGGGGCTGCCGGCTGATGTGTTTTTTGACATACTCGGCGGCGTCTTTAATGATCTCGCGTCGGGACAACCGTCTGGCAGCCGCTTCGATGGCAGCATCCGATGCGCTGGGTTTTTTGGTCGGGTCGGAATTTGGCGGGGTCGGGGGTTTTCCACTGTCCGGCATTGGCATCCTTTCTGTGCGTTCCTTTATGGTAAAACTTAGGAAATGATTGTCGTTTATAGTAAGTTGTCTGGCGCTTGTGGGAGGGGCTTCCAGCCGCGATTCGTTTAACCGCCGGTGGTAAATATCGCGGCTGGAAGCCGCTCCCACGAACAGGCTGGCACCTGAGCCCCCTGCTTTTACAACAGCATGCGCAAGCGGGAATCGGATAATAACAATCTGTCACCGACATCCAATCTACGTTAAAAATAAAAAGCCTTCACTGAAATTTAGAAATTCCGGTGAAGGCTTTAGTGTTTCCTCTCGAAATAAACGTCGACCATCCGCGCATGCCCTTTGCAGCCTCTTTGGGTAACGATTAATCTCACTATAAAAAAAAGATCAGAATTTGTCAAAGTCTATCTGGCATGCCCCCATCCCTGAAAAAATGGTTCGATCGGCCTTGTCCCCATCGCAAAGCGTATTAATATTTATCAAATACAGCCAATGATTGGTTGTTTTCAAACCGGGTGCCATGCACCCGGTTACAACCGCAACGATTAAAGCACTGACGTGCTTTTGTCTTTCCGGCCCTCCAGAGGCGGGTGAACCTATGGCCGGAAATCCAAGCCACCCGCTTTGCGGGTGGTCGTTGACTCAGGATTTGCTTATGATTCTTTACGACGATAGCCGCAAGGAAGGCTTGATTGAATTCGGCATTGAAATTCCGGTGCTGTTAAGCCGGGTGTTGAACACCTTTGATTTTTTAAAATCACACGAAATTCTGGGGCCGAAAATAGGCCAGTGGCATATCCGCCCCATCGAGGAAACCATCAGCCGGGATGATTTGCTGCGGGTCCATTCACCGGATTATATTGAAAAGCTGTTTTCCGCCGGGCTGGAAAAGGAAATCATCAAAACATTCGAATTGATTGACGCGGCCGGCAACTACCATCGCTACAACCCGAATAACGCCGTCTTTCCGCTAAGCCGGCTTTTCGACCGCATCCTGGATATCGTTGCCGGCACGGTCCAAAGCTGCCGGGTGGCGCTGGACAAGGGGTTTTGTTTTGCCTTCAGCGGCGGCATGCACCATGCCCAGCACGCCTATGGCGCCGGCTTCTGCGTGCTCAACGATATCGTGATCGCCATCCGCAAGCTGCAGGCCGAAGGGCTGGTCCATACCGCCTGGGTCGTCGACGTCGATGCCCACAAAGGGGACGGCACCGCTGCGCTCACGAAAGACGACGACACCATTGCCACCCTGAGCATCCACATGGCCAACGGCTGGCCCCTGGATGGAGCCGAATACGACCCGCAGGGAAATTTTAACCCGTCTTTTACGCCCAGTGACATCGATATTCCCATCGCCAGGGGTGAGGATGATCGGTATATTGCCCGTTTGCAGGAAGGCCTCGATCGGCTTGACCGCCGGCCCCGTCCGGATCTTGCCGTGGTGGTGTCCGGCGCCGACCCCTATCACAAGGATGAATTGCCGTCCACCGGCGATATGAAATTATCCCTGGCCCAGTTAAAAGAGCGCGATCTTCTTACCTACAATTTCCTCAAGGAGCGCCATATCCCCCGGGCTTATCTAATGGCCGGCGGCTATGGGGAGAGCTGCTGGGAGGTATACGCCCGGTTTCTGGAGTGGGCCTTGATGGATAACCTGGGATTGGTCAAATAGATAACTAGTTGAGGGATCAGATAAATCCCCCTCGATCCCTCTTTTTCAAAGGCCCTTCAGGGGTTTCAGTGGGTAAACATGAACAGATGTTGCGCTTTTGTCATGCCGGACTTGATCCGGCCTCCAGTTGAGGAAAGAGGTCAAACAGCCCTGGATTCCGGATCCGTCATCCCGGACCTGATCCGGGACCGGAATGACGGTCAGGAATTCGGGCGTTTGCAGAGCTTCTGACACCGTCTCCTTTATGGGAATGACAAAGGTTGAGTAAAAAAACCCGGATCCCATATTTTTTTACTCACTGAAAATCCGGAAGAGCCTTTATTATAGGGGGGTTGGGGGGATTTCTTCAAGGCACTGTTTCGCTAAATTTCGCGGAATGTTAACTATCAGGAACCAGCCTACATGTTCAGAGATTCCGACACCAGCTCCACGATGCTCTTGACCTCGATGCCCAGGTCGTATTCTTTGCTCAAATCCCGGATCTGGGTCATGCAGTTGAAGCAATTGGTGGCCACGATTTTGGCGCCGGTCTCACGGATCTGCTCGGCTTTCTTTCTGCCCGCGGTTACCCGGATTTTACCGAAATCACCGCTGGAGGCCAGCCCGCCGCCGCCGCCGCAGCAGAAATTGTGGGCCCGGTTGGGGTGCATCTCGACCAGATTGGACGTCACGGCGTTTAAAACGGTACGGGGGGCCTCGATGATCCCGCCGCGCCGGGCAATGTTGCACGGATCGTGATAGGTGATCGGGCCTTCGAATTTATCTTTTTCAACCCGGATACGTCCCTGGCGCAGGTAGCGTTCGATGAGCTCGACGATGGACCTCACCGGCGGAAAGTCAAAGCGTTTGCCCAGATATTTTTCGACTTCCCAGCGCAGCACCCGATATCCGTGACCGCAGGGCGCCAGGCCGATGCTTTTGGCCTGCAGTTTTTCCCGGGCGTCCAGCACCCGCTGGGCGATGCGCATCATATTGGCTTTGCTGCCCTGATAATAGGCATAGTTGACCGTGTCGAAATCATAGGACGAAACGGTGTAGTCCTCCCCGGCAGCGTGCAGGATTTTAAGGGCATACATCAGCAAAAACGGGAGATCCCGGGCCTCGAGCGGGTGGGGGATATAGAGGAGCTCGGCGTTTGGTTTGTCAATGGGAATGGTAAAGGTCTCGTCTCCGATTTCATCTGCCAGTTCTTCGGCGATCCATTCGATGTTTTCGACAAAATCCTCGGTGGTCAGCCCCAGGTAGTTGCCCACCTCGAAAGCGGTTTCCACCGGGTGCACCAATCCGGACGGCAGCTGCCCGATGCTGCACAGCATGGCCCGGGCCAGTGAGAGAATTTCACCGGTGTTGATGCCCATGGGGCAGGTCAGGGCGCACTTGGCGCACAGGGTGCAGTCTTCGTAGGCGGCCTTGTGCAGCGCGGCGATCGTCTGCTCATCGAGCTGTTCCGCTGGCCTGAAAAAAGGCAGGCGGGCCTTGACGGGATGAAAGTGGGTGTCCAGCACCCGGGCCAGCTTGGCCGCTTTATTTGCCGGGATCACCTCGCTGTCACCGGTGGAGCAGTAGTAATGACAGGACTCGGCGCACAGGCCGCAGTTTATGCAACTGTTGAGCATGGCCTGGATCTTGCGGCTGAGGTTGTCTTCGACCGCCCGCCGCAGGTAGCCCATCTGCCGGTCCGGCGCGATCACCTCACTGCCCGGGGGTTTACCCGGCTGGTCGCTGGCGTCGATTTGCTTGTTGTTTTCAATCATAATTTGCCATTTAAAATTGTATCCTGGTAAGCTGTGTTTCAAAGACGAATAACCATTAACCAATAACCAATAACGCCTAATTGAGCCCGGCTCAATTAGGACCTCCGGTGGCAGCCGCCGCAGGTGGTCGGCCCGCTTTCAAGATTGCCGGATTTAATTTGATTGCGATGACAGGTTGTGCAATTGCCGTGAAAGGCCTCGCGCAGGGCCGGTATGCCGGCTTCTTCCTGAAATTCATGACATTCCTTGCAGCCGGTCTCTTCGCCCTCAACGTATACAAGCCGGCCGGTGGCATCGTCCGGGGTATGATGGCACACTCCGCAGCCTCTTTTTTCAAGGCTTTTGGCATGGCTTTCATGTGAAAAGCCGACCTGGGGGCGCCTGAGCTTGCCAAAGACATCTGCATGGGCCAGGATGTAGTCCGCTTCCTGGGCCATCGAGGCCCGCCAGCCGACGGCGCCTGCCGAAACGAACCCAAGGACGATGGTCAAAGTCAAAACCTTAATACGCATAGCCTTCCCCTGCAATTCATGTCATTCGCTTCTATTTACCATTCCCGGGCCTTGAGCACCTTGCCGAACTCGGCCCCCATGTAAGCCCTGGAAAACATAATAAACAGCATATGCCCCAGTTTCGAAAACGGTATGGTAACCAGCAAGATTTCACCTGCCAGAATGTGCAAGATTAGCATGGGCCGGTAGGGGCCCCACTGGTGGTAGGCCAGAAAACCGGTCAAAAAGGTCAGCAAGACGATGGCCGGCAGCAGGATGTCCGTCGGGCGGGTGACCTGTTTGACTTCCGGCACGGTCGAGCGTCGAACCAGGAAATAGACACAGGCCAACATCACCCAGACGGCCACGATATCCGCGAGCAAATCCGGCAGGCTCCACCACAGGATCTGCCAGGACTCGTACCACAAGACGGTATGGGCCAGGAGAAAAAGCGGTAAAATGATGACGCCCAGATGGAAGCCGATGGTCACCACGGTGAATAACGGCTGCCGGCGCATGTAGGTGGACCCAAACGGCATCAGGCCGTGCAGAATGGACCGCAGGCCATCTTTTAAACTGGTTGCCGGGTAGAGTGAAGGCTCTTTTTTGCCGCTGATCAGCATGGCGGCAATACGATAAAGGCTGCCGACGATAAAAAGAATCAATGCCACCCATGCGAACGGACCGCGCACCAGTTCATATATATCCATTGCCTTACCTCGTTTCGAAGCCATTGGGAAATTTTTTGGATCAAGAGAAATTGTGTGGCAGACTTTTGGCGAAATGTCAATAGCGTGCAATCTCCGACCGTTACGGCAGGGGCTTACCCGGGCAATCCGCCATGCTCTGGACTGGGGAACCCAGCTCCGATGGCGCCTGGGGATAAGAAACAGCCTGAAGCGCCCGGGCGTTAAGATTGGCCGGGGGCAAGACCTACCGAAACGGTCCCGAGGAGGCCTTGCCGCCCAACCGGTGCCGCCTTGATCGGCCTAAGGAGGCGGGGGTAACGCGCCGGTGCTTTTGGGGGGGCCATAAGGGTGGCCCGGTGGCGGGGGCGGCGGAACCCAGCGTGCCTGCCTGGCGGGCCTTTTCAGGCCCGGGATCTGGTGCCCTTTGGAATACATGCACTGCTGGTAGGCAAAATCATAGCGTCGTTGGGCTTCCCAGCCGGCTGCGTAGGCCGGACCCGATGCTGTTGCGGCGCCGCCGATAAAGCCGCTGCCGGCGCCAATTGCGGCACCGGTGGCGGCGTTGCCCGAGGCTGAGCCGATCGCTGCACCCAGACCGGCCCCGACCAGCGTCCCAACAGCCGCACCACCGGCAATATTGCGGTTAACAGTTTCATTCGGAGGCACCTGGATTTGCTGCAGGGCCCATTGTTTGCAGGTGCTGTCGTCAGACTGGAAGGCCTCGAAGGGAGTGCCTGGAGCCGGCAGCACCATGACGCCCGGACCGGCCGGAATCGTCGCACAGCCTGCCAGAACTGCGGCAGCCATCAGTAGCCCAAGATATCGTTTAAAATTCATGCGGCTATATCCTCCTCTATGGACTGGGTGGTGTAACGTCCGGTACGACCTTCATCCATCCGTCCTGGCAACTTCGGATATACGGATAGTAGCCTTCCGGATTGCGGCAATAGTACCAGTAATCCTCCTTCGGCTGCTCCGGCTGGACATATATGGGCTGCTCCTGCTGGATGACCACCGGGGGAGGGGCATAATAGCCATGAGGGTACCATGGTCCGGGTCCTACAACCCATGAGCTGTGCCAGTGATATCGGTGCCCTCTCCGGTGGTGCTTGTAGCGCCCGTGATGACCCCACCCGGCGTGATACCCCGGATATCCTGAGTTAAAGTGGGCGCTGATATGAACGCGCGTTTTGCCTGCGTATACGGAAAAGGGGCTGGTTATCAGCAGCGCTAGCGCGATAACAAGCACCCCAAAAATCTTTTTCATTGTTTTCTCCTCGTTTGAACTGGTTATGACGCTCCAATCGTCTCTGGCATGTTAGACGAACGAGGATCAAAAAAAGTTTACAAAAAAAAATCATTTGTAATGTTTTCGAAAGGAACTTCCAGGAGGGCAACAGGCGGATTAACTTTTTGAAAACAATAGTTTTATGGTGGAAACGCTTTTTGGCAGCCGCCCCTGGTGTGACGGTTGCTTTTCTGCGACGGGGCGGGGGTGAAACAGACGGGGGTGTCCGGTCCGATTATAATAGTATATGGATTCAGCCTGTTACCGTGTCCGGGGCTTGGGCTTCTGGGCCGCTCGTATCCTCTTCATCATGCGCAACCAGGCCGCCTGGTCGTAGTCAGGTACCTGACCGCGATTGTGCTGGTAAAACGGCATGTTCAGATTTTGAACATGGAACAGATATTCGTTATTCGAGATGACGGTTTGCCAGTTGCCGGTCAGCCGGCCGATCAATGATCCGCCCACAAACAGCAGGCACACGATCACCGCATAGGCCAGGGGCTTTAGCATGGCGTTGCGCCGGGCAGCCGATAGATAGAGGGTGTCCTTTTCCGGGCACACGGCCACGCATTGCAGGCAGGCGTGGCATTCATCGGAGATCACGCGGGCGGTTTTATGGACCTTGATGTCCACCGGGCAGGTGCGGGTGCATTTTTGGCAGTTGGTGCAGGTGTCCGTATTGCGATGAACCTTTAGAATGCTGATGAAGCTGAGAACCCCTAACAGGGCCCCGTAAGGGCATAGATAGCGGCACCAGAAGTTGCGCAGGACAATGGACAGCACCACCAGCGCCACCAGCACCCAGAAGGCAAAGGGGGTGATATCGGCAAAAAAATACAGCATCTTGATATCCGCTACCATGTTATAGGGGCTGTAGATAAAATATTCCAGCGCCGCCGCATTCATATTCAGCACGATGGCCCACAGGAAAAAGGCCAGCAGAAGGTATTT
>Ga0209536_100012322_pt1 | contig 12447 bp, 22 predicted proteins | sample DeeMarSeWOR28_12_FD_187461 | JGI IMG/M metagenome (GOLD analysis project Ga0209536, IMG submission 187461) | Marine sediment microbial communities from White Oak River estuary, North Carolina - WOR-2-8_12 (SPAdes) (version 2) | ecosystem: Environmental > Aquatic > Marine > Intertidal zone >...
GCTGCCCATGGTCGCCGGGAACAGGATAATACTGGAGGCGAAAATCGGCGGAATCACACCGGCCATGTTGATCTTCAGCGGCAGGTGGGTGCTCTGGGCAGCGTACACCTTGCGGCCCTGCTGGCGCTTGGCGTAGTTGACGGTAATGCGCCGCTGGCCGCGTTCGACAAACACCACGAAGCCCGTCACCGCGAGCGCCAGTGCAAACAGTACCAGGATGGTCAGGACGTTCATTTCACCGGTACGCGCCAGCTCCAGGGTGCCGCCGATGGCGGACGGCAGGCCGGCAACAATGCCGGAGAAAATGATAATCGAGATGCCGTTGCCCACGCCGCGTTCCGTGACCTGCTCACCCAGCCACATCAGGAAGACGGTGCCGGTCACCAGCGTGACCACGGCGGTCAGTATGAACCCCGGGCCCGGGCTCATCACCAAGCTGCTGCCGGCGATCTGCTGGCCCTGCAACGCGGTGGAAATTCCGAATGCCTGCATGGTAGCCAGGCCGACAGTGCCATAGCGGGTGTACTGGGTGATCTTGTGACGCCCGGCCTCCCCGCCTTCCTTCTTGAGCTGCTCCAGCGACGGCACGGTCACCGTCAGCAGGTTCATGATGATGGAAGCAGAAATGTACGGCATGATACCCAGCGCGAACAGCGACAGACGCTCGAGCGCGCCGCCGGAAAACATGTTGAACATTTCCAGGATGGTGCCGCGCTGCTGTTCAACCAGGGCGGCGAGCACGATCGGGTCGATACCGGGTAGCGGTATGAAGGTGCCGATACGGAAAACGATGATGGCGCCAATGACGAAAAAGAGCCGCTGGCGCAGCTCTTTTATCTGCCCGATACCCGAGGCAGCACCCGATAGTTGCGAACCGATGGCCATTTAGTCCTCGACCTTGCCCCCGGCCGCCTCGATCGCCGCACGGGCACCGCGGGTGACCTGGATGCCTTTGAGTGTAACTGCCTTGTCGATACTGCCGGAGGCGAACACCTTGACGCGCGTAATCAGGCGTGCAACCACGTTGGCCTGCTGCAGTGCAGCCAGGTCGATGACGTCGGCATTGACCTGTGCCAGTTCGTGCAGGCGCACCTCGGCGGTGGTACGGGCCAGGCGTGAACCGAAGCCCACCTTGGGCAGGCGACGCTGCAGCGGCATCTGGCCGCCCTCGAAGCCGACCTTGTGGAATCCGCCGGAGCGGGACTTCTGCCCCTTGTGGCCGCGGCCGCAGGTCTTGCCAAAACCGGAGCCAATGCCCCGGCCCACGCGCTTGGCGTCCTTCCTGCTGCCGGCACCGGGCTTGATGGTATTCAGGCGCATTGTCTAGTCCTCGACCCTAATCATGTAGTTGACCTTGTTGATCATGCCGCGATTTTCCGGGGTATCATCAATCTCGACGGTGTGACGGATACGGCGCAGGCCCAGGCCGGTCAGCGTGGCCTTGTGACTTTGCAGGCGCCCGTTGGAACTCTTGGTCTGTGTCACCCTGATTTTCTTTGCAGCAGCCATGTGTTACTCCATGATTTCCGCGACTGACTTGCCGCGCTTGCTTGCGACTTCTTCCGGCGAGGTCATCTGCTCAAGCCCGCGCATGGTGGCACGCAGCACGTTGATCGGGTTGCTCGACCCGATGCACTTGGCAAGCACGTTGTGCACCCCGACAACTTCGAAGACGGCGCGCATGGCGCCACCGGCGATGATGCCGGTACCCTCGGAAGCGGGTTTCATGAAGACCTTGGCAGCACCGTGGCGCGCAGTGATCGGATACTGCAGGGTCCCTTCCTTGAGGTTGACCGAGATCATGTTCTTGCGCGCGGCTTCCATCGCTTTCTGGATGGCGACCGGCACTTCACGTGCCTTGCCGTAACCGAAACCGACGCGACCCTCGCCGTCACCGACGACAGTCAGCGCGGTGAAACCGAACTGACGACCACCCTTCACAACCTTGGCGACGCGGTTGACCGTGACCAGCTTTTCCAGCAGTCCGTCACCCTGCACCTGTGCTTCTACTCTTGCCATAACAGGACCCTTGTTCAGAATTCCAGGCCGCTCTCGCGTGCGGCATCGGCCAGCGCCTTCACGCGGCCATGATATTTAAAACCGGAACGGTCAAACGCAACGCGCGTGACCCCCGCTGCCCTGGCGCGTTCGGCAATCACCTTGCCAACGACTGTGGCCGCGGCAGCGCCCCCGGTTTTTTCAACGTTCTTGCGGACATCGCCGTCAAGCGTGGACGCACTCGCCACGACCCTGTCACCTTCCGGTGCAATGATCTGGGCATAGATATGCCGCGGCGTGCGATGGATACAGAGGCGCGTGGCTCCCAGCTCCTTGATGCGGGCGCGGGCGCGACGGGCGCGACGTAAACGGGTTTCTTTCTTGTCCATTGTCTGTGCCTACTTCTTCTTGGCTTCTTTGCGGATGACCACTTCATCCGCATAACGTACGCCCTTGCCCTTGTAGGGTTCGGGTGGCCGGTAGGCGCGAATCTCAGCTGCAACCTGGCCGACCTTCTGCTTGTCAGAACCCTTGACCACGATCTCGGTCTGGCTCGGCGTGTCCGCCGTGACGCCTTCCGGCAGCTCGTAGTCAACCGGGTGCGAAAAGCCCAGCGTCAGGTTAAGGACCTTGCCCTTGGCCTGGGCGCGGTAACCGACGCCAACCAGTTCCAGTTTCTTCTCGAAACCGTCACTGACACCGACGATCATATTATTGGTGACCGAGCGCATGGTGCCGGTCAGCGCATTCGCTGTCTTCGACCCGTCACGGGCCTTGAAGCTCAGTTCGCCATTCTCCTGGGTTACTTCCACGAGACGGTGCACCTGCTGTTGCAGCGTACCCTTGGGCCCCTTTACGGTCATCTGCTGGCCGTCCATGCTGACCTGGACTGCAGCAGGTACGGGAACCGGTTTGTTTGCAATTCTGGACATGACGTTATCCGTTTAACTCACGACACAAAGGACTTCGCCGCCTTCGCCGGCAGCGCGGGCCTGACGATCGCTCATCACACCCTTGGAAGTCGAAATGATGGCGACACCCAGGCCGTTCTGGATGCTGGGTATCTCGCTCTTGCCCTTGTACAGGCGCAGACCGGGACGGCTGGCACGCTGGATCATGTCGATCACGGGACGGCCTTCGTGGTATTTCAGCTCGATGGTCAGCACCGGCTTGCCGTCTTCCTCGGCGGTAGAGAAACCGGTTATGTAACCCTCGTCCTGCAGCACCTTCGCAACGGCGGCCTTGAGCCGCGAGGCAGGCATGGAAACCGCAGCCTTGCCGGCCGCCTGGCCATTGCGAATACGGGTCAGAAAATCAGCTATGGGATCGGTCATCATAATATGTTACCAGCTTGCCTTGACCAGCCCGGGTACATCGCCACGCATTGCCGCTTCGCGCAACATGTTCCGGGAAAGTCCGAATTTACGGTAGTAGCCATGGGGACGACCGGTTATGCGGCAACGGTTACGGCCACGCACCGGACTCGAATCGCGCGGCAGGGCCTGCAGCTTCAGCTGCGCCTGGTAGCGTTCTTCATCCGAACCGGCCTGATTGTTGATAATTGCCTTCAGCTCGGCACGCTTTACCGCGTATTTCTTCACGGCGCGTGCACGCCGGTTCTCGCGGGCAATCATGGATTTCTTTGCCATGGTCCTGTCTCAGCTCCGGAACGGGAAGTTGAACGCCTTCAGCAGCGCGCGACCTTCCTCGTCCGTGGTTGCGGTTGTTGTGAAAGTAATATCCATACCACGCAAGGCGTCGATCTTGTCGTAGTCGATTTCCGGGAAAATGATCTGCTCGCGGACACCCATGTTGTAGTTGCCACGACCGTCAAAGGCCCTGGCGTTCAGGCCACGGAAATCACGGATTCGCGGTATGGCGATATTGATCAGGCGATCCAGGAACTCGTACATCTGCTCCCGGCGCAGGGTGACCTTGCAGCCCACCGGCCAGCCTTCACGCACCTTGAAGCCGGCAACCGACTTGCGCGCATTGATCACGATCGGCTTCTGGCCGGCGATCTTGGTCATGTCAGCGACCGCGTGCTCCATCACCTTGCGGTCGGCAACGGCCTCACCAACACCCATGTTAAGGGTGATCTTGGTGATCCGCGGAACCTGCATCGGGTTCTTGTAGCCGAACTGCTCCTTGAGCTGCCCGATCACGCTATCCTGGTAAAAGTCTTTCAGCCTGGCCATATCTCTAACCTGTCACTCAGATATCCACGACTTCGTCGGTGGACTTGAAAAAACGCACTTTGCGGCCGTCCTCCAGCGTACGGAAACCTACCCGGTCGCCCTTGCTGGTCTGCGGGTTGTACAGCATGATGTTGGACGCATCGATCGGCATTTCCTTTTCAACGATACCGCCCGGTACGCCGCGGTTCGGGTTCGGCTTGGTATGGCGCTTGGCCATGTTCACGTCGGAAACGACAATGCGGCCATCCGGCATGATGCGCAGCACGCTACCGCGCTTGCCCTTGTCCTTGCCCGCGATCACGATAACGTCATCACCTTTCCTGATTCTATTCATGGTGCCTTCCTACAAAACTTCCGGTGCGAGCGAAATGATCTTCATGAAGCGCTCACTGCGCAGTTCACGGGTAACCGGGCCAAAGATACGCGTGCCGATTGGCTGCAGCTGGTTGTTCAGCAACACGGCGGCATTGCCGTCGAAGCGAATCAGCGAACCGTCGGCACGTCGCACACCCTTGCGGGTACGCACCACCACGGCATTGTAAACCTCGCCCTTCTTCACCTTGCCGCGGGGAATCGCTTCCTTCACGCTGACCTTGATGATGTCGCCGATGTGCGCATAACGGCGGTGTGAGCCGCCCAGCACCTTGATGCACTGCAGGCGGCGGGCGCCGCTGTTGTCAGCCACATCGAGCTTTGATTGCATCTGTATCATGCTTGCATTCCGTTCGTCTTGTTACGCCAACCGGGCCGACCCTCAGTCGATGTGCCCGACAATTTCCACCAGTCGCCAGGATTTGGTCCTGGAAATCGGGCGGCACTGTTCGATCGTCACTACATCGCCTTCCTGGCAGGCATTGTCCGCGTCGTGGACATGCAGCTTGGTCGAACGCCTTATGTACTTGCCATACACGGGGTGCTTTTCCCGACGCTCGATGAGCACGGTGGCCGACTTGTCCATCTTGTTGCTGATAACCTTGCCGGTCAGGGTACGCGTGGTTTCCGTGGCTTCACTCATGCTGTTTCACCCGCTTTCTGCTTCTCGTTCAATATCGTGTGTACCCTGGCGATATCCTTGCGCACCTTCCTGAACTGGTCGGGCCGGGACAGCTGGCCGGTGCCACGCTGCATGCTCAGGTTGAATCTCTCGCGCAGCAGGTTCTGCAACTCGAGCTTGAGTTCACTGACTGACTTGCTTCTCATTTCCGCGGCGTTCATCACAATACCGTCCGTGCTACAAATGTTGTCTTGAAGGGCAGCTTTGCTGCTGCCAGCTTGAAGGCCTCGCGTGCGATTTCCTCGGTCACGCCCTCGATTTCGTAAAGCACCCGGCCGGGCTGGATCTGCGCGATCCAATACTCGACGTTGCCCTTGCCCTTGCCCTGGCGAACCTCGATTGGCTTCTTGGTAACCGGCACATCCGGGAACACGCGAATCCACAGCTTGCCGCCACGCTTGACGTGCCGGGTAATGGTACGACGCGCCGCCTCGATCTGGCGCGATGTCATACGGCCTCGATCGGTTGCCTTGAGCGCGTACTCACCGAAACTGACGTTGCTGCCGCGCTGCGCAAGACCGCGGTTGCGACCCTTCTGCTGCTTGCGAAATTTGGTTCTCTTGGGCTGTAACATGAATCTTCTCCGCTATCAGGACGCAGCCTTGCGCGGTGTTGCCGCCTCGGCTTCCTCAACCCGACCGATGACTTCGCCTTTGAATATCCACACCTTCACGCCAATGACGCCATAGGTGGTATTGGCCACGGCAGTACCGTAATCGATATCGGCGCGCAGCGTATGCAGCGGCACGCGGCCCTCGCGATACCATTCACTGCGGGCGATCTCCGCACCGTTGAGGCGGCCACCGACCTTGATCTTGATGCCTTCCGCACCGATGCGCATGGTATTGCTCACCGCGCGCTTCATGGCACGGCGGAACATGATACGGCGCTCCAGCTGCTGCGCAACGCTTTCCGCAACGAGGTGTGCATCCAGTTCCGGCTTGCGAATTTCCTCGATGTTGATATTCACCGGGATACCCATGCGCTCGGAGACATCCTTGCGCAACCGGTCGATGTCCTCGCCCTTCTTGCCGATCACGATGCCCGGCCTTGCGGTATGCACGGTGATCACGGCGTTGTGTGCCGGACGCGAAATCTGGATGCGACTCACCGACGCCTGCGACAGGCGCTGCTTGATGTAATCACGGATCTCCAGATCCATGTTCAGGTAATCCGCGTATTTCTCGGTGTCGGCATACCAAGTGGACGTCCAGTCCTTGACGATACCGAGTCGAATGCCTGTTGGATGTACTTTCTGGCCCATGCTGCTCTATGCCTTTGCCTGGTTGGCTTAAGCGTCACCCACCGTGACGGTGATGTGACTGTTACGTTTCAGAATCCGCGTTCCACGGCCCTTGGCACGTGCGCGAAAGCGTTTCATGGTGCGACCTTCGTTGACAAAGATCGAGGCCACTTTCAGCTCGTCGATGTCGGCGCCTTCGTTATGCTCGGCATTGGCGATCGCTGACTCCAGCACCTTGAGCACCATGCCGGCTGCCTTCTTGCTGCTGAAAGACAATACGTTCAGTGCCTTTTCCACCGGCAAGCCACGCACCTGGTCCGCGACCAGGCGGGCCTTCTGCGCTGAGATATGGGCGTGTTTCAATGTCGCACTGACCTGCATCGATCTATCCTCTTACCTGGACTTCTTGTCCGCCACGTGACCGCGGAAAGTCCGGGTCAGGGCGAATTCGCCCAGCTTGTGGCCTACCATGTTTTCGTTGACGAGCACCGGTACGTGCTGGCGCCCGTTATGTATTGCAATGGTCAAGCCGACCATCTCCGGCAGGACCATGGAGCGTCGCGACCAGGTCTTGATCGGGCGCTTGCTGTTCTCCGCTACCGCCTTGTCCACCTTGTTCATGAGGTGGGTATCGATAAACGGTCCCTTTTTAATCGAACGTGCCACTGTCAGAATCCTCGTGATTATTTCCGGTTACGGCGTCTGACAATCATGTTGTCGGTACGCTTGTTGCTGCGTGTACGGTATCCCTTGGTCGGTGTACCCCACGGGCTGACCGGGTGACGACCACCGGAAGTCCTGCCCTCACCACCACCATGCGGGTGATCTACCGGGTTCATCGCGACACCGCGCACCGTCGGGCGCTTGCCACGCCAGCGGGTGGCGCCGGCCTTGCCCAGGGAACGCAGGCCATGCTCGGTGTTGCCGACCTCACCGATTGTTGCCAGGCAGTCAGCCGGCACTTTGCGCATCTCGCCGGAGCGCAGTCGCAGGGTTGCATGCTCACCGGTGCGCGCCACCAGCTGCACGCTGCTGCCGGCACTGCGTGCAATCTGCCCGCCCTTGCCCGGCTTCATCTCCACGTTGTGGATCAGCGTGCCGACCGGGATATTGCGAATGGGCATGGCGTTGCCGGCCTTGATCGGCGCATCGCTGCCATTGCGGATCTCGTCGCCGCTCTTGATGCCCTTGGGTGCCAGGATGTAACGCCGCTCGCCGTCCGCGTACAGCAGCAGGGCAATGTGCGCGGAGCGATTCGGATCATACTCGATGCGCTCCACCTTCGCCGGCACGCCGGTCTTGTTGCGTTTGAAGTCGATGATACGATAACGCTGCTTGTGACCACCGCCACGATGACGCGTGGTGATGCGCCCGGCGTTGTTGCGGCCGCCGGTCCTGGATTTCGTACCAACCAGCGCGGCATGCGGTTCGCCCTTGTACAGGTCGGGCGTCACCACGCTGATGACGAAGCGGCGGCCCGGCGATGTTGGTTTGGCTTTTACGAGTGGCATCTTTCAGTTCCTTAATTGGTGCGGTACGCAGTCAGTCGCGTGTTACTCCGCCCCCATGAAATCGATATCGTGGCCTTCTGCCAGGGTCACATAGGCCTTCTTCCAGTCGGCACGCTTGCCAAGGGACTGCCCGAAGCGCTTGGTCTTGCCGCGCACATTGCTTATCTGGACGTTATCCACCTTGACATCAAACATCAGCTCGACGGCCTTGCGGACATCCGGCTTGCTGGCATTCGGCATCACCTTGAATGCGAACTGGCGATGGGCATCGGCAAGCCGCGTGCTCTTTTCCGACACGATCGGTGCCAGCAATACTTTCATCAAACGTTCCTGGTTCATGCCAGTCGCTCCTCGATCTGCTGCAGCGCGGCCCGGGTGACCAGCACCTTGTCGAAACCGATCAGGCTGACCGGATCCGCATCCACGGCATCACATACACCCACGTTCGCCAGGTTCCGGGATGCCAGATACAGGTTGTCATCCGCGGCATCGCTGATGATCAGTACGTTATCCAGTGCCAGTTCCTTCAATTTACCAACCAGCTCGCGCGTGCGGGGCTCAGCGACGGTGAAACTCTCCACCGCGACCAGGCGCTCCTGACGTACCAGTTCCGACAGGATGGAACGCATTGCCGCCCGGTACATCTTGCGGTTGATCTTCTGCGCGTAGTTGCGCGGAGTCGCCGCGAACACCTTGCCACCACCGCGCCAGATGGGACTGCGCGAGGTGCCGGCACGTGCCCGGCCGGTGCCCTTCTGGCGCCACGGCTTGGAGCCGCCGCCGCTGACCTGGGAGCGGGTTTTCTGCTGGGCATTGCCGGAGCGCGCGCTCGACATACAGGCAGTGACCACCTGATGTACCAGTGCTTCCTTGAATGCCTGCCCGAACGTGTCATCTGACACAGTGACCGAGCCAGAACCTTGTAACTGCAATTCCATCATACGACTCCTAACGCGCCTTCGCTGCCGGACGAACGATGACATCACCACCCTTGGCACCCGGCACCGAACCCTTGACCAGCAGCAGGTTACGGTCCGTATCCACGCGCACCACCTCGATATTCTGGGTGGTACGACGCACGTTACCCATGTGGCCTGACATACGCCTGCCTTTCACCACCCGGCCCGGTGTCTGGCACTGGCCGATTGAACCCGGTGCCCGGTGCGACAGCGAGTTGCCGTGCGTGGCATCCTGGGTACGGAAGTTGTGGCGCTTGATTACGCCGGCGAAACCCTTGCCGATAGATGTACCGCAGACATCCACGTCCTGTCCTGCCTCGAACATGTCCAGGCTGATTTCGCTGCCAACCTCGATTGACTCGCCCTCGCCATCCGCCAGGCGGAATTCCCACAGGCCGCGACCTGCCTCGGTTCCTGCCTTGGCAAAGTGCCCGGCCATCGGCCGGGTGACCCTTGAGGGGCGACGCGAACCCGTTGTCACCTGCAGCGCACGATAGCCGTCGTTCTCGACGGTCTTCACCTGGGTGACGCGATTCGGCTCGACCGCTATAACAGTCACGGGGATGGAAGCGCCGTCTTCAGTGAAGATGCGCGTCATGCCCGCCTTGCGTCCAATGATTCCGATAGTCATGGCAATAATCCAATCAGTTCAGCTTGATCTGAACATCCACGCCCGCAGCCAGATCCAGCTTCATCAGGGCATCCACGGTCTTGTCCGTCGGGTCGACGATATCCATCAGGCGTTTGTGCGTCCGAATCTCGTACTGGTCCCGTGCGTCCTTGTTCACATGCGGTGAAATCAGCACAGTAAAACGCTCCTTGCGGGTCGGTAGCGGGATTGGGCCCCGCACCTGCGCGCCGGTGCGCCTGGCAGTCTCGACAATTTCCGCCGCCGACTGGTCAATCAGCCGATGGTCAAATGCCTTGAGACGAATCCGGATTCTCTGGTTGCTCATATCAATGTTTCCGGGGACAGGACACCACCTGCCACCCTGTTAATGTTCATCAATGTTTAAAATTGGGGACAGTATACTTATTTCCCGTTCCGGACCCGTTACCACCCGATGCAGTACGGGGAAATAAGTATACTGTCCCCGGTTTACCTTACTCGAGGATCTTGGAGACCACGCCGGCGCCCACGGTACGGCCGCCTTCACGCACTGCAAACCGCAGACCCTCTTCCATCGCGATCGGCGCAATCAGCGACACCGTCATCTTCACGTTGTCACCAGGCATCACCATCTCCACGCCTTCCGGCAGATCACAGGCACCCGTCACGTCCGTCGTGCGGAAGTAAAACTGCGGACGATAACCGTTGAAGAACGGCGTGTGACGACCACCCTCGTCCTTGCTCAGCACGTAAACCTCTGCCTCGAACTTCGTGTGCGGCGTAATCGACCCCGGCTTCGCCAGCACCTGACCACGCTCAACATCCTCGCGCTTCGTGCCACGCAGCAGTACACCCACGTTGTCACCCGCACGACCCTCGTCCAGCAGCTTGCGGAACATCTCCACACCCGTGCACGTCGTCTTCTGCGTGTCCTTGATACCAACAATCGAGATCTCCTCGCCCACCTTGATCACGCCGCGCTCAATACGCCCCGTCACCACCGTGCCACGACCGGAAATCGAAAATACGTCCTCAACCGGCATCAGAAAATCACCGTCCACCGCACGCTCCGGCTCCGGGATGTACTTGTCCATCTCCTCAACCAGCTTCAGAATCGACGGTATGCCAATATCACTGGTGTCGCCTTCCAGCGCCTTCAGCGCGGAACCCGTCACGATCGGCGTGTCATCACCCGGGAAGTCGTAACTGTCCAGCAGCTCGCGAATCTCCATCTCCACCAGCTCCAGCAGCTCCGCATCGTCTACCTGGTCCGCCTTGTTCATGTACACCAATATATAGGGCACACCCACCTGACGACTCAGCAGAATGTGCTCGCGCGTCTGCGGCATCGGACCGTCCGCCGCACTCACCACCAGGATCGCCCCGTCCATCTGCGCCGCACCCGTGATCATGTTCTTCACGTAGTCGGCGTGGCCCGGACAGTCCACGTGCGCGTAGTGGCGCGTCGGTGACTCGTACTCCACGTGCGCCGTCGCAATCGTGATACCACGCGCACGCTCTTCCGGCGCATTGTCAATCTGATCGTAGGCCTTGAACGTGCCACCGTGCTGCTCCGCCATCACCTTCGTGATCGCCGCCGTCAGCGTCGTCTTGCCATGATCCACGTGACCAATCGTTCCCACGTTTACATGCGGCTTCGTTCGTTCAAATTTTTCCTTGGACATTGCGCCTGACTCCCCTTGCGGTACTTAAACTCTGAGAAAAATATATCAACACACTTCTGGAGCCCATAACCGGATTTGAACCGGTGACCTCTTCCTTACCAAGGAAGTGCTCTACCGACTGAGCTATATGGGCAAAATCAAATGGGGTCAGACCCCGTTTTTTACACCCTGCCTTCTACCCTCATCACAACTGTAAAAAATGGGGTCTGACCCCATTTTATTTGGAGCGGGTGATGGGAATCGAACCCACGTCATCAGCTTGGAAGGCTGAGGTTCTACCGTTGAACTACACCCGCCGCGTATTTCTGCACTGTACTACCGCCAGCCAGCGACTGCCGCTGAAGGTTGGCCGCGAATGCCACGTAACCCCGACTTGCCCGTGTCGCGCATCTGCTAAAACCAGAGCCGGTCCGCTCACGCGAACCCGGGTTCGGCGCCTTGCCCGCCTCGCAGGAAAATCTGGTGGAGGGGGGAGGATTCGAACCTCCGAAGGCTGAGCCGTCAGATTTACAGTCTGATCCCTTTGACCGCTCGGGAACCCCTCCGAAACGAGCGGAGCATACTAAGCAATCCACAATAGGCTGTCAACACGCGAAGAGCAGCCGCCAGCACCCCCAATCGCCGCCTGATTTGGCAGACTCATGCCGCTTCCTGTACCATCCGCCGCCACCTTCCGGCCCCGTCGGCACGACCACATCCGCCCCTCGGCAGCCCGGAATTCGCTGCAACAACACGCTCGACCTGGGGTCCTCGTAACAATGGACGTAACCATTTTCGGTAGTGGATATGTCGGTCTCGTGACAGGCGCCTGCCTTGCCGAGGTCGGAAATCACGTTCTCTGCATCGACATCGACCCTGACAAGATCGCTGTCCTCAACGGGGGCGCGATTCCGATTTATGAACCGGGTCTCGAAGATCTGGTTCGCAAGAACGGATTTTCCTTGCTCCATGTACCGATAGATGATTTTACGGCGCCGACGATAAGAGATGTCGAAAAATGCGTGGGCTTCTTTGAGCGGATGACGACCGTGAAGGACAGACCCGTGGTTGTTCATTGCGGCGCCGGCTGCGGGCGCACGGGTACAATACTCGCCTGTTGCTTTGTCAGCAGGGGAAAAACCGCGGATGAAGCGATTGAAGCCGTCAGGGCAGTACGACCATGTTCGATAGAGACGGAAAGCCAGAAAGC
>Ga0209536_100012323_pt1 | contig 12447 bp, 9 predicted proteins | sample DeeMarSeWOR28_12_FD_187461 | JGI IMG/M metagenome (GOLD analysis project Ga0209536, IMG submission 187461) | Marine sediment microbial communities from White Oak River estuary, North Carolina - WOR-2-8_12 (SPAdes) (version 2) | ecosystem: Environmental > Aquatic > Marine > Intertidal zone >...
CACTTATCGAGCGTTCCACAGCGCCATCGAGGAATAAAAAACCTACTGTTTTAATAAGAAAATAAAGAAAAGTCGTTTACGGGCCGATGTATTGTTAGTCCATAAACACTGAATATCGCGGCGAGCTTGCGGGACTCCCGGATTCCGCCAGGCTTCATCCAGGCAAAAAAGTTTCTTATTAAAAATCAAATAGTAGTGCCGACACGAATTCTCTTAACCTTTTGTTTGCTCAGCATAAGTATTGTGGCTATGGCGGAACGCATTTCCGACGTAGGCAATACCAAACACAATTTTTCCGCGTTTGCGATTCCCCAATTATCTGATGCCGACGGCAATGCCATACAACGCGAAGTCGCGGCAGTGGACGAGACCCAAATCTGCGTGTTTTGCCACACACCCCACGGCGCCAATACCGAGACTATCAGCACACCGCTATGGAATCGCCAGTTGTCCGTAGCGCAATACGAAGTCTATGGTTCTAACATCGGCGGTAGTGGCACCGCCTCGATGGATGCGGAGGTCCCGCAGCCCAACGGCGCCTCTAAACTGTGTTTGTCCTGCCACGACGGTACCATAGCAGTGGGCGCAGTCAACGTATTAAACGGTACCACACGCAGCACCCCTGTGCCCATGCGGGGCACGGCTAGCGGCGGGCAAATGCCAGGAGGGCTGGGTGAGTTGTCCGGTTATACCCGTAACTTAGGCACGGATCTCAGTAACGATCACCCCATTTCCATGGTGTATGATGAAAGCCTGGTGGCGCTGGATGGTGAACTGCGGCAACCGTTAAATCACGATTCCGTTTACGTGCGACGGCTCGAGCCGGTGCCCGGTAATGTCAAAGCCAGCGTACATTTGGAGCCCACCTCGCAGACCATCTCTGGCGGATTGGTGCAGTGCAGTAGCTGCCATGATCCCCATATCCGCGACACCGAGGAGCCGAATATCAAATTTCTGCGTATGAACCGTTTGCAGGGTACCGAGCAACCACTTAGCGATGAATTATTCAGCGCCACATTCGATATTATTTGTTTGGCCTGTCATGAAAAAGCCGGATGGGCGGGGTCCGCACACGCCAACCGGCGCGTGGCGGATGAAACCTATACTGACGCAGCGGCTCAGTTGCGCGAGTTTCCCACTACTGGCGACGGCACTCAAGTGTGGGAGTCATCTTGTCTGGCATGCCATGACACGCACACTGTGCAGGGTTCGCGGCGTTTGTTGCGCGAGGGCACCGACGACATCGGCTCGCCCAAACAAGGCGGAAATCCGGCGCTGGAGGAAACATGCTATGCCTGCCATTCCACCGGTGGTAACACGTTAACCAGTCAGGGTTTCAACACCGAAGTGCCGGACATTAAAAGCGACTTTGCCCTGCCGCGGCATATGCCCATCACCAGCGATGAGCAAGGCAGTTATCCGGATGAAGTGCACAACATCGGCACGAGCCCCCTGCCACAAGCCGGCAAGGACTTCTTAGAGTCACCGGCGAATCTGGGTAAAGCCTCCGCCGGTGGCAGTCTGGCCAATCGTCACGCCGAGTGCACCGATTGCCATAATCCGCATCGGGTAAGCAAAACCCGCTATTTTTATACCGATCCCTTTTTAGGCAGCGCTGAGGATGACATGGCGGCCGGCACGCACAACCACAACGCACCGCACAGCAATATCGCCTCGGGGGTATTAAAAGGCACTTGGGGCGTGGAGCCGACGTATATTAATAATAATTTTCACGATGAACCGCTGTTCGATCAAACCAGCATAAAACGCGGTAATCCGTCGGTAAATGCCAGTACGGTAGTGGATAATCCCTACGTAACTCGTGAATACCAAGTGTGTCTGAAATGCCATTCAAACTACGCTTATGATCAGCCGCCGCAGCTGGGCGCAGTCACGCCCATGTTTACCAACGGCATGGTGCGCTATACCAATCAAGCCAGGGAATTCAATTCCCCTGCTACGCATGCCGACGAACCGGTCAGCTTGGGTGTGGACGGTGGCGCGGGCAGCGCCACGGGTGGCTTCAACAATCCCGATTGGGATAGCAACAATCATCGCTCCTGGCATCCGGTCATGCGGCAAACCGGGCGCACGGCGGCGGAAAGACGAGCGAACGCGGATAATTGGCTGCCGCCGTTCAACATGGAGGTGGGTACACAGACCATGTATTGCAGCGATTGCCACGGTAGTAATACCAATTTGGGTACTGTAGTGCCGGGTGATGGCTCTGAAAATTCCAGTCCCTGGGGGCCGCACGGCTCAAGCAACGATTTTATTCTTAAAGGCCCTTGGAGCGGCGATCGTATCGGCGGCACGGGGGAGTTGGAGGGTAGCCCCGGTGCGGAAAATCATATCTGCTTCAAATGCCATGATTTTGATCAATACGCCAATCCCTCGGCGCCTATTCAAAACAGCGGATTTTCCACCAACGGCATGTGTGGCGGTATGTGTGGGGGCATGTTCGGCATGAGCAACCTGCATATCTTTCACGCCAATCAAGTGACCAATTTTCGGTGTAATTTTTGCCATGTAGCCGTGCCCCACGGGTGGAAAAACAAAAACTTCCTGGTGAACTTAAACGACATCGGGCCGGAATCCACTAACGGTGATCGCGGTGAAGTGCGCAATAACACCACTCAAGCCTACACCAATGCCCCTTATTATAATCGTTCGGTATTGAAAGTGAATCAATTTGTTCCCAGCGGTTCGTGGAATCCCAATGCCTGCGGCTCGGCGGGGATCAGCGGTAACCGGCAGCTTGGGGTGAACTGGATGGCGTTTAGTACTGAAGCCTGTAACAACGTCCCCTAAGGAAAAACGTACTGAAACTTTTAAGTTTCGCTACGTTAAAGGTTAACACGGAGAGTTTAGTTTGTTGTGGCGTAATCCTACCAACCGAATTCCGATTACTGCAATCTTGGTGATGTTATCCCTTGTTGCGCCTGCGCAAGCGGACAACAACTCTGCCTCGTTCATGCTCGGCGTGAGTTCGTTGGACAGTACGTTGTCCGTCTATCAGTTGAACCCGGAAGGCGTGGTGAGACTGCAAAGTTTTTATCCCACGATAAAGAATCCCAAAGCAGTCACCATTCACCCTACGGGCAAATTCGCTTATGTGGTGGCAAAAACGGCCAACAAGTTAATGTCATATAAAGTGGTCAACGCCGATGGTCGTCTAGAACTTCAAAATCCCAAATCCTATGATATTCCGGCCGTGTCGCCTTTTTCCCTGGTGGTTCATCCTAACGGTAAACACCTCTATGTGGCCGCCCGCGAAGGTAAGATAGCCGCCTTCAGTATCAACTTAGGCACGGGTGAGTTGACGCCGGTGCGATCCTCGCCGTTTGACTCCCAATATCGCACCCGCTCATTGCTCATCCATGTTAGCGGTAAATTTTTATACGCCGTGAATGCGTACGCCAATTCGATCTCGGCGTATCGTATCGACACGAACTCCGGTGAATTAACGCCCTTGGCGGATGCACCGTTCGCCGTGACAGATACCAATGTGCAAATTCGAAGTTTATGGCCTCTGGCGGACGTGCCGTCCGGCGCCGGGGGTATCCCTTATTTCTTAGCCATGGAACCGCAAGGCCGGTTCCTCTATGTGAGTGTGTGGGGTGCCGGAAAAATATCCGCGTTCGCCATCGATCAGAAATCTGGGGCGTTAACTGAGTTGCCTGATAGTCCGTTTGACACCGGCTTGAATCCGTATGCCATAGCCGTGCATCCCAGTGGACGGTATCTATATACCGGCAGTTGGCAGACCAACTCGCTCTGGGCTTACACGATCGATCAACACACCGGCTCGTTGACAGGGTTGGCTCAAAAGGCATTTGCCACCGGTGGTACATCGCCGGTGTCTATCGTTTTTAACGCATCCGGCACGATGGCGTATGTTGCCAACGCCGAATCCGCCAATATCAGCACATTGCGGGTGAATCGCGACAGCGGCGAGTTATCGCTGTTACAAACCACCCAAACCCGGCCGGGGCCTTGGTGGTTAACGCAAGCTGTGCAACTCGGAAATCAAGCGTCTAAATTGAACTTGTATACCGTAAACAGAGCGACGAAGGAATTGTCTCTTTTCCGTCTTGATAACAATACGGCACAACGCATCGATTCCGTTGTGCTTTCAAACGATGATTTATGGGAGGTGCATCCAAGACTGGGCGCAGTGTATACGGCTGATGTGGAAAGTAAGTCGATTACCGCGTCTCGGCTGGATAATACCAAGCGTCGTTTCGTCGGGGTAAGTCAATCACCCTTGTCTGTTCCTGGCACGCCGGTGACTATGAAGATTGATGGCAACGGTTGGTACTTGTATGTATTGACTAAAGATCCAAACTTGTTGTGGGTGTTCGGAATCGATTCGGACACGGCGGCATTGATCCCCGTATCGCGGCCGGTGCGCTTGCATTTCATTCCGGGCAAACTGCTGTTGGATGCGGCCGCGCGTTATGCTTATGTTTTCAGTGCCGATGGCCAACAGGTGAGTGCATTCAGTTACCGGCAAAACACCGGTCCTTTGTTGTACGAGCGAACCCGCTTCGGCTCCCCGTTTGCGCTCAAACAGAAATCTTCCGCCGCTTTAATCGACCCCGGAGCCAATTTCGTATCAATCGCTGAGCACCAATCCATGGGTGTTTATAAGATAGACGCGCTAAGCGGTGCCATCAGCGAAATCGCTGGCTCGCCGTTTACGCTGAATGCCAACATAAGCAAATTCTTTATTCATCCTAGTGGCAACTATGTTTATGTGTTTGATCGAGCTGCGGCAAAATTACTCAGCTGCGCAAGAGATATGGTCAGTGGCGCAATCAATCCAGAGTGCCGCTCGGTTGTAGATTTGAGTGGCAGGAGAATTACCGCTGTTACTATGGATGAAGACTTTATGTATATTGCTGACTCATCAAACAGCTTGTTGATCTACTCCGTAGATCACGGCAACGGAGCGCTGCATCGATTGACGCAAGTGCCGCTACCTGTCAAGGCGGATACTATTAGGGTAACAACGGCAAACTAATGTGATGGATCTAAAGCGCATCGTGTAGTAGGAGCGGGGCAGTGAACCGCGACTTGCACGAGTGGCGTTCACCGCCATAGCAAGTCGCGCCCCAGAGGTGCGCTCTCACCTGCCAAAAAGATTTATGTGATGGCTTGTAATGTTTCATAACACTTTCTCTTCCATATAGTCTTTGCGCAACCACTTAGGCTTGCCAAAGGACAGTACCATAGCGGCAATGGCTAAAATCAAAATGGCGCCACTCAACGCTAACAAGTGCAGGGTTTCCATGGTTTTAATGTCCACGGTCAGCACCCGGGTCAAGGCGGTCAGCGCCACATAAATTAAAAAGACCACCGGAAGCTTTTTGGTTTTGAAGTAAATGCCTATCATGGCGAGTAACTCCAAATAGATAAACAACAACAAGATATCTTTCAAGCTGGGGTGGCCCTCTGTCAATATGGCAATGTACTCCGCCACCGCGGACCAAATGATGGTGGCACCAATAGCAAACAAGGCGAGGATGTGGAACAAGTCCACCATAAAATTGCCCAGTGATTCGGCTTTCTTTGTCAGTTCTTCTCTCATGGGTACGTCTTCGCTATTGGTTTATTCCACTGCCCTGGCTTTTTGATAAGCGGCTTCAGACAACGCATTCCAAGCGTCGTTATCGTCCATAAACGACTGATAGTGTTCGCGTACGCGCTTGAAGGTTGCGTCTTTAGCGGACTCTTCGTCCAGCACTTCTTTGGTGTAAGCGTGCAAGGCTTTCATGACATCGTCGGGAAAGGCATAAACCTCAACATTAGATTCTTGTTTGAGTTTTTTCAGTGCGGCCAGGTTATTGGCTTCGAATTGCGACAACATCCAGATATTGGATGAAGCGGCCGCGGTTTCGATGATTTTTTGCAAATCCGCCGGCAACGCATCGAAAGCGTTTTTGTTGGCAATTAATTCCAGCACGGGGCCGGGTTCGTGCCAACCGGGATAATAATAGTATTTCGCGGCGCGGTATAAACCCAAACGCTCGTCATGATAGGGGCCAACCCATTCGGTGGCGTCTATGGTGCCGCGGTCCAAGGCTGTGTAGATTTCACCTCCGGCTAACAACACGGGTGTGCCGCCTGCTTTGGCGAACACTTTGCCTCCCAAGCCGGGAATACGCATTTTCAAGCCTTTGAGGTCTTCCACCGATTCGATTTTTTTGTTGAACCAGCCGCCCATTTGCACACCGGTGTTGCCCATGGGGAAAGGCACCAAGTTGTGTGGCGCATACACTTCTTTGTACAGTTCGATACCGCCACCGGCATACAACCAGGCATTCATGCCCTGGGCGTTCATGCCGAAAGGCACCGCGGTGAAAAATTGTGCGGCGGGAATTTTACCCGCCCAGTAATAACCGGCGCCGTGTCCCAATTCCACCGTGCCTTGAGAAACCGCATCAAACGTTTGCAATGGTGGCACTAATTCACCACCGGCGAACACTTTGATAGTGAGCCGCCCGTTACTCATGGTTTTAACTTCCTCGGCAAAGCGTTCCACACCTTCCTGGAAGATGGGGAAATTGGGTGGCCAGGTGGTGACCATTTTCCAATCGTAGGTTTTCGCCGGTGACGCTTGTTTGCTTGCGCCGGGTTGAGGCGCCTGGCCTGATTGCCCGCAAGCACTTAGTAAGACCGCCACTAGCAACAATACTAATGAACCTGTTGTTGTTTTTCGCATGGATTGTTTCCTTTTTGGTTTTCTAAATAAATGGCTCGTCCGAGAAATCTGTGGGTAATGATCTCTTTTACAAATAACTGCCGAGGGTTAAGTCTTTTGTTGTTTTTTGTCTTTTAATCCCGTGAGGCGAGCCTGAGCATCGCAGGCTTTGGCTGGACGCCCGAAGGGGAGCGACATGGATGTCGCTCCTTGCCTGCCAGCACAGGGAAGTGCTGTCAGGTAAGCGTGGAGCAAAAGCCGAGAAGCGCAAGATCAGCGAGTCTTCGGGCCGCCTTTTTTTGGGTACTTTTTTTGGCGGTTCAAAAAAAGTGCCTCGCGCCTGAGCCACCATGCTGGATAAAATCACCGAAACGGTAAGGCGCGAAACCCCATGATAGTCAAAAATAGCGAGCTTTGGTTTTGATGGCCAAAAAAAATTAGCATCGTTTTTATTTTCAAAACTACGACTTTTCATAAACTTAGGAATCAATCCATTTGTTAAAATCCATAGATTCATCAGAAGAACCAAATAAATTTATGCCACCTGCAAGTTGGCAAGCGCCACTATCAGCCACTTGAGTCCCGCTTCATCGAAATTCACTTGTACTTGTTTGCGCCTGCCTTGGCCTTCGAATTTGAGCACAATGCCTTCGCCGAACTTGGCATGGTACACGCGCTGCCCTAAATAGAACGCGGCCTCGTCTTGCTCATCGTCAGTGGAGATCGGCTGTTTGTTGAATACAGGCCGGCTTACCGAGCCCCGCAAACGGACCTCATGAATCAGCTCGCTGGGAATTTCGTGCACAAAGCGAGACGCGCGCGGATAACTTTCCGAACCAAACAAACGCCGGGTTTCGGCATGGGTGATGTACAAACGCTCCTTGGCCCGGGTAATGCCTACGTAGCACAAGCGGCGCTCTTCTTCCAGACGCGTTGGGTCCTCAGCGGAACGTCTATGGGGAAACAGTTCTTCCTCCACGCCGGCCAAAAACACCAACGGAAACTCCAGGCCTTTGGCGGAGTGTAATGTCATCAATTGCACGCAATCCTGTCCTGTTCCACTTTGTTCTTCGCCGGCTTCCAGCGCGGCGTGCGAGAGGAACGCGGACAATTCATCCAGGCCTTCTTCCTCGTCGGGGTCGAACTCAAAATATTTCGCGGCGTTGATCAACTCTTCCAAGTTTTCGATGCGCGCCTGGCCTTTTTCGCTTTTGTCTTTGTCATAATGATCGAACAAAGTACTGCGATGAATCACATGTTCCACCAACTCGTGCAAGGGCAGGTCGGTGGTTTCTTCCTGCAGGCGCTGGATTAACTTTATAAAAGCTTGCAAGGCCGACAACGCCCGGGCGCTCAACAATTTTTCGTCGATTACCGCATGGGCCGCTTGCATCATAGGCACGTTGTTAATGCGCGCATAGTTGCGCACCGCTTCCAGCGTTTTTTCACCGATGCCACGCGTCGGCGTGTTGACCACCCGTTCAAACGAGGCATCGTCGAAGGGATTGGCCATCAGGCGCACATACGCCAAGGCATCTTTGATTTCCTGGCGTTCGAAGAAGCGCAAGCCGCCATAGACTCGGTAAGGCACATTCAGTTGAATCAACGCTTCTTCAATCACCCGCGATTGGGCGTTGGAGCGGTATAACACAGCGGTTTCGCTATGGGCGCCGCCTTGATCCACCCATTGTTTGATTTGCTCGACAATAAACCGCGCTTCATCGATTTCGTTAAACGCGGTATACAGATGCAGCGGATCGCCTTCGCTGTCGGCGGTCCACAGGTTTTTGCCCAGGCGCGAGTAGTTATTGGCGATCAAGGCGTTGGCGGCATTGAGGATATTGCCGGTGGAGCGATAGTTCTGCTCCAGGCGCACCAATTTAGTGTCAGCGAAATCATTGCTGAATTGTTGGATGTTTTCAATGCGCGCGCCGCGCCAGCCGTAAATGGATTGATCGTCGTCGCCCACCGCGAACACTTTGCCGGTCTTACCGGCCAGTAAGCGCACCCAGGCGTATTGAATGGAGTTGGTGTCTTGAAACTCGTCCACCAGAATGTTCCGGAAGCGTTCTTGATAATGTTTGAGCAAGTGCGTGTTGTTCAAGAACAACTCTTGTACCCGCAGCAATAATTCGGCGAAATCCACCATGCCGCCGCGCTGGCAGACTTCTTCATAGGCTTCGTAAATGCGCATCATCTGCCGCTCGGTAGGGTCACCGAAATGTTCAATATTGTGCGGTCGTTGGCCTTCGTCTTTGCGGCCGTTGATATACCACTGCATGTGTTTGGGCGGCCATTTGGCCTCATCCAGGCCCATGGCCTTCATAACCCGGCGAATCACCCGATATTGATCGTCGCTGTCCAGAATCTGGAAGGTCTGCGGCAGTCCTGCATCTTGCCAATGCAAGCGCAACAAGCGGTGCGCCAGCGAATGGAAGGTACCCACCCACATACCACGCACGGGCATGTGCAGCAGGTTTTCGATGCGGGCGCGCATTTCTCCGGCGGCTTTATTGGTGAACGTTACCGCGATGATGCCGTGGGGCGAAACCCCTTCCACTTGAATCAGCCAGGCTATGCGATGCACTAAAACCCGGGTTTTGCCGCTGCCGGCGCCGGCCAGCACCAGCATATTGCCCGGCGGCGCACATACCGCCTCGCGCTGGGCGTCATTAAGACCGTCAAGAATATAAGAAACATCCATGGGGGTGGATTCTACCAGAAGCGGCGCATGGGATCAGGTTGGTTGTGGTACTGTGCAAGTGGTTAATATTTGTTCAGCATCAAGCGCTTGCCAGGGTAATCGTCAGAACTGATAATCGCCGGAGTTGCGATAAGCACATCATCATCACGGAGGGAAAAAATAATGAAAGCGTTGCTGGAAAATCCCACTGAACTCATCACCACCTACGTTATCCCTTGGGGAATTAATATCGTTACCGCGCTTTTGATTTTCATCATTGGACGCATAGTGGCGAAAATCATTGTTAAAGCAATCAAGAAAGTCCTGGAAAAATCCAATGTCGACGTGGCCTTGATTGGGTTTCTCGGCAACATTATTTATGTGGCACTTGTGGTCGTGGTCGTTATTGCGGCGTTGGAACAGTTAGGCGTCAAAACCACTTCCGTGCTTGCCATTTTCGCTACCGCCGGTTTAGCCATAGGCCTGGCGTTAAAAGACCAGCTTTCCAACTTTGCTGCGGGTGTAATGCTTATCATATTCAAGCCGTTTAAAGTCGGTGACTTTGTAGAGGCGGGCGGAACCAGCGGTGTAGTGGAAACCATCAAAATATTCAATACGGTGATGCGCACCGGTGACAACCGCGAAATTACCGTGCCCAATTCGCACATCTTCAACGGCACCATTACTAACGTCACCGCCCGCGATACCCGCCGCATCGATCTCACCATAGGTATAGGCTATAGCGATGACATCGCCGCAGCGAAAAAAGTGCTGCAAGAGATACTCGATAACGAAAGCCGCATCTTGACCGAGCCCGCTGCAGTCATACTGGTGGCGGAACTGGGCGAAAGTAGCGTGGATTTCGCGGTGCGCCCCTGGGTGAAGGCGAGCGATTATTGGAACGTACGCTCCGACCTGCTGGAAAAAATAAAATCCGAATTCGATGCCCGTGGCATATCTATACCGTTTCCGCAGCGAGATGTTCATTTGTACCAAAGCGCGGCTAACGACTAAACCCAGTATACTTGGTTGGCTCAGCCATGTGAGTCGCTTAGAGGTTGTGCTGCAACGACTGGAGAGACGATTTGTTATTTGAATATAAGAATTACGACCGCGTTCATATAACATTTGTTTCCGGCTATAGACGCAAAAAAGCCTACGTGCTATTTTTGCATAGCTTTACGATGGTTATTCAGGTGTAACAATGAGTGTAAAAAACAGGCTATATATTTTTTTAATACTATTAAGTGTTGTATTTCCCACAACGTCAATGGCCCAAGCTGATTACGATGCCGAACAAGAAGCCGCGGAGCGTATCCAACGCCAGTTGGAACTGGCCAACGAACTGCGCGCAAAACGCCTGCAAAAACAACGTGAAAAAGAACAGCAACTCCAACAAGAAGAACAATTGGAAAAACACTGCAACCGCTTAAAAGACGAATTGCGAAGAATGGATGAGCGCCGCCGCTGGTATCGTTTAGATGAAAACGGGGAACGGATTTATATCAGCGAGGCGGAAGTCAGGCAGCGAAAGCAATCCTTGCAAACAGAATACGATCGTCGCTGTGAAGAATATCGATAACAAAATTGTGTTGGTATCGATGTGGCAAACAACTATTGTTGCTTTAAACAGAAGAGGGCTCCCATGTGGAGGAGCCCTTGTTCTTTAAACAGAATTGGAGCAAGTGTTTCTACTCTGTTGCCGCCATTTCCAAATCGTCAATCACCGCAGCTACGCCGGCCTTGGCGCATTTCTCGTCGGTTTCGCCGGAGGGCGCGCCACTGACGCCGACACCACCGATGATGTTACCACCGGCGTTTATGGGTACACCACCTGCCGCAGCTATGACTCCGTCGACCTTACCGACGGAAAAGGGATCTTTGAAGCGGCCCACCATGGCAGAGGTGGCCATGTTGAAAGACATGGCGGTGTAGGCTTTTTGTCGGCTGATTTCCAGCGTTAAATCTTGTGCCAGTACGTCACGCAACACCACTTGCGGGTGGCCGCCTCGGTCTACAACCGTTACCGCCACTTGTACGCCTTCTTTCCGGCAGGCTTGGATGGTGGCTTGTGCCAGTTTAAGCGCCGTGTCCAGGGACATCCGTTTGATATCTACTAGAACCGGTTGACCCCCTTCGGCCGCGTAAGATACGGGCAACCAAAACCCAAATAGTACGAACATCACGACTGCTTTGCTGAGATAAGTACGCATAGTTCTCCCCTTAGGTGAAAAAGTTGTTGGATTTCCAGGGATTATAGAGCAAGCCCTGAATTTTTCTTATTGAGCCTGATCAGGTTCTTTTCAAGAAAAAGTTTTATCTATAGGTTGACCTGATGCACAAATAATATTATTTTATGCCCCGTTCTATAGAATGGCTTTATTTATATATCAAATAATTCTAATACTAAACTCTAGGGAGGAGTAAAAAGCTATGAAAATAAAGGCCATAGCCTATTTTGTTGGCATATTAACTATTTCGGGTTCGGGGATTTTGCTCGCTAGCAGTGGGCACGATCACTGGGGATATACCGGGCACACGGGTCCTGATCACTGGGGAGAATTGCAACAAGAGTTCGCGGCATGTAAATCCGGCACGCGGCAATCGCCCATAGATATCAATTTCAACCAGTTGGTATCGGCGAATCTGGGTGACATTCAGTTCCATTATCAATCTACAACTCCCGAAATACTCAATAACGGTCACACTGTCCAAGTGAACTATGCCCAAGGCAGTGAAATAACCGTTGGCGAGCGCCAATTTGAACTGGCGCAGTTTCATTTTCATATACCCAGTGAAAACACCGTCAATGGCAAAGCCTATGAAATGGAAATGCATTTAGTGCACAAAAACCCTCAAGGGGAGTTGGCTGTGGTGGGTGTGTTTTTTCAGCAAGGTGATGAGAATGCCGAATTGGACAAGCTGTGGCGTAACCTGCCGGAAAAAGCCGGTGATGCTGTCGGCAATCTTGGGGCCGATGGCACTGACCTTCACGAGGTCGTCCCGTGACGCCTGCGCAAGACTATCAAGGCTGTGAAACCTGCCAGCCAAGGTTTCC
>Ga0209536_100012324_pt1 | contig 12447 bp, 10 predicted proteins | sample DeeMarSeWOR28_12_FD_187461 | JGI IMG/M metagenome (GOLD analysis project Ga0209536, IMG submission 187461) | Marine sediment microbial communities from White Oak River estuary, North Carolina - WOR-2-8_12 (SPAdes) (version 2) | ecosystem: Environmental > Aquatic > Marine > Intertidal zone >...
TTCCCCTGCGGGGACGGGGGCTTCGAATTCCTAGCCTGGCCGAGGTGCTGGCGGATTTCCCGGATACGCGCATAAACATTGAACTAAAAGACGCCCAAGCGGAAATTGGGACACAGCTGTGTCAATTAATCCGCAAATACAACAAAACCCAAAAAGTAATGATCGCCTCTTTCAATGCCGGCCGGTTGAAAAAATTCCGGTCACAATGCCCTCGGGTGGCCACATCTTTCGGTGCAAGCGAAGCAATAGTATTTTACGGCCTGCAATGGGTTCACCTGGAATCGGCTTATTCTCCCCCGGCCCAGGCACTTCAGGTGCCGGTGCATTACGGCCGCACGCAACTGGTCACCCGGCGCTTTGTCAATGCGGCGCACTCCCGCAATTTGCGGGTGCATGTCTGGACAATCAATGACACCGAAGAAATGCAGCGACTGCTTGAGCTCGGCGTGGACGGCATCATGACCGATTATCCGGAGCGGTTGCTGAGCCTATTGGGAAGACAGATCCCTTCCATGGATCCAAAACCAAATCGTGCCGGCCACACCGAATAAAAAGGCTGCGATGAAATTGGTCGCCGGGCTGATCTGCCACAGAAACGCACCGCCAAAGGCAGCCACAGAAACACACCCATCCCGTAGGAGATAATAGAGACCAAACATACCCGCTTTGCGATTTTCAGGCGCCAGATCAACAATCAGGGCTTTGCGTGTGGGCTCGCCGAATTCCTTGAATCCCCTTAAGATAAAAGCCAACACCAGCCATTCAAAGGAGCGGCAAAGCAGAAGGACAAATGGAAAACATGTAAAGAAAACGAAAGTGATCAGGACAAAGGGCTTTTTGCTGCTTCTGTCCGCAAGATAGGCCACGGGGATATAGACCAGCATGGCGGTGATCATTTCAATACCGGTCAGAATACCAAACTGAAAAGCCGATACCGGTTCGGTGATGTTCTGCATGCACCAGACAACCACAAAGGCATAGGGTATCTGCTCGCAGAAACGTACCAGGATGTCGGAAACGAGAAGTCGTTTCAAGGAAGGGCTCATCAAATGATATAGTTTGAAAGGATTTCGCTCCGGTTTATCCGTGGTTTTGGCTGGTGATGTCTTCGCGGGTTCATCTTCGATTAATTTTTGCTGGATGACAAGGGCCACAATGGTCAGGATGAAAGCGACGGTAAAGGCTGTGCGCACACCATTTTTTATGCCCCACAGACCGATACACAGGCCCCCCAGAATAGGTCCGAGGCCCATGGGGACCCTGCGCACCAGCGAGTGCATGGAAACCCCCATGGTGCGCTTTCCCATCGGCAGCACCCTGGCAATGAGGCTCATGGTGGCCGGCAGGGAAATCGCCGACCAGGACATAAAAAGTACGGCTCCCGCCAAAACCGCCTGCCAGGCCGGAACAAGAATAACGATAAGAAATCCAGCCATCGCGATGACATTAAAGACAACAAGAGCGCGTTTATAACCGATGCGGTCGGATAGATATCCTCCCGGAAACGCATAAACGGCCGATAGAAGGTTGTCCATCGCATTTAAAAATCCAATGGATAAGGCTCCGCCGCCCAGAGCCAGCAGATAAATCGGCAGAAACCGTTCGGCCAATCGTTCGCCCAGACCCACCAGAGTCACCATGCAAAGAACGCCGACAGTGCTTCTTGTGAGGCCCAGAAAACTCGAAATATGAATTGCCCGAGGCATTTTTACCATTGCTCAAAATACCCGAATCACGGGACCGAATACATCCGGGTGGCGTTCAACACGATCAGCTTTAATCAGGCCAATGCTTGAGAAACGTTTTTTATTTAACGCCATGTAATTTTGGCCTCATTCCTCAGTGGCAGGCGGTGGTACTTGAATTTGGGAAATCCGATCATCATGGCACCGAAGCATACATGTCCCTGCGGAAGATTAAGCGCATCAGCCATAGGCGGCCATGAATTGGCGGCGGTATTGAAATAGCCTGCCCAGCAAGCGCCCAAACCAAAGGCCCCTGCCGCCAGTTCCAGGTGGGTCAGCGCAATGGTGGAAGCAGCCGGTGCCGTGCGGCTGTCCTTTCGGCCATGGGCAACGATGACATGCGGTGCCCCCCTGCAAATGCGCTCTTTTCCGGCCTCCCAGGCGGCGACCACACGATCCAGGTGCAGGGAGGCGACCAGAGGAGAATTTTGTCGAATCAGGCTCCGCATCCAATCGATTACAATTCCGGCCAAACGATAGACCTCGCCACTATCATAAATCACCAGCCACCGAACCGGCTGGGTGTTGTGACCCGAGGGCGCAAAGCGCACTACATCGATGAGTTTTGCCAAGACCTCACGATTCACTGCCTTTTTCTTGTATTGTCGGATGGATCGCCGCGCTCGCATAAAATGTACGACCTGCTCAGCGCTGAGCAGATGCTCTTCCTGCAGGGGCGGGCAATCATCCGGATGCATGCCGGCATGTGCCATGGCGGCGTGCGGGCAAACGGCCACACAATGGCCGCAGCTGATACACCATTGATTCCCGCCGGCGATCATCGTCGGATAATCGCCCTCGGCTTCGATTTCAATGATTCCCATCGGACAAACTGCAATACAGATTCCGTCGCGCTTACATTTTTCCCGATCCACGGTTAACAGACTCACGATCCAATCTCCTTTCCCTGTTGAATCCCCCCTCAGGAATTCTTTTCGATGGTTGCAAAAGTTTCCTGCGCGATTTGGAGCTCCTCGTTGGTTGGAATAACCAGCGTCTTGACCGGGCTGCTGGGAGTCTGGATTTCAAATGCTTCTTTCGATCTCCGGTTGTTTTTTTCCGGATCCAGCTCTATTCCCAGATGAGACAGTCCCTGGCAAGCACCGGCGCGAATGAAGACGGCATTCTCCCCGATTCCTCCGGTAAATATCAGGGCATCGAGCCGACCCAGCACAGCGTAATAGGCTCCAATATATTTTTTGATACGGTAACAGACCATCTCGATCGCCAACTGCGCCTGAAGGTTTCCAGCCTGGGCACGTTTTCCGATTTCGCGCATGTCGTTGACACCGCATATTCCCTTCAGCCCGCTTTCTTTGTTAAGGATGGATTCCACAGCGTCCCGGCCCAAACCGGTTTTTCTCCCCAGATAAAAAATAATGGCCGGGTCGACATCACCGCTGCGGGTTCCCATGATCAACCCCTCAAGAGGTGTCATCCCCATGGAGGTATCGATACTTTTCCCACCTTTGATCGCCGCTGCACTGGCTCCATTACCCAGGTGAAGCGTAATCAGGCTTAATGATTGAATCGGTCGTTGTAAAAATTCCGCTGCCTGGCGGGCAACATAATGGTGCGATGTGCCGTGGAATCCATAACGGCGCACCTGGTGGGCTTCGTAGAGATCCTGCGGAATTGCATAGCGAAATGCATGACTCGGTATCGACTGATGAAAGGCCGTATCAAATACCGCCACCTGGGGCACCCGTGGAGCACTTTCCATGGTTACTTCAATGCCCAGCAGATTGGCCGGATTATGAAGGGGCGCCAAGGGGATCAGTTTGCGAATAGTGTTGATCACCTTTTGATCGATGATCGTCGGCTGCTGGAAATCCTCACCGCCATGCACGACACGGTGGCCGATTCCCGCCAGCTCCCCCGTGTCCTGAAGATCTCCTGCTTTCCGCAAAACAGTTCCGATCAGCTGGAAACCCTTCTGGTGATCGGCAACAGATTGGATTTTAATGATTTCTTCGATTTTACCGGATGCATTCCGGGTGCGATGCACCAGGCGACCTTCAGGCTCACCGATTCGCTCCAAAACGCCGCTTGCCAGCTCGGCCTTTTGGGTCATATCAAAGAGCTTGTATTTGATTGAAGAACTTCCGGAGTTGATCACCAGTATTTTCATGCTCGTTTTCCAATTCAAATTCCGACCGGATCAGTTTTTATGATTGCGACTATCTGAAAGCGATCTTTTTTCATCCAAACCGATGCTGAAAACCAGGAACCCGTTACCTGAGACCCGAAGACAGCGCCATGCAAAGCACAACCCGGCTAGTTGACGGCTTGCGCCTGTATGGCCGTAATTGCTGCGGTATTGACAATATCTGTTATGGTGCAGCCCCGGCTCAAATCATTGACCGGCTTGTTCAACCCTTGCAGCACCGGCCCGATGGCAACCGCCTGCGCCGATCGCTGAACGGCTTTGTATAGATTATTGCCGGTATTTAGATCCGGGAAGATAAATACGGTTGCTTTTCCGGCCACCTCGCTTTCCGGAAGCTTGGTCCGAGCCACCCCTGCATCCACAGCAGCGTCATACTGGATCGGCCCTTCAATCTTGAGGTCAGGCCGACGTTTGCGGGCGATGAGCGTGGCGTCCCTCACCTTGTCGACGTCCTGCCCGCTGCCGGACCCCCCGGTAGAATATGAGCACATGGCAACCAGAGGTTCTATTCCATAAATACGCGCCGTTTCCGCCGAACTGATGGCAATATCCGCCAGCTGCTCGGCATTCGGGTCGGGGTTTACCGCACAATCCCCGTAAACCAGGACACGATCGGCCAGGCACATGAGAAATACACTGGAGACGACCGAGACCCCGGGCCGAGTGCGAATAATCTGAAGGGCCGGCCGGATCGTATCTCCGGTGGTATGGACGGAACCGGAAACCATACCGCCGGCAGCGCCGGTGTAAACCATCATCGTGCCGAAGTAATTCACATCCGTTAGGGTGTCTCTGGCCATGGCCTCGGAGATACCTTTATGCTTGCGCAGTTCATAAAATGCTTTTGCATAACTTGCAAGCAGTTCCGAATTCAGCGGGTCAATGAAGTTTGCCCCTTCCAGATTGAGACCGAGCGTATTGATCTTGCGCTGAATCTCGTCCACATCGCCCAGCAGGGTAATATCTGCAACATGGCGTAACAGCAGTATTTCGCTGGCTCTCAGGATGCGTTCTTCCTCACCTTCCGGCAATACGATGTGCTGTCGGCCAGCCTTGGCCCTTTCCAGCAGCTTGTATTCAAACATTATCGGCGTCACACGCCTGGAGTGCACCACCTGGATGCGTTCTTCGAGCTGTTTCGCATCGACACGAGATTCAAAAATGCCCAGGGCAGCAGCGATTTTACGTTCGTTTTCGGCGGTCAATGCCGGACGAACGGCACTGGCATTCAAGGCTGTTGTGTAGGTGTCGGTTTCAACGCTGAGCATCGGGGCAGACGACTGCTTTCTGAGACCTTCCACCAGGCGTTGGACCTGGGTTTCGGGGATGAGTCCTCCACTCAAAAGCAAGCCGGAAATGGTCGGATAGGTCTCGGACGCATTGGCCGCCAGACAGCCTAAAATCAAGTCAGCACGATCTCCCGGTGTAATGATCAGATCGCCCTCTGCAACATAGTCCAGAAAATGCGGCAGATTCATGGCCGCAACCTTGAGGCTGTGAATTTCCCGGTTTAAACCCTCCGGTTGACCCTGCACAATTTTAGCGTTTAGGGCCTTTGCGATATCTCCGACAGTCGGTTTCCCAAGGGCCGGCTCTTCGGGCAGAATAAACAGGGGTTCCTTGTCTAATCCCCTGCCTTTCAATTTGCCGGCAACAGTATCTATTTTTTCCGGTTCGACCCGGTTGACAATCGTCGCCAGAATGGTACAGCCTTTGCTTTCAAAAGATTCCTGGACCACTAGGACGGCATCGATAATATCCTCACTTGATTTGCCGAGGCCATTGACCAGGGCCAGGATCGGACATCCCAGATGATTGGCCAAATCGGCGTTAAACTCGAATTCAAAGGCAGAAGATACCCCGGTAAAATCCGTCCCCTCGCATAATACAAAATCACATGAATCCTCCAGCGCTTTATATTTGCTCAGGATGTCCTTGAAAAGAGCTCCGGTTCGCCCTTCGGCAGACATGTTTTGCGCAGCTTCATGGGTATAGGCATACATATCTTCATAGGATGGGCTCAAATTATAGCGGGTTTTGATGAGCTGGATATTGTTGTCCGGTTTTTCCCCGGAAGGAATGATAGGCCTGAAATAGCCAATTTTGCGGATGCGCCTGGATAAGAGTTCCATTATGCCAAGGGCAACCACCGACTTGCCGCTTCGCGGTTGGACCCCGACAATATACAAACTTCGCGCCATATTATCCTCCTTTAAGGGGGCCGCTGGATTTCTTGGTTATTATTCATTTTGTTGAACTTCAGGACTTGCGACTGGTGTTTACTTCCACCGTAATATGCCGGATGGTATCAAAATTTTCAAGCTGTTCTTTGTAATAGGATGGTGGACGCGGATTGTTGGTAATGACTGAAACAATGGCCGCAAAATGACCGGGTCCCAGGCGCCACAGATGCAGGTCGACAACACGGCTATCGCCATCGGATTCGATCAGATTCCGGATATTTTCCGATAAAGGCGTGTCAATGTCCAGATCAAGCAGGATGCTGCCGGTTGAGCGAATGAGGCCATAGGACCAGCGGGCAATGACCAAAGCTCCGGCAATGCCCACTAACGGATCCATCCACACCCACCCGAAAAACCGGCCGGTCGAAAGAGCAACGATGGCCAGGATGGAGGTCAGGGCATCAGCAAGCACATGCAGGTAGGCCGCTTTTATGTTATAGTCGGTGCGATGATGATCAGAGTCGGGTCCCAGGTTTCTTTCTTTGAGAATGAAGGCACTGACCAGGTTTACAATCAGGCCCAGCAAAGCTACCGCTATGGCCTCATCGAATCTAATTGCAACCGGCGAGAAAAACCGCATGATTGATTCATATAGCATCAGCACTGCAATCACCACCAGAAGAACAGCACTGCTGTATCCCGCCAGTTCCCCGATTTTGCCGGTGCCGAATGAAAATCGTTTGTCCGATGCATAGCGCTGAGCCAGCCAGTAGCCAAAGGCTGCAATTCCCAGGGCAGCCGCGTGGCTGGCCATGTGCCAGCCGTCGGCCAGCAAGGCCATCGATCCAAAGATAAAACCGGACACAATTTCCAGGATCATCATGGCAGCGGTGAGCGCGATGACAAGCCAGGTCCGCCGCGCATTGGACAGCTGGGCGGAACTGAGGAGGACGTGGTTATTGCGCCGGGCCGTGGTGTGGTGATCTTTCATAATTGAGACCGAGTTTTCCCTGCCCTGGAAAGTATGTGGGTGGCAGAGCCCATAAAAATTTCCGCCGCCTCTCCTTCGGTTTCCGAAAGTGTTGGATGCGGGTGAAGGCTCAGGCCCATGTCTTGTGCCAAAGCACCCATTTCGACGGCAAGTACCCCTTCAGAAATCAACCCTTCGGTATCACGCCCGGTAATGCCGACTCCGAGTATACGCTGGGTTTGCGGTTCAACAATGATTTTGGTAAATCCTTCCGGGGCCCCCATGGTAGCGGCCCTGCCTGAAAATTTCCAGGGAAACCGCTGGACCTCGATTTTAATATTTTGCCGGCGGGCCTGCTCTTCGGTCAAACCGCACCACGCAATCTGGGGATCGGTGTAGACAACTGCCGGAATGGCCCTGACGTCAAAAACCGATGGTTGCCCGGCAATAACTTCAGCAGCGACCTTGCCTTCACGCATCGCTTTGTGGGCCAGCATATAGCCGCCGATCACATCGCCAACGGCATAGATTCGTTCATCGGCGGTATGCAGCTGATCATCCACAATTACAAAGCCCTTTTCATCCAAATTTACCCCGGTGTTTTCAAGACCGATTTCCCGGGTATTGGGTTTTCGCCCGATGGCAACAAGCACCCGGTCGAATGTTCGGTGGCTTTCGCCACCATCGCCCTCAAAACGAACATCCACCCCTTTTTCGTGTTCTTCCAGGGCCGTAACCCGGGTGTTTAAGCGGATGTCTTCAAAGATGGCGCCCAATCTTTTTTGCAGGTGTCTTATAAGATCTTCATCCACGCCAGCAAGCAGTCGATCTTTCATTTCAATCAGGCTGACCTTGCTTCCCAGCGCGGCGTAAACGGTGCCCAGCTCCAGGCCGACATAACCGCCACCCATTACAAGAATGGAGTCGGGAATGTCCGTCAAGGCCAGGGCACCGGCAGAGCTCATTATCCTTTTTCCGGTTTCGAATGCCGTGCCGGGAAAAGCGATCGGGCTGGAACCGATTGCCAGAACCGCATGGCGGAATTTTATGTGGCTGACCTCCGAGCCGTGCATTCGCACCGTGTTAGAGTTTTCAAATTCGGCCCGCCCTTTGATGCGCTGAACGCCGCGCTTATCGCTTAAGCCGGCCAACCCGTCGGCCAGTCGATCGATAACGCTGGCTTTCCATTTTCGAAGAGCTTCCAGGTTGATTTGCGGTTGGCCGAAGGCGATTCCCATAGCTTCAGCCTTCCGGGCGTCATAGATGAGTTCTGACAGGTAGAGAAAGGTTTTGGAAGGGATACAGCCCTTAAAAAGACAGACACCGCCGGGCCGTGTGGCTGTGTCAACCATGGTCACTTCCAAACCCAGGTCGGCGGCCCGAAAAGCCGCCGCATATCCACCCGGTCCGCTTCCGATCACCAGAACTTCGGTTTCCAGTCCCAACTCACCCATTACCATGGTGTTTATTCCCCAATGCCTATCGCTATGCGTATTTTTTTCAATGGCAGCCGGAGGCGCCCTCACCCTATAGACAACAGCGGGCCACGAAATTCGATTACCGGATTTATTTCAGATGCTTCTATACCATGGACATGAGCAACTCGTCCGGATCCTCGAGTGTGTCAACAATTACTCTCAAAAACCGGATGGCATCGGCACCATCCAACACACGATGGTCGATGCAGAGCACGATCGGCATGATCAACCGCGGAAGGATCTCGGGCCTGCCGGCGGCTTTTTGCATAACCGCCGGCTGAAGGCGCGCTTGCCCCAGTCCAAGAATGGCGACTTCCGGATAATTGATAATCGGCGAGAAAAACCCTCCGCCCATGGCGCCCGCATTGGTAATCGTAAATGTGCCGCCTTGCATTTCTTCCAGTTTCGTCTTGCGGGCACGGGTTCGCTGTACCAGTTGATTCAACTCGATGGATAATTCCTTGATGCTCTTACGATCGACATCCCGCACCACCGGTACGATCAGTCCTTCACCGGTATTCACAGCCACGCCGATATGATAATATTGCTTGATGATAATCTCGCTGGCAGCCGCATCCAGAGTGGCATTGAAGTTGGGATAGGTTTTCAACGCAGTTGCCACCGCTTTCAGGGCAAATACGGTCAAGGTCAGCTTTCCACCCGTAGATTGAATTCCTTCCTTGTGCTTTTGACGAAATGCCTCCAGCCGTGTAATGTCGATGGTATCCTGGCTGGTCACATGTGGAATCTGTGACCAGGCCAGCGACATCTGCTTGGCAGTCGCACGACGGATGGAACGAAACGGCACCCGCTGCACTGTCCCCCATCGCGTAAAATCAGGCAGCGCAGGCATGACTATATCAGCTGCCGGCGCTTCCGTTGAAACGGCAGTCGGCGCTGTAAGTTCTTCCGGAATCTGTACCGCCTGATTTCCGGCAGCAGCGAAGGAGCGAACATCCTCTGCGGTAACAAGACCCGCGGGACCCGACGGCGTGACCCGATGAAGATCCACACCCAGCTCCCGGGCAACCCGCCGGGTCGCCGGCGATGCCGGAACGGGCCCTTTCCCGCGGGAAAGATGAACTTCTGCAGCTTTTACTTCAAGCGGTGCAGGCGCTGACGGCGTTTTTGCTATAGCCGGCGGCGCAACCCCTGGGCTTTTATCCCCCTCATCTGAAAAATTCATCATCGTGTCACCGACGTTGATGATATCACCGGGTTTAACAAAGATTTCTTCAACAGTCCCGGTATATGGCGAAGGGATTTCCACTGCAGCCTTGTCGGTTTCTACCTCTAAAATGACATCGCCTTCGGCTACGGCCTGTCCTACCGAAACGAGGACGGCAAGCACTTCTCCTTCATGAATTCCTTCTCCCAAATCCGGCAGTTTCAGGGATCTGGCCATTCAACCTCCTCATCGGGTCTTGCTGTTGATGGTTAAAAAGGATACCGTCACCGCACGATGTATAGGCCACACGCCCGGGGGCAACCCGGCCATTGATCCTGCCTATCGCGCCAATATCTTCCCGGCTGAACGGACAATACGCTGCACATCGGGCAAGTATGCCTTTTCCCTGCTAAACAACGGTATAACGACGTCGTACCCGGTTACTCTTTCGATGGGGACTTCGAGATAAAAAAATGCTTTTTCCATCAGTCGAGCGATGATTTCGGCGCCCGGTCCAAAACTACGGGGGGCTTCATGAATTACCATCGCCCGACCGGTTTTTTTCACGGATTCCACCAAGATTTCTTCCTTCAGGGGAGAGATGGTCAGCAAATCGATGACTTCTGCCTCAACACCCTCTTTTTCTTTCAACACAGAAGCCGCCTCCAGGGTCGGTCGCATCATGGCGCCATAGGAAATCATGGTCAGATCTTTACCGGTCAGGGCCAGTTGCGGTTCGCCGATCGGCAAGGCCTCTTCTTGCTCCGGCACCTCTTCCCGAAAAGCGCGATAAATCGCTTTGGATTCATAGAAAATGACCGGGTCCGGATCACGAATGGCGCTGACCAGCAATGCCCGGGCATTGCGTGGGCCGGAAGGAATAACCATCTTCAGACCGGGAATGTGAGCCCAGAAGGCTTCCCGGCTTTCCGAATGGTGTTCCAGAGCCCTGACCCCTCCTCCGTAAGGAGTGCGCAGCACCATGGGAACGTTATACCTTCCCCGGGATCGCCAACGGAGGCGCGCTGCATGGTTTTCGATCTGGTGAAAATTCTGGTAAGCGAATCCGGAAAATTGGATCTCGCAAATCGGCTTGAGCCCGTGGGCGGCCATGCCGATGGACATGCCGACGATGGCGCTTTCCGCCAAGGGAGTATCCAGCACGCGCTGGTCACCGAATTGGTCGATAAGGCCTTCGGTTACGCGGAACACGCCGCCATCGACGCCCACGTCCTCACCCAACAAGATGATGCTGTCATCTTTTTCCATCTCCTGCTGCAAGGCCAGGTTGAGGGCTTGAACCATCGTCATCTTAGCCATGATTTCTCTCCCTATTCAGTTCGGCATACTCCCGTGCAAACGCATCCTTCTGCTCCTTTAAATAGGAAGGCATATCCGCGTATGTGTACTCGAACATGTCCAGCGGATCGCCGAGGGCTTTCATTTGCGCTTCGGCACGTCCGACGGCATCCTGAATCTCTTGCAGAACATCTGATTCCAGTTCGGCAATTTTTTTCTCTGAAAGCAGTTTTTTATCCAGGAGGTATTTTTGAAACCGCGGCAGGGGATCTCGCTTTTGCCAGATGGCAACATCTTCTTCACTACGATAGCGGGACGGGTCGTCGGCAGTCGTATGCATCATCAATCGATAGGTGACGCATTCGATCAGCGTCGGACCACCGCCTGCGCGGGCCCGTTCAACCGCTTCCCGGGCTGCAGCGTAAACTGCGAGAATATCATTACCGTCTACCTGAAGCCCCGGCATGCCATAGGCCAGAGCCTTTTGAGCCAATGTCTTCGAACGTGTCTGTCTGGACAACGGCAGTGAAATCGCCCAGTGATTATTCTGGCATACAAAGATGACCGGCACCTGAAATACAGCCGCAAAATTCATGCCCTCATGAAAGTCGCCCTCGGATGTCGCGCCATCTCCGAAAAAAGTCATGGCAACATCATCTGTTTGCCGATATTTTGCCGCCCACCCCAGGCCGACTGCATGAAGCACCTGAGAGCCCACTGGAACAGAAATAGGAAAATCATTACGGTCAGCGGGAATGTCGACCCCCTCGCTGAAACCGTTGTTATAGATAATCACGCTCTCAAGGGTCCTGCCCCGCCAGATTTCAGCAGCCGTCTCGCGGAAAGCCGGAACCATCCAGTCCCGCCGGCGCAAAGCCGCCACCGACCCTAAATGAGCGGCCTCCTGCCCGGTTGTCGGCGGAAATGTTCCAATTCGACCCTGACGTTGAAGACTTATCAACCGCTCGTCAAATTTACGGGCTAAAACCATGGTTCGATAAAGTTTTAGAAGAATATCATCGGAGATATTGGGGTCGAGCTTTTTATCCAGTTCTCCTTTCTCGTCAAGAATAGAAAGGTATTCTATGGACTCCGGTATTTGGATCTTTTTTCTGGGCATGGACTATCTCCTTTGCAGCAAAAACCGATTTCGAACCACTTCCAGATGACACTAACCCGTCTGTGTTTCGGTCAGTTTTAATATGTGGCCGCTTTGTTCTTAGTCAAGGGGAATGCTATACCTGATGGAAAATAAGATACCTTATATTGAAGGCGCATTTCGGGTCCAAGCGATATGTAGTTTCACAGAGATAGGATAGATATACAAGTTGAAGGGAAAGCATCGGGCCGGCGATTTCGCTGCCCTGACCGTATTTCCGGAATACTTGGTGCTTTGCAGCTGCGCTGTTGGGGAATTGCCATCTGCCACAGATT
>Ga0209536_100012325_pt1 | contig 12447 bp, 12 predicted proteins | sample DeeMarSeWOR28_12_FD_187461 | JGI IMG/M metagenome (GOLD analysis project Ga0209536, IMG submission 187461) | Marine sediment microbial communities from White Oak River estuary, North Carolina - WOR-2-8_12 (SPAdes) (version 2) | ecosystem: Environmental > Aquatic > Marine > Intertidal zone >...
CTGGCCGAAGGGTCTGAGCGTGCCGCTAAGAAGATTGGACGCGGCACGGAAGTGTACCTGATTACGTTCAAGGGGCAAGAAGCGCCCGCGCATATGCCGCGCGTCAAACGCTCTTTGGCGGTTATTTACGCTACAAATCCTTTTGGCGCAGATCATCAGTCCAGCGAACACGATCCGGCCTTCGAAGATGATTTTGAAGGTTACACCGATCGGATGTCTGTCTTGGGTTTCAGCAAGGGTGTGGAAGCTCGTTCGTTGAGTGATGAAAAAATTCGCTTCACTATTGCTTCGCAATATATGTATAGTGCGATGGACAGCCTGAACCTGTGTCAGTTCGTCTACGGCCCGGCCTGGCAGCTTTATGGCCCAGACGATATGGTTGAGCTGGTGCGCGCCGTCACCGGTTGGGAGGGTGTGGACTTTGCTGAGTTGCAGAAAGTTGGCGAGCGGCGTCTCAACATGATGCGTGCATTCAATGCCCGCGAAGGCATGGATCGCAAAAATGATGTGATTCCTGAAAAACTCTTCAAACCGCTCAAAGGTGGCCCAAGCGATGGTTGGAAGCTTGACCGCGATGAGGTTGAATCCGCGATTACAAACTACTTTCAATTATGTGGGTGGGATGTGGAAACAGGTGTTCCTAAACGCGAAAAACTAGAAGAACTGGATCTAGGTTGGGTAGCTGAACAGTTGGATTGAATCAGAGAAAACCGTAACAACGGGGCGGGCGTACGCCCGCCCCGTTGTTTTTTGGTCACTACATGAATATAAGGAGATAAGCCATAAAACCGCTCACAACATCCCCGCTTTTCAATGTGTTGATGTTTTCGGCCTTCTGGGCTTTCCAGATTTTTGTCGCAAAGCTGGGTTTCATCGCCGGGGCGATGGTACTCCCGTTTCAAGTCGTGATGGTGCTGACTGCAATGGCCACACTGGCGTTCTTGATCCTTCCCAGATCAGGCGCTGAGTTGATGAAATTGTTCAAACAGAATCCAGCCGTATTCTGGAAGATCTACCTTGCCAACGGTCTGCAGGCCGGACTGGGGACTTGCCTGAGCATCATCGGGATTGCGCTAACTGATGCCATTAATGCCGGGTTCCTGGTCAAATTAGCCACGGTCACTACCATCCTTTTTGCCTGGCTACTGCTCAATGAGAATATGTCAGGCTTGAAGATTGCTGTCGTATTCGCGATGCTTTTTGGCGCCTACCTGCTGACCACCAAAGGACAGACCTTATTGCCCAGGGTCGGCGATCTCTTTATTTTAGCGGCCTGTGTTTGCTGGTCGCTGGGGAATGTCATGGTTCGGAAAATCCTGCGAACACAGGCCGTTCACGCGGACGTGGTCACTATGCAAAAGCCAATGGCCAGCCTGCCCGTTTTTCTGGCGCTTGTTGGGATATCGGTTTATTACCCCGAAATGTTGGGGAGCCTCAAGGGTGTGTTGCAATGTTGCGCATTCTCTCCGGCACACATCCCTTATGCATTGGGCAGCGGATTCTTCCTGGGGATGGCCTGGATTTACCTGTACCGGACGCTGCATATCGCCACGGCATCCTACATGACCCTGATGTCGATGGCGACGCCGGTCATCGTCAGTGTGCTCGCGATAGCCTTCCTAGATGAGAAGCTGGTCTGGATTCAAGTTGTTGGAGGAGGGCTGATCATCCTCTCCGCAGTGGCGATATACTTCAGCGATATTGCCTATACTTGATCCGATGCTCGACCAGTAACTAAACAACTGTAGCCGCCTGCCAGCAATCGTCCAGGTTGCTCTCCACGAGCCCCACCAGGTCTTTATCTAGTCTTCCTGTTCTTACCCTGTATTGCATCTTGCGCAAGATTTTACGCCGCGATAGCGAAGGGCGATATGGGCGCTTCTGAGACAGAGCCTGGAACACATCCGAGGCTGCAACGATTCGCGCTTCAATACCAAGATCGTCTTTATTGAGGTGAAATGGGTACCCGCGCCCATTCAAGGATTCGTGATGATATGCTGCCCAGCCCGCGATCTCCTCGAACCCGCGAATTTGCTTCAAAATTTCATAGGTTTCGAAACTGTGCTGGCGGATGATAGCCAGTTCAGTCGCGTCCAAATCGCCTGGTTTATCCAAAATCTCATCTGGGACCATCAACTTCCCAATATCATGTAATAAGCCTGCGATTTCCAACTGGTCACAGATGTCGGCCGGGAGTTGTGAACACTCAGCCAGCCAACGCGACAGTTGCGCCACGCCGCGTGAGTGTTCCGCCGTGAACGGACTCTTTGCATCCACGATATTGGCGAAGATATTGGCCAGTTGCCTTGTATCCGCGCTTCCTAACTCCTGCAATGTTGCTTCCGGCATCCATACCCTTGCACTGGCCTTGATATGGTTCGGTTCCAGACTCAGCCAAAAGGCTTCCTTCGTAGAAACGGACAGGAATGCCTGCACCAGTTCGGACGCAAAGAAAGTCCCACGGTAGCGACCGACTGTGCTGCGGATATCTCGCCGCGCCAGAAGCAAATCTTGTCCATAATGCCCGCTGGCCAATGCATCCACCCGATCCGCAAGGTAGATCAAATTGCTCATCAATGCCACCTGCTGTGATAAATCCTTCCGTGCCAATATTTTCCAATGGGTATGATGATGCTGAATCAATGGCGCCAAGTGCGAAAGGGGTTTGAATTTTGCTAACAGAGTAGAGCCACGCTCACAATGCTCCTCCACCCCTTCCCAGTCCAGTTCAGTGACCAGACGTTTATGTACCCGTGTAGAAGACACGCCACAGTCATGCAGCAGGCCACCAAAGAAGAGGATGTCCAGCTTCTCTGGTCCCCATCCCAATGTTTCCCCCATAGTCACGGCCATGACCGCAACCCGCTTGCCGTGATAGCGATCATCCACCCCCACCAGATCCAGCGCATCCGATAACGTATATACCAACTGCCATAAATCGACATGCATCATCCACCTCCGTAACGGCGCTTCCTTCACACACTATACTGTTTTTTCACCTTCAAAACAAGTGAACAATTTCCCAAATCTTTCAAATTTCATGTAAGATGTAAATGTCGTCTTCAAAATCCAAATGTCGTCCAAATGTCGTGTGTACGACATGGTAAATCTTGGGATAATTTCTATAATGGGGGTTGAATTTGAAAGGAGTTTAAAATGAACCAACCTGATCTCGGACTCAAAGTCACTGAACTGCGCCAAAATAAAGGATTTACCCAGGAGCAGCTAGCCGAAAAATGCGAAGTCAGCCCGCGCACTATCCAGCGCATCGAGAGCGGCGAAGTGGATCCGCGCGCCTATACACTGCAATGTCTTAGTGAAGCCCTTGAATTCGACTTCATGGCAGATAACACCAGGAATGAAAACCTGTGGCTTGTCCTGATGCATCTGAGCAGCATCATCCCTTTGCTGATCGCCCCCTTGCTGATATGGACCTGGAAAAAGAACCAATCGTACAAGATTGACAATCAGGGAAGTGCTGTGCTGAACTTCCAGATCACCATGATGTTGCTGTTGTTTTTGGGCGGTTTCCTGCTCATGTTTATACCTGCTGTGCTCCCGTTCTTAGGAAAGGCAATCGACGAGGCTGGGATAAGTATGGGCTTTTTCGAACTCATTGTATTGTGCGCCCCCATGCCCATGATGTTGATCGGGCTATTCTGCACTTATCAGGGCGTGGTTAACGCTATACGAGCGCTTTCTGATAAACCCATCCATTACCCGCTCAGCATTCCATTCGTCAGGTAAAGCTACAGGGGACGTCTTCACAAGATAATACACGGAGAAGAAATATGACCGAAAAGAATCGAGTTCAAATTCCTGATAAAGGCATTTGGAGTTCAATCAAATCTGCAAAGAACCAAAAAGTCAAGCACTTGACGGTGAAAGCCGGCGAAGACACAACCATTATCGATGCGCCATTAGCCCTCGATCTTCGCATCATTCCAAAAGTATTTACAGCGCCCCTCCAGGCAATTGGGCTTGTCACTTCCATATTTGCACGCATGCTCAACACAAACATAACTCTGCACCTGAACGATGATAAAGAATAATCTGCAAAGTTCCCAAGATATAAGGGCAATAAAGAGCCGCCTGGCTTGCGCTTATCATTCATATGTCAGTGATTACAAGCGATATCTGAAACGGCGTGGTTTTGGAGATCATATCCATGATAGTTTTTTCGTAAACCGGGGTTTTCTGGAATGCTGGCTGCAACCCGGTTTCCATCACTTCTGGCAGGTGTGGAACCCCGGCATTGGATATTTCGCCTACAAATTATATTTAGCGTTCGGTGGAAAAAACAGGCGAAGTATCGCAACTGTCGCGTCTTTTTTGGTGAACGGTCTGGTACATAACCTTGTGATCAGTCTACTGCTATGGCGTTGGGACTTTCCCCTGCCCTTTACCTTTACCCTATTCGGTTTCCTGACAGTTATTTCCAGATGGTTAGAGGCGCCTATGAGAATGAGCAAGTGGCCTCGAGTATGTCATTTGGCCCTCAACATTGGGTTAGTTATCCTGGGATTCGATTTTGGTTTTTTCATGGATGATCTTCTACACGCAATTTTGAATTCATAAAAGGAAAGATAAAAATGCACACAAAACGTTTTCAGTGTATCAAATGGATCGCGATAAGCCTTTTCAGTGTTGTCTTGATAACAGGCTGTATCAGTTCATTGGGATTTAATCGCAGAGTCAATGGCTCTGGGAATGTGACAAAAGAAGATAGAGCCCTCCAAAACTTCACAGAAGTCGTTTTGTCTGAAGAAGGGGATCTGTTCATTGACGTGGGTAATCAGGAGCAATTAATCATCGAGGCAGAAGATAATTTGCAGGAATATCTGATTGCCGAGGTACAAGGTGGTGTTCTGGATATAAAAAAACTACCCGAGAATGTCACCCTGAATGCAACCAAGCCTATTCGCTACCATCTTACTGTAAAAGAGCTTAAAGCGTTGACCATCAAGAACAGTGGAGATGCCGAAGTTACAGAGGTGGATACCGATAATTTCTCGATTCGGATCACAGGCTCTGGAAGCGTGTACATAGACACTTTGAACGTTCAGCGTTTGGACATGGAGTTGACTAGTTCTGGCGATTTGACCGTCGGTGAAGGAGAAGCCGATGAGCAACATATCAGGCTAAGCAGTTCAGGTGAATACGATGGCGAAAATGTGGTTTGCCAAAATGCTGATGTCAAATTAACCAGCAGCGGAAATGCGACTCTTCATGTGCTCGAACGTCTTGAAGCAGATTTGTCCAGCAGTGGAAATGTGTATTACATTGGGAATCCCAAAATTATATACAAGGATTCATCTTCTACAGGCAGGGTTAGATCATTGCCGTAGGTTTCTCCATTTGACTAAACCATTAGAGCGATGGGATTGGTAAATTCATTGCCAATAACCCAAAACAGGAAATAACCATGAGAAATAAAGATGTCATCTGGCGTTATGTAATTGTTGTATTTGCCGTCAGCTATCTATGGCAACTGGTCATTTATCTCACAGGCGGCATTGATTCTGCTCTGTTTCCCTTTGTTATGTGGTTTCCTGGGATCATTGCGGTCGTTTTCCGTCTGCTCACAAAAGAAGGCTTTCGCAACGTTGGCTGGGGATTGAGAAAGTGGAGGTACTTTTTACCAGCCATCCTGCTACCTGCAATGGTCACATTAACATGCATCCTGCTGCTCTCAATTCTGGATTGGGCGACATGGTCAGATAAATTTTTCATTTTCCAGAATGGTATGGTGGATATCCCTAAGGTTCCACTGATTCTTGGGAACCGCACCCAAAGTATTGTCTTCTTTACGCTAAACTTTGCACTCTCTCTGGGTTTTCAAGCGATAATCGGAAGCATATTCACTCTCGGCGAGGAATTCGGTTGGCAAGGTTATTTACTTCAAAAATTGTTGAGTAAATATGGTTTAAACAGGGGGCTGATCATTCTTGGAGTTATTTGGGGCTACTGGCACCTGCCAATCATTCTTATGGGATACAACTTCCCTAATCAGCCTGTCTTGGGAGCTTTCGTTTTGATGCCCTTAAGCACATTTTTCATGGGAATCTTTCAAGCTTGGCTTTATCTAAGGTCGGGGAGTATTTGGACGGCAATGTTGGCTCATGCAGCCGCCAATCTCACCGCGTCAATTCTTTTCTCCGGCATGATTATGAACCAGGATGATTTGGCACGACAACTTATTTGGATAGCAGCATGGGGTATCCCGGCAATACTATGCCTGATATCTTTGAATCGAAGGAGACCATCATTGTGGCAAGAAATTTGATTGATATCGGCTGCAGAGGCGGTGTGCTGGCATAAGTGTTCGCCCGGCTGGGTCGCCAGGTAACCGGCTATGACGTTTTTTTTGTAAAACAAGGCTTTCTGGAATGCTGGCTGCAACCCGACTTTCATCACTTGTGGAAGGTGTGGAACCCAGGCATTGGGTACTTCGCCTCTCGTAATCGACTTGGGAAAGCTTCTCCGAAACTTCGCAGAGTAGTTGAGAGCGTTTAGATTATCTCACCCGTTGCTCCAGCATCAGGCGCATCCAGTGTTTTCAAGTTACGCATCTCCGGCCAAACCCTGGCAATCGTCAGCACGACCAGGATGGTGCCGATCCCGCCAGCCACCACCGCAATGACCGGGCCGAAAAGCGAGGCAGCCATTCCCGATTCAAAGGCTCCCAATTCGTTGGAAGTGCCGATAAAAATGCCGTTGACGGCTGCCATGCGCCCGCGCATTTCATCAGGTGTGAACGTCAGGATCAGAGTGCTGCGGATGATCACACTGATGTTATCCAGCCCACCCAGCAGCGTCAGCATGGCAACAGAAAGTAAGAAATTTTTCGAAAAACCAAAGACAATCGTCGCAATTCCGAAGCCCGCCACAGCCAGCAGCAGGGTTTTCCCGGCGTGTTTGAAGGGAGGTAGTTGCGCAATCACAAAGGCCATGATAATCGCACCTATCGAAGGAGCCGCACGCATAATGCCCAACCCTTGCGGTCCTACCTGGAGAATGTCGGTGGCGTAAATGGGGAGCAAAGCCACTGCCCCGCCGAATAGCACCGCGAACATATCCAGCGTAATCGCCGCCAGGATGACTTTCGTGCTCCGGATAAAGCGAAAGCCTTCTTTGAGCGAGCCCAGCGTTGCCGCTTTGCGTGAAAGCGCCAAATGACGTCCCTTGATGAAGCGCAGCAACACCAGGAAGGTCAGGGCGGCCACAGCATCGAACAGGTAAATCCCGGTGACGTTGTTCCACAGCGCCACGACCAAACCGGCCATAGCTGGTCCAAGGATGGAAGCCAATTGCCAGGTGCTGCTGGCCCATGTGGCTGCGCTGGTGAACAATTCCGGAGGGACTGCTTCCGGCACCAGGGTAGAGGCAGCGGGCTCATTGAAAGCCCGGGCAATCCCAACCCCAAGCAAACAGACATAGATTAGCACCAAGGAGCCCTCGATATACGAGAGCGTCGCCAGCCCCAGTGAACACAGCGCAAAGGCGGCCTGGGTAAAGCCCACGATCTTTCTGCGGTTGTGTTGGTCGGCAACATGCCCACCTGGCAGCGATAGCAGGATGACCGGCACAACCTGTACCAGTCCAACCATCCCCAGGGCAAAGGCGCTGCGCGTGCGCAGCCACAGTTCCCAGGCAATGGCAAAGGTCAACATCTCATTCCCAAATGACGTGATGAAGCGACCTGTCAGGAGCAGGCGGAAATCCCGCGAACGCAGCGCTTTGTACGGGTCATGGCGCGCGATCACAGGTCCGGCGGATTGAATTTCTTTCGACATGTTTTCTATGGACAACAGCTTTCCAAATTGAAATAGAAACAAGATGCGATTATACTGTTTTCTAACGTTTTTACATCAAACAGGATGCTATGCCTCCAACCATCAACAACCACATGTACAACGAACTGGCCGATTCGTGGTGGAATGAAAACGGGCCGCTGCATCTGCTCAAGGTCATGGTCAATCCCTGGCGTGTGCCCTATTTCGTAGATGCAATGGCTAAGTACTTCGGCGAAAACTTGAGCCATATTCACTTGCTGGACATCGGCTGCGGGGGCGGTGTGCTGGCGGAGGAATTCGCCAGGCTGGGCTGCCAGGTGACGGGTATCGACATCGCAGAGGAATCCCTGGCCGTAGCACGCGCTCACGCCCGGACCCAGGGCCTGCTCATCGATTACCAGACCGGGTCGGCGACCGAACTCTCATTTGACGGAAGCAGTTTCGAGATCGTTAGTTGCTGCGATGTCCTCGAGCATATCCCTGAGTGGGAACAGGTCATCGCAGAGGTAAGTCGCGTGCTCAAACCGGGCGGTCTATTCCTGTTCGACACCATCAACCGCACATCAAAGAGCAAATCAACCTTTATCTTCGGCTTGCAAGAGTGGTCCTATACCAAACTTTTCCCCCGTGATACGCACGTCTGGGAGATGTTCATTACCCCCGAAGAGTTGACTACGATATTAGAAAATCATAGCTTGCTAATACAGGGCTTTAGCGGCGGCGCAATCGCCAGGAACCCATTATCAACCTTACAGGAAGTGCGCCGCCACAAGCGCGGGGAAATCAGCGTGGCCGAGCTAGGTCGCAGGCTGGAACTTAAGCATGATCCCGACCTGTCGTTAAATTACCTGGGATATGCACAGAAAAGCTAACCTTGCGAAGGTTGGGGAACCTTTGCAAGGCTCACAAAACCAATAAGCTGACAATCCCCAGGAAAAAGAGAAAACCAAAGGTATCGGTAAAACCAGTGACAAAAGCCGCTGAGGCCAGCGCCGGGTCAACGTTGATCTTCTTCAACCCCAACGGGATCAAGACTCCGGTCGCGGCAGCCATCAGGAAATTAAGGATCATCGCCAGGCAGATACCCGCCGAAATTCTCCAGTCCTGCTTCCAGATGTAGACAACAACGGCTGTACCCAGCCCAATAAGAGCGCCGTTGACCAAGGCTACACGCAGTTCCTTTACCAGCGCTCGCGTACCATCAACTGGTGTCACTTCGCCCAGGGCAATGCCACGAACGATGACCGTTGCGGTCTGGCTGCCGGCGTTCCCCCCTTCTCCCGATACTAATGGCAGGAAGATAGCCAATGCCACCATCCCAGCGATAACCGGTTCAAAAGCATCCACAACCGTGATCGCAATGAAAAGAGTCAGCATGTTGATCGCCAGCCACGGCAACCGCTTGAGAATTGACATTCCGACCGAGCCGAAAACCCTTTCTTCACCGGTAATACCCACCATGCGGTACATATCTTCAGTCGCTTCGTCTTCAGCGACCTCGATCAGGTCATCAGCAGTAATCACGCCCAGAAAGCGACCAATCTCATCCACAACTGGCAAGGCCATGTAGCCATAACGTGAGAGCGTGCGGGCGCACTCCTCCTGGTCGGTTGTGACCAGCACCGAGACCACATCCGTGGCCGTCCGCTCGGCAATAGGCGTATCAACGGGAGCAGTGACCAGGTCTCGTAAGCCAATCACACCCAATAAGCGATCCAATTCATCCACAACAAAAAGATAATACGTGCTCTCAGATTCCGGCCCGACACGCCGCAGCTCTGCCAGGGCTTGCTCAGCCGTCCAATCCAGGCGCAGGGTAATGACAGCCCGTGTCATGAGCCCGCCTGCCGTATCATCTGGATAACGCATCAAGGTGATGACATCATCAGGCTCGTCCATTTCAAGCAAGGTTTCAGTAACTTTTTCTTGCGGCAAATCACCCAGGACATCGGCGGCCTCATCGATTTCCATCTCATCCAGGATGTCTGCCAATTGCTCGGACGGGAGCAGCTCCGCTACCCCGGCTGCATCTTCGTCCTCCATTTCCTCCAGTACATCTGCTGATTCCGGAGGGCTCAAACGAGTGAGCAAGGCGACCTGATCTGGCGCATCCAACTCTTCTACCAGGTCGGCCTGGTCGGCGGGACGCAGCGCTTCGAGGAGCTTGATCGCTTCCGCGAGATCATCGTTTTCCAGCGACTCTTGCAATTCAGTTAACACTTCGTTCAGCGTTTTTTCTTTCATGATAGCAACTCCCAATGAACGATGTAGATTTACGGTCCGGCAATACAATATGTTATGCGTTCAGGTTCCATCGGTGTTGTCGAACGAACCAGATAACGCGCTTTGAACATCGGCAGCCAGAATGGGATCTGGAACACATCGGACAAACGGTCACGTGGATCATAGGCAATGCCCATGCAATTGCCTTTCTCACGCATATCATAGCGCAGCGAGTTCCACAAGTAACGCGCAGCTTCTAATTCCCCTTCCTTAAACCAGACGCGACGCACGGTCAACGCATCTAAAACTCCCGAGGCGGTCAATACACCCAACCAGCTGCCCAGCAAACGAACATACCAGGGAGCGCGCGCAAGACGCATACGGACCAACTTCGTCTGATCTGACAGACTTAACCCGGCGACCACCTCCCCGCTTCTCACCGCGACGTATAGCTGGTTCGGTTTGACCCCGGCCACTTCCCGGCTCATGAATTCATCCAGCGTATCAACGCTAACAGGGCTCCACAGGTTATGTTCGCTGTAAAAAGTGTTCATCCCCTTCACAAATTCAGGCAATTCGTCCGTTTTTATCGGGCGTACTTCCAGGCCTGGGGTAGAGACAGGTGGATGTTTCTGCATTGGAACGATCCCGCCCTGAATCGGTTCTGTGGACCTAAAACCATATTGGTCTGCCAGTTTCAAGCTGACATTACCCGCCATAATCGCGCCATACAGAATCGCATCTGAGCGCAGCAAGTCAGTGATGTACTCCAGGGCCCAATCCGAGAGTCCGCGCGCGATACCCTGTCGGCGATGTTTCGGGAGGACGCGCAGGTGGGAAATGTATACGCCCGGCTTCACCTGGCCAGCATATTGCACCCAGCGCACCTCGCCAAAAACCATCCCAACCAACTCTCCATCTAGTTCAGCAACAGCGGCATGGAATTCTTCTGCCAGCCCACGATGGATGTCAAGTAGGTCGGCCTGGTAGTCGTCTGTAAAGCCGATACCACCGCTGTCCGCAGTAGCGGCAATGAGATTTTCTAATGCTTGACTATCTTTAGATGTAACGAGACGGTATCTTAGCTCTGGCATCCTGGCATCCCTTCTCTTCTTTGCAAAATGATTCTACCAGAGGCCTTTTTTCATGCTTTGCAGGGGCACACCAACTGCAAAAACGTGCATATCAATTTACTTCAAATACTGGTCGAAGAAAACGATAGTGCGATCCATGGCGGTTGTGAAGTACTTGGAAATGTTGTGATTGTCACCCTCGTAGGTGTACAGGTCAGCGATACCGCCAACAGTGCGAACCTCCTCCGCCAGGCGGATGGAAAATGCCAGGGGCACGTCTTCATCATTGGTTCCGTGGTGCAGTTGCAAGGGTCCAGAAAGATCCGCAACGTACGTGTTGGCAGAGACCGCTGCCCAAAACTCCGGGTTGTCTTCGGGCGTGCCATACTGCTCGATCCAGCGCGTTCGCCAGCCCCTGCCGCGCGAACTGGGTGAAGGCGTGAAAGATCCGGTGCGCCGCCAATTGTAGATCAGGTCAGGATAGGAAGCCACCACCCCGGCCCAGATTACCCCCACTTTAACATCATCCGTAATGACCATACTGCGCAGGGTCAGGTAACCGCCCATGGAGTGGCCCCACATGCCGATCTTCTCAGGATTGACCTGTGGATGCTTTTTGAGCGAAGCGACCGCGTTGAGCACATCGATAGTGTAAGCCGGGCTTCCATAAGCGCCTGAGGCTTCGCCCTCCGAGCGGTCATGCCCGCGATAGTCAATGCGGTAGACCACATATCCGGAGCGGGCGAGACGATCCACGTAGGCAATGTAACGCTCGGTGGTGCGATAGACATCTGGTGGGATGTAGCCGTGGTTAAAGACGATAGCCGGCCAGCCGCCCTCGGGCATTTCACCATCAGGGATAGTCAACAAGCCATAAATCTTCAATCCTTCGGACTCATACCAGGCGTAATAGCGGCGATAATTGGCACCGCGTTCTAATTCACTTTGAACTACGATGTCGCTACCAGGGTAATTCTGCATCCGCATGTACAGGATGCTCATCGGGTCGGGAATAGGTGTAGCGGTAGGGATTAGCGTTCCAGTAGGCGTTAGGCTGGGCGTGGGTGTGCTGGTGGACGTTCCCGTGGGAGCAGGGAGTGTCCATGTAGATGTTGGCACAGTTGGAGCGGGGGATGCCGGCAGGCAACCAGTGAGAAAGGTCAACAAAAGTACCGCTAAAGTCAAGTGTCTCATTTTGTTCTCCTGAGGCGCTCATTTCCTGGCGCCGCGGGGGGATTATAGCCGATACATATCAAACAGATAAAAATCCCTAAAGACCTTCCTGATCTTTAGGGATTCAGTATGAAAGGCCTATACTATTAACTCTTCGGAACAAATTCCTGTGTGGTTCCATC
>Ga0209536_100012326_pt1 | contig 12446 bp, 10 predicted proteins | sample DeeMarSeWOR28_12_FD_187461 | JGI IMG/M metagenome (GOLD analysis project Ga0209536, IMG submission 187461) | Marine sediment microbial communities from White Oak River estuary, North Carolina - WOR-2-8_12 (SPAdes) (version 2) | ecosystem: Environmental > Aquatic > Marine > Intertidal zone >...
AAAGGTTATGAAGTGCATGGAATAATTAGAAGAGCCAGCACTTTCAACACTGCCAGAATAGACCACATTTATATAGACCCTCATGAGCCAGAAGCAAAATTATATCTTCATTATGGGGATCTTTCAGATTCTGAGCAAATATCACACATAATTTACAACATTAAGCCAAATGAAATCTATCACTTAGGGGCTCAAAGCCATGTGAGAGTTAGTTTTGATATTCCAGAATATACTGGGAACGTCACTTCATTAGGTACAACGAGAATCTTGGAAGCTATCAGAAGAAGTGGAAACAACATGAAGTTTTACCAAGCGTCTAGCAGTGAGATGTTTGGGAGTTCTCCTCCTCCTCAAAATGAGGAAACGCCCTTCAGACCAAGGAGTCCTTATGCAATTGCAAAGGTTTCTGCTTATTGGACAACCGTAAACTATAGAGAAGGATACAATCTGTTTGCTTGTAACGGCATTTTGTTTAATCATGAATCGCCCCGAAGAGGCGAAACTTTTGTGACAAGGAAGATAAGTCAGGCGGTAGCAAATATTTTGGCTGGTAAACAGAAATTTATCTATTTAGGAAATCTTGATGCAAAACGTGATTGGGGCTATGCTGCTGAGTATGTTGAAGTTATGTGGCGCATTTTGCAGTATAATACACCTGATGATTTTGTTATAGGCATGAGCGAGGCGCATTCTGTTAGAGAGTTTGTTGAATGTGCTTTTGCTTATGTCGGTCTTGACTTTGAAGATTACATAAAAATCGATCGGAGGTATTTTAGACCAACTGAAGTTGAGTCACTAGTGGCTGATTCAAAAAAAGCCCGCCGGACACTTGGATGGATGCCTAAGATTAAATTTAAAGACTTGGTGAAAATAATGGTGGACGCTGACATGAAAAAGGTTGGTCTCGAGCCTGTGGGTGAAGGCTATTCTATTCTTAAGAAGATGTTTCCTAAACGATGGTGGACGGTCGACTAGTTTGGACTTTTGGACGGATAAGAGAATACTGATAACGGGCGGAGCTGGATTTTTAGGCTCATTTGTAGTCGAGAAACTCATACGGGAACTAAGTGTCAAAGTTCAAAACATTCGTATTCCAAGAAGTAAAGAACTTGATTTGAGAATGTGGAATAATTGCGTGCAAGCTGTTAAAAACATCGATATCGTTATCCACTTGGCTGCCAAGGTTGGTGGAATAGGGTTTAACAAGCAAAATCCAGCGACACTTTTTTACGATAATGCTGTGATGGGGATTCAGTTGATGGAAGCTGCTAGACAAGAAGGTGTGCAAAAATTTGTTGCGTTGGGAACCATATGTGCTTACCCTAAGTTCACTCCGGTTCCTTTTAGAGAGGAAGATTTGTGGAATGGTTATCCAGAAGAAACAAACGCTTCTTATGGAATTGCTAAAAAGACACTCCTTGTTCAGGCCAAGGCATATAAGCAGCAATACGATTTTAATGCTATCTATTTGTTACCCGTAAACTTGTACGGCCCAAGAGATAATTTTGATCCTGAAAGTTCGCATGTAATACCTGCGCTGATTAAGAAGATGGTTGATGCAAAACTGATTGGAAAAAAGGAAATTGTTGTGTGGGGTACGGGCAACGTCTCTAGAGAATTCTTATATGTAGCTGATGCGGCTGAAGGGATTCTCTTGGCTACTGAGAAATACAATAAGACAAATCCAGTGAATTTGGGAACGGGCAATGAAATTACAATACGCGACCTTGTAATCCTCATAGCTGAGCTCGTTGGGTATTCTGGAAAATTTGTATGGGATACTTCCAAGCCTGACGGCCAGCCGCGAAGACGGCTCGAAACTATCAAAGCCAAGAAAGAATTTGGTTTTGAAGCAAAGACTGATTTTCATGAAGGCATAAAGAGTACAATCGAATGGTACAGAAATACATTAAAGTAAATTAGTGAATGTGGATTGTCAAATTCGCAGATAAATTTCATTGAAGAAAGCAACTTGCTTCGAACTTTACCCTTTATATCAATTATAATTCCTACGAAGAATGAGGAAAAACACATTTCTGCATGTATCCAGTCGTTGGAAGAATCAGATTATCCAAAAGACGGATTTGAGTTAATAGTCATAGATGGCGGTTCTACCGACAATACCATTAATGTTATTCGAAAAATGCAGAAGAAGTATGCGAATATCCGTTTAATTTGTGAAAAAGAGGCAAATACTTCGGTAGGAAGAAATATTGGTTTAAAAAATGCTACGGGAGAGTTAATTATTAATTTTTCCAGTCACGCCATCGCGGAAAAAAATTTCATCAAGGTATTATCTACTAAACTCCATAATTCTGAAAATGACATAGCTGGTGTTGGATGTAAGGATAAAATACCCCCTGATCAATCATCACGTGTTGCTCGGTGCATTGAAAGTGTAACGAACACCAAGCTTGGTGGCTCACTCATGCATCAGCAAATGGAATTTCACAAGGAAGATTTTGCTGATTCCATTTCGTTTACTGCGTACAAACGAAATGTTCTTGAAAAAGTAGGATTCTTTGATCCAACTATTCCTTCAGGTGATGATGCAGAACTCAATTTAAGATTAAAAAAAGCAGGTTATAATTTACTTTATACTCCCGATACTTGTGTTTACCGATATAAACGAGAAAAAGTTACGGATTTCTTCTGGCAGATGTTCAACTATGGAAGAAGTAGGATGCGGATAAATCAAAAGCATTCAGAATCGCTGAATTTTGTGTATGCGATGCCTATGCTGTTTATTTTATATCTCTTCATGTTTCCGATTGTGATTTTGTTAAATAATTCAGTATTATTAACTGCGTGGGCTTTAGTCTTGTTCCTATATTTATTGTTGGTCACAGGTTTTTCTGTCATGCTTTCATTAAGAAAGAGAAATCTGCCGCTCTTTATCGTGTGTGCAACTTTATACATAGTTGAACATTTTGCTTATGGTTCAGGATTAATTTCAGAGCTTGTTGCTTCTAAGACAAGTATTAATAAGAATAAGAGGTCATGAGCAAAGCATGAATTCACATGGTATCCAGAAAATTCCTTTAGCAGCCCCGATCTATGATGAAGAAATGGAAAATGCTGCTTCGAATGCGCTATTGAACGAGCATTTTGTTTTAGGTGAAGCTGTTTATAAATTTGAAGAAGAGTTTGCCAGATATTGTGGTGTTAAGTTCGCGGTATCTACAAATTCGGGAACTGCTGCCTTACACCTTTCTCTTATAGCCTTAGGTGTTAAGAGACAAGATCAGGTGATTACTACTCCGATGTCTTTCATCGCCACTGCAAATTCAATCATTCATGCAGGTGCCACTCCTGTTTTTGCGGATATATGTACGAAAAACAATAATATCGACCTTGATGAGATCAAAAAAAGAATTACAAAACAAACTGCCGCTCTAATTCCCGTACATCTTTATGGTTTTCCCTGCGAAATGGATCAAATAGTAGAAATTGCTGAAAACAATGGAGTAAAGATTATTGAAGATGCGTGTCAGGCTCATGGTGCTGAATATAAGGCCCAAAAACTTGGGGCTTTTGGGGATGTAGGTTGTTTTTCATTTTATCCATCCAAAAACATGACGGTTGGTGGAGACGGTGGAATTGTGGTTACTAATAACCAAGAAACTGCAGAAGTAATCAGTAAACTCAGAGATTGCGGAAGAAAGAACAAATATGTACATGATATAGTTGGTTATACCGCGAGATTGAACACGGTTAATGCAGCGATAGGTAGAATTCAACTTAAGAGACTTGATGAATGGAATGAGAAAAGAAGAAGAAATGCCGCTTTGTACAATAAACTGCTATCTGATTTAGATGAAATTATCCTTCCTCCTGAGGAGAACGCCTTCGCCACGCCTGTGTATCATCTTTACGTAATTAGAGTTAAAAAACGTGACGAACTTAAGAATTGGTTAGAAAACAACGGTATCCAATGTGGTATTCATTACCCAGTACCGATACATCTGCAACCAGTCTATAGGGAATTGTTCAAGTTTAAAGGCGGCGAGTTTCTTAAAAGTGAACTTCTCTCTCAAACCTGTCTCAGCATACCTATGTATCCAGGTTTAGCAAGCGACGAGATAAAGTATATCTCCGAAAAAATTCATGAATTTTATAGTACCCTTTCAAATCCAGGAAGTAAACCAAAAAATGATTAATCTATCTGTCATTGGCGCAGGTTATTGGGGAACAAAGCTAATCACCGAGTACTTGGCTTTGTCAGAGAAACGCCGGGATATAAAATTACTTGCAGTTTCAGATGTTTCTCAAGAAAGATTGTTGCAGGTTGCCAACAGTCTATCTTTGCCTGCTTCGATTTTAAAAAATGATTATGAGGAAATAATTGAAACCCCTGAAATTACTGGAGTGCATATAGCAACTCCCAATGAGACTCATTATGAAATTGCAAGAAAAGCAATTGATGCGGGAAAACATGTTTTACTGGAAAAACCGATGAGTATGAGTTCTGGTGACGCGCTTAGACTCGCGAGATTTGCCGAAAAGAAAAATTCAGTTCTGTTAATTGGTCATATCTTCCGGTTTAACAACGCCATTAATAAAGTTAAGGAAATGGTTGAAAAGAAAGAAATCGATGGAACAAGATGCGTTGAGCTAAGATGGGCTTCTTTTATGCCTCCTCCAGCGAGTAGAGGTATAATTTTTGACTTAGCGCCTCATCCAATAGATATATTGAATCATATTTTTGAAGAGTGGCCTACTAAAGTATATGTGAATGCTCACAGTTATGAGAGGAAAAAAGTCGGATTGGAAGAAGTTGCCTTTGCCACTTTAACCTTTCCAAATGATATTATTGCTTCAGTAGTGCTGAGCTGGATACACCATGGACCCAGACAGCGGACAGTAACTATCGTAAGCAAAGAATCTGCAATTGAGGTTAAAGCTGTAGAACAAACAATAACGATGTATGAGAGCGGTCAAATGAATGAGCTGTCAATTGAGCGAAATAATACAATAAAATCTGAAATAGATCATTTTGTTGAATGTATTAAAAACAACGATCCCCCAATCAATAGTGCTCTCACAGGAGCAATGAACGTAACCGTTCTTGAGGCAATGAGAAAAAGTCTAGATCGAGATCAAGTAATACCAATTATTGGAGGGTGAGTTATTAGTGAAACAGATAGAAAAGTCATCAAAATTCTCCCTGATTGAGGGGGTAGAAATTGGGGAAGGCACAGTAATTCATGATCAGGTAAACCTCTACAAATGTAAGATAGGTAAGAACTGCAAGATAGACGCTTACGTCTATATAGAGGAAGGTGTAGTAATAGGTGATAACTGCAAAATACGACCGTTCGTTTTTATTCCCACTGGTGTAACAATAGCCGATAATGTTTTCATTGGTCCTGGCGTCGTTTTCACTAATGACAAATACCCAAAGGCACATGGAGATTGGACCATGCTTACTATAACCGTGCAGAACGGCGCATCATTGGGTGCTGGTACTATAATTTTGCCTGGTGTGACTATTGGTAAAAACGCTTTAATCGGAGCGGGTGCTGTGATCACCAAAGATGTGCCAGATAATGCCGTTGTAATGGGTAACTCTTCGGTTGTCAAGAGCTATAGAAGTCTTTCTGAATAGTGTTTTCCTTTTGAGGGCTCTTCCCTTGTCAGTATTTACCCCTTTTTCCCCTATTGTTTTGTGGTTAAGTACATTTGCATTCTTCAATTTTGTAAAGATGTGTGTTTGATTGAAAAATGTCTATTTAGAAGGTAGGTCAGTCGGTTGGAGCTTGCATTCGTTATACAACGAGTTGAAAGAATATCCACCTGAAGGATATACATATGTAACAGATAAAGGAACAGAAACTGCTGACAAAATAAACACTTTTAGGTTACTTAGCAGCAAATTGGCATACAATCGCTTAAACGACTTTTTTGATAATTTCCGTCCATTCGTTTATTATCTGTACTATATGTCTAAGAAACCGAAAACAGTAGACCGATTGGATTTAACATATTCGTCTCAACATTTAATTTTCAGAAAAACACCTTGGGTTGTTGACATGGAGCATGTTGGAGCTCTGGCTGGTTATGGTAAGTTAGAACTTTTCAAACCAGTTATCGAAAAATTGCTTGCATCTGAATATTGTAAAAAAATTATGCCATGGAGCGATGCAGGAAAGAATACTCTGTTTTTGAATTTGGATTGCAAAAAATTCAGTGATAAAATAGAGACTGTTCGATTAGCTATTCGTCCAAAAAAATTCGTGAAACGTTACGATGACGATAAAGTGAAATTATTGTTTGTTGGCACAGCAAACATCTTCAATGTGGATAGTAGTTTTGACCTCAGAGGTGGCAAAGAGGTCTTTGAGGCTTTTGCACTGTTGAACAAGGAATACCCTAATTTGGAGTTGGTAATGCGATCGATTGTTCCAAAAGTTCTTAGACAAAAATATAGTCATCTTTCAAAAAAGATCAGAATTATCGATAAGATGATTCCTTGGAGTTCACTTGAAGAGGAATTCAAATCATCAGACATATTTCTTTTCCCTGGTCATACAACACCTGGAATGACGATTTTGGATGCAATGAGTTATGAACTGCCAACAATAGCCACGAATGTGTGGGGAAATTCGGAGATCGTGAAAGATGGTGAAACCGGTTTTCTAATAAAGAAATCAAAACGAGTACCTTATTACATGAGAACACCCAGAGGTCTTATTTATTATACTCCTGCTTTCTTTAAAGCTATCAGAAAACCTGATCCTAACGTTGCACATGACCTTTCAAAGAAAATCGGAGTGTTAATTGAGGATAAAGATTTGAGGCGCAAGATGGGCCGTACCGCAAGGAAAGAAATAGAAACAGGCAAGTTTTCAATTAAAAAGCGAAATGAAAAATTGAAAAGAATTTTTGATGAAGCAACAACCTAATAAAACCGAAGTTATTACATTTGCGTTTGAGAGTTTGGGAGCTATTCATTTATTTTGAATAAGAAGAAAATTATAATGTTACTGGCTAAAGGCTCTGTCAAATCGGATGCTCGTGTTATTTCTGAAGCACAAGGACTCATGAGGAATGGTTATGATGTCAAGGTAATGGCGTGGGATAGAGAAGGGCTTTCCAAAAAAAAGGAGGAATATGAGCAATTTATGATAGAGAGAATTCGTCTGAGAACTAGTTTTTCTAATTCCTCCAAATTAGGTTTTTATTTGATTTTATTCAATGTTATCGCATTTTTCAAATTGTTATCTGAGAATTTCGACATAATCCATTGCCATGATCTTGATACGTTGGTTGCTGGTCTTTTTGCAGGGAAATTGAAAGGCAAGAAAGTTGTCTATGATGCACATGAAATTTACTCTTTAATGGTCCAACAAAGTCTACCAAAAATATTAGTCAATATGTTATTTATTTTGGAGTTTCTATTAATTAAAAGAGTGGATGCCTTAATTACTGTAAACGAAGTATTTGCAGATTATTTTAAGGAAGGGGTTGGAGACAAAACCAAGATTTCTGTGGTGATGAACTGTAAAGACCCTGAGAACTTTGCAACATCTGAGAAAGAAGTGGCGGAATTTAAGAAAAGATTTGGGATGGAGAATCATTTCATAATTCTTTACAATGGCTGGCTAATACCGAATAATGGTTTGGAGGAATTGTTTAATGCAATAGAAACGCTCCGCGGTCGAATAGAAGATTTACTAGTAGTTATTTGTGGAGATGGTTCTGCAAAGGAAGAATTTAAGAAATTGGTTAAAGAGAAAAACATTGAAAAATATGTGAAGTTTGTCGGTAAAATCAAATGGAAAAATATTCCGTTATTCATTAATGCTTGCGACGTAATGTACGTAGTTTATAACCCCGCCGACAAATACACTTTTCTCAGAACTCCTTTGCGATTATTTGAGGCAATAGCTGCTGCTAAACCTATACTCGCTAGCAACTTTGGAGAACTCGGCCGAATGACAAAAAAAATAAAGTGTGGAGTGTTTGTAGATATTGGTAATCCAAAGGAACTTAGCTCCATATTGATAGAAATTAACAGAAATAAACATCTTTATGAAGAACTATGCCGAAATTCCAAAAAAGCTTCTGAAACTTATAATTGGTCAGTTATGGAAGAAAGGTTATTGGACCTTTACACGAAACTCTGTTATACACCTTAACCTTTGTGGGTTTCACTTACGTTGTTCCAGAGCATAATCGTATTTTTGATTGTTTTCCTAACATATCCAGTTTTTCGTATAATGCCTGTTTTTAAAAAACTTGAGTGGCTCGAAAGACTTCTGCTTACCACCTTAACCAGCTTTAGCACTGCACTTTTGTTCCTAATATTTTCCGGGACTGTTTTCAACTTCCTTCGTTTTACATCATACACTATTCTATTTATTGGCGCTGTTGGTTTCATTTTGTTCATAAAAGATATATTCTCTTTGAAGGAAAAAATTTCAATTTCCGTTGTTAGTCGAATTAAACAGCTGAAATTTATTGACTCTTTGTTCGTTATCACAATTTTGTTCTTCATTTTCAAATTCATTTATTATCTTTCGGTAATGGCAATTATGAATTGGGATGTTCTTCGTTTTTACCTCCCTCTGGCAAGAACTATGTATACACAAGATAGTATACCTGTTTTAACTGGATTTGATTTTACAACTGTAAGAGGTGGTTTTTTTGGGATTAGCACCATATACGCATTTGTTTATAGTGGAAGCGGTAGCATTTTTGCTGAGGACTTTCGTTTTCTCCCTCTTCTCTTTTTCTTAGCGATTGTGGCCTTATTGTACATAATCGCGCGTGATGCACATTCAAAGAATTTAGGCAAACTATCAGTATTGGTCTTTTTTTCTTTGCCTTTTGTTGACGAAATGCTCGTTTCATATTCATACTATCCAGATGTGCTTTTTTTGATGCTTTTCTTGGGGGCTTTTTGGTTAATATGGAAATTTACTTTGACTAAGCGTTGGTTTTTTGCAATCGCTGCTGGATTTGTTGCCGGATCAGTGATGACCGTAAAACCTTTTGGAATATTAGTTACTGGGTTATTAGTAGGTCTCATTTTCCAGTTGATTCTGCATAAAATGTTTTCTAGGAATGGATTCATCTATAGAGCGCTTCGGATTGCTCCTCTTTCTGTTGTCATTAGTCTTATTTTGTTAAATGTTACTTCCTGGTTCGGTTTAGATATAATTTATAGTGTACTTTCAATAATTTTAGTAATCTGGATTTTAAATTCTATTGATTCATATCTAACAAAAATTATCATATCTTTTGACCAAAAGAAGCTGCTGATTGGTCTCTGTTCTACTGTATTATGTTCATTACCATTTTTTGTTTTAACGTTCGGACGAAATTTTCTTCTTTTCGGATCACCTTTGTATGTGTCGTGGATGAATGAGGAAAGCACAAAGTGGGCTATCCAATTGACGCAGGGTTTTTATCCGACAGCTGAACCAATGAGTTTAACAGCCGCTTTTGGGTGGATGATGGTCATTTTTACAACATCTGCTTTGGGAACAGCTTTTCTGTTTCCCAAAGTCCTAGGTCTTTCTAAGTTGTTAAAAAAACAAGGCTCGCTCTTTTTCATTTTTGCTGTTGCGTACTTCATTGTTTGGTTTATCTTTATGGGTCCTGCAGAAGTCACTGGCACTACGGCTAGATGGCTTTATCCATTAGTGCCTTTTATTACGCTTGTAATCGCTTACGGTTTTTTGAAATCTGTGAAAAGTTTCAAGAAAAGCGTGATCTTTATTTATTTATTCTTGGCTTTTTCTTTGCTGCAAAGCAGATTGCTTAGTCAATATCCAGTTTCTTTATACCTTGAAATTAATGATTTCTTTGAACATATTGGGCTTTCTCAGCAAGTGCTAACTGGTATTAACGCATCTCCTACAATGGAGCAGATACTTGGATCACTCTATCTAGGCATTATTGTCTTCCTTCCTCTAATGATTTATTATCTATTTCAAATTTGTAAACCACGTTTTTCTTTGAAAATGCCTTTTCCCTTAAAATCTCGAAGATATTTCCAATATGCGGGTTTTTTAGTGATAATCTTCCTCTCCTTTAGTTTAATACTACTACCTGTTATGGCAGTGACCTTTACATACGGAAATGGTAATCCTCTTGACTTTGCAAAAAACAGCAGATCATCTTCTGATTATCGTGGATTATATTCTGAAATCTTGCCTTACATAGAGACGCATTCAAATTCTAATGAAACCATTATTTGCGTCGATGCAGCTCACACAGGTCTACAGTATTACCTTCCCAACGTAAGAATAGTTGACATAATATTTTCAGAAAACCTTGCCATATTTTGGCCTCTCATTGGAAAGAATGTTGAAGATTCAGTTCGTTTTCTTACTGAAATAAACGCAACCTATTTCTTGGTTTCAAAATCCCAGACATCCCAATCTCTCTTGAGCAATCTTTCTAAGCAGATTCTTTTGTTCGGGTGTATATCAGACCCTTTTTATTTTGAAGTTCTAAAGGAGACAAGCAATTGGAAACTCGTGAAACTTCGAAGTTTGACAGATTTAACCTCAATAAGTAACGCTAACTCAACTGACTACTGGTCAGTAGTTTGGGGTGGAAGTGGATCTTTTGTACCCGATAAAAACAATTCAGAACTAGGGCAGTCATATTTGACCGTGTCTGAAGAATTTGTGACAAAATATGTTGCTCTTCAGTCTAATACGCCTGGCTACTGGAATTTCACCAATAAAAATCACTTAACATTTTTCTTTAAATGTGATACTGCCAACCTCACTTATCGTGTTCGTATATACGATTATGAATTAAATTGGGCTGATTATTATTTTGCATACACTAAGGTCGATCAATGGCAAAGTGTAACTTTGAGTCTTGAAGTCCCGTCCGTCTCAAGCGCGCATGTCATTGAAACTGGAAAGATTGACAATCTCATCATTGTTGTATCTGGGGAAGCGAATTTTGCGCGCACTATTTGTGTAAGTGATATATTGGTCGCTCCTTAGCGCGCGCCAAACATCTTAACATGTGTCAGCATTTATTTTTTATTGGTTTGTAGATCTATTGTAAATCCCTGAGAGTTGGAAAAATGCTCAATATAGATAACTTGGGAGAAAAGCTTGAGATAATTAAAACAATAAAATCTAAATTAACAAGCGATTTGTTAGATATTGAAAAAATGCTGGTGAAACCAATAATTAACGAAGCTGACTGTTGCATTATTGTAACGGAATGGCATCATTTCAAAAAACTCAAACCAGAAGATTTTCCCAAAAATATCGCCAAACCCGTACTGGTTTACGGCAGAAGAATCTGCGACGCAGAAGGTTTCAGCAAAAAGCTTGAGTTCAATGCACTTGGTCTAGGGAAATAGCAAGATTCCGCAGGAAGTTTTTCATGTGTTTACGAAAGAATTTGTTGTGTGCGTAGACGGCGTTTGTGTTAGAGACGGAAAGATTTTGCTTTTGAAACGTAGTGTCGAGCCGTTCAAAGGATATTGGCATGTTGTTGGTGGGCATGTTGAAGAAAACGAAACTTTGAAGGAGGCGCTGAAAAGGGAGTTCAAGGAAGAAACTGGTTTGGATGTAACGGTTGGTGGCATAATAGCCGGTAGAATCGAGAAGAGTTTTGATAGAATAAAGATTATTGTGGCTTTTGAAGTGTTTTCGAGTGAGGGTGAAATTCATCTAAATTCTGAGAACGAAGCGTATGGTTGGTTTGATAAAGTTCCTCGTGATTGCGTTTACAATTATGCGAAGTATTTGCTGAATAGAGGTTCTATTTCAAAGTAGATCTGTGGAAATTATGAGCGCTGTGAAATGTAAAGCGGGCTCTTGATTTTTCATTGATTGCGAGTTCAGTAGGGCATTTTGTCTAAGTAGAAATGCGCGAAGTCTTTTCAAACTTTTTGAGCGTATTGGAGTATTTCTAGCAGTTTTTTAGCTCGGCTTTTTAGATCAGGCTCCAGAATATTGTCTTCAACAGAATTCGCGCAAGTTTTAATATTAATTAATCATTAAAAGATTCAGTGGTTACCATGAAAGGACTTATACTCAGCGGCGGCAAAGGCACAAGGTTGCGGCCTTTAACTTTCACATGCGCCAAGCAACTTATTCCGGTGGCTAACAAACCTATTTTGGGTTATGTGCTTGACCAAGTGGCGGCGACTGGCGTAAAGCAAGTCGGGGTTATTACTGCTTCAGAAACTGGTCAGTACGTTAAGGATTATGTCAATGACGGTTCAAAGTGGAATCTGACTGTTGAATATATTCCTCAGGAGCCTCTTGGTTTGGCGCATGCGGTTAAAACTGCGCAGCCTTTTCTCGCTCAGGATTCTTTCGTTATGTGTTTGGGCGATAACGTAACTGGTAAAGGCTTGAACACTTTCGTTCAAAAGTTCCAAAAAGAGCATCTTGATGCCCTTATTATCTTGAAGGAAGTAGGCAATCCCTCAAGCTTCGGTATAGCCCAATTAGATG
>Ga0209536_100012327_pt1 | contig 12445 bp, 12 predicted proteins | sample DeeMarSeWOR28_12_FD_187461 | JGI IMG/M metagenome (GOLD analysis project Ga0209536, IMG submission 187461) | Marine sediment microbial communities from White Oak River estuary, North Carolina - WOR-2-8_12 (SPAdes) (version 2) | ecosystem: Environmental > Aquatic > Marine > Intertidal zone >...
CCGTTCCCAGCACGGCCAAGGGGAACTGCACCGCGCTGATCATCTTGCGCTGGAATCGGACCGGCAGGTGGATCACCGCCAGCGTCGAGAGCAGCCACGCGGCCATGACCAGCTGGTAGCGGTTCAGTCTTCGAACCGCCACCAGGGCCACCACCGAGAGCAATCCGCCCACCCCGAACGCGATGATCAGGCGCGTCGGCGGAGGCGTCACCAGGATGTTCTGGAGGTCCCACGCCCGCATGACCGGATTCGCCCGGAACAGCCACATGTTGAATAGCAGTGACGGCCACAGGATCGCGCAGGATATCGCCGAATGAAGAAGCTCGGACCACGGCCACCGTTTTTCCGATGCCCCGATCAGCAACGGGGCCGAACCCACGACGGCCACCATGGTGACCGTGTCGTAGGGGTGGAACAAGGTCAGCACCGCAAGCACGAGCCCGGCGCACACCGAGTATCGAACTCCTTTTCTCCAGGAATCATCCCGATGCTCCCACGCACGCATCATCAGGAGCGCAATCGTGATCATCGCCACGAACGCCGCGACGAAGTGGGGGAAGACCATCAGGCTGTAGAAGGTGCTGATCTCCGGTGTCCACCACCCGGGGCTCGGCATGTGCGCCCAGCCGAAGTTGCGCTCCATGAAATTCCACGGACCCTCCCAGCCGCCGGAGAGCACCAGCGTGAAGAAGCACGCCATGCGCTCTCCGGGTCGACTGAACATCCGGCGGCTCAGGAAGTACAGCAAGGCCAGCAGCGCCGCTCCCAGCACGACTCGCGACACCATGTAGAGGTCGGGGATCGAGAGACGGGAGGCTCGCGCGAGCGTTCCCAGGCTCCAGTAGAAGACGTTGACGTAGTTGCGCGGGTGGCTCTCCGGGGTGTAGAGGTCGGTGAAGAAAAAGGAGCCGTCCCGAGCCTGGCGAATCCACGAAAAGTAGGTCATCGTGTCGTGACCGTAGGTCGGGAGCGCCCCCGAAAAGACCTTCTCTTTATAGCCTCCCCGGCTCTGCTGGAATTCACCCCAGGCCTGGGGAAGCGCGGCGTAACCCAGGATGCCGATCGCCAGCGCCGCTACGAAGAGGCCCTCGACCCACTGGGAGAGTCGGGAGTTGGGTGACGGTTCGGGGGGCGCCATTCTCGTTCCCGGTTGCTTTCGAGCGAGTGCCCCCCTTCCCTGAAAGTACCCCGAGAAGACCGAGGCGCAAGGACAACGAAGCTCGATCTTCGGCCCGCACCCGGGCGCGCAACCGGGGTTGTCGCGGATGTCGGCGTTGTCGGATCGCTACCCGGGGTCTAGCCCTGCGAGGTTGAGCCGATGCCTCCGCCCGACCTCCGGAAGCTCGCGGCGACGGCCTCGGGCATGCTCATCCCGCCGTCGACCTCCATCACCTCTCCGGTGATGTACGAGGCGCCGTCGGAGGCGAGGAACTCGACGGCCTCGGCGATATCTTCCGGCGTGCCGGCACGACCCACGGGGATCTTGTCGATCCAGATCTTCCGAGCCTTTTCGGGAACCGCTCGCGTCATCTCGGTGTCGATGAATCCCGGGGCCACGGCGTTGGCCGTGACTTTGTAGCGCGCCAGCTCGATCGATAGCGTTCGTGTCAAGCCGATCACCCCGGCCTTCGACGCCGAGTAATTCGCCTGGCCGATGTTGCCCCCGGCCGCGACGCTGGCGATGTTGATGATCCGTCCGGCGGGCGACTTGCGCACCATCGGGAAGGCGTGGCGGCAGCACAGGAAGGTGCCGGTCAGGTTGACGTCGATCACCTGCTTCCACTGCTCGAAGGTCATCCTGCTGAACAGGTTGTCCCGTGTGATGCCGGCGTTGTTGACCAAGATGTCGAGTCGCTGGAAGCGCTCCTTGACCGCCTTGAACAGTGCGACGACGGAGTCGGGGTCGGAAACGTCGCAGGCGAACCCGGCGATGCGCTCGGTGTCTTGGGAGCCGATCTCGCGGCATGCCTCGTCGACGCTGTCCTGATCGAGGTCGGCGACGACGACGGTGGCGCCCGCGTTGAACAGTCTCTGCGCGATCGCCTTGCCGATGCCGCGCGCAGACCCGGTGACTACGGCCACTCGATCATCGAATTGCATGGTCTCGCTCTCCCGATGGTTGCAAGAGTCGGCTGCATCGTATCGCAAGCCGCTCAGGAACGATAGGGCACCTCCAGCTCGTGGAACAGGAAGGCGAGCCAGTCGGTGTACTCCTCGATGCGAGCGCTCAGCGGCGTGCCTCCGCCGTGTCCGGTCTCCGCGCTGGTCCGCAGCAGGACCGGTTTCCCCGAGCCCGTGGCCGCCTGAAGGCGCGCGGTCATCTTGCGCGACTGCATCGGGTCGACCCGCGGGTCGTTCGCGCCGGTCATGAACAGCACGGCAGGGTACTTCGTCTTGTCTGCCACGTTGTGGTACGGCGAGTAGGCGGGGTCGATCCAGGGATTGGCCGCGACCGCCAGGGTGCGATAGCCGTTTCGGGCGAAGACCTCGGCCAGCGGCGGGAGGTTATCGCGGGGCGGGGCCGGGGAGGCGCCTCGGGATGAGGGTCGCCGACGGATGAACCCCGCGAGCCGTGCCGCGGTGATGGCGGAAGTCCGCCGGTGGTTCCGGGGGGGAATCAACAACTGTGTTGCCCACCGGCCTCCGTGCAGCGACCCTCGGCGACGATAGCGCGCCCGTCGGACACCCCCACGTCGTAGATCCGATCCTTGAGCTCACCGGTGCCGTCGCACCATCCCTTACTCCAGGCGCATCCGAGCAATTATCTCGTCGAACTCGCCCGAAGAACGCATGGCCTCGATCTCGGTCCGCATCTTGCCGGCGGCCTCAGGGCTCTCCACGCTGACCAGCAGTCGCATCGGCTCGTCGCGGAGCGTCGCGCCATCCGCGATATCCAGCTTGTTGACCCGGATGATCCCTTTTAACTCGTCGACGTACTCCTGGCCGCGCTCGGAGTAACTCTTCAGTCCGTCGGCGAGCGCAAGCGACGTCAAAGCTTTCCCCTCGGCGCGAAGTCTGGCGCGTAGCTTGCGGAAACCTTCGTAGGCAGGATGCGAGCTGAGGTTCAAGTAGTAGCCGCGCACGCTGTCGAACGGCCACTCGAAGCTTGCGATCCGATGATCGCCGAGCTCCTTGCGCTGCTGTTCGGGCACGAGCCCCTCGCCGCCGAACGTCCACTGTCCGAAGAGGGCGTTGCCCTCGACGGCGAAGCGAGACGTCCCGTAGCCGCTCTCGTACGCCGCCTGTCCGAGGACGAGTCCCGGTGGGATGACGTCGAGTCGGTACAGGGACTCGGCGATCACTTCGCGGAGGCGCTCGGGCGACTCGTTGCTGAGTTCGGCCGCGTCCGTCTCGTTCATGATGCGCAGCAGGATGGCTCCCCGGCGCAAGCCCTCGAGTTGTTCCTTCGACAACGGCTTTCCCGCGGCGAGGTCTTCGTCTCCCTGGATCAGGCGCTCGCGGCGGTTCTCTACCATGACGTTGGCGTGCAGGGCGAGTGGCAGGAGGAATCGATAGAACGCCTCTTTCTTGTCGGCGACGGGCAAACTTTTCGCGGTCTCGGGCCACCGCGGTGAAATGCCGGTGATGAGCGCGTAGGGCGCGCTCAACTGCTCGCCGCGTTTTGTCTCGCCCCACCAGTTCTCCGACTGCAGCCACGCGCCCGCTTCCTCCGGACCGCCGAAGACGATGATCTCCTGGGCGGCCGTCGGGGGCGGCGCGCAGGCAACCGCTGCGGCCGCGAAAAGTAGCATTCCGGTGATCGAATAGTGTCGGCTCATCGCGCCTCCCGTGACGAGGATTGAAAAGCATTCTACACGCGAACGGAAAGCTTGTGCGGGCCGCCCCGCTGACGCTTCTCGGCGTGCCCGAAAATCCTACCTCTATCCGCTCCTCTCCTCAGTCGTCTTCGTCCTGCGAGCGACCGTAGAGTAGGACACCGTCGGGCTGCTCCGTGCAGTACCAGTGCACCCAGATGTAGGCGTGCTGGAAGAGTGCGACGGCGAGGGCCGCCTGCGACCGCGCCAAGAACGCGACGGCCCAGAAGCCCAGAAAAGTCAGAGCGTACATGGCGTTCGGAAGCGGTGAGCTGAAGCTGCCCGTCGACGTCGACATCGAAGGACCTGACGGAGTCCCTGTGCGGCTACGATGCTCCCACGACAGGGGAATCCCCCCTCCGACGTTGCGCGTCTCCACCCACTTCGATGTCGGAGACATTCGCATCGTCGACTGACAGAATCACGATTCAGTGTCGGATCGGTACGGGACTCCGTCGCCGTTGCCCGGGATCCGCGATCGCGATCCCTCCTTCTTGATCGGGAGTGGGAGGTCGTCGAGGCTATACTCTTGCGTTCTGAAGTTCTCGTCTGAGGTCAGGGCCACGCGTGAGAAGGCGATGTATGCGGACAAGACTGCGCCGTTCGATTCCCTCGCGATCCTGTACCAGGACGAGTCGATGGTGATCGTCAACAAACCCGGCGGTCTTCTCGTTCATCGTTCCAGAGAGTCCAGCGATCGGGTGTTCCTTCTGCAAGAGCTGGCCCGTCAGCTCGACCGCCACGTCTATCCCGTCCACCGGCTCGACCGCGCGGCGTCCGGCGCCATCGTCTTTGCGTTGTCGAGCGATACCGCACGCAAGCTGCACGCGAACCTGTCCGCCGGCGATTCACTCAAGGAGTACCTCGCCCTCGTTCGCGGCAGCGCGCCGGTCCGCGGTGTCGTCGATCGAGCGCTGACGCAGCAGGCATGCCGCAGCGAGTTCGAGCGCTTGGCGGAGTTCTCGCGCTGCTCGCTCCTCGCCGTGCGCATCTCGACGGGGCGCCGCCATCAGATCCGCCGTCATCTGGCGCACATCCATCACCACGTCCTCGGCGATACGACCTACGGCAAGGGGAAGATCAATCGCTACTTTCGGGAGAACTACGGGCTGCCGCGGTTATTCCTGCACGCATGGAGGCTCGAGGTGCGGCATCCTGAAACCAGAGCGCGACTCCGGATCTTGGCGCCGTTGCCGGACGATCTCCGGGGATTCCTCGAACGACTTCCAGACGTGGACGACGAATTGTTGGCGACGCTCTGACGTCCTGGGCCGCCCACGAAGGGCGTCGCTTGTCTGGTCTTGTAGCTCGCTGTAGATTGCTTTGGATTCGTCATGCCTACCCCGCTGGCCACAGCCGTCTACGCGTCCGCGATCCTCGCGGGTGTGTGTCTGGTCCTGTCGGTTCTCAGTCGGGAATACTCCTGGGTCGATCGAGTGTGGTCGATCGTGCCGGTGCTCTACGTGGCGTGGTTCGCCGCCTCGGCGGGGCGGCCCGAGCCGCGGCTGATTCTGATGACCACGCTGGTCGCGGCTTGGGGCGCGCGCCTGACGTACAACTTCGCGCGCAAGGGCGGCTACCGCAGGGGTGGCGAGGACTATCGCTGGAAAGAGCTACGAGGGCGTATGAGCCCCGCCATCTTCCAGGTCTTCAATGTCCTCTTCATCAGCGGCTTCCAGAACGGGCTCTTGCTGCTGCTAGCGTGGCCCGCGTGGGTCGCGGCGAAGCAGGGTCCGTCACCGCTCGGCGCTCTCGACGCCGTCGCCACGGCTCTGTTCGCGACGTTCCTCGTCGGGGAGACCACCGCCGACCAGCGGCAGTGGCGCTTCCAGTCCGCGAAGGCCGCCCGTCGGCGCGCAGGACTGTCCCCCGGGCCGGGGTTCCTCTCGGAGGGCCTCTTCCGCTATTCGCGCCACCCGAACTTCTTCTGCGAACAGGGGATCTGGTGGTCGTTCTATCTGTTCGGCGTGGCGGCGGGAGCCCCCTGGGTCAACCCCTCGCTCCTCGGTCCGGTGCTCCTGACCGCGCTGTTCCTCGGTTCGACGGCGTTCACCGAGTCGATTTCGGCGTCGAAGTACCCTGAGTATGCCGACTACCAGCGCCGCACTTCCCGTCTGATCCCTACTCTCGATCGAAGAGGGTCTTGAATGCGGTAGCGAGATCTGCTGGTGCCCGGGAATGGCATTCGTAGGCCAGGTACTTCAGGTTGCTCTATCGTTCTAACCGGACGATCTGGTTGACACCGTAGCTGGGTACCGGACGCACAGGGCGGCTCATCCGCCTTATCAGCCACTGCCTCCAGGGAGGGTTGATGATGTCGTTTCCTGCTCCTTTCTTCCGTTGGCGTCCGCATCCGTGGCATGGTCTGAGCGCCGGGCCGGACCCGCCGCGCCTGGTCCATGCCTTCATCGAGATCACGCCGTTCGATCTGATGAAGTACGAGACCGACAAGGAGACCGGCTACCTGAGAGTCGACCGCCCGCAGCACTCGTCGTCCCAACCCCCGACGCTCTACGGGTTCATCCCGCGGACCTTTTGCGGTGAGCGCGTGGGCGCGCTGACCGAGGCGGCCGAGCGCGGCGACGGCGATCCACTCGACATCTGCGTGCTGAGCGAGCGCCCGATCAGCCGCTCGGAGGTGATCCTGCGGGCCCGGGTCGTCGGTGGGCTCCAGATGATCGACGGCGACGAGGCCGACGACAAGATCATCGCCATCCTCGTGAACGACACTTTTTGGGAGAAGACCGAGGACGTCTCCGAGCTTCCCGAGATCCTGGTCCAGCGGCTGCGGCATTACTTCGGAACGTACAAGCTCGTGCCGGAACGGGAGTCTACGGTCGAGATCGTGAAGACCTACGACCGGACCCACGCCGAGAAGGTGATCCAGGCGGCGATCGACGACTACCGCGACGAGTTCGGCGAGTAGATCCGTAGTGTGCAAATACTCGGCCGACCGCGCCCCGAGCTCCAGGCAAGCTGGAGTAGAATCGCGGTAACACTTTCGCTGGAGGGGATGCTCGACGGTAAACGGTATGAGATCGAGATCACACCGGGCGGCGAGGTCGTCGAGATCGAAACGGGTGACGATGACGGCGAAGCGGAGGAAGATGACGAAGACGAGGCGGACGACGACTGACGAATAGAAGAGCGCGTCGACTACCGCGGACCCTGCCGACCCATCGTGTCCTGTGCGGCGATCACCTTGACGTCCGGACCGACCGTGAACGCGGCCGGATCGTACGGGAGAGATGACCGGGAGGCCCACCATGTACGACTTCATGCTCAACGACGAGGAGCGGTCATGGCGCGATCGGGCGCGCGAGTTTGCCAGGAACCAGGTCGATCCCGCGTACCTGAAGGCCATGGATCGAGACGAGATCCGGTTTCCGCGGGAGCTCTACCAGAGTTACGCGCGACACGGTCTGCTCGGATTGCGCTTTCCGAAGGAGTACGGCGGCCAGGAGCTGTCCTGGGTCGGCGACTCGGCCGTCCAGGGCGAGATCGGCTGCCTGGGCATGGCGGCCGGCTGCGCCTTCGTGATGCCGTCGATCGTCGGTGAGGCTCTGCACTGCTTCGGCACGGCGGAGCAGAAGGAGAGGTACCTGAGCCCCATGCTGCGGGGCGAGAAGGTGGCTGCGGAAGCCCTCACCGAGCCCCGCGGAGGCTCCGATTTCTTCGGCGCCGCCACTACCGCCCGGGACATGGGGGATCACTTCCTGCTGCGGGGCATGAAGCGCTTCGTCGTAGGCGCCGAAGGCGCAGACTTCTTTCTCGTCTACGCTCGCACGAATCTCGACGAGAGCGCGCCTCCCGACGAGCGGATATCGGCTTTCCTGGTGGATCGATGCCCGGAGGTGGAGGTCAAGTACCTCTACGGCCTCATGGGAACTCGCGGCGGAGGTACCGGAAGGATCGTGTTTCGCGATGTCCCGGTACCCAAGGAAAACCTCGTCGGGTCCCTGCACGGTGCCGGTCGGATCTTCTACCGCATGATGATCCCCGAGCGTCTCACCAGTGCAGCGCCCTGCACCGGAATGATGAGCTCGGCGCTCAACCTCGCCATGAGCTATGCGGATCGGCGTGTCCAGTTCGGGCGTAGGATCCGGAAGTTCCAAGCGGTCTCGTTCATGATCGCGGAGGCGATCACGAAGCTCGATGCTTGCCGTGCCATGATCTATCAGGCGGCCCGGGCCGTGGACCAGGATCTTCCCAACGTTCGCCGCCTGGTCTCCGAAACCAAGAAGTTCGTCACCACGGTGGCCTGGGAAGTGGCCAACATAGCCATGCAGGTGACCGGCGGTATCGGCTACACCGATGTTTACCCCATCGAGCGCGTGGTGCGCGACGTCCGGCTGGCACAGATCTGGACCGGCACGAACGAGATCATGAGCGCCATGATCCAGCACGACTACTTCGAGGAGTCGCTCCGAGAGCGGGGGAAGTATCGCGACCTGGAGCGAGACGCCATGAACCCCGACGACACCGAGAAGATCTTCGACGATGCCGACATGTGGCGCGTCTACGACCAGGGAAAGTAGGCCCGAGGGCCACGCACGCCCCACCACACGTCGCAGATCTCCCGGGGTTATCGGGGTGCCCACCGCACGACCGAACGCCTCCGCGAATGTGGGGCCTTGCTATCGGCTCCATGACACGAAACCGGGCCGGCGAGTGTAGGTCGGTGATGACCTGAACGCCTTACGTTGATACCGATCATCCGCGGGCGCCGGCGGTCCGATGCGCGTGATCCAGGTCACGGCACGAAGGCACAGGGCAGGACTATGGTAGTGCTGAGAAATCAGCTTACGACGAACCGTCCTCGGTAGGAGGAACCCAATGGACCGTTACACCCGACTCTTCATTCTCGCCTCGTTGGTTTACCTTTCGATCGGAGGGATTCTCGGGCTCACCATGGCGATGGTCCCGGCCCTGGCGGCGAACGTGCTGTTCCCCCACGTGCACCTGTTGCTCGGCGGTTTCATGGCGATGATGGTGTTCGGTGTCGGGTACTTCATCCTGCCGCGCTTCGCCGCGCGGACCCTCCAATGGCCGGGACTCGTGGCCGTGCACTTCTGGGTCGCGAACCTCAGCCTGCTGGCCATGGTCGTTGCCTACCCGATCGAGGGACCGGGCGCCGCCCCGGTGTGGACGACCATCCTGCACGTGGGGACGACGGCTCAGGCCGTCTCGTTCCTGATGTTCTCGCTGAATCTCGGCTTGACCCTCATCATCCCGGCCAAGAAGGCCGAGGCCGAGCGCCAGGCCTCGGCTGAAGCCCCGGCCCCCGCACCGACTCGGTCGGGACCGCTCCCCGTGGCCGGGAAGACTGGGGCTACGTGCGGCCCGGCGCCGGCCAAACCGGGATCGCTCCCCATGGTCGGACAATCAGCCGGAGCGCGTGCGCCCGCCCCAGCGCGTGCGGCCCTGGGACCCGACACGCCGATCGCCGAGGTCGTGGAACGGAAGGAGGGGGCGGTGGAGGTGCTCGTGCAGTCCGGACTGCGGCCCCTGGCCGATCCCGCTCACCTGGAGATGGTCAAGCAGCGGAGGCTCCCGGTCGGGTACGCCTGCCGCGCCCACGGGATCCCCGTGGATGAACTACTCGCCCGCCTGGAGGCGCTTCCGGACCGGGCGGCGCCGGCAACCGGTGCCGAGGGTCGCGTGGCGTTCAGCGCCGAGCAGGTGATCGGAGCGATGGTGGACGCACACCCGGCTACCCGGGAGGTTCTCAGAAGGAGGTTCGGCGACGGCTGCTTCACCTGTCCCGGCTTCGCCACCGAGACCCTGGCCCAGGGGGCGATGATGCACGGTGTCGACGTGAACGACCTTTTGGCCGAGCTGGAGGAGTCGGTCGCAGACCGATCCTGACGGCGCTCGTCGCGGATTCTAGTCGTCGGATGCGACGCGGAAGCGGAGCCACTCGCCGGGGAGAGGCATCGACCAGGCGTCGCAGCACGGACCGCAGCCACAGGGTTCGGGTCCTCGCAGCGGGCGTTCCGGCGCGGAGGTTGCGGCCTCGACCGCTTCCAGGAACTGGCGCGCCGTCTTGTCGGTCAGGGTCGGGACCATGCGCATCGGCTTGTCGGGATCGCGCAGAAAGTCCTCATAGTGGATCGCCAGGACGTGTCGGGCTTCCGTCGTCCGGATCACGTTCCCGGGGTAGTCTTTCACCCTGCGGTGGGACGGCATCGGGAGCACCGCGAGATCGACCGGCCGGTCGACAAGCAGTCCCGGGGGCAAGCCGGCGGCGTCCTGATAGTGGATGCGGTGCAGGACCTCGCCTTCATCCGACAGCAACTCGATCACGAAGGCGAAGGTGGCGCCTTCTTTCATCTTCCGCAGCTTCCGATCGGACCACTCGTCCCAGCGCTCTTCGATCTCCCCGTCGGCAAAGTGAATGCCCGCCAGGTGTGATGCGTGCTCGTAGGGTAGGGCAAGCACGCGGATCGGGAGCGGGGACCCGTCCCGACCGACGAGCGGTATCCAGGCGTCGCCCTGCTCCTCGATCACCACGACGCGCGGGGACAGTTCGGGGAACGCCTCCAGCATCCTCGCGCCGGTCCGGTTGACGTAGACCAGAGCGTCCCGGGCGTGGTCGATCAGGATCGGAGGCACGTCGGCGAGGTGGTCGTAGTGTGCGTGCCCCACCAGCACGGCACACGTCGTTTCGAGGAGCAGGCCGCCGAGACCGCGCCGTATGGCGTCTTCATCCCAATCGATCTCCCCGAAGGCCACCCGCATGGGGCCGTACCTCGTGAATAGCGGTGCGGTCAGGAGCGAGACCCCTTCCCACTCGAGGTACAGACCGCCCACTCCGAGATAGCGAATCAGAAGATCCGAGGACCGTGCGTCCGGCCGGTCGGCCGGCACGCACGGAGGACGCCTGAGATCGAAGTCCCCCGGGTGATTCGGGACGTACGGCTGACGCACGGTGTTCCCGCTGCATGCGGCCAGAACCACCGCCAGCACGGCCGTCGCCCCTCGCCCGAGCACCCCGTTCAAAGCAGCCTCCGCCGTTCCCATCGGATTCTAGCGCAGGCCACCGCGAGCATCTTTCCCCTCTCTCGGAGTCGTGGTCTGGCCATGCGGATCGCTTGGTCGAGGGCACTCTGGGCTTCGATAGCAGTGGCGTCGAGCGACCGAAGACGCTGTCCTGCCAAGCTCCGTAGCTCGATACCGACTCGACGGCCGCGGCCAGTGCCGATCCCGCCGGCAGCAGCCTAGAAACGGTCTATTCGTCTTTCCAGACGCCCCCTAGCGCGACGCGGAAACCGAGGTCGAAGTGGGTGTACGGGTGCATCGCCACGTATTCGCGGGCGCCGGGCTGTACCGGCGTCTCGTGCATGCCGTCGGGGTTGTACTCTTCCCAGGTGAATGGCGCACGGTACGAGCCTCCGCGTAGAACCTTGGTCCGGCCCTTCCAGCGGCTGCGTCCCACGGGGTTGATCAAGGAAAGGTAGTTCTCCAAGCCGCCCGGGCCGACCGGATCCTTGCGGGGTGACTTGGCGTAATAGGTCTCCGAGTACCAGTCGTTCACCATCTCGTTGACGTTGCCCATCATGTCGTAGAGGCCGTAGCCGTTGGGCGGGAAGGAGCCCACCGGCATGGTGCCGCCGTTCCAGTCCTTGTTCATGTTGGCCATGCCTTCGCGCTTGTCGTCTCCCCACTGGTAGATCTTGCCTTCCAGTCCACCGCGGGCCGCGTACTCCCACTGGGCCTCGGTGGGGAGGTGGTAGTCCTTGCCGGTTCGCTTGGCCAGCCACGCGCAGTAGGCCGCGGCATCGCTCCAGGACATCTCGACCGCCGGCGAGTCCGGGTGGTCCAGGAAGTAGTTGATCCCCTGGGCGAACAGGGGGTTGGGAGGATGGTAGCGTCCCGTCGCCTCGGCGAACCGTTTCCACTCGCGGTTGGTCACCTCGTACTTGCCGATGGAAAACGGCGAGAGCTCCACCTCGTGCACGGGCTGCTCCTCGGGGGTGCCCGTCGGATTGCCCATCATGAAGGTACCCCCGGGTAGGGCGACCATCTCGGGCTCTATGGGCTCGATCTCGGGTCGGACGTCTTCGTAGTGAAGCTCGGGTGCGCCAGTCGCAAGCACCCCCACGCCGACGAGGAGGAGGATCACTACCGCAGCCAATCCCCAGATAACCGGATGCCGCATGTCGGTATCTCCATGCTTGTGTGTCAATAGCCACGCGGTGCAACCGCAGTGCCCACACCGCGATCGCACGACGGCCTGACATCATATATGGGAATCTAGCCGGCCGTGTCCACTCACACCGCGTTGTCGACCAGCAGCCTCAGGACGCTCAGGGCACAGTTACCGAATTCCCCGTCGATCTAAGGGGATGCCGACCCGGGTCCGGTCGCCGTCGGCCTAGTCCACGGGGACGTAGCCGTCCGAAAGTGTCTTCAGGAACTCGACGATGGCGTCCTCTTCTTCATCGGTGAGGCCGAGGTCGCCCAGCTCGTCGGTATTCACGTTGATCGGCACCTCGGGGGGAGGCCAGCAATCGGCGGCGAGTGCCTCGGCCTCGGTGTAGTCCCCGGGGCACTCGGGCAGCACGTCTCGCGTGTTGTAGAAGTGCACGGTGCCCTTGAGCGTCTTGAAGTACCCGTTGTGCGTGAAG
>Ga0209536_100012328_pt1 | contig 12445 bp, 21 predicted proteins | sample DeeMarSeWOR28_12_FD_187461 | JGI IMG/M metagenome (GOLD analysis project Ga0209536, IMG submission 187461) | Marine sediment microbial communities from White Oak River estuary, North Carolina - WOR-2-8_12 (SPAdes) (version 2) | ecosystem: Environmental > Aquatic > Marine > Intertidal zone >...
CGTCGTACAGGCCAGCGCGCTCTGCCAGGTCGCCCAGCATGCGCTGCGTGGCCTCGCGTGCCACCTGCAGGGTCTGCAGTAGCTCGTCGAGCTTGTCGGGGTCGGGCACGGCCAGGGCACCCAGTGGGTCCAGGGTGGCCAGCACCAGGTGCTCCTCCTCCTCGGTCAGGTCCACGTAGCTGACCGGGACGGTGGTGTGGTTGTTGCGGAGGGCGAGGGTGACGCGCAGGTGGCCGTCCACCAGGTGGCCAGTGCGCTGGTTCACGAGCACGGTCTGTACCCACCCCACGTCGGCCAGCACGTCCTCCAGTGCCTCCTGCTGGAGCCGCGGGTGGATGCGCCAGTTCAGTGGGTTGGCCAGCAGCTGCTCGGGGTCCTCCTCGCCTGTGCCGATGATGCGGTTGCGCCAGGCGGTAGGTGTGGCCATGCACAGAGTGTGGGTCTACTGCTGGTCGGTTGTCAAATCGGGGGCGGCTGCGCGCATGCAACGACCGTGCCACATCGGAGGTGTTCAGAGCATGCAAGTCGTGTGCCAGGAGGAGGTTGAGAAAAGAAATGTTGCCAGTATGCAAACGCTGTGCCAGAGAAGGATGCCCCTATTTCACGCGACAATGCCCTGTGTCGCGTTTCAGAGCTCCCTCCATATACGCACATGGATGGCTCCTTCAAAATGCGACACACGTGAAGTGCTTTGTTTTCAGACACTTAGAAAATTTCCTGGCATGGGGATTGCATGCTCAGATGATACGCCTGGTGTACTCCTCCCCAGCCGCGCTGCAGTGCGGCACGTTTCCATGGCGGGCTGCGGCAATCGGGGGTACCTTCCAGGCACCGAACGGTGGCTGACTGGTACCCCTGCCCCCGTGCCAATAGCTCCAATAGCGACAATAGCCCTATCCGTCGCACCCGCCACCAACCACCGCACGGCCACCGCGTAGCGTCCACCACCGTCTGTCAACGTCCACCAGTGCCCACCAGGTACGCTGAGACACCCTGAGTTTCGCACCCCGAAGAAGTTCAACGAACTCGGAAGTTCTCCAGCCCGAGGGGTTGCCAATACGGCAACCATGCCCCATACTGTGTGTAGGGCAAATAGCCCAGCAGGCACCGGGGGCAACCCCAACGCTCTTTTGACAACCAGGCCAACACGGTACCCAGGGGCGCAAGGCACCAGCGGAAGGCGGGCTGCGGTAGCGGGCACCTCAACTGGCGTGACCCACCCGAGGAGGGCAGGGGAAACCAGCCACAGGTGCAGCGGGTAACACCCCCAGCAAACGCTCACGAACCCAACGCCAGCCACCCCACCCCACGGACGCGCACCTGCTGGACACCAGGGTTGGACCAACCGCCACAGCGGCACGGGCCAGGGCGGTTGACCCAACGGGTACCCAGGCCAGGCTCATTGACAAGACACCAGCTACCCGAAACCGAGGCAGGAGCCGACGACGGGTGCAGCTGCTGAAACCGAGGGCCACTGGGCCAGGGGCAGGCAGCGCACGGGGTGCAACCCCCAGGCAGCTGGTACCGCGAAGGAGCGTTGGGGCTGCCACTGGGGCAGCACCCACAACCACAACACCAACCACCAACCGCAGCCACCGCGTGGCGATTACATTGCGCACACGCACGTGGGGGCTGCCACTACCACCTGGCCACACGGGTGGGGCGTGGCGATTACATTGCACGCACGCACGTGGGGGCTGGGGAGGAGGCCGACATGGAGCGACAGACGGCGACGTTGATTGTTGGCGAACTGCACACCAGGAAGTACAACCCGGAGCGCACCCTGGGCTGCGACTACCTGCCCCTGACCTGCCACCTGGAGGTTGAGGACGACCTGCCGCTGCTGACCACCCGCCAGATGAACGCGGTGCGGTACGCGCTGCAGCACCTGGTGGACAGCGGCTGGAGCATTGTGGACCCCGACCAGTACGAGTGGAAGGAAGCCTACCTGCGCAGCAACGGTGGCCACCTGGCGCTGTACGCGGAGGTGGGGCGCGTTGGTGACGAGGGCACGCTGGGCAGCCTGTACCGCTACCGCCTGCACATCTTTGTGGGGCGCAACGGTGGGCTGACGGCCATTGGCAAGAAGGGTGGATACAAGACCGGACGCGACGCCCTGCGCGCCGCGCTGGAGTGGTAGGAGGAAGCCATGCGGAACAAGACTGGGTACCTGACGGACGCCGAGGCCACCGTGCTGTGCAAGATGCTGGTGGCCACCATTGACGAGATTGGCATGCTGCCCACGCTGGACAACGTGCAGTACGTGCGGCTGGAGGCCGTGCACGAGGCCGTGACCACGTGCATGGGCTGGGTGGAGGACGGCAGCCTGGTGCCGCCCGCCGACGACCTGCCCCACGCCCGCACCCTGCTGGCCAAGGTGCAGCGCCGCTACAACAACCACGTGAGCGTGCAGGCTGGCCTGGCGGCTGGCCTGCTGCCGTAGGGAGGAAGCCATGAAGCTGCGAAGCAAAGACCTGAAGCCTGGCATGGTGGTGCGCCCATACAACACGCCCAGCTGCGGGTACTGGGGCGAGGTGGTGCGGGTGAAGCAGCCCAAGAAGCGCAACCGCTGGGACTACCCCTACCGCCCGCACCGCGGTGGCACCGCAGCCCGCGGCTGCTACTGGACCGTGTACGTGCACTACGCCAGCGGCGAGACGCTGGCCAGGGTGATGCATACGAACCGCTGGTGGGAGGTGCAGGAGCAGTGAGCCGAAACGGTGGGGGCAGCGCCCCTGCCGTAGTGGGGTGGCTGGCCGCGCCCCACCTGACGAGGCAGGCTGTTACACCAACCCGCGCCCGCGTAGGGCGCACAACCCAAGGAGGCCGACATGACCGCGACGCCAGCAACCTACTTCTTCCTCACCCTGGACGGCGACCGCATGGCTGTGAAGTACGACGGCACCAACGGTGGTGACGTTACCCGCTACATCAGCAGCCAGCAGGACTGGGTGAACTTCTTCAACGGCAAGATGGGCGAACTGATGGCGCACCACGGGTGCAGCCGTGACGTGGCGCTCATGAGCACGGTGGTGCAGTGCAGCAGCAGCCTGGACTTCCCCTGGGACGAGACCCCCAACGAGGACACCTGGCGGCTGGCGTTTGCCCTCAGCGGGCACGTGACCAACGTGGAGCAGGCCATCGCCTACGGGCGCGAGTGCCTGGCAGAGCGGCAGGAGGGCTGACATGGACATGGAGCGACAGAAGGTGCGCAGCCTGGGCACCTACACAGTGCGCAACGTGTGGCGCGGTGTTGAGGTGAACCACCGTGGCGAGATCCTTGGGCGCTGGTGCTGGTACGGCCACGTGACCACCCGCGGGCGGCAGCAGGCAGTGGTGCTGCCCAGTGGTGGTGACCAGGGCACCTGGTGGACCACCGACCTGCGGTACGTGGTGACCAAGGAGCAGGCCATCGCCAACCTGCGCAACGACGTGTACAGCGACCGCTGGGACCGCCTGCCGCCCACCTGCCTGGTGTGCGGGTACGAGGGCGACTACGTGGCAGAGGGTGGCAGCTGGCCGCGCTGCCCCGAATGCCAGAACTGCTGAAGGAGGCCAACATGAACCAGCGACTGATTGACCAGCTGACCACACGCCTGGCCGCGGTGGTTGGCGACCACGCCCTGGCCTGGCAGCTGGCCGCGGTGCCCTTCCCGGAGCGCAGCCACGTGCAGGTGAACCTGCGCAACCTGGGGCGCACGGACCTGGGGTTCTGCTACCGCTTCGACTGGCTGCTGTGCAACCGCGTGGGCGACGACCTGCCGCAGCACGTGCCTGGTGACACGGTGCGGTACCGCGGCACCCGTTGCCGTGTGCTGTGGGTGCAGCCTGGCCTGAGCGGCTGGGAGGTGAGCACCATGGAGCACGGGCTGGTGCGCGAGGCGTGGCTGGCGTAGAGCCGAAACGTGGGAGTTAGGTGCTGGAGCCTAGCTCCCACGTACGGGTGGGGTGCCGCCCACCCGCTGACGAGGCAGGCATACGACCAACGCCCCCACTGGGGCACTACCAAGGAGGCCGACATGGCGCGAGGCAAGAGCAGAACTGACAGGTGGCGAGAGGCCGCGGCAGCCGCGGTGGCGGCACTGGAGCAGCTGCGCGAGGTGCAGGAGGAGTACCAGGAGTGGCTGGACAACCTGCCCGAGGGGCTGGACCAGAGCGCCGTTGCGGACAAGCTCAACGAGGTGTGCGACCTGGACGTGGAGGGCGCGCTGGACACGTGCAACGAGGCCGAGAACGTGGACCTGCCCCTGGGGTTCGGAAGGGACTAGGTGGGCACCATGACCACAACCAGCAACGACGTGCGACGCCACGCACTGGGCTGCATGGCCGAGTGCCTGAACTTCAACGACCCCACCGTGCGGTACACCGCAGCAGCCTGGGCGCACTACCACCCGCGGCTGGCCTGGCTGGCCAACGTGGTGATGGTGGTGAGCGCCCTGGGCGACGCGGCGCGGTGCCTGCCGTGCCTGGTGCACGGCGACCACGACCTGGTGGACGAGGGGTGGGGCAACCCGGAGAGCGGCTGCATTGCCGTGACCTGCCAGCGGTGCGGGTACGCCTACCCCACGCACTGGCTGTACTAGGAGGAAGCCATGGCCAACGTGACCAAGCACATGAAGCCAGGGTACGAGTGGGACGAGGCGTACGGTGCTGGACAGGTGCAGATGGTGCGCCTGCTGCCCGTGCGGAAGGACCACGTGTACGACAACGTGAACGGGGTGTACCTGGGCGAGATCCGCGGGCGGTTCACTGCCCGTGCCGTGCTGCAGGACGACGGCTGGTACCTGGTGACCACCCAGGCTGGTGGGCAGGGCGGGCGCAGGTACCGCGACGCCCGTGACCTGGACGACGCGAAGCAGCAGCTGGAGGCGTGGTACTGGCGCAGGTTCCGCTACGTGGACGAGCCGCGCCCCCAGCGATGCCTGTGCGGCAAGGTGCGAGGCGAGGAGTACGACTACCGCCTGACCATCTGCCCGCATTGCAACCACCTGTACGGGTAGCGGGGGTGCACCATGACACCGCTGGATCCCGACACCATCGCCCGCAAGGAGCAGGCGTTCCGCATGCTGGGCATGACCCCCGAGGAGGGGTGGCGCATGCAGGCGCTGATGCGCGAGTACAGCGCAGCGGACGGTGTGGTTGCCTGCGCTGAGCAGTACCGCGACGCCCTGGCACGGTGGCCGACCGTGATCGACACCCACAAGGTGGCACCGCTGGAGGACCAGCTGGTGGCCGCGGTGGATTACCTGCGCAAGGTGCGCAAGGACAACGAGCAACCCCCATACAACGCAGACAGGAGGAAGCCATGAACCGACCCACAGCAACCCGCAGCCAGGTGCTGGCCCGCATGCGGAAGGGCGACCTGCCCACCCGCGGTGGGGGCTCGTACTGCTTCTTCAACGACGGCACCAAGGTGGACTCCAGGGTCATGCACCAGCTGGTGCTGGACGGGAAGGTGAACCCGCCTGAGCACGCCAGCGTGTACAGCCCGTTCACCCTGGCCGACTGAGCCGAAACACCCACCGCGAATACCAACAGCCGCCCGCCCAGCGTGGACGGGTACTGGGGCGGCTGCCGCGGTGGGGGTCGTGCTGGGGTGCCCTCCCAGCGCCTGACGAGGCAGGGCAGAAAGGAGGCCATGGTAGCAGCCGACGACCAACGGGGGCGCAGCCCCCACAACACGGCAAAGGAGGCCGACTATGGGACTGGACGTGTACCTGGTGCGTGCACCTGTGCCCTTCGCTGACTGGGAGGCGTGGGGTGACGGGTACGAAACAGTGGAACACGACAGCTGCCTGCATCCCGACCACCTGTTCAAGGTGGGGTACTTCCGCAGCAGCTACAACGGGGGCGGGTTCAACACCTACGTGGACCAGCGCACGGGCAGGGACCTGTACTGGGTGATGGGAGGCGAGGGTGTGAACCAGAGCAAGGTGCTGCCCGACTGGCGCGCCATGCAGCAGCGTGCCGTGCAGCTGCGCGAGGAGCTTTCACAGTGGCTGCGCGTGAACGGTGACCTGGGTGTGCTGCACGTTGGGTTCAGCAAACACGCGGACCTGCCCATGGACCGCCAGCAGGCGCTGGCGCGGTACGCGGACAACGCCAACCGCCACCAGGGCATGCCTGGCAGCGACTACAGCAACGCCCTGGGGTACTTCAGCCAGGGGCTGGACGTGGTGGGGGTGCTGCCTGGCACCAGCCCCACGTTGCACGCCCTGCTGGGGCGCAGCCACACGGACGTGCCCATGGTGGAGCCGTGCGTGTACGTGGTGTTCCGCTACCCCGCAGGCCAGGGTGCTGCGTGGTACATGGACGCCCTGGACGTGGTGGAGGAGACCTGCGACTACGTGCTGCACCGCGACAAGGATGAGCGCCCGTACTACGGGCTGCTCGTGAGCGGGTAGGTGCGCCATGAAGATGAACGCCTACCAGGCAGAAGCACTGTGGGCCAGGTTCGCAACCAGCGAGGCGTTCCATGACGCCCAGCTGACCGCGGGCCACAACATTGACGCGAACAACCGCACCAGGTTCCTGGTGGCCTGGGCAGCCGCCCTGGCTGACGGCAACCTGGACGCGCTGCTGGAGGAACTGTGCACCAAGGAGGAGGGGGCAGCCGCCAACGCCAGCCTGGCTGGTGTGCAGTTCACCGACCCCGACCTTGGTGACCCCACGCAGCAGCGCATCGACTACCAGGAGGGCGAGTACGTGCCCATCGCACTGCGCCCGAAGGTGCCTGGCCCGACCTTCCCTGGGCCACGCCACGCGAAGCCCAAGCACTGGGACCGCTGGCCAGCTGCGTACCGCCACAGATGGGTCGCAGAGCAGGCCACACCGCGGGACTGGGAGGAGGGGCTGGACGTGCAGCAGTACATGGCCAGGGTGGGGCTGCACCCCACGAAGCTGTACAACTTCTGCGGACCCAGCATCTACATGACCCAGGCTGGCGCAGAGCGCGCCGTGCCCCAGGGGTACGTGGTGCGCATGGGCTGCAGGCTGCGCGTGAAGCTGGCCAACGCCCACGCCCTGCGCGGGTGGTTCCAGCAGCAGGGGTGGCCCACCCGCCCGTTGACTGACTGAGCGCCAGGCACCATACTGGCAACTGGAGGCAACCATGCAACGCGACACCGTTCGACAACTGTTGGACACCCACGGGGTGCCCTACGTGCAGGTGGCGCGGCACCTTGGCATTCACAAGACCACGTTCACCCACAAGATGGACGGTGAGCGCGGCTGGAAGCCTGCAGAGGTGCTGGCGCTGCACGACTACCTGAAGGGTCGGCGCGTGCCCCACAGCCTGCGTGGGCTGCTGGAGATGTGCGCCTAGACCCCACCTTGGCCACCCCCAGGGGTACACCTTGCGACTCCTCCTTCGCCCCTGGGTGGTGGCCGTTACCACCTTCAGAACCATGTTCAGCCACCCCCACGACCACGTATGTGTATCAGGGTTGGGTTGGGTTGGGTTGGGTTGGGTGGGTGGCCGCACGGCAACCGCACGGTGACCGCGCAACCACCGCACGGTGGCCGCGGGCACCAGCCTGCCAACGGATACGGGCATTGTGAGCCAGCGAGTATGGGTTGGCGCGCTGGCAACATTGCCGTGGTATCCTTGGCGGGTCATAGTTCAGAACCATGTTCAGCCAGCCCAAGGAGGCCAACATGACCGACGCCAATACGGCAACCACCAACGGGCCACGCTACCCCGACGTGCACGTGCAGCTGGTGGGCGAGGACGGCAACGCCTTCGCCATACTGGGGCGGGTGCGCAAGGCGCTGAAGCGAGCGGGCCACGGCAGCGCGGGTGACGAGTTCACCGCCGAGGCGACCAGTGGCAACTACGACCACCTGCTGCAGACCTGCATGCGCTGGGTGGACTGCGACTAGGGGTGGGCCATGCAACGCGAACACGCGCAGAGCTACTGGCACGGGTTCCTAGAGGGCAGCGGGCAGCTGGAGCGGTACGTGCGCAGCACCCCCGAGGAGCGGGTGGCGTTCGTGGACGGCTGGCAGAACGCCTGCAGGTTGTTCGCAACCTGGCTCAACGGCGAGCAGCTGATCGGCATAGGTACCTGGAACGTGCCCGACATGGACCGGGTGTGCGAGGTGGCGCGGGAGGACGCCTACAGCCAGGCAGAGGCCCAGCGGAAGCTGCGGGACAAGATCCTCAACGGCACCACGGGCGACCCCAACGACCCGCACGGCACGCAGCGGAGGTGACCATGCGCACCGTGCAAGACTTCGCCAACGCCTACCCAGCCGAGTACGCCAGGTTCAAGTTCCACCTACTGCCCGACCACATGCAGCACGGGTTCGCAGAGTACGTGCTGTACGGGCAGCCCATGGGTCACTTCGGAACCGCCTGCCTGGAGGACAGGCTGGTGGCTGCCTTCAGCGCAGCCGACCAGATCAACACTGCCCGCATGGCCGACACGGCCAGCTGGCTGTACAACCACTGCCCCATTGACGCCCGCGGCAGCCAGGCCAAGGTACGCGCCTGGATTGAGCAGGGCGGGCTGGTGGGGTGGATGGCACAGCAGGCTGCTGGGTAGCAGCTGCTGGGAAGGGAGTACGTGGGCACGACCATTGTGGACCGCGCCGTGGCCATTGGGCTGCGGGTAGACATGCAGGTGAGGTGCTGTGCTGCGCACCCCACCCGCTACAGGTTCAGCTGGGGCGGGCACACCGTCACGGGCTGGCTCACCCCTGAGGTGGCCCGCGCCTGGCTGGACGGGGCAGCACATGCAAAGGAGGCCATGACATGGCAGACTGGCGACATGACTTCACCGCGGGCGCGGAACTGAACGAGGGCTGGCAGGCGCACCTGGCCAAGAGGTGGGCCAGCCAGCGGTACAACACCGACGCCCTGCTGGAGCGCCTGGAGAAGGACCGGGCACGCGCTGTGGACTTCACCGCCGACACCAGGCGGCTGCAGCTGGTGCCCATTGACCCCGCGGTGGCGCGGGAGCAGCTGCCCCAGGTGGCAGAGGTGGACCGCACCGCGGACGCGGGTGGCGCGCACGTTGTGCTGCTGCCCAAGGACGAGGACGACGCCCAGTGGATACAGGCCACTGGACCCATCCCCATGAACGCCCACGCCCACCAGCAGGTGGCTGCCAAGGCAGGCATCCCGCTGGCGTACTACCGCAGGATGCTGGCCGACGCCCCCGACCTGCTGGCCATGAACGTGAACCAGTGGTGGGAGCAGCAGCCAGCCAGACGGCTGGTGCGCACCATGGACCGCGTGGGGCGCAGCTGGCTCAGCGACCGATACCGCCAGCTGGACAACCTGCCGATGCTGCGGCACCTGCTGCCCGTGCTGAACGACGCCAGCAGTGGCTGGCAGATACAGCAGTGCGGGCTGACCGACCTGCGCGTGCACATTGAAGCCGTGCAGCCCAACATGACGGGCGACGTGCGGGTGGGCGACGCGGTGGCGCTGGCGGTCAAGATCACCAACAGCGAGGTGGGTGCTGGTGCCCTGGCCATGAGCTTCGGGCTGTTCCGTGTGGTGTGCAGCAACCTGGCTGTGGTGAGCGACTGGAACATGCGGCGCGTGCACCTGGGGCGGCAGCTGGACGACCAGCTGGTGGAGGTACTGACCGACACCACGCTGGCCAAGGAGGACGCCCTGGTGTTCGACAAGATGCGCGACGTGCTGCGCGCCATGAACGACGGCGAGCAGTTCCAGCGCCTGCTGGCAACCGCGCAGGACAGCGCCCAGGCGAAGCTGGGCGACCCCGCAGCCGCCAGCCAGCTGGTGGTGCGCAACATGGGGCTGACCGAGGACGAGACCAAGGTGTTCAACAACCAGCTGCTCACGGCTGGTGACGCCACCATGTGGGGTCTGACGAACGCCCTGACCGCCACTGCCCGCAACCTGGAGTACGAGCGCAAGGCAGACCTGGAGCGGGCGGCTGGCCAGCTGCTGGGCAACGAGGCCCAGTGGAAGCAGTACGTGAAGGCAGCGTAGGATGACACGGGTACCCGCGGGCACTGCCCATGCCGACAACCCGGACCATACCCCCACCCCCAGCGACCCGCGGCGCTGGGGGTCTTTGGTGTGAAAGGAGGCCAACATGGCGACACGGATACTGCAGTTGATGCCCGACACGGTGGGGTACCTGGTGTACATCGACGTGGAGGGCGAGGCAGGCACTGGCGGGCGGTTCCGCGACGTGCGGAAGCTGCCTGGCTGGGCGCTGGTGGAGCGGGACGATGGCACCACTGAGGTGTGCGCCCTGGACCCACACCCGGAGGGTGGCGAACTGTGGCTGCTGGAGGACACCGCCTGCCCCTACCGCGTGGTGGCACCAGCGGTGATGCCCAGGGAGGGACGCCATGGCTGACACGGCACTGTGCCCCAGCTGTGGGCAGCGGAAGCACAGCGCGGCACGCAGCAGCGACGGGCTGTGCGACCAGTGTGCTGGGCGTGGGGTGTGGCAGGACGCGGCAGAGGCCCAGGAGGTGGTGGAGCGCGAGGGCGAGCCACCGCTGTGCCGCCTGTGCGGCAGGGCGTACTACGCCAGGGTGGGCGAGTGGTACCGCTGCCCGCGGTGCGACCACATGCTGCTGGGCACCACGCTGGAGCGGGCCACGGATCAGGAACTGTTCGTGCGGGTGGTGCAGCTGGTGCTGGACCCGCCCAAGGAGCCAGGTCCTTACGGGCACCCCACGCACGAGGTGACGCTGCAGCTGTACGGCAGGGGTGCCAAGGACTGGCGGGACGTGCCGCCTGGCAACTACATGCTCGTGCGGCTGCCCGACAAGAAAGGAGGCCAAGATGGTGACAACGAAGCGTGACATACAGGTGGCACTGCGCCAGCTGGTGGACGCCTACGCAGACCTGGGGGTTGACGTGGGCGACCTGACGGTGGAGGGCAACGCGCCAGGCGACGGCCACCGCAGGTACACCGTGGTGAACGGTGCGGGCCAGCAGCCGCTGGGCAGGCGCGTGTACCACGGCACGGGTGAGGCGCACGCCCACCTGTGGACAGCCGTGTACGCCCTGCGGCATGTGGTTGACGTGCGCCGCAGGGACGGGCTGGTGCAGTGCAAGACGTGCAGGGGCACGGGGGCGCACTGGCCCAACGTGGAGGTGAACCTGCCCTGGGGCCAGCCCCTCGACCCCGAGGGACGCCCCGTGATTTGCCGGGCAAAGCCCGGCCAGGTCCGTGTCGGGCTGGCCGGCGTCTCCGGCGACTTCTCGATCACCGGCGGCGGTGGTTGGGGCGACATGGATTTCGCGCCGTCGATCGGGATGGCGGCCATGATCTTCCACGGCCTCAGCGTGCTGAGCGCCGGGGAGATCAGCGACCCCGACAACCTCATCAACGGGATCTCCATTCCCGACCTGGGCACGGTGGCGGCCATTCTGATCGACCGCTTCTCTCCCTCCATCGCGTCCTTCTTCGTGGAGACCAGTGCGACACCGACGATCGCCACGATCTACGGCTTGAGCCTCGGCGACCCCGGCGCCGTCACCTGCGTCGGCGACGTCTTCGACAACATCGTGGATTCGAGGACGGTCCGCTTCAGCGCTCCGGGATCGCAGGTTCCCGAACCCACCGCCGCGCTGGCCTTTGCCGTGGGGTTCCTGGTCATCCAGGCGAGCTGCCGCCGGCGTTAGGAATCAATCCAGCGTCGGGAATCAATCCAGCTGGGGCAGGACGTCGACTCCGCGCTGACGCAGGAAGTGGTCTGCGAGGACCAGGCAGACCATGGCCTCTACGATCGGCACCGCGCGCGGCAGGACGCACGGGTCGTGGCGCCCGCGGGCTTCCAGCACGACGGCCTCGCCACTGCGATCCACGGTCTGCTGCGGCTGCGAGATCGTCGCCGTCGGCTTGAAGGCGACCCGCAGCACGATGTCCTCGCCGTTGCTGATACCGCCCTGTACGCCCCCGGAACGATTCGACGTCGTGTGCGTCCGGCCGTTCTCGCCGGTCGTGAAGGGATCGTTGTGCTCGATCCCCGTCATGTGCGTTCCCTCGAAGCCGCTTCCGATCTCGAAGCCCTTCGAGGCCGGCAGCGACATCAGGCCCCGCGCCAGGTCGGCCTCGAGCTTGTCGAAGACGGGCTCACCCAGCCCCGCCGGCACTGCCCGGGCCGTGCACTCGACGACGCCGCCGAGGGAATCTCCGCGCTTGCGCGCCGCTTCGATCCGCTCGGCCATCTCCTCGGCGGCTCCCGGATCCGGGCAGCGGACGATGTTGGACTCGACGGCGTCCAGCGTGACGCTCCCCGGGTCGACCTTCGCCTCGATCTCGTGCACCCGGCGAACCCAGGCGAGCACCTCCACACCGGCCGCCACCCGGAGCAGCTTGCGCGCAACGGCGCCCGCCGCGACGCGCCCGACCGTCTCGCGGGCGCTCGCCCGGCCGCCGCCCTGCCAGTTGCGGATGCCGTACTTCGCCTCGGTGGTGTAGTCGGCGTGGGAGGGGCGGTAGAT
>Ga0209536_100012329_pt1 | contig 12445 bp, 10 predicted proteins | sample DeeMarSeWOR28_12_FD_187461 | JGI IMG/M metagenome (GOLD analysis project Ga0209536, IMG submission 187461) | Marine sediment microbial communities from White Oak River estuary, North Carolina - WOR-2-8_12 (SPAdes) (version 2) | ecosystem: Environmental > Aquatic > Marine > Intertidal zone >...
CTGTAATGAAGGAATGCTCCCACAGAATACATCCAAACGTAAAGGGTCGGCTTGTTGACACCTGCGGAACAGGAGGAGACAAAGTTAAAACATTCAACATCAGTACCACAGCAGCTTTTGTAGCTGCCGGAGCAGACGCTACAGTGGCAAAGCATGGGAACAGGTCAGTAACTAGCAAATGCGGCAGCGCTGACGTTTTGGAAAGGTTAGGGCTTAACCTTAACATTGCGCCTGAGGATGTGGAGAAGGCCATCGAAAAGGTTGGAATAGGCTTCATGTTTGCTCCAGCGTTTCATCCAGCCATGAAATATGCTATTGGTCCAAGAAGAGAGATGCATATAAGAACCGTATTCAATGTCCTTGGCCCATTGACAAACCCGGCGGATGCCAGTGCCCAGCTACTAGGAGTTTATGACATGAGATTAACAGAGCCGCTAGCCTATTCTTTGAAGAGTCTTGGTTGCAAAGAAGCCATGGTCGTTCATGGTTTAGATGGTTTAGATGAGATATCCACAATCGGTAAAACAGCTGTTTCTTGGTTAAGGAATGGTGAGGTTACAACAAAGGAGATGGCTCCAAAAGATTTTGGCGTCAAAAAGGCTAGAATAGATGAGATTAAAGGAGCCGGGGCGACTGAAAATATAGAAATTACATTCGAAATCTTGTTTGACTGTTGTGCCGTTAACACTCCTAGGAGAGAGATAGTGCAGGTGAACGGGGCTGCAGCTATAATTGTAGCAGGTAAAGCTGATGATTTTGGCTACGGAATGGAATTAGCCAACGAATCGATAGAAAGCGGCGCCGCCTACAAGAAACTGAAGGAACTGATCAAATTCTCCAATGGAGACGTATCGAAGCTTGAACAGTTGGAGAAGAAACATGCCTGACTATCTGGATGTGCTGGCACGAGACGCCAAAGAAACCGTGGCTACGGGTTACTACCAAGTTCAAACTCAAAGGGTAAAAGCCTCAGTTAGCCTCAGAAAGATGATCAGCAAAAGCAGACAGAACGCAGTTATCACAGAAGTTAAGGCGGCTTCGCCATCCAGAGGAGCAATAAAAACAGGCTTTAATCCAGCAGAAGTTGCAAGAGCAATGGAAAACGGCGGCGCAACAGGAATATCAGTTCTAACAGAGCCAAAACACTTCAGTGGTTCGCTTAGTTATTTATTAAAAGTCAGAGAGGCGGTTAAGCTTCCAATACTCATGAAGGACATAATCATTAACCCAATACAGCTTGAAGCTGCCTCAAAAATCGGTGCCAACGCCGTTCTTCTAATAGAAGCCCTATTTGAGCGAGGATACTGCGAATTAAACCTCGGCGAGATGATAACACAAGCACATGCAAGAAACCTTGAGGTGTTAGTAGAGTCTCATAGCGAATTTGAGTATCAGAATGTCATAGAGACCGATGCAGATTTGGTTGGAATCAACAACCGTGACTTACGAACGCTTGAAGTTGATTTACAAATTACAGAGAAAATATTGAAGAAACATGAAAGTACAAGCAAAGTTGTTGTCAGCGAAAGCGGAGTAATGACCCCCAGGGATCTGCTGTTTCTTCGAGGATGTGGCGCTCAAGCTTTTTTAATAGGCTCAGCAGTCATGATGGCTGAAAACATCGAACAAAAAGTCAAGGAGTTTGTAACTGCCCATTGAGAAATGTTAGAGTGAAGATTTGTGGGTTAACTCGAGAAGAAGATTTGGCTGATGCTGTGGCTGCAGGAGCAGACGCAGTTGGTTTTCTTGTGGGTGTCCCCTCATCGCCAAGAAATTTAACGCTAGAAAGAACAAAGATTCTGCTAAAGCAGGTGCCATTATTTGTTGACAGTGTAGTGGTTACGGTTCCCAAGAGCATCGAGTGGCTGCTGGAAGTCTGTGAAAGGTTAAAACCCTCAGCTATCCAGATTCATGGAAAAGAGCAGCTTGATTCTTCAGAAATCCATGAGACTATAACAAGCACTAGGTTGATCAAAACACTTTACGTAACAGAAGACGCCTTCAACGAAAAGGTAATAGAAGATTTGAAGATGTTTGATGCTGTTCTTATGGACTCTTTTACCAGGGGACAGTATGGTGGAACAGGCAAAGTGCACGATTGGATGTTAAGCAGACAAATCAGGGAGGCTGTTGCACCTCTTCCAGTAATTTTGGCAGGGGGACTAAAGCCTGAAAACGTCAAAGAGGCAATTCTGGCGGTTGAACCTTATGCTGTTGACGTTGCCAGCGGAGTTGAAGCCAACCCAGGAGTAAAAGATCCCAAGAAAGTTAGGGCTTTTATTGAAAATTCAAAACAAATCAAACTGCACAACAACTAAAAAGTGAATGAAAATGGAAAAGGGAAAGTTTGGGATTTATGGCGGACAGTATGTTAACGAGATTTTAATGCCGATTCTAATAGAACTGGAAACAGCTTTTGAGAAATATTACCCGACAAAGGAATTCCAAGCGAAGCTCAACAGGTTACTGCGGGATTATGCTGGAAGACCAACCCCACTCTATCACGCAGAGAACTTCAGCAAACTTGTCGGATGTAAAGTTTACCTCAAAAGAGAAGATCTCGTGTGCGGAGGCTCCCACAAACTCAACAATGCCTTAGGACAGGCGCTGCTGACAAAGGAGATGGGAAAAAGAAGGATGATAACAGAAACCGCGGCAGGACAACATGGACTAGCAACAGCAATGGCAGGAAACGTTTGTGGACTAGAAACAGAGGTTTTCATGGGCGTCAAGGACATCAAACGGCAAGAAAGCAATGTGAAACGCATCAAACTGCTAGGAGCCAAAGTAACGCCGGTCGACATCGGTATGGGAGTTCTAAAGGACGCTGTTTCCGACACTCTGCGAAAATGGACTGCCTGCTCAACCACTACCCACTACCTGATGGGCTCAACTGTTGGTCCCTATCCATATCCGGAGATTGTTGCAACGTTTCAGAGCATCATCGGAAAAGAACTAAAAAAACAGATATTTGAAAAGGAGGGCAGACTGCCTGACACGATAGTTGCTTGCGGAAGCGGAGGAAGCAACGCATTAGGAGCATTCAGACCATTCATCAAAGAAAAAGACGTTAAACTCCTCTTTGTTGAAGGAGGGGGAGAAAGTCTAGAAGCCGACAACAGCGCTGCTGCATTCAAAATAGGCAAACCAGGAATATTACATGGCGCAGTGATGCAGGTTCTGCAAGACGAAAACGGTCAGATAAAGCCGTCAAGAACAAGAGCTGCAGGACTAAACTACCCTGGAAGGGGTCCAGAAATCTCAAGTCTGGTTAACAGTGGCAGGGTGAAGGCGGGTCATGCCTTTGATAATGAGGTGTTTGAGGCTGTGAAGGTGATGTGTAGAACGGAGGGGTTGATACCTGCTCTTGAAACAGCCCATGCTATCGCCTATATGGTGAATAATAAAGAAGAATTTGATGAAAAGGAAGTTGTTGTTTTGAATTATTCTGGAAGAGGCGACAAAGATCTAGAAACTATTATGAGGTATTTCCATGAATCTTGAAGACAAATTCCGAGAACTTCAAACTAAAGGAGAGGGCGCGCATATGCCCCATGTTTACTATGGCGACCCTCATGAAGAGTTTTCTCTACAGTTATTAGAAACGCTTGCTGAAAACGGTGCAGACATCCTCGAATTTGGGATTCCCTTCTCTGACCCAACCGCGGATGGACCAACATTTCAGGCAGTATGCGAAAGGGCGCTAGAGAATGGTATGACACCTAGTAAGTGTATCGAGGGCATACGGAAGCTAAGAGTTAAGGGTATAGAGAATCCGATTGTAGTTACCACTTACTATAATATTCCCTACGTCAAAGGAGTGGGAGACTTCCTGAAGGAAATAAAGGAAGCAGGTGCTCAAGCGATAATCGTTCCCAACGTCCCAGTTGAGGAGGCGGATGTTCTATTGGCTGAAGGGAAAAAGAACGGCATACACCCCATTTTTCAGATAGCACCAACAACAACGGAAAAGAGATTAAAGAAGATAACAGATGTCGCATCAGGATTCCTTTACATAATAGGTGTTGAAGGTGTGACAGGAGTAAGAGAGAGAATAGGCGACTCCACCCTAAAACTCGTAGAACGGGTAAGAAGACACACGGACATGCCCCTATTGGCAGGATTTGGCATCTCAAACAGAAAGCAAGCTGCAGCGGTAATTTCAGTCGGAGCAGATGGGGCAATAGCAGGAAGCGTCTACGCTAGGGTCTACGAGAAAAATCTAGAGAAGCCTGAGGAGACACTAAATGAGATCGCTAAGTTGGTAGAACAGATAAAACAGGGATGCATTGAAGGTTACAAACAGCGAAGATAAAGGCGAAGAAGTTCGGGTAGAAGCGCTTATTAGATTCGAGGATACGACATAATGCAGCTTAATTACTGAAAAGGTTGATAGAAAGAATGCATATTAACGAATTTCAGAAGATGATGAGGCAACTATATTTTGAAAGAGACTCAGAGCGAGGTACCGAGGGAACACTGGATTGGCTTATAGATGAAGTAGAGGAGCTGAAAGAAGCTCTAGAAGAAGGGAACATTGAAGCCGCTGAAAAAGAGTTTGCTGACGTTTTTGCGTGGTTGACTTCTCTGGCAAACGTCGTACACATAGACCTGGAGAAGACAGCACTCTCAAAATATAATAACAAATGTCCCAAGTGTGGACAATCACCATGTGACTGCCAATTATAAAGTCATTTCCCAGCAATCAGCGTTTGTTGTCCAATGCCAGTTAATTCCCAAACGTAGATTCGCCTACCTTTATGGTGAAGAATATTTTCTGCCTCGAGAAGGTGCAGATGATAAAGAACAGATTTGTAGCTCAGCCCTGTTTCTCGGGAAATCTTTCTAGCTGTAGACACCCGTGCCTCTAGAACAGAGAGTATCTTTGTTCTAGCTGACAAACCGGGTTGAATGTTCCTTTTCAAAGATAGGAAGGCGTTGTGGTGATTGGGAAACCTAAACATAAGCCTCAATATAGATTAGAGTTTAAAGGCAAAAAAGATTTGCATCTTATTAAGTCAAGAAAAAGCGGTGAGGCTCCATTGTCGAGGTTTCTTGCCCTCAAACAATGTCAAGATTTCTTCCTCAACCATAGTAAGCCTCTGTGCATAATACTCTAACAATTCATATTTTTTAACGAGTTGAGTGGCAGCTGGTAAATATTTCTCAATTCCGCCACGATACACAGTAAGAATCAGATCACTATTACATGCAGGGCATTTGCCTATAAGAGGCATTCTCCTGAACTTTTTGTTGCAGCCTTTGCAACGAAACTTCTGAGTGGTAAAGGCACGCAGGTTTCCAGCTATGTCGCGCACAAAATGAGTGGTTAACACTTTACTAGCGACTACATCAGCGTCTACAGCCGCAATTTTTTCTGCCAAAGCAAGCTGGCTGTATAGTTTGTCAGTCATCTTTCCAAACTTTTTGTATATGCTTTCGCGATTACCCATGTTAACGTTCGAAACAGGTACTGTAAATTTAAAACCCTCAAACTGAGCTGATGTATTCAACCGATTCTCAATAGTGTCAATTATCGTACTTGTTTGTCGAGGATCCGCTTGTTCTAAAGTTTTTTTATAAAAAAGTAATGGATACTTTCTTGCGACATCCACTTCGTGAGCTTGCCGCTGAACCTCCAAAGGATTCACAACGGGGATTATCAGGATGGGAGCATCCATAATCCCGCCAATCTGAGAGGGTAGAAAAACCTTAGAGAAATTCAAGACCGTATCTAAAGCCAACATCACAGCATCTTCGTCACCATCACAGTCTCTACGTTTTGCTGAATGCCACATGGGATGAGCGTAACAGACATTCAGAGGAGTAAAACCAATTATTCTTCCCACGATACCGACTGAGGTGTGTGGTGCTAAACCTATGACTAGGTGACCAATAATGTCACGTGCCTTCTTAATTTTATAGTAAGAAGGAAGCCCGTAAACTTTACTTAGCAATTCATCCAAAAAATTGGCTACACGAACAAAATAGTCAGCACATTTTCGAGGCACAATTACATCCTGAACCTTAAGTTCACAAATCTGGTCTGATTGCGTTAAAGGATTTCCTTCAAAATCGTGAAGGTAGTTATTCGACCTAAGTTGTTCAATTGAGACCCCAATCTCTTCAGGAGTAAAATGGGAAAGAGGAGCATTAGTAGCATCAAAACGGATTGTACCATCTTTGAAAACAGATAAGTTATGTTTAGCACGCAAAAGCCCTTTTTCCAATATTTCTGGGGTCTTTGTTTCGTTTGTCATACCTTTCACAGCCTTTAGAAGGCTAGGCATTGAAAGATGTACTTTTTTGCACGCCAAAGATAATAAATCCCGAACGTTAACTTCTTGTCTAGCATAATGCCGGGTTGAAGTTTTACATGAAGGGCAATCATCCGAGTTTAAGCTTCTACTACACTGCGGGCAAACCCGCTCTAAGATAGTATCCGAACCACACTGAAAGCATTTAAGGAGCAAATTTGTTGAATTACATTTCACACAGCGACGCCTCACAAGGTCAACTTCAATCGAAATCTTTTTTGAAGCCTCAACGAGATTACGTCTAGAACCTCCAGCAAGACCAATAGGAAATAATGCGTGAACCAACGGTTTCATCTCTCGATGTTTAGCCTTCTCTGGTCGCCCCATTCGAGCACCAACAAAACTAATTCCCTTGGCTCTAACTGAAATACCTGTTAAGAGCTCTATAGCTTCAAAAACAGTTTTCGAAGACCCTATCTGAAAGTTAGTAATATTTCTTCCGAGACAAAAAGCGAAGATATGTGCCGTGTCACCGACAATTTTCACAGTATTTAAAATGACTTCGTGAGGGATACAGATTTTTTCAAGCAAACATTTTATTTCTTTATCATTAACACCAACAATCTCATCAATAACGTTGTTTACAATTTTTGTTTCAGAAGTCAGCAGCCAATTTCTTAAATCCAAAAAATCTTCAATTGAGAGATTTTCCCAGAAAAAATTATAAAAAGGATGAAGAGACACCCCCAAAAATGAAGAGATATCAATTGCTTCTTTAGCATTAGGCTTATTTTTAAAGACATTATCCAAAATAAGCTCAAGAAGGGAATCAGACAAACCGGCGATTTTGGACGCCTTCTTTAAATCGCCTCCAAACTTTTGATCAATTGCCACCAAAAGTTCTTCGCGCCACCACTCTTCAGTATAACCTGATGGACGAAGAGCCTTGTTTGTATACAAAAAGTCACCAAATCCAATTAGAATATCTCCTAAAAACAGAATTTTTTCAATCCTCTTCTCAATGGAATTATAGTTCTGAAGAGTAACTCGAATAACCGAACCGTTTTTCAACCGAACAATAGGCGGTTCAATACTATCCACAGGAACAACGATTCCGCCTTTTCCAGGACCCTCCAAACGAAGCTGAGTTCCAGCAGCTAGAAAATTTTGGACAGCAAGCATCGTAGCAGGGTGAATTCCAACCGCGGCAAGACCTGTATTTCTAGATCGTCCATAACGAAGCCTGAAACCTCCAAAACGGGAAGGAAACGAAAAAATGGGGCGACCTGCAATGACGTCTGCCATGAATCCGGCTTTCTGTTTCTTCGAAAACTCTTTTAGACTTCCAAGCCATTCCCAGCCATTGATCTGAAGTTTCTCGATAGTAGTTAATACTTTTGCTGACCTACCAACTATTCCATCGTTTACAACTCGCAAAGCACCACCTCGAACATTGTTAGTTTCAATTCTAGGTAGGTTCCGGAATGATGAAACCTCCACCGGATCAGATTCCGTTCCAGTTACTTCCACAGGAATCTGGCGAATGGCTCTTCGTAACTCTTCATCTGAGATATGATACTGAAATCTAGCAACCAACCGTTCAAATAAACGAATTTCTTCTATAAAACGACCAATTTCGTCCTCTGTTGGTTTGTAACGATCCAGTTTGAGTAAGCGACGAATATGATCGCCTACGATTATTGTTAATGCTTGTTCGGTACCTCCAGCCGAACGGATTGGACCGGCATAATAGATTGCTAAATATTTTGTTCGATCAGAATTAGTTTTTATTTCTACTTTTGCAATACCTTGTATGGGTGCCGCAGTTATACCTTCAGTTAATATAGCAAGGGCAGTTCTAATTGCTTGTTCAGCAACATCACGGGCATCTACAAAACCAAATTTTCCATTTATTATCTGTTCAGTAATTTTGAAGGTAAGTTCCTCTCGAGACATCTTTTGGGCCAAATCTCGAATGCTTTCAGCGACCCCACTAGGACCAACAAGCCCCTCTACGAGCTCAGCTAAATCTTTTGCAACCTCAGGTTCGGGAACAAGAGCAGGATCTAACCCTTTTTTCCGTGCTTCTCTAGCAACAGCATATATGCTCTCTAGGCTGTTCTCCAAAGAATCAGTATACTGCCTGTATTCGTCACTCATGGGGATCGTCAAAAGTGTCATCCTACATTAATTCTAAGGAAGCAATGTATTGAGTTTTTCTAAAACAAAAAGCCAAAACAGAACCTAGAGTCTACCCTGTTAGCTTGTAGATTTTTTCATGTTTTCCACAAGTTCTGTTATTTTGCTTTTTCCTTTCTTTTCCTCTAAAACATTACCAGTTACAACGATGCTTGCGCCTGCTTTTACAATATCTTTTACCTGTTCACCGGTGCGTATACCACCACCTACAATTAAGGGAAGGTTAGTTACAGTCTTGACTGCTTTTACCAAATCATCAGGTACTGGGGTTCCGACTCCAGATCCTGCCTCTAAATATACGAAACGCATACCAAAATACTCCGCTGCTAGGGCATGGGCAGCTGCAAGTTCAGGTTTGCTATATGGAATAGGAATAGCTTTACCCACGACACTAACTGTGCCCCCCTCACCCACAATGATGTAACCTAGAGGAATAGGCTCTAAACCGAATTTTTTGATGATTGGTGCGCCTAGAACTTGAGCTCCCATTATAAAGTATGGGTCTGCAGAGTTAAGAAGGGACATGAACCAAATAGCGTCAGCATGTCTGGTTATTCCAGTGATGTTGTTGGGAAAAAGAATGATAGGAATTTCCACTGACTCTTTCAAAGTTTTTGCGATGGTATCCAGATGAGAAGTGGAGACAGATGTTGAACCACCTACCATTATAGCTGCTGTATTGCATGATTCTGCATCTTTAGCTAGACGGGAGGCAGATGATGATGTGACTTTTTCAGGATCAACAAGAGTCATGTGAACGGTTCCCTCTTTCTCAATCTTCTCTAATAGATACTTTTCTACTCGCCCAACCATACTTGCTCCCTCAATTAATCCGCTAATCTTGAATAAAAAATGTCCGTGAATTTGCAGTATATATCGATCTCACTCAAAGCAGGTCTAGAATCCAATTCTTGAGTTAATTCACAACTGCCACATCGTACTTTAGCGCGTTCACCGCCAGTGAATATCTCAACATTGATTGATTGCTTACCGCACCTTGGACAGAGGAAAACAGTAGGCAACTTCTTTTTTGGTATACGAACTACTTTTCTTCTTCTTCTACCCATTTTCAAAGCCTCAATATAAATTGGTTCAAATTTGTGATTGTGACACTTGTTTCAAAGTATAACTCGTCAATAGAATAAATATTTGTCCTAACAGCATGAACGAAAACGCTAAATCGAACAAAAAACAGCGACCAATAAAATAAAAAAGACTAATGACATATAGAATAAATGAGTTTCTATAATATTAATCATATTAATCAAATTAGCATTAATTATTATTACTATTACTAATTTTAATTTGATTTTTACATATTCAATGTTATACTTAAGGATTAGCACATCAATTGCTCATGCATTTATTTGCCTGTGAACATTAGTAGTTCAACAGAAGATTGGGTCAACCATGGATTGTGTGTGCTTAAAAAGTTCAGATTCGAGTTTAAGAGCGTTAATACTGCGTTCACAAAAAGGAAGGGGTCGGCTTTCCTTTAGAAACTACTTCACTTAGTAGGTTTTCTGTGATATCAAACTAATCACAAAACTTATTGACACTCGTCTGGCGACATATTTTAAAAGTCTTAAAAAATGAATTAAACTAAAAAATAAGCTAAAAAATGGCCTATTTAAGAGTTTGAACGGTACGTGAGGTCACACGTGATTTTGTGATAATCACACGTGATTTAGCTGTTTTTAAAAATCACAAAGAAAACACATAACAAATTCATAAAGAAAATGGCGGGAAGATATAGAATAAATTTTAGATGAAGTGGGTAGTTAAAAGTAAATATAAAACATAAATAAGTTAGGCGCACCAATGGATTACGTGATAGAGCAAGACTTTTTCCACGAAAAACGAGCTGACATGCCGATTGTTTGATCGATTACATAATTCTATGAACAATATATTATGTTGTTTTCTAAAACTTTTGTTAAAATTATATTTGCTTTATAATCATTTTTTAAAAAAAAATAGTAACCTGTTTTTTTTGGTTTAACAAAGAAAATGTTTTTTAACGATGTTAGGTATACAAAAATGTATCCTTTGGAACATTGGTTGGGGCATATAGTTTGAAATTGAAGGAAAACGCCCAAAATTGGCTAAATTACTCATTGAACGACCCTTTAGTAAAAATACTTTCAAAAAACAGCAATTTAACTAAAATACAGTTAGAAACACTTCTAATAGACGTTTTAGCTGAAAATATTGCCGATAAAAGTCTAAAATATGATGAAAAAGCCAAATTACGGATTCTGGCCGTAACTCGAGGTGCTTTTAATAGAAGTTTAAGACAAGCCAGACATAATGTTACAAAGTCAATTTACACAATCATGTTACTCGGATATATGGGAATACTCGAAGAAATAAGCCTAGAACCATATTTAGAGGCAGCAAATAAGCTAAAAAGATACATAAAAACTCAACGAGAACTCATAAAAAAGAAGCCAGAAGAAGAACAGTGACCATGGCCGAACCATACACTGGAGCGAGAGTATTACACGGTTGGCAGCGAGGATGGTCGGGTTTATTGTGGCATCAATTGAGGAGCGGGGCTGCTGCTTGCGGCACTTCACCCAGTTCTATCGCGCGCGGGAAAGGATGAACGCGACAACAGAAGGCCGCACAAGATCCTTCATTGCCGTTCTGGCATTGACGACTCTGGCATTCACAGGGGGATGCCAGCGGGGCGGCACGAGCAACACAAACCTCTCCCCTGGCATCCTCGTTGAGCAGGCCGGCATGAGGGCGCTGCACGAGGAGATGGATCGCATGGTCAATGCAGCTCCGCTGCGGGTCATGAGGGGGACAGGGCTTGCGGGCGCGCTGGGCGGTGTGCACTTGAAGGTCCGGAAGGAGGGCGAACATGAGGTTCTTATCCCTCTGGTTCAGTTGGCCGACACTCAGATACCTCTCACCTATACCCTCATCACGGACCCCAAGGATTCCTTGGTGGAATGCGCCCTACGCTCCAGAGAGGATCTGAACACCGTTGTGAGTGTTCGATTCCGGGGCAGCAAGGACGATGAGATTGAAATCAGGTGGACGTCGCTGGTTCTGATGATCCCGAATGCGGGCACTGGGGATGCGAATCGGCCCGAGCCGTTCCTCCGGGCGACCCCTTGCGTGCAGTCCGACGCAGGGGAAATCAGCAAGCTGGCAGAGGATCTTTGGCCCTCAGGCGGCACGCCCGACGCCTTTGCTGCAGAAATTCAAGGTTTCATCCGCAGCATGCAACAGAAGGGGCAACCCCGCTCGATGGATGCAATGGGCATCCTAGAAAGTGGAGTCAACTGGATTTGCACTGCCAATGCGAATCTGGCAGCCGCGCTGCTGCGAGCGAGGAATGTCCCAGCCCGAACTCTCGCAGTCATCCCCGTCACCTCCCGACGATTGGAGATGCACCGGACCGTGGAGTATTTCGACAATAACCAGTGGATTCCCTTCGACCCTTCCTCACTCCAGACGGACATTCCTCTGAAGCCCTGGCAGAACATCATCATGGCTTGGACCACGATTGCCGATGAGGACGCTGCAATGATACCCCGGATGGGTGTATCTTTGGGTTGTCCTTTCGGACACGAGCTTGAGTTCCTTGGCCGGGGGGTCAGGCTGTGGGGACAGGATTTCTTTTGGACGGTGGCCAAGCCGCTCGTCGAGTTTGAAGTCGGCAACGAGGCCGTCAGGTTGGCTACAGAGGATTGGAGGAGATTTCTGGTAACAGGCAGACTAAGCCGAGGGCAAATACAGGCTTCAGCGGCCATGGACGGCGATGCTCTTCTCAAGGTCTTGAGACGCAACCGACGCGAACAAACCAGTGGAGGCAACCCCTGACCCGGTCCGCAGTTGAAAGATGATCTGTATCTCGATAGCCTGGCTAGCATCAGTGTCGCGCTCCGGGTCAGTGGTGCCTTACGTGAACGTTCGGCTCAAAGTATGTTATGAGCACAACAGCTGTCAGACTGTGCTTGGGACTTCTCCTGCCC
>Ga0209536_100012330_pt1 | contig 12445 bp, 9 predicted proteins | sample DeeMarSeWOR28_12_FD_187461 | JGI IMG/M metagenome (GOLD analysis project Ga0209536, IMG submission 187461) | Marine sediment microbial communities from White Oak River estuary, North Carolina - WOR-2-8_12 (SPAdes) (version 2) | ecosystem: Environmental > Aquatic > Marine > Intertidal zone >...
TGGGAAGTCAGCGGCTCCCAGTACGGCGGTGCGCGCGGCGACGTGGGACCGTTTTCTGGGGTGAAACCGCCACTCCGCGACCCAAGCGCGATTGACTGCTATTGGCCGCTCTCGGGAATTTTGCCCCCAAGAGGCAACTCGATTCCAGCCCGAAGTCCCTCTGCCGGCGCCTCGTGACCCTTAGCTGCCGATTCAATTCCTAGCGTAGAGTGTCCGCTTTGGAGTGCAAACCTGATGTGCATCCGAAGCCTCAACGTCTCACCAGCCCCGGCGCCTTCGCAGCACCGCCTTCTCCAACTCCACTATCGCAAGTATCACTACCCCTGCCACCATGATCCGCAACCACGAATCAGCGTCAATGGCGCGCGTATGGAAGAAATACTGCATGAACGGCGCATAAGTGAAGAGCAACTGGAAGATCAATACAGCAGCAATGGCAATACCGATGTAGCGGTTTCCAGCAAGGCCATGGAGCGTGAGTGAGGGAGCCAGCAGGTTGCGAGTGTTCAGCAGATAGAACACTTCCGCGATCACCAAGGTGTTCACCGCGATGGTACGCGCGGTCTCGATATCCGCGCCGTCCATACGTGCCCACAGGAACAAACCAAACGTCGCACACACCATGAGCATAGATACAAACACCACGCGCCAGATCATGAACCCTGTCAGGATAGGTTCGCGTGGGTCCCGCGGTGACCGCCGCATGACGTCGGTCTCGGTCGGCTCAAATGCCAAGGCAAGGGCAAGCGTCACCGCGGTAATCATGTTTACCCAGAGGATTTGTGCTGCGGTGACGGGAAGCATACGACCGAGCGCGACGGCCGCGAGTATGGTCAGGGCTTCTCCGCCGTTCGTGGGCAGGATGAATAAAATGGATTTGCGAATGTTATCGTAGACCGTGCGACCTTCTTCGACGGCGTTGGCTATCGAGGCGAAGTTGTCGTCCGCAAGGACCATTTCCGCGGCCTCCTTCGCCGCCTCCGTGCCCTTGATTCCCATGGCAATGCCAACATCGGCACGCTTGAGCGCTGGTGCATCATTGACTCCATCGCCTGTCATCGCGACCACCTCGCCGCGTCCCTGCAGTGCCTGCACGAGTCGCAGCTTATGTTCCGGACTCGCCCGCGCAAAAATATCGACCTTGCCGACGCACTCTGCGAGTTGCGCATCGTCCATTAGCTCGAGTTCCGCTCCGGTCAATGCTCGCGGGCTGTCACCGATCCGCATGTGTTCCGCAATCGCTGCCGCCGTGATCGCGTGATCGCCCGTGATCATCTTGACCCGAATCCCCGCAGCAGAGCATTGACGCACTGCCGAGATCGCCTCCTCTCTTGGCGGGTCGATGATGCCGACAATGGCAAGCAAAGTCAGACCAGTGCTGACATCGTCGAAAGTGAGCGTGCGTTGAGCGGGAGGTCCGGCCTTGAATGCGATTGCGAGCAGGCGTTGACCCCGACTTGCCATCCTGTGGGCTGATTCTTCCCAGTAGCCTTTGTCGAGTGGAACGTCTTCACCTCGCATGCGGTGATAAGGGCACATCGCCAGCACACGCTCTGGTGCACCTTTGAGGTAGACAAAGGCGTGCCCAGCATGGTCGTGATGCAGTGTGGCCATGAAGCGATGCTCAGATTCGAAAGGAATGACATCGGTTCGCGGCCATTCCTCGTGTTGAAAGCCGGGTTCGAGCCCCGCCTTGACGGCAAACGTAACAAGCGCACCTTCGGTCGGATCCCCCTCGATATGCCACGTGTCGCCGCTGCCGACGAGACTGGCATCGTTGCACAGAAGCGCCGCACGAGCCGCCTCCTCCAACAGCGGGTAATCTTCAACAGGCGCCCTGGCGCCGTTGAGCAAGATATCGCCATGGGGGTTGTACCCCACGCCGGTCACGTCAAACGTGCCTGTCGCCGTCGCCACGGATTGTACGGTCATCTCGTTGCGCGTCAGAGTACCGGTCTTGTCGGAGCACACGACGGTTACCGAACCGAGCGTCTCAACAGCGGGCAGGCGCCGAATAATGGCGTTGCGTGTCGCCATGCGTTGGACGCCGATGGCGAGCGTAATGGTGATGATAGCCGGTAGCCCCTCCGGGATTGCCGCGACGGCCAGCCCGACGGCAGCCAGAAACATCTCCGCACCAGCGTAGTCACGCACGACTGTGCCAAACAGCGCAGTAAGCGATGCGACGGCCAGAATGGTGCCCGTAAGCCAGCGACCGAAAACTGCGAGCTGGCGCATCAACGGCGTACTCAACGTCTGCACCTGAGCAAGCATTGCGCTGATGCGGCCAATCTCAGTGCTATCCCCCGTGGCAGTGACGACGCCCATGCCCTGGCCATAGGTCACCAGAGTTCCCGAGTAGGCCATGGAGCGACGGTCCCCAACCGGCGCGTCTCCGGCGACGATGTCGGTTCCTTTGTTCGCGGGTACGGACTCGCCCGTCAACATCGCTTCATCGACTCGCAGCTGGTGTTCCTTGATCAGGCGCAAGTCTGCCGGAACTCGATCTCCGGACTGGATGAAAGCGATGTCGCCCGGAACCACATCGGTGGCATCGATCGTCGTTTTGCGACCCTCTCGGATAACGACAGCTTGAGGCGACAGGAGATTACGCACGGCTTCCAAAGCTCGTTCGGCTTTGCCTTCCTGGACGAATCCAATGATCGCGTTGATGATCACGACACCTAGAATGACACCGGAATCGACCAAATGCCCCAGCAACGCGGTGACAAAACCCGCGGCAAGCAGCACGTAAATCAGCACATTGTGAAATTGCGCGAGTAGGCGCCGCAGCGCACCGCGCGGCTTGGGTGGGGTAATGCGGTTGATACCATAGCGTTGAAGCCGTCTACGAGCTTCATCCGATGAGAGTCCTGCCAAACTCACTTCGAGTTGCGCGAGGACATCGTCCGCAGCTATCGCATGCCAGGGCTGCATCCCCGAATTGGAACGCTTCTCAGTCATCACCGCCACTCACGACCCGGACAGGCTAGAGATGTGCCTTTACCAAGCCTAGCATGTCCTTAGGTCGCGCAATGGACAGCCCGCGCTCGCGCCACGATTGCCACGACGCCTGTCCGCATTTCATTACCTTGCCTATAATTAAGACATCGGGAGCGCATGGACAAGGTCGGGCGTGAGAGCCGGGGGGTAGGAAAGATCCAAGGGCGACGTCCTGGGCTCTCGCGCGGCGCAGTCCAGGTGAGTCCCGCCCACAGCCAAGAAAGAGCGTTACCCCGGACCGGACTAGGAAGAGCAACATGACGAAACCCATCATTGTCGGAACAGACTTCTCACCACGGGCAGACAAGGCGCTGGGTCGCGCTGCATGGTTCGCCAGTCATCTGGGTCGCCCGTTGCGTGTTGTGCACGCATTCAGAGACACGGTCTGGACCAATGTGAAACGCCTGTTCTCCAACGAAGAATGGGCATTCGGGGAGCCGTTTGACACCGCTCAAGTTCGGGCTAACGACGCGGCCGCGGCCCTCGCGCAAAAGTACGGTGTAGCCGTCGCAGCCGACGTACGGGTGGGCGCGGCAACACAAGCGCTATGCGCTGCTGCCGAGGAGTCCGATGCTGAGTTGCTGGTTGTGGGGGCGTATGGTGAAAACTGGCGAGGCGACGCCTATGTTGGTGGCACGGCGCATAAGCTCCTTGCCGAAGCCCCCTGTCCACTGCTGATCGTACGACACGAGGCTGCGGTCGATTATGACCCTGCGCTCATTGGCGTTGACTTCTCCGCGGCAAGCGGGCGAGCGCTTCGCTTCGCTGCGGCAGCCTTGCCCGATAGCGCATTGCACGTCGTGCACGCCCTGGGGCCACTTAACGAAGCGCAACTCCGAGCCGCGGGTGCGGATGATCAGCTTCTCGACCGCTACCATGAGATCACTGCCCAAAGCGCCGAGAAGATGCTTGCACAGAGTATTGCCGAGAACCTTGGCAATACCGGCGAGCGAGTCGCGACCCACGTCACGCCCGGAAACCCTGACTCGCTCATTCGCGAACAAGCACAGGCAACCGGCAGCAGGTTGGTAGTACTCGGAAGACATGGGCAACACTCCGGCAAGTCATTGGTGGGGAGTAACTTGATAAACGTACTCCATCATGCCGACTGCGACGTATTGGTCGTACCCTGAGCGCGCCGGCGATAAGATTCGCCCATGATTATCTGCTTTCTGGCTATGGTGGCGCGAACGACGCATCCCCCGCGTGCGCCTCAAATGGCGCAATAGCACCCTTTTCAACGCGCCATGGGCCTGAACATGCAGGCTGCGATCAATGGTCTCGTGGGACACTTGATAGTTCCCGTCGTGCGGATAGCTACGCTTGAGCCAGCCGGCAATCTGCTCCGGCGACCACTGCATCAGATTCACGGCGCAACCCGTCGCGTCACGAGCGCTCTATTGGTAGGAGCGGCTGTTCACTCAACGGCCTGTGGTGGTCTGCTTCTGGCCGAAGAACGACATTGCCGACTCGTTTATTGTGTAATCGGCATGCCCATCAACGGCCAAATGATGCCAATCGCCAGTGCCACCACCGCCATAAGTGCAATACTGGCGGGAATGCCAGCCACAAAGAACTGCCCCGTGGTGAATTGTCTGGAGTCGTATGCAATGGCATTTGGTGCAGCGCCAACGAGCAGCAGGAAGGGGCAGGCGGAGACGATCAGCGCCGAGTACAGCACGACATCCGGTGCGACACCCAAGTAGGGTGCGATGACCAGAGCTACCGGCAGGGTGATGGCAATTGCGGCGACGTTCATGATGAAGTTGGTCATGATCATGATGAAGAAAGAAATGCCCATCACGAACACGAACCAACCGGATTCCTGGAACATTCCCAGCCAGTTGATGGCAAGCCACTTGGCGGCGCCGGTTTCCCACAAACAGAAGCCAATGCTCATGGCGCCAGCAAACAGCAGTACGATGTTCCATGGAATTTGTTCCAGTTCCTTGACGGTAAGAATCCGGAAGGCAAAGAAAATGATCGTGGAAAGCAGGATCACCGAAGTCTTGTCGATGAATTCGATGGCGGGTATGAACGATTTGACCGACAGTATGACGATCACGGCCAGCACCACCATGCCGACGAAAATTTCCTGGCGCGTAATGGGCCCGGCCTCGGCATAGAGACGCTTGGCCTTTTCGCGCAGGCCTGCGATCTCAGATTTCTCCGGCTTGAACATTACCATCATCAGTGCCCAGCACAGGAACACCATCAGCCAGCCCACGGGGAACATGTGGAGGGTGAGTTCAAAGAATGAAACATGGCGTTCGACGATGTCGTTGAAGAAGCCGAGCGCGACCGCGCCTCGTGCCGCACCTAACAGGGTGATCATACTGCCCGCACCGGCCACGAATGCCATTCCGATAAACAGCCCTTTACCGAACTTGGTGGGTTTGTCGCCTTCCCCGTACAGCGTGTAAATCGCCATCAGAATCGGGAACATAGTGGCTGCTACTGCAGTGTGCGCCATAAAGTGAGTCAGCGCAGCGGTGACGACGAAACAGCCCAGATAAATCATGCTGGTCCGTTCGCCAACGATTGTGAGCATCTTATAGGACAGTCGTCGCGATAAACCGACTTTGGTGAACACGATACCGATGACTAGAGAGCCGAAGATAAACAACACGGACGGATCCATGAAGTCCTTGAACGCGACCTCAGCAGGCCGGATCAAGAACAGCGCCTGGAAGACTCCGATGGCCAGACTGGTGATACCGATGGGCACCACTTCGAACACCCACCAGGTACCCGCCAGCAAAAACAGGGCGAGCGCCGCCTTACCCTCGCGCGTTAGTTCAAAACGTTTGCCCAAGGGATCTACCGCATCGGGCAGTGGGTCGGCGAGGTGGAGCCAGAAGAAGAGGATCAAACCCAGTGCAATGAAGCCGATTCGCTTGAGGTCGACCGCTTCGATCGTGATTGTGAACTGAATCGTCTTGCTTTCGTGGGGTTCTGACATGGCCTATTTCCGTGCTCGTGCTTATCGCTGTTGTTGCTTTGGCAACCAGACCTTCTCGACGCTGTCCGCGATGCGATCAAAGAGATCGACCAGGCGCAGGACGCCAACAACTCGGTCATCTTCCACCACCGGTAGGATCAGAACATCATGAAACAGCATGAGGTAAAGGCACTTGGAAATGGGGTCATTGAGCGTGACACGGTCTTCCATGAGCGTCATGCACTCGGACACGGGTTTGTCGAGTTCATCATGCAATTTGAGCGTGAAGCCGTCCTGCCAGATCACGGAAAGCGCTCGCATGTCTTGACGTAGTCCATCAAAAGCGAAAGGCTGGTTGCCCTTTGCCGCTGGACGCCGTTTGTGCAGGTAGTCGGGTCCAACTGCGCGAATCAGGTCGCGCAGCGAGAGGTAGCCCTTGAGATGATCGTCATCGTCCAAGACCAGAATGGTTCGGAACCTCGTCTGGTTCTTCAGCACCCGGTGCATCAGGTGAATCGCATGACCAAGGGGCGCGTGCAACGAGATATTGGGGTAGTCGTCAATCTTTACGTAAAGGTCTCTGACGTGAAGTTTGTCGAGCATCGCGATTCGACTCACGGTAGCAGGTAGGAAATGCGCCAGTGCTCAGAGTGCGACTTAGCGCGCCGGGCATCTAGTCCTGCAATCTTGACAATATCAAGGGGCCAGTGTCCAGTTCCATAGGCGCATTGTGTTGTTGCTGGTGTACCCGGCTCCGTCCTTTCTGACGATCACGCTTGGGGAAGTCGACGTCTCCCAAGGCTGTCCTAGTACACACTCACGCGGTGCTCGCGGCGTCACGGGCCTGCGCACCGATCTCAGGTTGGTCAATGAAGAAGCCATCGATGCCAGCGGCCAGAAATATGGAGAGCTCCTCGAGTAGCGCGCCATGGTCGTCGGGCTTTCCGAAGCTGCGCAGGTTGGTGGGCAGCATCGCGTTTTCCGCTCGGAACGTGTACGGGTGAACCAACAGCCCCGCCGCGTGCGCGTCGGCGACGAAGCTCGTGGTGTTCGCGCCGTCGAGTCGGCCGTCGGCGTCGAGCGGGATGAGGAAGTGATTCTTCTCCGGCCCTACCGCGTCGGCGTACTCGGCGATGGTTGCGAGTCCCGCTGGTGTGGCCATGGCATCGTAGGTCAGCGAGCCGCCAGCGAGGGTGACGTCGTAGGGCTGGCCTTCACGCCACAGCAGCTGCACCAGGGGCAGATCGGTGAGTTGGCGCAGCTCGCGCAGGTTGCCCACCTCAAAGGACTGGATGAACGCTCGCGCTTCCCGGTTCAAGTAACCGTAGTCGGCCAGTGTCTTGACCAGGCTGGGTTCCATCGCCAGGCCAAGCTGGGCGAAGTATGACGGATGCTTGGTCTCTGGGTAGACGCCGATCGGCCGGCCCACGATCCGGCTCATGGAGGCGATCAGTTCCAGAATCTCCTCGAAGCTGGGGATCTGGAACTGGCCGTCAAAGCGCGTGTTCGATGGCCTTGTCTCGGGGATGCGCTCCGTGGCACGCAGTGTTCTAATCTCATCGAGCGTGAAATCCTCGGAGAACCAGCCGGTAACCTCGACGCCGTCGACTGTCTTGGTGGTGCGGCGCTCAGCGAACTCGGGCCGTTGGGCGACGTCCGTGGAAAGATTCAGCAAATTGTCGTGACGGGCGATCAAGGAACCATCGCGTGATGCCACCAGGTCCGGCTCAACGAAATCGGCTCCCTGAAATATCGCCAGCGCGTAAGCGGCGAGGGTGTGCTCGGGCAGGTAGCCGCTGGCGCCGCGATGGGCGATAACGATAGGCGTCCTTATTGTTGCCAAGCGATTACGCCCCGAGCCGTACTGACGAGTAAGCGTCGTTTATGATCGTGCGGTGTGCCCGCATGTTCAGTTTGTGCCTCGCCGCGAAGGCCGTAGCCTAGGGATGTCGCCGTTCGAGCACCAGCCACCCCGGTACGCCTGTGTCACCTGGCGCCCGTTCGGCAAGTGGTGCTCCGTGTTCAACGGCTTGCACTGGAACGCCCGCGCCGACCAGCGCTTGTTCGAGCGCGCGCAGACGCATCCGGGTCAGTCGCTCCAGTGCCTGTGCATTGACCGGCATTGCCGCCAGCAAACGCTCACGCGTCAGCGCGATCATCAACATTAGCTCCTCCTGGCGTGTGCGGCTCACGTCGGCTTCTGGTGCGGGCAGCAAGTCGCGGGGGTCGCCTCCGTAGACGTGGCGGTAGTGGGCGAACAAGTTTTCGATGTCCTCCATGCTCATCAGATCGGCTTCGTGGGCGCCGGCCCGGCCGAGGCGGCCGCTCAGCATCTCGCGGGCAAGCGCGTTGGCGTCAGCTGCGCTCGGCTGCGCCACGCTGATCCGGGCCGTGGCGATCGCAGCCACGCCAACCGATGCCACGGTCTCACGCAGGCGATGCGCGTCCGGCGCACTCAAGCGGGCACTGCCGGGTGCGAAATGCACCTCCAGGTTCGCAGCTTGCGCGCTGATGTCTCGGGCTGCCGCTGTGCAGACAACCAGCAGCACGAATAGGCAAACTCGCGTGAACATGACGCCCTGGCCAGCACGGCGCACCGAGGTCGTGGTGGCTGCAACGGAAAGGCGAGTAGCGCACATGCGCCGATGCTACCAGCTCATGCGTTACGCCAGAAGAATCCCGCGTCCAGCGGCGCTGTGCGAGCGCTGCAAAAAAAGACCCGCCGGGCGGCGGGTCACAGTCGCACAACACGATTATTGTTGTTGCTCGAGGAGGAGGTTAGCCAGGAGGCATCTGCGCGCCCCCCGCGAATTCAGTTAGTTTGTTCAGTCGCGATCAGCGCGCGCATTTGCGGTTCGGATCGCCGCGTCCAGTGTCCTCAAATCGTCTGCAGCTCTGTGCACGGTCCCGGCTCGCTTTTCAATTAACAAGAGCAGTTTTCATGCCATGTTCGGAGTAACCCTGAAAATCCGCCCAGGTACTGCTGAAAAATGTCTGTATAACAATGAGTTGGAGACCCTTCCGGGCTCGCTGATTGTCACGTGGTTGATGCCATGCAACAGCGACCAAGGGTGCAAAGCACACCGAAGTTGGCGTGGTGTTGGTTGCAGACTGCACCGCCACCGCTGTTGCCAACGCTACTATGTAGGGATTACCCCCACAGCAATGTGTTCGCACTTGGTGCACGGATCCGGTCGCTTGGCACCGGGGTGGCGCGCCTCGATGGGTATTCGTTAGCTAAGTTATTGATTTATCGAATGGCACAGTTTCTGCACGGATACTGCGGGAAAGCGCGTCAACGTGGACAGCTACGTGTCTCACTAAGGAGTGGAGGGATGAACAGGCTAGTACTGTTGCGTCATGGTCAGAGCACCTGGAACTTGGAGAATCGTTTCACCGGTTGGACGGACGTCGATCTCTCCGCGCAAGGCATCCGGGAGGCCCGCAGTGCTGGCATGCTGCTCAAGCGCGAGGGCTTCAGCTTCGACCTGGCGTTCACGTCCGTGCTGACACGGGCCATTCGTACGCTTTGGTTGTTGCAGGAAGCCATGGATCTGATGTGGCTCCCGATCACCAAGGATTGGCGTCTGAACGAACGCCATTACGGGGCATTGCAGGGACTGAACAAGGCTGAGATTGCCGAGCACTATGGCGCCGAGCAGGTGCATATCTGGCGGCGCAGCTTTTCGGTCCAGCCACCTTCTATGAGTTACACCGATCCGAGACTGCCCACCCACGATCCGCGCTACGCGAACCTGGACCCTTATGCGCTGCCTACCACAGAGTCATTGGCGCAGACCATGGAACGGGCGTTGGCATGCTGGAACGAAGTCATTGTGCCTCAGATTCAAGCGGGTAAGCGCGCAGTGGTTGTTGCCCACGGCAACACCTTGCGGGGACTCGTTAAACACCTCGAGGCGATCAGCGACGAGGCGATTGCAGGCGTGAATATCCCCACCGGCGTGCCATTGGTCTACGAGTTTGGTGACCAGATGGAAGTGCTGACCCGCTACTACCTTGATGGTACGGAGGCGGTGCCAGCCGAGCTGGCATTCGCCAGTGCCTGAGAGATAGCCCAATCTTGGTTGCGCCAGGCTCACCGCGAGTGGAGCTGAGCCTGGCGCATGGGAGCCGACCGGGCGTCTTACTGGAAAGCTACGCCGGGTCTGGCGCCGAACAGCTTCACCAGCTTGACCATGGGGCAGAACCCAGTCAGCGAGGACTGCAGCAGGTTGGCGCCGACGAACGCCGTGAACCACAGCCAGTTGATGTTGTGCAACTGGGACAAGGCCAGGCTGACCAAGATCATCGTGCCCGCAACGGCCATCACGATTCGGTCAATAGTCATGACATACCTCCTTATGAATGTGAGTCAGGGTTGGATTGCGGGTTAGTATATTAGAAACAGCTAATATTACAAGTGCCTAATGGTCGATAGGCGGACGATGCTCGGGCCCCGGGGGATGAACTGCTATGATGGCAAGCCTCAGCGCGTTCGCCCCGAGGCCATATGACCACCGACTCCATGACCACTGCAGCCGGGCGCCGCGCCAGCGACGCTGACGCGCCCAGCGGCGGCTACACGTGGCGGTTCGTGCGTGATGTTGCCCTGGAGCACCGCCGTGACCTGCTGAGCGCCAACCTGATGGCCGTCCTGGCGGTCGTGCTCAGCGTTCCGATTCCGCTGCTCATGCCGCTGCTGGTCGACGAGGTGCTGCTGCAGCGGCCGGGGCCACTGGTGCAGTGGATGGACCGCCTGTTTCCTGCGGCCTGGCACGGCCCGGTCCTGTACGTCGTGTTCCTCTTGTTGGTGACGGTTGGCTTGCGCTTGGGCGCCCTGCTGCTCGGGGTGTGGCAAACGCGTCAGTTCACCCTTATCGCCAAGGACGTGACCTATCGCATGCGCCGGCAGTTGCTGGCCCGCCTGCAGCGGGTGTCAATGGCGGAATACGAGACACTGGGCAGCGGGGCTGTTTCCTCTCACTTCGTCACCGACATCAATGCGGTCGATGACTTCGTGGGCGCCTCGGTCAGTAAGACTCTCATCGCTGCATTGACGCTTGTTGGTGTCAGCGCCGTGCTGCTCATCATGCATTGGCAGTTGGCGCTGTTTATCCTGTTCATGAATCCGCTGGTCATCTATTTCACCGTCGCCTTGGGCAAGCGCGTCAAAACGCTGAAGAAGCGCGAGAACCGCGCCTTTGAACTGTTCCAGGAAGCCTTGGTTGAGACTCTTGATGCGATTCACCAGATTCGCGCCAGCAACCGTGAGAGTCACTATATCAACCGCGTCGTTCGCAAAGCCTTCGACATCAAGAGTCACTCGGGCGCGTTCTCGTGGAAGTCGGATGCGGCAAGCCGTCTATCGTTCGGCGTGTTCTTGATTGGGTTCGATACCTTTCGTGCCATCACAATGTTGATGGTCGTGTTCTCTGATTTGACTGTCGGCCAGATGATGGCCGTATTTGGCTATCTGTGGTTTATGATGGGCCCTGTGCAGGAGCTACTTGGCGTCCAGTACGCCTATTTCGGCGCCAAGGCCGCGATGACGCGCTTGAATCGCCTGCTCACACTGCATCAGGAGCCACGCTATCCTCACCTGAAGAATCCATTCGCCGGTCAGACAACGGTTGGCGTGCGGGTCGAAAACGTCACTTTCGCCTATGGCGACAACGAGCCTGTCTTAAAGAATGTGAGCCTGGCGATCGCCCCGGGCGAAAAGGTGGCTCTGGTTGGCGCCAGTGGTGGCGGCAAGTCCACGCTTGTCCAGGTCCTGCTGGGCATGTATACCCCGCAGGGCGGCATGCTGTACTTCGCCGACGTGCCCGTCACCGAGATAGGTCTAGATGTCGTGCGCCAGAACGTGGCCACGGTGCTGCAACACCCCGCTATGTTCAACGATACGGTGCGTAACAATCTCACCCTTGGCGTTGCGGCCGGGGACGAACGGCTGTGGCGGGCACTCGAAGTTGCGCAGTTGCGCGAAGTGGTGCAGGACATGCCACACGGGCTCGACACGATGATTGGCCGCCACGGCGTGCGTCTATCTGGGGGGCAACAACAGCGCCTGGCCATCGCCCGAATGCTGCTCAGCGATCCATGTGTCGTCATCCTCGATGAGGCGACGTCGGCGCTGGACACCCAGACCGAGTCGGCACTGCATAGTGCGTTGCGCGCCTACCTCGCCGACCGAACCACCTTGATTATTGCGCACCGTCTCAGCGCAGTGCGCCAGGCCGATCGGGTCTATGTGTTCGAAGATGGTCACATCATCGAGCAGGGGATCCACGAGGAACTCATCCGCAGCCAGGGTTTGTATAGCCGGCTGTATGCCAATCAGTAGCGAGTGACGAGTGGATAGGAACTAGTGGATAGTAGCTGCTCGTGTGACTGGCTATGCTTACTAGCAACTAGCAACTAGCAACTAGCAACTAGCAACTAGCAACTAGCAACTAGCAACTAGCAACTAGCAACTAGCAACTAGCAACTAGCAACTAGCAA
>Ga0209536_100012331_pt1 | contig 12445 bp, 12 predicted proteins | sample DeeMarSeWOR28_12_FD_187461 | JGI IMG/M metagenome (GOLD analysis project Ga0209536, IMG submission 187461) | Marine sediment microbial communities from White Oak River estuary, North Carolina - WOR-2-8_12 (SPAdes) (version 2) | ecosystem: Environmental > Aquatic > Marine > Intertidal zone >...
AAACGCGCAAGACAGCAGAGGGGCCCGCTGATGCACAGGAGTCACATTCTGATCATTGATGATGAGGCGGTCGTCTGCGACGGGTGCCGGGCCGTGCTTTCAGAAAAGTATGCGGTCGACGCCTGTATGACCGGCAAAGAAGGTCTCGATGCGTTTTTAAAAGGCCGATATGATTTGGCCCTTCTGGATATGAAACTGCCGGATACCGACGGGATGGAGGTTTTGCGGATCATCCGCCAGGATAAATCCGCTGCTTATGTAATCGTGATGACCGGTTATTCCACAGTTAAAAATGCGGTCCAGGCCATGAAATCAGGTGCTTTTGACTACCTGGCCAAGCCGTTTACCGACGACGAGCTTCTGCTGGCCGTTGATAAAGCCCTCGAGCACAAACGCCTCAAAGAAGAAAACCTCGCCCTGCGCAATCAGCTATTTGAGCAATTTGACTTCAGCAACATTATCGGCGAGGATCCCGCGCTTCTGCAAGTTTTCGATGAGATCCGCAGAGTCGCACCGACGGACAGCACCGTTCTGCTACAGGGAGAGAGCGGAACGGGAAAAGAGCTTTTTGCCCGGGCCATTCATACCCGCAGCCCCAGGGCCGCCCGCCGTTTTGTCGCCCTGGACTGCAGCTGTCTGGCTCCCAGCGTTATGGAAAGCGAGCTGTTCGGGCATGTTAAAGGCGCTTTTACGGGCGCCATTCAGGATAAGGCCGGGATTTTTGAAGTGGCCAACGAGGGGACGCTTTTCCTCGACGAGATCTCTAACTTGACCCTCGAGGTTCAGGGCAAATTGTTGCGCGTGATGGACACCCACGAATATAAGCCGGTCGGCGCCAGCCGCTTCAAAAAAACCGATATCCGCATCATTGCGGCTACCAATCGCGATCTGAAAATCATGGTGGCAGAAAATGCGTTCAGACAAGATCTGTTTTACCGCCTGAATGTCTTCCCTGTTTATCTCCCGCCGCTGCGCGAGCGCAAGGACGATATCCCCAGGCTGGCCTATCATTTTCTGCGTTTTTTTTGCCGCAAGACCGGCAAAAAAATAGAGGGCTTTAGCGACGATGCCTTGCAAGTACTGGTCAACCAGCCCTGGCCGGGAAATGTGCGCCAGCTGAAAAACGTCGTCGAACGCCTGGTGATTATGGCCGATCAGCGACTGCTCGACGGACCCCAGCTACTGGCGCATTTGCACCCCCGAAGATCAAACGGCGGTAACAATGTCATCCCGGAGACCATCGAAGAACTCAAAGCCGTCAAGAAACACCTGCTTGACGTGCGCTACGGCGAACTGGAGAAAGCTTTCCTCGTCAAGGCACTCAAAGCCAGCGACGGCAACATCACCCGAGCAGCCGAAAGGGTGGGGATCAAAAGACCCAACTTCCACGCCTTGATGAAAAAGCATGACCTGTCCATCAAGGATTTGGGCCACGTCTCCCCTCCGGCGGCTCATGAAAGTTAAAAACAGACGCTGGTGTGTATGAACGGCAATACAATTAAGAACCGATTGATATTTTTACAAGAATCGAAATGCGCGGGTGTCGATGGTGTACAGCCTTTCATACGATCGACCCCTTGGACGGTCCGGTATCACAACGATGCCGTTGAGTGCAATATATCGATATGACTTGATAAAGATAGCAGCCCCATCGTTTTTCGGAGCAACCCCGGACCTGGCACACGATTTGCCATACAAAGGGTTGAACTCGCGAAAGAACGCGAAAAGAAAAACCTTTTAAGAAGGAGGACTGCCATGAACGCCATCCAGGAATTGAATACAACCGAACGCGGTATTCCGCCTCACATTCTGGTGATGGAAGACGAGGCCAGCGTGGCGCAGGGGCTGCAAATGGTGCTGTCGGAAGAGGGCTACGATGTCGATTTGGCCATGAGCGGCGGCAGCGCCCTGAATGCCTTTTACCAGAAGGGCTTCGACCTGCTGGTTGCCGACCTGCGCCTGCCGGACATTGACGGGATGGAGGTCATCCGGCAGGTCAAGGAGAGCAAACCCGACACAGAGGTGATTGTCATCACGGGTTATGCCAGTGTTGATTCGGCGGTAGAAGCCATGAAACTGGGCGCATTCGAGTACCTCCCGAAACCCTTTACCGACGACCAGTTCAAACAGGCTGTTGTCGGCGCTTTGAAGGAAAAAAAGGAGCTTCCAGCCGAAAAACCGGCCGTCGATTTTGAAACCGAAGAAGGCCAGCTGATTCAAAAGCGGGAGGTGATCCGGGTGCTCAATCGAACCGCGGAAGACTCGGAGTTCTGGATCGAGCTAATGGAAAAAGGCTCCGCGGCACTGGAAGATTATCAGCTTTCCGGCAGGGCCAAATATGCCATCAGCCAGGGTGACCTGAATTGGATTAACGAAAACGTGGGCGAGCTGACCCAGAAGCAGCTGATGTTCATATACAAGCGACTGGAGCGGGAAGCCTGGTAAGTTTCAATCCGGAATTGGCCTTTTTTCCGATGAGCTGTGTTCTCCGCGGGTTTTCGCCTTCGACGTACTTCATGTACGCCTCGGCGCAAACCCTTGTGCGGCCTTGCTCATCAAAAAAAATGCTCATTTCCGGATTAAAACTACATTTTAGGTAGACTTCATTATCAGATGAGACAGATTTAGATATTTTTAATATGAGGTAATACAATGGGCGACAATAAGGATTTGAATGGTGCGGTGATGGTGGTGGGCAGCGGCATTGCCGGTATGCAGGCGGCCCTGGATGCGGCGGATGCCGGCTTTTGGGTATATCTGGTGGAAAAATCGCCGGCCATCGGCGGCGTGATGGCGCAGCTGGACAAAACCTTTCCGACCAATGACTGCTCGATGTGAATTCTGGCACCGAAACTGGTCGAGGTCGGCCGGCATCCCAATATCGAGCTACTCACCCTTTCGGAGGTGGCTGCGGTCAGCGGCGAAGAAGGCAATTTTAAAATCCGGGTCATTCAGCACCCCCGCTATGTGGATATGAGCAAATGCATTGCCTGCGGCCAGTGCGCTGAAAAATGTCCCAAAAAGGTTGTCGACACCTACAATCAGGGCCTGATCAAGCGCAAGGCCATTTACGTGCCCTACTCACAGGCCGTGCCCCTCAAGTATGCGATCGATCCGCAGAACTGTATTTACCTGAAGAAAGGAAAATGCCGCGCCTGTGAAAAGGTCTGCCCCAGTGGCGCCATTGATTTCGATGATCAACCCAAAGAAACCACGCTCGCAGTCGGCTCCGTCATTCTGGCGCCCGGTTTTCAGCCCTATGATCCCGCCGGTGAGGACATCTACGCCTATCAACGATCTGCCAATGTGGTCACAGCCCTTGAATTTGAACGCATGCTCTCGGCCACCGGTCCCTATGAGGGGCATTTGCAAAAGCCTTCGGCTGCGCCCCAACAGACGCCGCCGCGCAAAATCGCCTGGATTCAATGCGTGGGCTCCCGAGACCTGAACCGGAGCCAAAACAGTTATTGCTCAGCGGTCTGCTGCATGATTGCCGTCAAGCAATCCCTGATTGCCAAAGATCATAGCGACACACCTCTGGAGTGTGCCATCTTTTTCATGGACATGCGAACCCAGGGAAAGGATTTTGACCGCTACTATGAAAATGCCGGCCGCAAAGGAATTCGCTTCATTCGATCCCACATCCATTCCATCACAACGGCCGTCGGCAGCCAGGACCCGCTGATTCGATATGTGCAGGAAGACGGCTCGGTCACCGAAGAGACTTTTGATATCGCGGTGCTTTCCACCGGTCTGCAGATGGCCCCGGAGATCACCCAACTGTCTAAGCGACTGGGCATCGAAATCGATGCATATCGGTTTGCGCATCCGGACAGTTTTCACCCGGTGGCCACTTCCAGGCCGGGCGTGTATGCCTGCGGCGCCTTTACCGGTCCCAAAGACATTCCCCAATCGGTGATCGAGGCCAGTGCGGCAGCTTGCGCCGCAACCGAAAATCTGGCTGCAGCGCGCCACAGCCGAACGGCTGCCATGGTGCCGCCGCCGCAAAAGGACGTTCGGCGGCAAGCGCCCCGCATCGGGGTGTTTGTTTGTAATTGCGGCATCAATATCGGCGGCGTGGTCGATGTGCCCGCGGTGGCCGAATATGCCAAAATGCTGCCAAACGTGGTCTATGTCGAAGAAAACCTGTTTACCTGCTCGCAGGATACGCAGGATAAAATTACAGCGGTGATCAAAGAAAAGGCCCTAAATCGCATCGTGGTTGCCGCCTGCACCCCGCGCACCCATGAGGCACTCTTTCAGGAAACATTGATCAACGCGGGCCTGAACAAGTATCTGCTGGAAATGGCCAACATCCGCAACCACGATTCCTGGGTGCATGCCAACAACCCCGATGCGGCTACCCAAAAGGCCAAAGACCTCGTAAGGATGGCGGTGGCCAAATCTTCGCTTTTAAGTCCCCTGCAACAAACCGAGTTGCCGATCACGCATTGTGCGCTGGTGGTCGGGGGTGGTGTTGCCGGCATGACCGCCGCGCTGGCCCTGGCCCGTCAGAGGTATGCGGTGCACATCGTTGAACAGTCGGAAGGTCTCGGCGGTAATGCCCGGCGACTCCACCGCACCTACCGGGGGGAAGATGTTTCGGCTTATGTAGACGAACTCATCGAAGCGGTGAAATCAGATGATCGCATCCGCATTCATTTAAATACAACGATTGCAAATGTTAGCGGTTTTATCGGCAATTTCAAGACCGAGCTCGCCCGGCATTCAGCGTCTGAAACCATTGAACACGGGGTTGCCATCCTGGCGACCGGTGCAAAGGAACACCAAACCGATCAATATCTATACGGTCAACATCCCGCTGTGGTCACCCAGCTGGAATTGGATCGGCTTTTCAAACAGAATGATCCGCGCCTGAATGCGGCAGAAAATGTCGTTTTCATCCAGTGCGTGGATTCGCGCGAACCGGACCGGCCTTACTGTTCGAAAGTGTGCTGTACCCATTCGATAAAAAGTGCCGTGGAATTCAAAGATCAAAATGCAGACATCAATGTCTATGTGTTGTATCGGGATATTCGTACTTACGGCAGGCGCGAAGATATTTACCGTGAGGCCCGGGCCAGGGGTGTTTTGTTTTTTCGCTATGACCCGGATCACAAGCCGACGGTCAAGGCCAACGAAAACCGGGTGGAAGTCATTTTCAACGACCCGATCCTGGAACGGCATTTGTCTGTAGCCGCGGATCTCGTCTGCCTGGCCACAGGCATTGATTCAAACCGGAGTATGGAATTGGCCCGTCAATTCAAGGTTCCGCTGGATTCCGACGGGTGGCTGCAGGAAGCGCATCAGAAACTCAGACCGGTGGATTTTGCCAATGACGGTGTGTTTGTCTGCGGTATGGCTCATTATCCCAAACCCATTGATGAAAGCATTGCCCAGGCCCGGGCGGCTGCATCGCGGGCATTGACCGTTTTGGCCATGGATCGCATCAACGTCGGCGGCGTTGTTTCCGAGATTCAGCCCGAGTTGTGTTCCGGCTGTCTGGGATGCATCGAGGTGTGCCCTTTTGGTGCCATTGCCTTTAATACCGAGCGCAAGATTGCAGAAGTCAACCCGGCGCTGTGTAAGGGCTGTGGTGCCTGTTCCGCCGCCTGTCCCTCGGAAGCGGTGGTTTTGAAAGGTTTTAACCATCAGCAGCTGTACGCTCAGATTAACAGCGCCCTGGCCGCTTAAATATATGTTTTGCAGGCGATTGTTTTGAAAATAGGCTCACGCGGAGCCGCGAAGCTCGCCAAGGGAAAAAATGAAAAAGAAATAATATTTCTAAACTTTGCGCCTTAGCGGCTTTGCGAGAGGCCAAATTTTTGTTTGAGGAGAATAAATGAAACCACAGAATTTTGAGCCCAAGATCATCGCCTTTCTGTGTAACTGGTGTACCTACGGCGCAGCAGATCTGGCCGGGGTCAGCCGCTTGAGCCACCCACCGAATATCCGGGTGATTCGGGTGATGTGCTCGGGTACCGTATCACCGCATCATATCCTGCGGTCTTTTCAGAGCGGTGCGGACGGTATTCTGGTCGGCGGCTGACACCTTGGTGATTGCCATTACCTGTACGGTAATTACATGACGGTAAAACGCATGCGGTTTTTGCAGCAACTGCTCAAATTTGTCGGGCTGGACGGACGGCTGCATCTGGAATGGATCTCTTCGGCCGAAGCCCAGAAATATGTGCGGGTGGTGACCGAATTCACTGAGAAGATAAAAGCTCTGGGGCCAAATCCGCTCAGCGGCTTTAAGGAAAGAATCGAGGCCCTGGGGCCGAAACCCCTCGCTGGTCTTATGCCCCCGGATCTATGGCGCCCCAAAAAACAGCCGGCTACCGGAAAAGGTAACATCAATGTCGCCAAAGGAGATGGCAATGAAAGCAGAAGTGAAAACCTGGCTTCAGGAGGGCAGGTTTGATATTTTTCTGGGGTACCGGATGATGGCGGGACATGCGCTGCCGCATGTATTTGTAAAAGACAGGCTGCAGGAGGTCGATGAATTGATCAGCGCAGATGCCCGCTACCCTCTGGAAAAATTCGCTGCCAGAATTGCGGCCGCACAACCGGGTATCAAAATCGGAATGCTGGCGCGGGACTGCAACAAGCGCGCCCTGAATGTTTTATCCATCTGGAACCAGCTGGAACCCGGAACGGTCGAAACCGTTGATGTCAATTGTTGCCCGTCCAACCTCAAAGACGGAGCCGAATGCTCATATTTAAAAGCGCCCAAAACCGGATTTCATAAAAAGCAGGTCGGTATCGACAATCAATCTGATCCTGAAGATTTTGAGAGCAATGATCAGCAGGGGCGCTTTACGCGCTGGATGAATGAATTTCAGCGGTGCATCAAGTGTTACGGTTGCCGCAATATCTGCCCGGTTTGTTTTTGCCAGGAATGCAGTCTGGAGCACCCGGAGCTTATCAAGACAGGAGATCTGCCCCCGGAAGTTCCGATCTTCCATCTGGTGCGGGCGGTTCATATGGCCGGCCGCTGCATTGACTGCGGATTGTGCGAAGAGGCCTGCCCGGCCGATATCCCCTTGCGGCTGCTCTATCGCAAGGTCAATCAAATCGTTTGCGATATTTTTGATTACCGGCCCGGTTCGAGTTTGGAACAGTCGCCGTTCAGCATCCTGGGAGAAACGCCACCAGAACCTGAACCACTCAAAGCGGCCGGGAGTGGTGGCAGAGAATAAAATTTGAAATTTACTACGCGTCTTTGCGTGAGGCATCTGTAAGAAGGAGTCCGAATAATGGAAGTCAAATATGTCCCATCGGTATGTTCTTATTGCGGAACCGGCTGCGGCGTTCTTTTCGAGGTCATTGACGGGAAGATTACCGGGACGATGCCGCTAAAAAGCCATCCGGTCAATGAAGGCAAACTGTGCATCAAGGGCTGGAACCTGCACGAATATGTCAACAGTTTTATGCGATTGAAAGGCCCGTTGATCAAAACCGGAGGCCGATTGCGGCGTGTCTCCTGGGATCAGGCCATTCAGGTGACCGCCGAACGGTTCTCCGAAACCATTGCCCGCTGCGGACCCGACAGCATCGGCGTACTGGTTTCGGCCAAAATGACCAACGAGGAAAATTATATCGCCCAGAAGTTTGCCCGGGCCGTCATCGGCACCAACAATGTGGACCATTGCGCCCGTCTGTGACATTCCTCGACGGTGGCCGGTCTGGCCGCCGCATTCGGCAGTGGAGCCATGACAAATTCAATCGCCGAAATCGAAGACGCGGGCTGTATTTTCGTCATCGGCTCCAATACCACGGCCTGCCATCCTCTGGTGGCCCGCAGAATCCTGCGCGCCAAGGACAGAGGCGCCAGGCTGATCGTTGCAGACCCGCGCAATATTCACCTGGCCCGCTTTGCAGACATTGCCGTCAACCACCGACTCGGCAGTGATGTGGCCCTGTTAAACGGTATGATGCACATCATCATCCAAAACAACTGGCACGATCGGCAATACATTTTACAGCGGACCGAAGGCTTTAACGAGCTCAAAACGGCCCTTGAAAGTTACACACCCGAAAGCGTTGAGGCAATTACCGGAGTGACGGTGGCGGATCTGGAGCGCATAGCGCGATTATATGCGACCCACCCGCCGGCGAGTCTGCTGTACGCCATGGGCATCACCCAGCACACCACCGGTGTGGATAACGTTAAATCCTGCTGTAATCTGGCGCTGCTGTGCGGCAATGTGGGCGTCCGGGGCGGAGGTGTCAACCCGTTGAGGGGGCAGAACAATGTTCAGGGGGCCTGCGATATGGGCGGACTGCCCAATGTATTTCCAGGGTACCAGCCGGTCAATGATGATAAAATCCGGCAAAAATTTGCAACCGCCTGGAAAACAAACCTTCCCGAGCAGGGCGGCTATACCGTCACCGAAATGGTTCAGATGATGATCGAAGGCGATTTAAAGGCCCTGTATGTGATCGGCGAAAACCCCAAACTCAGTGATGCGGACCGCAGTCATTTGAACAGGGCGCTTGCCCAGCTGGATTTTCTGGTGGTCCAGGGCCTCTTTTTGTCGGAAACCGCCCAGGTGGCCGATGTGGTGCTGGCGGCCGCCTCGGTTGCCGAAAAGGAAGGCACCTTTACCAACACCGAGCGCCGTTGTCTGCGCATTCACAAAGCCATAGATCCCATCGCCGACAGCCTGCCCGACTGGCAGATTATCGCCAAACTTTCCGGCGCCATGGGCTATGCAATGGATTACACCGGTCCTGAAGAAATCTTCAATGAAATAGCAGCCCTGACACCCAAGAGCTACGGCGGCATGTCCTATGAGCGCCTGGGTATCGACGGCCTGCAATGGCCGTGCCCCGGCCCCGAACATCCGGGAACGCGCTATCTGCACAAAGATGAATTTGCCCGCGGTAAAGGGCAATTTCATGCCATTGAATATCGCGACCCGGCCGAGCTGCCGGATGCGCAATATCCGTTCTATCTGACCACCGGCCGGATGTTTGCCCATTTTCATACCGGGACCATGACGCGGGTTTCCGATCACCTGGACACCGAACAGAAGACCGGCTATGTGGAGATAAATCCCGGGGATGCTGCCGAACTGGAAATCAATGAGGGCGAAATGGTCAGCCTTTCTTCGCGCCGGGGCAGCATCGAGGCACCGGCGAAACTCAGCAGCGAGGTCGGACCCGGCGTGCTGTTTGTTCCCATTCACTTCGGCGAAAACCCGGCCAATATGCTCACCAACCCGGCCTGCGACCCGGTTGCCAAGATCCCGGAATTTAAGGTCTGCGCCGTAAAAATTGAAAAACTGCCTGTCTGATGAGGGGCGATTTTATCCTTTTAGCAATTAATAAAAATTTATACCGCATGTCATAAATAGGTTCCGAATAATCCGAATAAAAGGATGGCGGCATAAGCGCTTGTAGCAAAAAAAACTTCTACAAACGGAACGTTTTTTTGACAATCGCTATAAATCAAAAGGAGAACCAAAATGAAAATCTTAGTCGGCTATGATGGCTCGCAGGCGTCAAGGGCGGCATTGAAATTGGCCCGAGCGCATTCAGCTTTGCAGGGTGCTCAATTGGTAATCGCTAAATCAGTGACCCGTCAGCACCCTTTGGCGCACAGCGAGGTCAAAGTTGCTGAATCCAAACTCGAAGCAGAGGTCCGGAACATGCTCGATGGAAAAAATCTTCGCTATGAGACCCACCTGTTGATCAGCGCAAAAAATGCCGGGGAAAACCTGGTCGAATTTGCTGAAGTCAAAAAAGCAGATGAAATATACATCGGTGTCAGAAAAAGATCCAAGACGGGTAAATTCCTCCTTGGATCGACCACGCAATACGTTGTTCTGCATGCAACCTGCCCGGTTGTTACGGTCAAATGAACCGACGGTGGCTGATCGAGCCGTTTGTAAGACCAAATTCTTAAAGCAGCATTTCGCTTGCGGCACACTTTCAAGCCCACCTTGTTTCAATGACCACCGACAGCATGCCGCTGCTGATTAGCAAAGCGGGTCCTTGAAAAAATCAAAATGAGCTCTTCCGCATACTATTAAAAAAATCTATAACGCGCGGCCTTGCGATTGAAATTTACGATTTGATTTGACGTGTAGAATCAGGTAAGAATGTTCTGGCTGAATATGAGCATATGCTCATTATTTTTAATGAGATCAGCGGTGTTGAAAATGGATAAAGCAATGATTGATACGAGAAAGCGGCGCTTGACTGAAACCGTTACCGGTTCCGGCTGAGCGTCCAAACTGCCTCCGGGGGACCTGGAGCACGCCTTGTGCGGCTTGGAGATTCCAACCGATGACCATGTGATTGTGGGCATGGACAGTCCGGACGATGCCGGCGTTTATCGGATTTCAGACGAGCTGGCCATCATTCAGACGGTGGATTTTTTTACGCCGATTGTCGATGACCCCTATCAATTCGGGCAGATTGCAGCCGCCAACGCCTTGAGCGATGTCTATGCCATGGGCGGAGTTCCCAAAACGGCCATGAATCTGGTCGGCTTTCCCCTCAAGCAGATGGATATTTCCATTTTGCGGCAGATCATGCAGGGCGGTCTGGATAAGCTCAAAGAAGCCGATGTTGTGCTGGTGGGCGGTCACAGCGTGGAAGATCAAGAATTGAAATACGGCCTGTCGGTCACCGGTTTTGTCCATCCGGATCGCGTGCTGACCAAGAAAAATATACAGGTCGGCGACTGCCTGGTTTTGACCAAGCCCCTCGGTACCGGGGTCATCAACACCGCCATTAAAGGCGGTGTTGCCTCGGCTGAAGTGATCGAAAGGGTCACGCGGCAGATGGCGGCGCTCAACCGGGATGCGGCCGAGATGATGAAACAATTCAGCGTGCACGCCTGCACGGACATCACCGGTTTCGGCCTGCTGGGGCATCTGGCCGAGATGGTGGTCGGATCCGGCTGCAGTTTGAGGCTGAATGCAGACACCATTCCGATCTTACCCGGGGCCATTGAATATGCGGCCATGGGACTGTTGCCGGCGGGTGCATTTAAAAACCGTGAATTCCGGGAGTCGATGGTCGGATTCTCCTCATCGGTGAATCCGTTGCTAAGGGATCTTTTATTCGATCCCCAGACTTCCGGCGGCCTTTTGATCTGCCTGGATCGGGCGGATGCCAAGCAATTGATCGGCGAGCTGCATGCTAAAGATATCGGCGAAGCGGCCATCATCGGGGACGTCTTGCCCGCAGCGCCGGAAAAAATTCGAGTACAGTAACTGTATCGGCTTTGTTCGTGTTTGATATTTATGGCTGAATTCTTTCAATTGACCGAACACGATGCAAAAAAGGAGCTTTGCATGACAGAAATCGATGCCAGGGGACTTGCCTGCCCGGCACCCGTGCTGAAGGCCAAAACCGCCATCGAAACCCAGCGGTTAAATGCCGTCCGGGTGGTGGTGGACAATGCGGCCGCCCAGCAAAATGTTCAGCGCTTTCTTGAAACCCAGGGCTATGAAAGCACCCTTGAAACGGACAGCGACGGCTATGTCGTCGTCGGTCGTCGTGATGCCACTGTGCGAGCCGAACCGCAAGCCGGGCCGGTCACCGAAGCCGGGCAGATAAAGATCATGGTGATGATCGCCACCGATCGCTTTGGATACGGCGATGATACGCTGGGATCGAAGCTGATGGTCAATTTCATCCGAACCCTTAATGAAATGGGTCCGGATCTGTGGCGACTGGTCTTTATCAACAATGGTGTAAAACTCACCGTTGAGGGATCCGAGGTCCTGGCGGAACTCAAGCAGCTGCAGGAACATGGGCTCCAGATTCTGGTCTGTGGCACCTGCTTGACCCACTTTAACCTTCTTGAGCACAAACAGGTCGGTGAAACCACCAATATGCTGGATATAGTGACGGCCATGCAGCTGGCCGACAAGGTCATTAACTTATAGCTCCTCTTCGCAGACTCCCCTCCGCTGTCTTCCGCAGGGCCTTTCGCGCCTATTCTGATGGCGTGCAGCGTTCACTCTTCTTTGCTGAATTGTTTATATCGTGTTTTTTATTTTCGAAATTTTGCGAATGGCTATTTCGAACTTTTTCTAAAATCCCGCCTTTCCTGCAACTACTTTCGCGCCAAACGAAACATAACTATTTGTAATTCATTTATATCCAAAAAATTGCAGATTGATGGCATGTATCATGCAATTTTTGCTTTCCAAATCAACCGGGTATCTTGCAAATCGTTGCAACCATCAGCAAGGCCTGCGGCCAACGGTCATTTTTTTCGATGATTAAAGCCATCACGTCTTTCGCATTTCAGTGCGTCAACAATAAGCGCTAACCATCAGCATGAAGGAGGATTCCCATGGCAGAAAAAACGGAAACAGAAGCGCCCAAAGCGAAGAAATTAGCCGATCCTGAAGCGGCAACCATTGATCCGGCCAGCCAGCAGATGATTCAACGCGCCCACGAGCTGGGGGTGGAGACT